>ENA-UOOI01000007-UOOI01000007.1-fermentation-metagenome-genome-assembly--contig:-NODE-7-length-326565-cov-21.696208_pt1 | contig 326565 bp, 337 predicted proteins | sample MGYA00245779_ERZ724027 | MGnify/ENA primary metagenome ERZ724027 (study PRJEB28704, sample SAMN03018318) | fermentation metagenome | biome: anthropogenic terrestrial biome; feature: soil...
AATAAATTAATAATAACAGTAAATTTAAATTATTTTAATAGCTGAATAGTTACTATCTATAATCAATTGGAGGCATTTGCATGATTAGAGAGAAAGCAGTTTGCTTTTTAAGGACCATTTCCAATTCTCAGGATATAGATTGCATGGAATTAATTGAAGACCTAGTTACATGCTGTGGGGAATACGCAAGCAGAAAGATCACTCTGGAAGCTGCTTTACTTGTTGAAAAATACACAAGAGAAACTAATGGATATATGGAATATATAAAAAAACTAGACAAGCAATTAAAAGAGTCAGATATTGATTTAAGAGATACAGTAAAAGCAGTTAACAGAATATGCAGGCAATACGATTTACCTCTCATATTTGACGGAAATGAGGATAGTGATTCAGATTTACTTAAATTTACCAACATGGTAATCAAAGAAATGTCAATGGAGAAAATAACTTAATATTTTTTTACGGCTATGGCATTAATATTAATTGTGCAGTTTTTTATTAAAAATAATTAATAATATATTAAAATAGGTTAAATTTTTTATTAATATTCCGATAATAAATATAAGACATTATATTATTGGAGGAATTGATAATGAAATTTATTTCTTTTTTTAAGGTAAGATCAAAAGGAAAGGCTGAAATAATGGCTGATTCAAAAAAAGCAGACAGCAAAATGGAAAGCGTTAAAAATTCCATAACAGCTGTGAAAAGTACTTCACAAAAAATAGATGATGCATCAGTAACATTAAATTCAACATCAAAACAAATGGTTACTGCAGCTAATGAAGTGGCTAGTGCAGTTCAGGAAGTTGCTAAGGGGACAACTGAACAAGCCAACGAATTAATGGATGCAGTAAATCTGCTTTCTAATTTATCTGATGAAATTAATGAAGTGAATAATAAGCTGAATGCAGTAAAGGATAAAAGCCTTGAAACCGAAACCATAGCCACAAATGGCACTAATATTATAAATGAATTGATTCAATCTATTGTTGATGTAAAAGGATCCTTTGATACTGTTATGGAAAAATTTAAAGGATTATCTGAATCAGTTTCCAAGATAGGACACATTACAGATATAATTAATAGTATTTCAGAACAGACTAATTTATTGGCTTTAAATGCTGCCATTGAAGCTGCAAGAGCAGGAGATCAGGGAAGGGGCTTTGCAGTTGTAGCTGAAGAAATAAGAAAATTAGCAGAGCAGTCTAAGAATTCATCAACTGAAATTATAGGCTTAGTGAAATCAGTTACAAAAGAAACTGAAGAAGTAATGGTAAATTCAAATAATTTAAATGATCTTATAGAAAATCAGGCAAACTCAGCAAATGATACTACAATATCATTTGAGGATATTAAAGCTTCTGTTAAATCCATACCTGCTGTAATAGAAGATACCCATAATTCTTTAAAAAATGCTATTGATGCAAAGAATGTAGTTTTAAATAAAGTTCAAAATGTATCAGCAGTTGCAGAGCAGGTATCTGCTTCATCACAGGAGATATCAGCTTCATCTGAAGAAATGCTATCGTCAGCAGAAGAAGTATCAAATTTAGCCTCAGCAGTTAAAGGCACATCCAATGAATTAAATAAGGAAGTTAATATTTTAGAACTTTAATTTAAAAGCTCTTTTTAGTTTTATCTAAAAAGAGCTTTTAACTATTAAAATGATATGTTATAATTTCCCTGGAAATACATTCTATTCAAATTTTTATTGCCTTAATGGTAAATAACTTTGGAATACCTTTATCTTCAGGTTTAGGGCTTTCACTTTCTTCTAATACCCTTATACAAAACCCTTCATCTGCAATGGAGGTTACTATTTCTCCTAATGTCCATTTTCTTAGGTAAGCTTTTGGAATGGCTTTTTTTTCTTCTTCTGTCAGGCTTTCAATTCCTGGAACATATTTCATATAGGCAACTTCAGTTTCCACAATATCACTGCTAAAGTAGTCGCCATTAATTTTATGCCTTTTTCCTTTTGTAGTTATTAATTTTGTTGAAACAGGATGAAAGTCTTCAATTAAAAATATTCCATTAGATTTAAGTAATTTATATGCTGTCCTAAAAAATGGATTTAGGTCTGTAAAGTAATGAAGTATTCCAAGTTCGCAGAAAACTATATCAAATTGTTCTGACAATTTATCAAGGGGTAATTTTAATACATCTGAAACAATGTACTGTATATTCACGTTAGCTTCCCTTGCCAAATTCTCAGCATATCTGTAATTATCATAGGAAAAATCTATAACTGTAACCTGTGCCCCTAGTATTGACAGAGCTACTGCTTTTACTCCATTTGATCCTAATAAATTACAGATTTTTTTACCCTTTACATTTGTAAAATATTTATCTAATGATCCAAGTCTTTTTAATGGATTTTCTTTTATTTTTAATGCTGCTTCATATGGCTCACCGAATCTATTTATCCATGCTTCATATGCCAATTGATTCCATGCAATTTCATTAATTTTAGTGTGTTCCTCCTGCATAGCTGCTAATCCTCCTTAGTATTGAAAATAATAATAGTATATACTTTATTTGAAGAAAGTGCTATAAAATTTTAAAATAATTTAGCTTATTGATTTGTGACAAAATTCTTTTTTAATAATAAACTATATATTGAAATAGTGTTTTTGGAGAATTATTATGGAATCAAATAAGGCTGCCATACCGTTATATTTAAATAGTAATATGACAAATAATTTATTTACCGTTTTAGTTCAGGAATATTCCCAAACAAAAACAGAAACTTCAAAAAGCCAGTTTACTTTAAACTTTACCACTCCAATTAATGAACTTTTATTTGACAAAAGCGGGCGCTGTATGCAGGGTGATCTTAATATTCAGTTATTGAATGAGTCATCAAAGCAGATTTCCGACGAGAGATTATCGTTGATAATTTTGATTTTTTTAAATTTAAAGAAAATACTAAGTGACAATAGTTTACTAAAGGTATTATCTTCAAATACAATTGAAGATATAAAAGTTAATGACTATATAGAGTTTGACAGTATCCTTGAACCTCTTCCTATAATTAAATCACTAGGAAATTTAATATTTTCCATGGAAAACAGCTTAGCATTTTTACCTTTGCTGGATAACATTAATAATATTGAAGAAGAGAAAAATTCGACTAAGTATATTTTGGAAATGCTGAAAAATACTTTAAATACCTATCAGTGTTCAAACTGTGTAAAATATATTGCAAAAACACCATGGCAGAAAAATCAATTTATTCTGCCCCTTGATATATCAAATCTTACAGATAAAATTGATTATTTAACAGATTGTAAAGTTACAACTTTAGGTAAGGTTATAAAAATTACAGATAAAAATCCAGATTTAAGCTGCAGTATTCTTCAAACAGGTAACAGCATTGATTATATAGATAAAAAAGTTTTATCCAAATTAGAAGATAAATATTTAAAAGAACACACTTCTAATGCTTTTAAAGATTCAACTGCAGACACACAAATAAAAAAAGTTATAGAAATACTGCCCATTGCCATATATATTTAAAAATAAAATAAAGAGGTGGAAAATGTGAATAAAATAAAAGTAGGAATAATCCAGATGGCTGTAGGAATCAGTAAAAAGGCTAATCTTTCACATGCAGCAGAGTTGATAAAAAAAGCAGCAAAGGAAGGTGGTGAAATACTGGTACTGCCTGAAATGTTTGTTTGTCCATATTCTAAAAAATATTTTAGGGATTTCAGTGAAGAAATTGATGAAAATAATATAGAAGATACTTCAGAAAGTTTAAAACTTCTTACTAATTTAGCCAGAGAACTAAAAGTATATATTATATGCGGAAGCATACCTGAGATGCATAATGGTAATTTATACAATACAAGTTATGCACTTAATGATTCTGGTGCCATGATTGGCAAATACAGAAAAATTCATCTTTTTAATATTAATATAAAAAATAAGGTAAGTTTTAGAGAATCTGATACATTTGCATGTGGAGATAAAGCAGTTACCTTTGACACTAAATGGGGAAAGATGGGTACAGTTATATGTTTTGATATCAGATTTAATGAACTTATAAGAGAATTGGCATTAGATGATGCAAAAATAGTGTTTGTACCTGCAGTTTTTAATCCTTTAACTGGCAAAGATCATTGGGATCTGCTATTTAGAAGCAGGGCAGTTGATAACCAGATATTTACCATTGGCTGCTGCTCTGCCAGAAATCCAGATTTAATAAAATATACGACCTATGGACATTCTTTAGCAGTTAATCCATGGGGAAACATTATAGAACAAATCCCAAATAATGATGAGGATATTTTAATGGTTCAATTGGATTTAGATGAAATAGATTCCGTAAGGCAGCAGCTTCCTGTATTAAGCAGCATAAAAAAAGATTTATAGTTTTATTGTATTTGATGCTTTATTCATTTTTTCAACAATAGTGTACATATTGCTTATTTCACCCACTGCCAGCTTTTCCTTTAAATTATAAAAATCCAGGCATGTCCCACAGCTTAAAATACTAACTCCCTTTTCCTGCATCTTTTTAATGCTGTCCAGGCAGTCAGAGTCCTTTACAGTTAACTTTACGCCGCCATTAATAAAAATTAAGGACTCTGGCAGATTATCACTTTCAGAAAGAGCATACATATAACTTTTCATTAATACTGCACCTAGTTTATCATCACCAGAACCTAAAAAAGATGAGCTTATTACTATGCATAAATCATTTCCTTTTGAACTTCTGTCCTCATGCACTTCTGATTTTGTTTTTGTAATTTCTATATAATGCAAATTATTTTCATCTTTAACTTCTGTATGATATCCATTGCTGCCTGCAAATTTCATAACATTATTCTTTGCAGTTTCATTATCCACTATAACAGTTGCAGATCCTTCATCTATAGAATCAAAGTATTTTTTGGTATTTATTACAGGCTGGGGACATTCTAATCCCTTACAGTCTATTATATTTTTCATATGATATCACCCCTGACTTTTAATACAAATTGATTATAACATAATGAAAATGAGTTAATTATATTTATAATTTATAGATGACTGTTCAATTATAAATAATAGTTATATCAATATGGTATATTTTATTTAAAAAATAAAATCTGCAGTATACAAACTGCAGATTTTAGGGGTTAAAGGATTGATACATTATATTATGGAAGTATAGATAGCTAAATAAATAATTAAATCTTAATGTAATGTTAATATTAAGTTAATAAGATTATAGTAAAATATTAAATAGTATCAAATTCATAGAAATACAAATACTAATATTAAATTTGTAGTTAGAAATATATGTAACAATAACAATTATGTTATATTTTCTATCTATTTAATACATATAGTATATATCATTTATAATATTAAATCAACACATTGTTTTAATTGCATATAAAATTGCATTTATTAATAAAATAAATTGTCATAATTTTGTGAAATTAGCTCCATGCCCTTAAATTTATGTTATTATGTACTTTGAGCTTTACCAACGTAGAAACAAAGGAAGGATAATTTGTATGAATAAATTTGTATTTAACATTACTGCACTTTTCCAAATATCAGTATTTTTAATAACTTTATATTATCTTTTTCTATCATTTTTCGGTTTTTATAAAAAAAAGGATAATGGAGCAGAAAAATGTGCTCCAAATAAAAAGTTTGCATTATTAGTTGCAGCACATAATGAAGAAGCTGTTATAGACAAAATTATTGAAAGTCTGCTTGAACTGGATTACCCTAAAGAATTGTACGATATTTTCGTAATAGCAGATAATTGTAATGATAAAACCGCCGAAATAGCCAGAAGATATAATGTAAATGTATTTGAGAGGAAAGTTCTAAACAAAAGAGGTAAGGGCTTTGCACTTGACTGGATGTTTAAAAAGATTTTTGAAATGGATGTAAAATATGACTCTGTAGCTATCTTTGACGCAGATAATTTAGTTTCAAAGAACTTCTTAAAGGAAATGAATTATAAGCTGATGAATGGTTATAAAGTGGTTCAAGGCTATATTGACAGCAAAAACCCTGATGACTCATGGATAACAGAATCTTATTCTATTTCATTCTGGTCTGCTAACAGATTATTTCAGCTTGCAAGATCAAACCTTGGATTATCAAATCAGATTGGCGGAACAGGCTTTTGTGTGGATACAGAAATATTAAAAAAATTAGGGTGGGGAGCTACCTGTTTAACTGAAGACCTTGAATTCACATGTAAACTTGTGCTGAATGGAGAAAAGGTAGGCTGGGCACATAATGCAGTTGTATACGATGAAAAGCCTCTTACATTAAAGCAGTCCTGGTGTCAGAGGAAAAGATGGATGCAGGGATTTGCGGATGTTTCCTCCAGGTTTTTTACAAAGCTTATGAAAAAGGCAATAAAAGAGAGAAATTTCAAAGCCTTTGACTGTGCATTATATACAGTACAGCCATTTGTAACTCTTTTAATAGGTGTATCAGCAGTACTTACATTAGTGCAGAATAACAGTGCAAATGGCTTAAGTATTTTTGTTATAAATTATTTATTTACACCAATAGTATGGAAATTATTTAGTGTGTTTCAATTCATATTTACTCCTTTAGTAATGCTTTTGGAAAATAAATTATCTAAAAAATTATTTTTTACATTTAGCTTGTATTCTTTAAATATAATAATTTTTGGGTTTATATTTGGAGATAACATGAAATTATATCAGCTTACATTAGCACATATAGTATATTTCAGTTTATTTGTAGTAGTTCTTGCTATAGCTGATAGAAAATATTCACTTAAGATATTTATCTGGTATATGTTATATGGTGTATACACATTAACCTGGATACCAATAACAATACAGGGCATTATAGATAAGGATAATAAGGAATGGAGCCACACAAAACATATAAGACAAATAAGTATTCAGGATGTTGAATAAAAAAAATGCCGCAAGGTGTTTTTTTTATATATATCTAATTATTAAAAATTTTCTAACATTTATGATATAATATACTTAGATGTTAAATAAAACAAATATAATAACTTAGTATTGGGGGATGATAAAATGATAAATGATCTAAATACTTCAGAAGCAATGGAAATTAAACTTGATGAAGAACTTCCTGAAATTCCGAGTTTTCAGCCTGGTATTAGAAGAGCTCCTGATAGAGGATTCAGTCTTACAGCTGCTCAGACAAAAGTTGCTTTAAAAAATGCTCTTAGATACATTCCAGAGAAATATCATAATACACTAGCACCTGAATTTCTAAAAGAGCTTATGACACGTGGAAGAATATATGGATACAGATTTAGACCGGAAGGCAGAATATATGGAAAGCCTATTAATGAGTATAAAGGAAATTGCATTGAAGGAAAAGCATTTCAAGTGATGATAGACAATAATTTAGATTTTGACGTTGCTCTTTACCCTTATGAATTGGTTACATACGGTGAAACAGGGCAGGTATGTCAAAACTGGATGCAATATAGATTAATAAAAAAATATTTAGAAGTATTGACTGAAAATCAAACTTTAGTAGTTGAATCAGGCCACCCTCTTGGGTTATTTAAATCTAAACCTACATCCCCAAGAGTAATAATCACAAATGGTTTAATGGTGGGCGAATTTGATAATCCTAATGACTGGCATTATGCTACTCAAATGGGTGTTGCAAACTATGGACAGATGACAGCAGGAGGATGGATGTATATTGGTCCCCAGGGAATTGTTCATGGCACATTTAACACATTGCTAAATGCAGGCAGATTAAAATTAGGCCTTAAAGGAAATGATGATTTAAGAGGGCATATATTTGTTTCTTCAGGACTTGGAGGTATGAGTGGTGCTCAGCCAAAGGCAATAGAAATAGCTGGAGGAGTAGGAATAATTGCTGAGGTTGATTACTCAAGAATTAAAACAAGATTAGATCAGGGTTGGGTGACAACGGTTTCATCTGATTTGAATGAGATTTTCAATATTGCAAAAAAATATATAAACAATAAAGAACCAATATCTATTGCATATCATGGTAATATAGTTGACTTATTAGAATATGCCGTAAAAGAAAATATTAATATTGAACTGCTTTCAGACCAGACATCCTGCCATGCAGCCTATGAGGGAGGATATTGTCCTCAGGGAATTACCTTTGAAAAAAGAACTGAAATGCTTAGGAATAATAGAGATGAGTTCAAAAAATTAGTGAATAAAAGTCTGAGGCGTCATTTTGAATTAATTAAAACACTTGTTGAAAGAGGAACTTATTTCTTCGATTATGGGAACTCATTTATGAAAGCTGTATATGATGCAGGAGTTACTGAAATCTCCAAAAATGGTATAGATGATAAAGATGGATTTATTTTCCCTTCTTATGTAGAGGACATAATGGGTCCGGAATTATTTGATTTTGGTTATGGGCCTTTTAGATGGGTATGTTTATCAAGAAATCATGAGGATCTGATAAAAACTGATCATGCTGCAATGAGCTGTATAGACCCTGACAGAAGACCACAGGATAGAGATAATTACGTATGGATAAGAGACGCAGAAAAAAATAAACTTGTTGTTGGAACTGAAGCCAGGATACTTTATCAGGATGCTGGAGGGAGAATAAAAATAGCTAAAAAATTCAATGAAATGGTTCGAAACAAAGAGATTGGACCAGTAATGATTGGAAGAGACCATCACGATGTAAGCGGAACTGATTCTCCTTTCAGAGAGACTGCCAATATTAAAGATGGAAGTAATATAATGGCTGACATGGCAGTACAATGCTATGCAGGCAATGCTGCCAGAGGGATGAGTTTAGTAACTCTTCATAATGGCGGAGGTGTAGGCATAGGTAAAGCCGTAAATGGAGGATTTGGTCTTGTACTAGACGGAAGTGAAAGAGTAGACAATATTATAGATTCAGCTATAAGCTGGGATGTAATGGGAGGAGTAGCAAGGCGTGCATGGGCAAGAAATGCAAATTCCATATCTACAAGTGTTGAATTTAATAAAAATAACAAGGGATTCCAGCAGATTACCATACCTTACTTGACAAATGATGACTTAATAAATAATATTGTAGATGGAGCGTTTTCTAAATAGACGCACTGGACTGTATTAAAATTATATAATACAGTCCATTTAATTTAATATAAAAAAATGGTGATATTATGAGTGAAAGACTGCAAAAGTATTTGGCAAGCTGCGGCATTGCATCAAGAAGGAAATGTGAAGAATATATTTTAAGTGGAAAAGTAAGAGTAAATGGTGTTATAGTCACAGAACTTGGTGTTAAAGTAAATGAAGATAGTGATATTGTTCAATTTAATAGTAAAATAGTAAGGCCGGAAGAAAATAAAATATATATTGCATTGAATAAACCTACTGGATATGTGTCTACAGTAAAGGATGAAAGAAACAGAAAAACCATATTGGACTTAGTTAAGGTAAAGGAAAGGATTTATCCCATAGGAAGACTTGATTACGATACATCAGGATTAATTTTGTTAACAAACGATGGTAACCTCTACAATAAGATAATACATCCCCGTGAAGAAAAAAATAAGGTTTATATAGCTGAAATTATGGGAATGCCAACTGAAGATCAATTGTTTAAATTTCGAAGCGGCATTATTATTGATAATTATAAAACTTCCCCATGCAAAATAAACATATTAAAAAATGAAAAGGGAATCTGCACTGTTAAAATTGTTATTCATGAAGGCAGAAACAGACAAATCAGAAAAATGTGTGATTCCATAAATCATCATGTTATAAGTCTAAAAAGATTAGAAGTAGCAGGAATTAAATTAGACAACCTTAAGGAGGGAAAATGGAGATATCTCACAACTGATGAGATCATGCACTTAAAAAGCTTCAGCCCGAAGTAGTTAAATATACATATAATCCAGTAAAAACAATCCATCCTATCTAATTGTTATATCTAATTGTTATTGAAAAAAGCAATATGAATGATATGTTGCTAAATTGTTCAATTAATGTTAAAATGAAATAAATATTGCATAGAGATTTTATTTTGGGGGAAAGGAATGAATTGATATGGAAGAAAATAAACAAGACCTGATGCGCACAATACAAATGAAATTTCCAAGATTAAGTAAAGGCCAGAAGCTTATTGCGGAATACATATTAAAACATTATGACAAAGCTGCTTTTATGACAGCAGCAAAGCTGGGAATAAGTGTTGGCGTAAGTGAATCCACAGTGGTAAGATTTGCAAATGAATTAGGATTTTCAGGTTATCCTAAACTGCAGAAGGCTTTACAGGAATTAATTAAAAATAAATTGACAACAGTTCAAAGAATAGAACTTTCAAATGATTTTGTTAGTGAGGGCACAGCACTAAAAGGTGTTTTAAAATCTGATATAGAAAATATCAGGTCAACCTTAGAAAAAATCAATCACAGAACATTTGAAGATGTAGTAAATTCTATTTTTTCAGCAAAAAGAATTTATATTATAGGATTAAGAAGCTCAACAGCTTTGGCAGAATTTCTTGGATTTTACTTAAACTTAATTTTAGATAATGTGAAAGTAGTTAGTTATGGCATCAGTGATACCTTTGAACAGATGATTAATGTGAATGAAGAAGATTTAGTCATTGGTATAGGATTTCCAAGATATGCATCAAGAACAGTAGAATCTTTAGCCTTTGCACATAAAAGAGGCGCTAAGGTAGTTGCTCTTACGGACAGTTTGCTTTCTCCTCTGGCTGCCAGAGCTGATTATACATTAATAGCACAAAGCAATATGGCGTCATTTGTTGATTCACTTGTAGCTCCATTAAGTGTTATAAATGCATTAATTATTTCAGTTGGATTACGGGAAAAAGAGAAAATTTCAAATACATTTTCAGAATTGGAAAACATCTGGCAGGAATATCAGGTATATCAATATAAGGATAATTCGGACAATCAATACTAAAGGCAGGCAATTAAGCACCTGCTTTTCTTTTTTTATTCAATATAATTATATTTTTTAAAATTTTCAAATATTTTTTATAATGAGGAAGGAATATCAAAAGTTATATAGAATATATATATTATAAGATGGTGAAGTTGCATAACATAAGTTTCTTGAAATATTATATTCACTTTAGGAGGTATTATCATGGCAAAGGAAAATTTAAATCCATTTGAAAATGCTCAAATGATGGTAAAGGAAGCTTGCGACAAATTAGGTATGGAACCAGCAGTATATGAAATTCTAAAACAGCCATTAAAAGTTTTAGAGGTAAATATACCTGTTAGAATGGACGATGGTTCAGTAAAGGTTTTCAAAGGCTTCAGAGCACAACATAACGATGCAGTTGGTCCAACTAAAGGCGGCGTTAGATTTCATCAGAATGTATCTCTAGATGAAGTAAAAGCACTTTCTATATGGATGACATTTAAATGTTCTGTAACAGGGATTCCTTATGGAGGAGGAAAAGGAGGAATAATTGTTGATCCAAAAACTCTTTCACAGGGCGAATTAGAAAGACTATCCAGAGGATATGTAGATGGAATTTATAAGTTAATTGGAGAAAAAGTTGATGTACCTGCACCAGACGTTAATACCAATGGTCAGATTATGTCATGGATGGCTGATGAGTACAATAAATTAGTTGGATATAGTGCAATTGGAACATTTACAGGAAAACCTGTAGATTTTGGTGGATCAAAAGGAAGAAATGCTGCTACTGGATACGGTGTAGCTGTTACTGCAAGGGAATCTTCTGCAAAATTAGGTATAGATATGAAAAAAGCAAAAATAGCTCTTCAAGGCTTTGGTAATGTTGGCAGTTTTACAGCATTAAACTGCGAAAAACTAGGTGCTAAGATAGTTGCGGTTTGTGAATGGTGCAGAGAAAAAGGAAGCTATGTAATCTATAATGAAGACGGTTTAGATGCTGCAGCCATGATCAATTATATACATGAAAATGGAAATCTGTTAGGATTCCCTGGCTCCAGAGAAATATCAGTAGATGAATTCTGGGGATTAGGTGTTGATATAGTGATTCCAGCTGCACTTGAAAATTCAGTTACAAGTGATGTTGCTAAAAAAATAAATGCAAAATTAGTTTGTGAAGCTGCCAATGGACCAATAACTCCTGATGCTGATAAAATTTTATTTGAAAAAGGTATCTTGGTTACACCTGATATCTTAACAAATGCAGGAGGAGTAACTGTTTCCTATTTTGAATGGGTTCAAAACCTGTATGGATATTATTGGGGCGAAAAAGAAGTTGAACAAAAAGAAGAAATAGCTATGGTCAATGCCTTTAATGATATATGGTCAATAAAAGAAGAATATAAAGTTTCAATGAGAAATGCAGCGTACATGCATTCAATTAGAAGAGTAGCTAAAGCAATGAAGCTAAGAGGATGGTATTAATCATTTACGGTGAACCCAAGTGGTTCACCATTTTTTTATCTTAATATATATAATTGACAGTTTAGCTTTTAAAATGTAAAGTTAAATAGGTAATAAATTTGTTTATACATTGAGGTGATTATAAATGAAAAAAACCATCGTAATAGGTGGTGGGCCTTCTGGAATGATGGCTGCAATCTCAGCTTCAGATAAAACTCATGTTACATTAATAGAGAAAAATGAAAAGCTTGGCAAGAAGCTTTATATTACAGGAAAAGGAAGATGTAATATTACAAACTGTAAGGATATCAGTGAGTTTTTTGATTATATTCCTACTAATTCTAACTTTTTATATAGTGCTCTTTATACATTTACAAATAAAGATACAATGGATTTTTTTGAAAACCAGGGTGTTCCTCTGAAAGTAGAAAGAGGTGACAGAGTTTTTCCAGACTCCAATAAATCCTCAGATATAATTTCAGCTCTGCAGAAAAAATTATTAAAAAATAATGTGGATGTTTTGTTAAATACTGAATTTAAAGATTTTATCATAAAAGATAATAAAATTGAATCTGTAATGCTTTCAAATGGAGAAAATATTAAAGGTGATTATTTTATAATATGCACTGGCGGTTTATCATATCCACAGACAGGTTCTACAGGTGAAAGCTTTAAAATATTGAAGAAAATAGGACACCCTATTACAGAATTACGTCCTTCTTTAGTGCCAATTGAAATAAAAGAGGACTGGATAAAGGATTTGCAAGGTTTATCCTTAAAAAATGTAGAATTAAAAATTATAAATTCTAAAAATAAGGTAGTATACAAAGATTTCGGAGAAATGCTATTTACACACTTTGGTATATCTGGTCCAATTGCATTAAGCAGCAGCAGCTTTATTAATGGAAGTGAACAATATAAGGCAGTAATAAATTTAAAGCCTGCACTGTCTGATGTTGAATTAGACAAAAGAATTCAAAGGGATTTTCAAAAAAATATAAACAAAGATTATAAAAACTCATTAGATGAACTATTGCCAAAGAAGATTATTGAAACAATTATAATGTTATCTGGAATTGATGAAAATAAAAAAGTTAATTTAATAACTAAAGAGGAAAGACATAAACTTTGCAATGTAATTCAAAACTTTACTTTAAGCGTTAAAGGATTAAGACCCATAGCAGAAGCTATAATTACTTCAGGTGGTGTAAATGTAAAAAAGATTGATCCATCAACTATGAAATCAAAAATAATAAATAACCTGTATTTCTCAGGTGAAATTATTGACGTAGATGCATTTACTGGAGGATTTAACCTGCAGATAGCACTGTCCACAGGATTTTTAGCTGGTAAGATGATAGGAGATGATTAATATCATTGCCATTAGAGGAGCCACAACTGTAGCTGAAAATACAGAGTATGAAATTGAAAAAGAATCCATAAAATTATTTCAGGAAATCCTAAAGCAGAATAAAATTCAAGGAAGCGATGTGAAATCATTAATAATATCCTGCACAAATGATATTACAAAAGCATATCCAGGAAAATTTATAAGAGAACATTTCAACCTGCCAAACTTAGCAATTATGCATTTTAATGAAATGTGTGTAGAAAATAGTTTAAATCTTTGCATTAGATTTTTAATTTTCATGGATGGTACAAAAAGTTCTGCAAAATTTGTATATTTGAATAATGCATCAGCATTAAGAAAAGATTTGTTAACTGATTAGGTCATAAAATAAAGGAATTTTTATTTTAATATAGAATATTATTAATCGAAAGGATGAACATAATGAATTTTAGCATTGCAATTGATGGGCCGGCAGGTGCAGGAAAAAGTACTATTGCCAGATTAGTTGGTGAAAAGTTTAATTTAATGTACATTAATACAGGCTCAATGTATAGAGCTGTTACATTATTTGCTTTAAGAAATAATATTGGAATCCATGAAATTGATAAACTAATTAAGCTGATTAATTCCTTAAATATGCATTTTGAAGGTGAAAGACTCATTGTTAATGGTGAAGACATTTCAGATGAAATCAGAATGCCTGTTATAAGTGAAAATGTGTCAATGTTCTCACTTATAAAAGAAGTAAGGGAAATACTTGTTGATCTTCAAAAAGAAATGGCAGAACATTATAATGTTATTATGGATGGAAGAGATATTGGTACAGTTGTGCTGTGTGATTCTCCTTACAAATTTTATTTAACAGCATCAGCTGAAAAAAGAGCTGAAAGGAGATATAATGAATTAATAGCTAAGGGTATAAGTGTTAATTATAATGACATACTTAGTGATATAATAAGAAGAGACAATATAGATTCAACAAGAGAAGTCAGTCCATTAATTAAGGCTGAAGATGCAATTGAAATTGATACATCAAATATGAATATTGAACAGGTTGTGGATGAAATTTCAAGTTATATTAAATTATAGATATTTTACAGGTGATTACAATGAATATTAAACTGGCAGATAAAGCCGGATTTTGTTATGGCGTTAAAAGAGCTGTTGACGTGGCATTAAAATGCAAAGAAAAATATAATAAAAAAATATATACTTTGGGCCCATTGATACATAATAATGATGTAGTTAATAATCTTAAAGAAAATAATATTTACCCAATTGAATTGGATAAAATAGATACTCTTAATTCCGGTGATGTGATAATTATAAGATCACACGGGATATCAGAAGAAGATTTAATAAAATTAAAAAATAAAGATTTAATTATTGTAGATGCCACATGTCCATTTGTATCTAATATACAACAAAAAGTAAAAAAGTATCATAAATTAGGGTATACTATTTTAATAGTAGGTGATAAGAACCATCCAGAAGTAATTGGTATTAATGGATGGTGTAATAACAGTGCAATAATTTCAAAGGATGGAAACGATTTTGATAAATTGCCTAATAGGATCTGTGTAGTTTCACAGACAACAGAAAAACAGGAAAACTGGGAAAAGGTATTGAATATAGTAATAAAAAAGTGTAAGGAGATAGCAGCATTCAATACAATCTGCTCTGCTACAGAGGTAAGACAGAAAGCTGCTAATGATTTGTCTTCAAAAGTGGATATGATGGTTGTCATTGGCGGCAAAAATAGTTCAAATACAACTAAACTATATGAAATTTGTAAAAAAAATTGCCCAAATACAATTCACGTTGAAAATGCGGGAGAAATCCCACATTATATAAATAAGGAAAAAATCAAAAATATTGGTGTTACTGCTGGAGCTTCAACACCTGATTGGATAATAAAGGAGGCACTTTTAATAATGAGTGATGATAAAACAGTTGAATCAAATGAACAATTAGAATTTATGAACCAAAATGATCTACACATTGCTGTAGGAGATGTGATTAAAGGAAAGGTAATATCAGTAAACCCCAAAGAGTTATTTTTAAATATAGGATATAAAGGTGATGGAATTCTCCCAATAAATGAAATCTCCAAGGATGAGAATGTTAATTTAAAGGATATTTATAAAGTTGGAGATGAATTAACAGTAAAAATTATCAGCCTTAGAAATGAGGATGGATATATAGTTCTATCCAAAATAGAATTAGAAAGAGTAGAAGCCTTTAAAGAAATAAAAGATGCTTTTAACAATAAGGCTTTATTAACTGTTGAAGTAAAACAGATAGTAAATGGCGGGGTCGTGGCAAGTTATAAAGGTATCAGAGTATTTATCCCTGCATCTCATTTGGAGTTATATCATATTGATGATTTATCTGTATACATGAACAAAAAAATGGAAGTTGAAATTATAGAATTTAATGAAAGCAAGAGAAACACTAAAATAGTTGGCTCAAGAAGAGCAATCCTAAAAAAACTTAAAGATGAAGAAGAAGCAAAAACATGGGAAAGCTTAGATAAGGATATGATAGTAGAAGGTGAAGTAAAAAGACTTACAAACTTTGGTGCATTTGTTGACATAAATGGTGTTGATGGATTGCTTCATGTATCTGAAATATCCTGGGGAAGAGTAAATAAGCCAAGCGATTGTTTAAAAATTGGTGATAAAATAAAAGTTTATATACTGGATATAGATAAGGAAAACAAAAAATTATCATTGAGCATAAAGAAATTAATTGAGGATCCATGGAACAATGTAGAGGAAAAATACCCTGTAGGTAATATAGTACTTGGAAAAGTAGTTAGATTTGCAAGCTTTGGCGCATTCGTTGAAATTGAACCTGGAGTAGATGGATTAGTTCACATTTCTCAAATAAGTCATAAGAGAGTGGATAAGGTTGAAAATGTATTACAAATCGGCCAGCAGGTTAAAGCTAAAATACTTGAAGTAAATAAAGAAAATAAGAAAATAGGTTTAAGTATAAAAGAAGCTGATGAAATTTAATTAATTAATAAAAAAGGCCAATATGGTCTTTTTTATTTTACCCTCCAGGTAATATTTCAGTATTAAAATAATATACTTTATTAGAGATATTTTGGAGGGAAAATCGTGGGGAATAGAAGGCTTATTGCTTATTCTGATGAGATTCAGAATAAGGAAAAACAATTAGTACTTAGAATTTTAAGTAAATATAATCTTGAAGTAATAAATATTTCAAGAATGAGAAGTGCATACAAAATAGAAACTTCCTCAGGGAATTACTGCCTGAAAAGATTGAATCATGGCAAATATAAACCTCGAAACGGAAGTATGCTTATAGATGACCTGGCAGCTAATGGCTTTAACCTTACTGCAAAGTACTTTAAAACAAAGGATGGCTATTTTTATGTAAAACACAAAAAAAGCTTTTTTTATTTAATGGAATGGATTGATGGTGAGGAATGTACTTTAAATGATTTAGATGAAGTATTAAACTGCGTAAAGTTACTTGCTAAATTCCACTTAAGTGCATGTAATCTTGATACAAATAAATATAAAATCAGAAATAATCTTAAAAACTGGCCTAAAATATTTAATAGCAATCTAACTGATTTGGATAGATTTAAAAAGCTTATACAAAAGAAAAAATTAAAAAGCAATTTTGATCTTAGTTATTATGATTATATAGACAGCTTCTACAATAGAGGATTAGTATCCCTAAGTTTCTTAAATTCTTCATATTATTATAAACTATCCAAAAATGCAGAAGAAAACAAAACAATTTGCCATGACAGCTTTTACTATCAAAATATCCTTAAGAAGGGTTCAGATTACTATATAATCGATTTAGACAGTATAATGATAGATTTACAGATTAATGACCTTGGAAAGCTTATAAGAAGGATAATGTATAAAAAGACTTATCAATGGGACTTTGATAAGGTTAGGCAGATTATAGAAGCATACAGCTCCGTTAAAAAGGTATCCAAGGAAGAGCTGGAAGTAATGCTTGCATTAATTATCTTTCCCCATAAGTTTTGGAAGCTTGGTAAAAAGAGATACCTAAGGCATAAAAATTGGTCTGAAGCTAAATATGAACATAAACTGACAAAATTAGTCAGATATAATGAATTGCAGCAAAAATTTTTAGACGATTATCTTGAATATCTGAACAAGTTTGATCATTAGTTTACATTGACTAATGTTTTTATTCCAATTATACTTAATAGTATAAGTTGTGAAATTTCCTATTATCAGGGTTATATTTAGGGGTAATTATGTTTAAAATTGTAAGACTAAATAAAAAACTTTTAGAAGAATTCAGACATCTTCAGAATAGGAATATTGAATTTAATGAATTAAATGAAGATTTCTTTGATGTATACGAAAATTCTAATTTTACTCAGCAGTTTTTTCTAAGAAGATGTATCAGCTTACTTATGTATAATGATATACCGATAGGTTATATATGGACCAGCAGTGATAATAATTACTTATACAGCATTAAATGCTTATATATAAACACTAAATATATAATTAAAAATGACATTAAAGATTCTATACAGGCTTTGGATTTTCTACTTAACAGTCTTAAAAAAAACTGTATATACACCTTTACTTGTAAAAAAAATGAATTCAATTATATTATTCTGGAAGGTACTGGTTTTAAAAAAGAACATGGCACAATACAATTGTATTTCAGCTTAAATAGGGATGTCGAATTTTTATCCATTCCTAAGGAAGTAGAAATAGTTAATTTTAGAAAAGGTTATGATGAAGAATATAGATGTAATATACAAAATGAAGTTTTTAAAAGTTCTTCAAGAATTCCTTTGACAGTTGAGGACATTTTCTATGATGAGCTTCAAAGTTATTATTATGATCCTGGAGCTGTATTATTAAAATCAGGTGATGAATTTATTGGATATGGTCAGATAATAATTGACAGGGGGGAACCTTTTATAGTAAACCTTGGAGTACTTAGTGAATATAGAGGAAAACATTATGGAAAGGTATTAATACTTTATTTAGTTAATTTATTAAAACATGAGGGATTTGAACATGTAAGAATAAAAGTGGATTCATCCAATGTGAGAGCTTTTAATTTATATAGTAAGGTAGGATTTATTACTGAATCGGAAACAAATTTATGGAAATTAAAGAGATAAGAAAATTTTTCTTATCTCTTTTAAGGTGAATAGGTATTTACTTTCTATTATTTAATTTTTTATATTCTTTAATTGCAATTCCTAAAATTTTCATAGCATCTTTTAATTCTTCACTATTAATGCAGTAGGAAATCCTTACTTCATCCTGTCCCAAACCTTTGGTAGCATAAAATCCTTCTGCAGGAGCCACCATTACTGTTTTGCCATCATAATTAAAATCAGTTAACATCCATTTTGCAAAATCCTCAGCATTTTTTACGGGAAGCTTGGCTACAATATAAAAAGCTCCCGATGGTTTTTTACAAACTACACCTTCTATACCACAAAGGGAATCATATAATATATTTCTTCTATTTTGATATTCTGCTTTGACTTCCTTAAAATAGCTTTCAGGTGTATTTATCAAATCTGCACCTGCCATCTGTTCTATAGTAGGAACACAAAGTCTGGACTGACACAGCTTTAAAATCTGATTTATTAGTTCTTTATTTTTAGAAGCCACTAATCCTATTCTGGCACCGCAGGCACTATAACGCTTTGAAATACTGTCAATTAAAATGACTCTGTCTAAAATATCAGTCATATACATGGCTGAAGTATATTTTAAATTATCGTATACAAATTCTCTGTATACTTCATCAGCTATTAAATATATATTATATTCTTTTGCTATATCAGCAAGCATTCTGATTTCCTTTTCAGTATAAACAACACCAGTTGGATTACCAGGGTTGGAAATCAATATAGCTCTTGTTTTATTAGTAATTTTTGATGTTATTTCTTCCTTTTCAGGGAGATGGAAACCTTCCTCAGCCTTAGTAATAAAAGGCACTACATTTACTCCTGCAGCCTCTGCGAAACCATTATAATTTGTGTAAAATGGTTCTGGTATTATTATTTCTTCTCCAGCATCGCAAATTGCCATTAATGCAAATAAAACTGCTTCACTTCCACCATTAGTAGTCATTATTTCGTCTTTTTCCAAATGAATATTCCACTTCTTATAATATTCTATAAAGCTTTCAATTAATTTATTTATACCTTGAGATGATGAATATGCAAGTACTTTTTCATCGAAATTATTAACTGCCTTAAAGAAGCATTCCGGAGTTTTAATATCAGGCTGGCCAATGTTTAAATGATAAACTTTTATGTTATTTTTTGCTGCAATGTCAGCGTAAGGTGAAAGTTTTCTTATTGGAGAAAACTGCATATTTGATATTCTATTTGATAATTTCACTTTAGTCCCCCCATAGCCTTAAATAAAATTAGATATTATTGTATTAAATTTTCTATTGGTACATATGAAGATTTGCAATTAAACAGCTCTTCACTTTGAATTCTCATAAAATAGCTCCTGTCTTCAATACAAACAAATTTTAAATCTTTTTCATCATTTTTATTTTCTAACTTTGCATCATACATATACATTCCTCCCTTTGTTCTTATTTTGCCCAAAAGGGAGGAATATTATATATTACTTATAGTACTTATCTAATACTTTTCCTAATCTTTTTACACCTTCAACAATTTTGTCTTCACACATGTTAGAGTAATTCATTCTAAAGTAATTTTTGTGACCGCCGTTTGGGAAGAAAGATGCTCCAGGAACAAATGCAACATTTTCTTTAAGTGCCTGTTCTAAAACTTCATTTGCATCTATATCTTCTCTCAATTGAACCCATGTAAATAAGCCACCTTTAGGATGTGTGTAAATTACTTCTTTAGGGAAATTTTCTTTCATAGCCTTAAGCATTAAATCTCTTCTGTTTTTATATACTATTTTTATATTTTCTATATGATTATTTAGGTTATATGTTTCCATAAATAATGCAATTTCTCTCTGGGAAATAGTGCTGCATTGCAAATCTGCACCTTGTTTAACTAAAATATACTTTTTCAATATTTCAGGCTCAGCACACACCCAGCCTATTCTATATCCAGGACAGAAGATTTTTGAGAATGTTCCCAAATATATCACATATCCTTCAGTGTCAAAACTTTTAATAGATGGATATGGTTTACCTTCAAAGTTTAATTCTCCATAAGGACAGTCTTCTATAACGGGAATTTTATACTTTGCAGCTAATTCAGCTACTTTTCTTCTTCTTTCAATACTCATGGTATTGCCAGAAGGATTTTGAAAATCCGGGATAGTATATATCATCTTTGCATCAGGATGTTTTTTAAGCTGTTCTTCAAGAATATCAACCTTCATGCCAAATTCATCCATTGGGATTTCTACATATTTAGGCTGATATGCATTAAAAGCATTAATGGCACCAAGATAACTTGGACTTTCACACATAATTATATCATCTTTATTGACAAAAAGCTTTGCAGAAAATTCTAATGCCTGCTGTGAACCGCTGGTTATCAGTATATTATCGTATGTGACATTTATACCAACTGGAATCATCCTTTGTTTTGCAATTATTTCTCTAAGTGGTTTATATCCCTCGGTAGCACTGTATTGTAAAGCACTTCTTCCATCTTCTTCTAAAACTTTTTGAGATATCTTCTCAATTTTTTCAATAGGAAAAAGTTCAGGAGCAGGTAATCCTCCGGCAAAAGAAATAACCTCCGGCTTTTCGGTAAGCTTTAAAAGTTCCCTTATCTCTGAAGCCTTCAGAAAAGATGTTCTATCAGCAAAACGTAAATTCACAAAAGCACCCCCTAATTTAAAATTATTAATTTACTTTCTAATATAGTTAATTCTACATATAAATCATTTTTCCTTCTAAAATTTAGTAGATAATGAAATATATACTTCATTATTTATATTATATGTATACATAATAGTCATTTAACACAATATTGCAAAGCATATTATTATTTAAAATAATTTATCTATTTATTTAATATGTATTGACTATATTATGGTAAAATATAGTTATAGGTAAATAATAATTTTATTTTTATCGGAGTGGTTTTATGATAAGTGAATATGATATGAAAAGGCTCTTGAAATATTTTATTCAGTTTAAAAATAAGATAGTACTAAATAATGGAAGTGATAATATTAAGTTTGAAGATATAAATGATTTAATTATAAATTCATATTTGAAATTAATATTATGCTATTATATTTTCAAACTTAAAGAGATAAATAATGAATATATTATTGCATTATTAAATTATGATGATTTTATTAATTCATCCCTTTTTGATTTATTATCTTTATTTTATGGTTTTAAACTTAACAGCATTAATGAAAAAATTAATAATAGATTCAAATTATATAAAATAAACTATTCTGCATCAATGAAGGAATTAAATATTAATACATATAATCTAATAATGAACATATTGAATAAATATAATTCACTTGATATATCAATACTGGGGGAGGCTTATGAAAGAATAATATCTAATAGCTGCCGTAAGAATATGGGCGTTTTTTATACTGACAGCTATGATATAAACACAATTTTGAATTTAACAATAGATAAAGCTAATATAGAGGAGAATCCAAACATAAAGGTTTTAGACCCATCCTGCGGCAGTGGATTATTTTTAGTAAAAGCCTATGAATTACTATATTCCAAATTTAAAAGCATAATAAATAATTTAAATGATAAATTCAGCATGGAAAAGTATACTGTAACTTTAGATAGTAAAAAATATATAGTAAGTGGAAGAGATTACTGGATAGAGGATAATTTACATTACCATATTATAAACAATTGCATTTATGGTGCAGATAAAGATTATTTTGCAGTGTCTATTACAATTATTACGTTATTCTTTTTGAATCCAGAAATAAAAAATATAACGTTTAATATAGATTACTGTGATAGTCTTGTACAATGGGAGCAAAGATGCAGTAATAAATCAATATGGAATAATAAATTTGATATTATTCTTGGTAACCCTCCATGGGTTTCACTTTCAAGAAAAAATAAAATTGATATCAGCAGTAATGCAAAAAACTATTATAAAGAAATATATAAAATCAGTAACTATCTTCCTAATCTATATATTTACTTCATAAAAAGATCACTTGGATTATTAAAATTAAATGGAGTAATGTGTTTCCTAATTCCAGACAGATTGTGCTATAATAAATATTTAAAAGATTTCAGACTTTATCTAATGCAGAATTTTATTATTGAAAAGATTATTGTAAATGGAAGATATTCTAATGTTATAGCTGAATCAATAATATTACAGATTAAAAATTCTATGCCTGATTTATGCTGTAGGACCTCACTTGAAATTAACAGTGAACAATATAAATTTAATCAGAATATTTTTTTAAAAAACACAAATTTTGAATTCAATTATCCAAATCACAATTCTGAAAAACTTAAAATAAAAATAGATCAGAACAGCACTCATTTATCAGACATATTCTACAGTTATACAGGATTTATTGGTGATAAATCATTAATTACAAGATCACAATTGGGTTTGGAGTATATAAAAATACTAAAGGGTAAATGTATCAGCCCATTTGCAATAAATGATCATTTTTATTATCCTTATTTAAAAAATAATTTAAAAGGCGGCACTACCAATATTGCAAAGTTAAATTCTCCAAAACTTCTGGTAAAAAAAACTGGAGCTTTTTTAACTGCAGCTTATGACAAAAATGGAACCTTCATTGAACAGTCTTTATATGGGCTTATATCAAAAGATAATAGTTTCCCAGTAAATTATGTACTTGCTATTTTAAACTCAGATTTAATGAATTGGTATTATAGAAGATTTTTAATAACTAATTTACATTCCACACCTCAATTAAAGAAATATAATTTAGATATAATACCAATAAAAAAGTGCAGTGACAGGCATATGAAAATTATATGTGATGTTGTAAATAAAATATCTAAGCAGATAGCTTTAAATTCAAAGCCAGATAAATTCCTAATAAACTCTTTGAATAATATTGTATACTCAATTTATGACTTAACTGACTCTGAAATAAATGAAGTAAGCAATGATACAAAAAAATAGATTAAAAAATTAAAATATAGTATAATTAATTAGTTAAAATCAACACAACAAAAACAAATATGAGGTGGAAAACTAATGGAAAAATTATTAAATAACAGCATACAGAAATATTTTTATATAGATACCTGGGGATGTCAGATGAATGAAGAAGATTCAGAAAAGCATTCAGGGGTGCTTAAAGCATTAGGTTATGAAAGAACTGAAGATAAATCCAAATCAGACATAATAATATTTAACACATGCTGTGTAAGAGAAAATGCAGAGCAGAAGGTTTTTGGAAATATAGGAGCATTAAAGCATCTAAAAAATAATAAGCCTGACTTAATTATAGCAGTATGCGGCTGTATGATGCAGCAAAAGGGTATGGCAGAAAAGATAATTAAGAAATTTCCTTTTGTGGATATTATTTTTGGAACACACAATGCCCATAGACTCCCACAGTATATAAAGGCAGTTCAGACAGAGGGAAGATCAGTTATTGATATTCAGGATAAGGAAGAAGACATTATAGAAGGCCTTCCAATTGACAGGCTTAGCAGTGTTAAGGCATTCGTCACAATAATGTATGGCTGCAATAACTTTTGTACTTACTGCATTGTTCCTTATGTAAGAGGAAGAGAGAGAAGCAGAATGCCTGAAGACATAGAAAATGAAGTAATTGATCTTGTGTCAAAGGGATATAAGGAAATAACATTACTTGGTCAAAATGTTAACTCCTATGGCAAAGGTTTAAATCCATCTATAAACTTTGCAGATTTATTAAGAAGAATCAATAAAATTCCGGGCCTTGAAAGAATTAGATTTATGACATCTCATCCAAAGGATTTAAGCTATGATGTTATAAATGCAGTAGCTGAATGTGAAAAAGTTTGTGAGCAGATTCATTTACCTGTTCAGTCAGGCTCCACTAATATTTTAAATAAAATGAACAGGCATTATACAAGAGAGCAGTACTTAAATTTAGTTACAAAGATAAAAGATAAGATTCCAAATGCAGCATTAACAACTGATATAATAGTAGGATTTCCAGGAGAAACAGAAGAGGATTTTGAAGATACTTTAAGCTTAGTTAAAGAAGTATGTTATGATTCAGCATTCACTTTCCTTTATTCCAGAAGGGGCGGAACACCCGCTGACACCATGGAAGATCAGATAAGTGAAGATATTAAACATGCTAGGTTTAATAGATTAGTTGATGCTGTGAATAGCTGCAGCGAAGCCATAAATAAGACATACCTTAAAAGTACCGTTGAAGTTTTAGTTGAGGGATTAAGCAAAAATGATGAAACTAAACTCATGGGCAGAACAAGAACAGGCAAACTTGTGAATTTTATTGGAAATAAGGACAGCATAGGAAAATTGGTTAATGTAAAAATCACAAAAGTAACCACATTTTCATTAAGCGGAGAAGAAATATAAAAGCTCTTTAATAGAGCTTTTTTTACAAGAGACAAGGGGGAACTTAATATGTCATTAACTCCTATGATGCAGCAGTATTTAGAAATTAAGGAAAGTGTTAAGGACTGCATTCTTTTTTTCAGACTTGGAGATTTTTATGAGATGTTTTTTGAAGATGCAGAAATTGCATCAAAAGAACTTGAATTAGTTCTTACAGGCAGGGACTGCGGTATGGATAAAAGAGCTCCTATGTGCGGTATACCTTATCATGCAGCCAATTCATATGTTGGCAGACTTGTAAACAAAGGTTATAAAATTGCAATTTGTGAGCAGATGGAAGATCCTGCACTGGCAAAAGGTATAGTTAAAAGGGATTTAATTAAAATAATTACTCCAGGAACATATACTGAATCAGATTACCTTGACGAAACAAAAAATAATTATGTAATGAGTATTTATATTGACAAATCCTCAGATACTATTGGCATTGCCACTTCAGATGTTTCTACAGGCGAATTTAATGTGACTAACTGCAGCCAAAATATAAATCTGGTACTTGATGAAATCTCCAAGTTTTCACCAAAGGAAATTTTGATTCAGCAGGATATAGATAAAAAGAATGAAAATGTTCTAAAAGAAAGAGTCAACTGTTATTTTACAGTTTTAGATAGTTCATATTATGATAATAGTTCTATAGAAAAACTTAAACATCAATTTAAAGATTTTGATATAAGCCTTTATAATGAATCAGCTTTAAAGGCTTCTTCGTCTTTGCTTCTATATATTCATGAAACTCAAAAAAATGATGTAGGTCATATAAATTTATTTGATTACTACAGTGTTGATGACTTTCTCAGTATGGATATAAATACAAGAAGGAATCTTGAAATAACTGAAAACATCAGAGAGAAGTCTAAAAAAGGTTCTCTTCTTTGGATTTTGGATAAGACAAATACTGCTATGGGAGGCAGGGCTCTTAGAAAATGGATAGAGGAGCCACTTGTAAATAAAACATTAATTGAGGACAGACTAAATGCAGTTGAAGAATTAATTAATAATTATACATGTCATGAGGATTTAAAGGATTCTTTAAAAGATATTTATGATATTGAGCGTATAGTGGGAAAAATTGCATCAAAAAATGTCAATGCTAAGGAACTAATTTCATTAAAGCTTTCCATAAGTAAACTTCCTCAGATAAAAAATATTTTATCTGGTTTAAAAAGCAACTTATTTTTAAAGATGTATAATAAATTAGATACCCTGGAAGATATTTATGACCTGCTTAATAAATCCATTATTGAAAATCCTCCTATTTCAGTTAAAGAGGGTAACATAATAAAAGATGGATATAATGAGGAAGTAGATGGGCTTAGAGATGCTAAATCTCATGGTAAGGAATGGATTGCATCCTTAGAAAATAAAGAAAGAGACTTTACAGGGATTAAATCTTTAAAAGTAGGATATAATAGGGTTTTTGGTTATTATATAGAAATCACAAAGTCTAATCTCAGCTCTGTACCTGAAGGAAGATACATAAGAAAGCAGACCCTTGCAAATGCTGAGAGATATATGACTCCTGAACTGAAGGAAATGGAAGATAAAATACTTGGTGCAGAAGAAAAGTTAACAGTTTTGGAATATAACCTTTTTACAGAAGTAAGAGAGAAAATTGAAACCCAGCTGAATAGAATGAAATTATGTGCTAAAATTGTATCTGAAATTGACTGCTTAAGCTCTTTAAGCACATCGGCCCTTGAGAACAACTATTGTAAGCCTGTTATTACAGAAGGTGACGAAACAGAAATAAAAGATGGAAGGCATCCTGTGGTTGAAAAAGTAATTCCTAATAGAAACTTTGTTACTAATGATACTTTAATCAATACTAAAAAAGAGCAGATGCTGCTTATTACAGGCCCTAACATGGCAGGTAAATCCACTTATATGAGACAGGTTGCTTTAATTACCTTAATGGCTCAAATAGGAAGCTTCGTGCCTGCAAGTTATGCAAAGATATCCATTTGTGATAAAATATTTACCAGAATAGGAGCTTCAGATGATTTATCGGCTGGTAAAAGTACATTTATGGTGGAAATGTGGGAAGTTTCAAATATACTAAAAAATGCAACAAAAAAGAGTTTGATTTTACTTGATGAAGTTGGAAGAGGAACCAGTACTTACGATGGTTTAAGTATAGCGTGGGCAGTTATTGAGTATATCTGCAATAACAAAAGCCTAAAATGCAAAACACTTTTTGCAACTCACTACCATGAACTTACACAGTTAGAGAATACAGTGCCTGGAGTTAAAAATTATTCCGTTTCAGTTAAAGAAATGGGAGATGAAATAATATTCCTTAGAAAAATAGTAAGCGGAGGTGCTGATCAGTCTTATGGTATTGAGGTTGCTAAATTAGCTGGTCTTCCGGATGCTGTTATATCCAGGGCTAAGGAAATATTAAAAAATATTGAGCTTGAAAAAAGCGGACATCTAGATATAAATGAAATTGCTGCAGATAATAATGCAGCTAAAAAAAATAAGACTAAAAAGAAAGATACGGCTGTAAAACAAATTGATTTTATGGATATTGAGAAAAATGCTCTTATAAAGGAATTATCTGATCTTAATATTCTGGATATGAATCCAATGGAAGGATTTAATAAGCTTTATGAATTGATAAATAAAGCTAAAGATATTCAATAACAATATAAGAAGGTGCTCTAATGAGTAGAATTAATATATTAGATAGTAGTACTTCTAATAAAATTGCTGCAGGTGAGGTTGTAGAAAGACCTTCTTCTGTAGTTAAGGAACTTGTTGAAAATAGCATAGATGCTGAGGCTAAAGACATTATAATAGAAATAGGTGAGGGTGGAGAAAAATTTATAAATATCATTGATGATGGCAGCGGAATCCACCCAGATGATATTGAGAAAGCATTTTTTCCTCATGCTACCAGTAAAATCTCAAAAATAGAAGATATATATTCTATAAAAACCATGGGGTTTAGGGGAGAAGCTTTGGCAAGTGTAGCTGCAGTATCAAAATTAACTTTAAAAAGCAGAACAAAGGATTTTAATTTTGGAAAAGAAATAAAAATTTCAGGAGGCAAAGTAGAAAAAATATCTGAAGCTGCATCCAATGTGGGAACTTCTATATACGTATCTGATATATTTTATAATGTACCTGCAAGGCAGAAGTTTTTAAAATCTCCTCAAAGAGAAACAGCATCTATTTCAGATATTATAAGCAGACTGGCATTAGTGAACAGTAATATTAGTTTTAAATACATCAACAATGGTAAAACTGTTATGACAACTTATGGTACTGGAAGCTTACAGGAAACCATTAGAAGCATTTATGGCAGAAGTATAAATGAAAATATAATACCATTTGAGAAAGTCTCTGATATTGCCTCTGTGTATGGGTTTATTGGAAATTCTGAAATAAGCAGGGGAAGCAGAAATAATCAAAGTATCTTTGTTAATAAAAGGTATATAAAAAATAAATCAATTACTGCAGCTGTAGAAAATGCATTCAAATCATTTTTAACTATAAATAAATTTCCTTTTTTTATACTTTGCTTGGATATTTACCCCGAATTTATTGATGTTAATGTTCATCCAACTAAGTCAGAATTAAAATTCAGAGATGACAGATATATTTATAAATTGGTTTTCGATGCTGTTCATGAGGCATTAAGACAATATTTATTTAAATCATTTAATAAGGAAGATTCATCATCTGAAACCATGCCTAAAACCATAGTGCAGATACCAATTGATCTGAAAAGTGAATCTAATGGTAATATAAATGAAATAAGTTCCAACAATAATTATAGTCATTATATTTCAGAAAATAATAAAGAAAATACAAATATACATCCAAAAGCTGAGTATACTGATAATAACGTTAATTTAAATAAAGAAAACTATTTAGTCACTGAAAAAACAAGTGAAACTGCCAATTATGAAATAAGCAAAACTGAAGGGGTTCCAAAATTTCCTTCATTAAATATAATAGGCCAATTTCATAAAACCTATATAATTGCAGAATATAATGATACCCTTTATATGATTGATCAGCATGCAGCTCATGAAAAGATATTATTTGAAAAGTTTAAAAAAAGTATTTTAGAAAAAAATGTAGTGAGCCAGTTACTCTTATCACCATTAGTTGTAGAGCTGACCCCAGAGGATTTTGCATACTATAACGACTTTAAGGAAATATTTGAGAACACAGGTTTTAAAATAGAGATATTTGGGGATAATACCATAACAATCAGAGAGGTTCCTGTTATACTAGGCAAGCCTAATTTAAAAAATCTTTTTATGGATATTTTAGATAATTTAAAGAATATGGGAACAGGGGAAAAAGATGCTGTTAAATACAATTCCATTGCAACCCAGGCTTGTAAGGCAGCAATTAAGGCAAATGATTCTCTTAGTGATATTGAAATGAAATCTTTAATTGAAGAACTGCGTTATATTGAAGATCCATTTACCTGCCCTCATGGGAGACCTACAATTATTAAAATGGATTTATATGATATTGAAAAAAAGTTCAAAAGAATTCAATAAACTATAGAATGTAAATATCTATATACGAGGGGGAAAATAATGAAAAACTTAGTCATCCTGGCAGGACCAACTGGAGTAGGAAAAACTGATATCTCCATAAAACTTGCAAAAGAATTAAATGGAGAGATTATATCCTCAGACTCAATGCAGATATATAAATACATGGATATAGGTTCAGCTAAGGTAACAAAAGAAGAAATGAATGGCATTGTACATCATTTAATTGACTTTTTAGATCCAAAAGAAAGTTTTACTGTTTCTGATTATAAAAGCATGGCAGAAAAGGCAATTGACAGTGTGCTTTTAAATAACAAAATTCCTATACTGGTGGGGGGCACAGGATTATATATTAACTCATTGATTAACAATTATGATTTTACAGCTGCTGACTGCGATATGGAATATAGAAAATATCTTCAGGAGCAGGCTAGCTTAAATGGTAAAATTTATGTTCATGAAATGCTTAAAGATATTGACCCTGTATCATACCATAAATTGTTTCCAAATGATTTAAAAAGGGTAATAAGAGCATTAGAGGTATATAAATTAACTGGCACTCCAATTAGTGAGTTTAATTCAGAAAAAAAGGTTCATGATATTCCGTATAACATTGCTTATTTCGTTTTGACTATGGACAGGAAAAAACTATATGACAGAATAAATCAAAGAGTAGATAAAATGATTGAAAGTGGTCTTGTCGATGAAGTAAAAATGCTGAAACATATGGGATTAAATGAAAACATGCAATCCATGAAAGGAATAGGGTATAAAGAAATGCTCTATTATTTAGAAGGTAAAATTTCTTTTGATGAAGCCGTATATTTAATTAAAAAGGGCAGCAGAAACTATGCAAAAAGGCAGTTAACATGGTTTAGAAAAGATAACAGAGTTCAGTGGGTAGATAAGGATTCCTTTTCCAGTGAAGATGATATTGTTAAGTACATAAAAGGCATAATAAAGGATCAATTATTTTATTAAAAATAAAGGATTTTACTACATTAATATAGAATTAAACAAAGATAAACTTATGTATGGAGGGTGAAATATATGAATAAAACTACAAACAATCTTCAGGATATATTTTTAAATAGCACTCGAAAAAATAAAATAACAGTAACTGTTTATTTGACAAATGGATTTCAATTAAAAGGTACTGTTAAAGGTTTTGACAGCTTTACCGTAGTATTAGATTGTGATGGAAGACAAATGATGATATATAAGCATGCTATATCCACAATAACTCCATTTAAACCTGTATTATTTACCAGTAACGAAGAAGATGAAATTTAAGAATAGGCTTCCAGTTTGCCTATTCTTTTTTTATATGCTATTATATATTTTGTTACTCCATGGATATTTACTTTAGATTATATTTTATAGTAACTTTTTTAGAAGGAGGCCAAATAGCAAATGCTTGACGCAACAAAGGATAATTTAAAAAATACATATGGCATAAGTGATGCCGTGATAGATTTATATGAGAAGACTATGAAGGATATAAGTTCTCAGTTTAATGCATATGATGAGATTAGGGAATTTAACCAGATAAAGGTGTTAAAGGCTTTTCAGGATGAAAGAATAAGCGATTCACATTTTACAAATTCTACTGGATACGGATATGGAGATATAGGAAGAGACTCTCTTGATAAAGTATATGCCAGGATTTTTAATACTGAATCTGCTTTAGTAAGACCTCATTTTGTCAATGGAACACATGCCTTAGGTGCAGCACTTTTTGGCAATTTAAGACCCGGTGATACTCTGCTTTCTGTATGTGGAGAACCATATGATACTTTACATAGCATTATTGGAATCAGCGGTAATAAGAATATTGGTTCTTTAAAAGATTTTGGCGTTAAATACAAACAAATAGATTTAACCAGCCAGGGAAAAGTAGATTTTGATGGAATTAGACAAGCATTAACAACTGATGCAAGTATTAAAATAGTTCATATTCAGCGCTCTACAGGTTATGGATGGAGAAAATCATTACTTATTTCTGAAATAAAGGAAATAATTGATTTTGTAAAAAATATTAATCCAAATGTTATCTGCTTTGTAGATAATTGCTATGGTGAGTTTATTGACACAAAAGAACCTACTGAAGTAGGAGCTGATTTAATTGCTGGTTCTTTGATAAAAAATATTGGTGGAGGAATAGCTCCAACAGGAGGATATATTGCAGGCAAAGAGGAATATGTGCTGCAAGCTTCATATAGACTAACTGTCCCTGGAATAGGGGGAGAGTGCGGTTCTACTTTTGGTGTAATGAGGCTTTTGTTTCAAGGCTTATTCTTTGCTCCTCATGTTTCTATTGAAGCTTTAAAGGGAGCAATATTCTGTGCAAGGATCATGGAACTTGCAGGTTTCGAAGTTCTGCCTAAGTACACAGATAAAAGAAGTGATATAATTCAATCCATTAAATTTAATGATAAAAATAAACTGATAAGTTTTTGTAAGGGAATTCAAAAGGGGTCCCCAGTTGATTCCTTTGTCCAATGTGAGCCATGGGATATGCCAGGCTATGAAGATAAGGTAATAATGGCAGCAGGATCATTTATTCAGGGATCATCTATAGAACTTTCTGCAGATGCACCAATAAGAGAACCTTACATAGGTTATCTTCAAGGAGGTTTGAATTTTGACCATGCTAAAATAGGAATATTAATTGCACTTACAGAGGTTTTAAAAAATTCAAAATAGATAAAAATATAAGCTGCTTTAACATAAGCAGCTTATATTTTTTATTTATAATCTCTAAATAATCCAACAAGTCTGCCAAGGATTTGACAGTCATCAACTATAATTGGACTCATAGTTTTATTTTCAGGCTGAAGACGTATATGGCCTTCTTCCTTATAAAACCTTTTTATAGTAGCTTCATTTCCTATTAGTGCAACAACAATTTCGCCATTTTCTGCAGTGCTAACCTGCTCAATAATTGCTAAATCTCCATTGTATATACCTGCATCAATCATACTTTCGCCTTTAACCTTCAACATGAAATGCTGATTATTACTTTTAATATAACTGATAGGTATAGGAAAAGAATCCTCTATATTTTCTATTGCCAAAATTGGCTTTCCAGCAGTTACAGTTCCAATGATTGGAATATCCACTAATTCTTTTCTCATAGACGTTTCTTCTAAAACTTCAATAGCCCTTGGCTTAGTAGGATCCCTTCTTATCAGGCCTTTTTTCTCAAGTCTTGCTAAATGGCCATGCACAGTAGATGTAGAACTCAGACCTACAGCGCTGCATATTTCCCTAACAGAAGGAGGATAACCTTTTAAATGTATTTGGCTTTTTATGTAATCATATATTTCTTTTTGCTTGGAACTTTTGGGTTCGGTCATTCATCAACACCTCACAATCTTTAAAGTAATTATATCATATAAAATGTGAAACATCAAACTTATGTTCTTATTATGCCCAAAAAACACAATATATATATTTGATAAAACATTATTACTTTGATATAATATACAAGAAAATAAATGAAATTATATAAATTAGAGGGATAAAATGATGAAAGAAAAAAAGTGTATATTTGACGATAATAAATCCTGTGATGATTGCGGGAAATGCGATATTTGTGATTTAGACCCAAATAAAATATGCAATAACTGCGGTAAATGCCTGGAAGAGGAGGGGATAGACACAAAGGCAATTAAAATAGATGAAATTATTGAAGATGAAAAATATGCTGATAAAATCCAGCATGAAGAAACTAATATGGGAGAAGACCATGATGGGGACTGTTCTGATGATGAATATTCAGAGGATGATTGCTCAGATGATGAATATTTAGATGATGATTACTCAACGGAAGAACATGATCCTAATTACAATAATGAGGATTATGTTGATGTCATGGACATGAATGTGGAATTTATTGATGATATTAATGGATTAGGTGAAGTATTAGAAGATAACACTAAATCAGATAGTTTATTTGAAGAACAATTTCCAGGGTTAATAAAACTCAAGCCATCAAAATACAAAAATTAATGTCAAAAGCATGGAAGATACTTACTTCCATGCTTTTGCTTTATTCTTCCTCATCACTTAGAGGATTGGAATTTACAGCTTCTCTAAGTTTTTCATCATCAACATGTGTATATATCTGAGTAGTTGAAATATTCTCATGCCCAAGTATCTTCTGCAGGCTCCTGATATCCACATTGCCATACTTGTACATCAAAGTGGCAGCAGTATGACGAAGCTTATGAGGAGTATATTTTTCCACATCCAAATTAGATTGTTTCAGATACTTCTTTAACATTAATTCAACAGATCTTTTATTAATTCTTGTGTAATTCTTACTAATAAAAAGGGCATCCTTGTCCTTAATTTTATCAAAATCCAAATTCCTCACCTGCAAATAATTATTAATGGCCTTAATGCATGCATTATTTAGATACACTGTTCTTTCCTTATTTCCTTTGCCAATTACAGTAAGAGTATCTTCCTTTAAATTAGAAATATTTATTCCGCAAAGCTCTGAAAGTCTTAATCCGCAATTTAAAAAGATGGTGATAATGCAGTAATCCCGCTCTTTATATCTGCCATCAATAGATTTTAGAAGTCTTTTGCTTTCATCCAATGTAAGATAGATAGGGTTTCTCTTATTTATCTTTGGAGATTCCAGCTCCATAGCAGGATTTTCATCTATTATCTTTGCTTTGCCTTGAAGATATTTAAAATAGGATTTTAAAGTAGCTACTTTTCTAGCTCTGGCATAATTTCCGTTATTTCTGTAGCTTTCAGCAAAGGCAATAAAAGCATATAAATCCTGGAGACTGATATCTCTTATAAATTTATTATCAATGTCATTTATTTTTATCTGCTCAAATGTATCCGTCTTATTAGCAATACCTTTATATAATTTTAAAAATCTAAAAAACATTGTTAGATCAACTTTATAGCCATCTATAGTATTTTTTGATTTTCCTTTGATGGTATCTAAATAATTAAAAAAATCATTAACGCTTTTTGGCAAATCCGGGTCGAAAACATTTTTCAAATCATATTTCATTATTCCGCCTCCTTTTTACAATAAAAATAAGTTACAACTTCGCTAAATGGTTATTTAGCGAATATAATATTCTACGCAGGGGAGTGAAAATCCTTCTTTTTTCAATAAGTTTTTTATTTACTGCAATAATGTTTTCAAAATATTTTATATATAACTTGGAATTATTAAAATTTTATCTATTTTTCTATACTATAGTCAGCAATTTAAATGCTCAGTAAATATGTTGTATATATTTGTCATTTTATAATAATATGTCACCTTTCAATATGTTAATTTCAATTGAGAATGGTATAACTGTAAAAGAGGGTTGTTGGGAATATCTGTTATACTTTACATATAATATTATTGATACAGTTATACAAAAATAATTTAATAATAAGTTATTAACACATGTTATTAATTATGAGCATTATTACCATAATCATAATAGTTCACAGCCTGGGCATAATTATGTTGATTCATTTTTATATATATAGTTACAATTTTTGACATAGCACCTTTTCATATGTTTATTATATTTTTAAAATGTATATCAACTAGCTTTTGTACCTTTAAATTTTACTATTTTCTATTTTTATAAATCAGGGCAATGGTATACCTGCATTAAAAACATTAATAATATTTACTATGTTAACTTTAATCCTCATTTGTTTAAGTAAATATAAAAGCATGAAGCTAACCTGCTTCATGCTTTTATTTATACATTTATTTCTGATTCAACACCAAGACTTTCTTTATTTGATTCCAAAATAGGTTTTACCTGTTCTGCTATAAAATCATCAACCTGCCCTGCAGCCCTTCCAGTAAACTTTTTTGGATCAACTAAAGACAATATTTCATCTTTTGAAAGTCCAAAGGCTTTATCATTTATTATTCTTTCAATTAAGTCGTTATTTAATCCTAATTCCTTAACCCTTTTTCCAGCTTCCATAGAATGGATTCTGATTTTTTCATGAAGATCCTGTCTGTCTCCTCCTCTTTTTACGCATTCCATTAGAATATTTTCTGTAGCCATAAATGGCAGCTCATTATTCACATGGGATTTGATAACTTTATCATAAACAACTAAATTGCTGCTTATGTTTAAATACAGGTTAAGAACTCCGTCTAATGCAAGAAAAGCTTCTGGTATTGCTATTCTCTTGTTAGCAGAATCGTCAAGTGTCCTCTCAAAACATTGAGTAGCTGCTGTTATTGCCGGGTTTAATGAATTTACGATTATATATCTTGCTAAAGCACCCAAACGTTCACTTCTCATTGGGTTTCTCTTATATGCCATGGCAGATGATCCTATTTGATTTTTTTCAAAAGGCTCTTCAATTTCTTTCATGCTTTGAAGAAGTCTGATATCGTTGCTGAATTTATACCCGCTTTGTGCAATTTCAGAAATGGTATTTAATATTATTGAGTCAACTTTTCTAGGATATGTCTGCCCTGTAACCATAAATTCTTTAGTAAATCCCATTTTATTTGTAACTATCCTATCTAGTTTTTTTACAAGCTCTTCATTACCATTAAACAATTCCATAAAACTTGCCTGTGTACCTGTTGTACCTTTAACTCCTCTGAATCTTAAGTTTTCAATAACATAATCTAAATTTTCTATATCCAGAATTAAATCCTGAATCCATAATGTTGCTCTTTTTCCAACAGTGGTTAATTGCGCTGGCTGAAGATGAGTAAAACCTAAAGTAGGCATTTCTTTATATTTTACAGCAAACTTTGATAAAGCATTTATAATATTTATAATTTTTTTCTTGATTAAAAGCATTGCTTCTCTCATTATTATTAAATCTGTATTATCTCCAACATAACAGCTGGTTGCTCCAAGATGAATTATACCCTTTGCATTAGGGCATTGAACTCCGTAGGCATATACATGGCTCATTACATCGTGTCTGACAACCTTTTCTCTTTCCTCTGCAACTTCATAATTTATATTATCTTTGTAAGCTTTAAGTTCATTTATTTGTTCCTCAGTGATGGGTAATCCTAATTCCTTCTCTCCTTCAGCTAAAGCTATCCATAATTTTCTCCAGGTTTTAAATTTCATTTCTTCTGAAAATAAATAGCTCATTTCTTTAGAAGCATACCTGGAATTTAATGGAGTATTATATGTATTTCTCATAACTAAATTCTCCTTACGCATAATAATATATATTTTATACAATTCATTCATATTATAGCATATGTTATTTATTATTGTATATATTATGTTCGTCAATTTCTATTTTTATTTATAAAATATGTTCTATTTTTCATATTTTTAAATATAATCTATTAGGAAATAATATGTTTGGAGGACTTTAATGTATAAATTTAATTTAATGGACAAAATTTCTTCTATACTTGTTATTTTAGGGGCTATAAATTGGGGATTATTAGGGCTGTTCAATTTTAATATAATAGCAGCAATATTTGGTGAGCCTGCTCCTATGATTGCAAGAATAATTTATATTTTATTAGGTATTGCTGGTCTTAATATGATATTAATTCTTATTAAAATGAAAAACTCCATAAAAGCATAATAAATAAAAGGCTCCTTGGAGCCTTTTATTTATACATCAATATTATTCTTCTATAGATTCAATAAGTTTAACGATTTCTTCAGCTGCTAAAGCTTCATCATCGCCTGATGCAATAACTTTAATCTTGGAATCTTTAGTTACTCCAAGAGATAATACACCAATTAAACTTTTAACATTTGCTTTCTTTCCATTAAATTCTACAGATATATCTGATTTAAAAGAAGAAGCCTTTTTTACTAACAAAGTAGCTGGTCTAGCATGTAAGCCTGTTGAGCTTTTTACTATAACTTCTTTAGATACCATTCATTTCACCCCTATTAATTTGTATTATATACTATTGTGTAAAACACCACTTACATAATTATATCATTTTTGACCAAAAGTTCAACCTGAAGTTTAGAATAAATTACATTTTGCACAATTTAATTTAAAAAAAACTTAAAAAGTCATAAAATATCTCAAATAAAATTAATAATTATTTAATGTACAGCATAAACCTATTAATTCTATCCAATCCTTTTTTAATATTTTCCATTGAAGTTGCATATGAAAGCCTTATATAATTATTCATTCCAAAGGCTGCTCCAGGAATTACCGCCACTTTTTCCTTTTCTAAAAGTAACTTTGAAAATACTATTGAATCCTCAATAACTGTATTATCTACCATTTTACCTATAGCACTATCCAGATTAACCATTACATAAAAAGCTCCCTTAGGTTTAATACAGCTTAATCCTTTAATCTCATCAAGTCTCTCTACCATATAATTTCTTCTTTTTGCAAATTCCTGTATCATTTTTTCAACTTCACTCTTATCTCCATTTAATGCCTCTACAGATGCATATTGAGCTATAGAATTTGCATTTGATGTAGTATGGCTTTGAATATTTGACATAAGCTTAATTACTTTCTCAGGACCTGCAGCATATCCAATTCTCCATCCTGTCATGGCATATGTCTTTGAAACTCCATTTATTACTACAGTCCTGTTGTAAGCATCCTCAGAAAGGCTTGCTATGCTGATATGCTTTTCATCTCCATATATAAGTTTTTCATATATTTCATCTGATATTATAAATATATCATGTTTCTTTGCAAACTCAGCAAGTGAAATTAATTCCTCCTTTGAATAAACAAATCCAGCAGGATTGTTTGGACTATTAATTAAAATGGCTTTTGTTTTTTCTGTTACACTTTTCTCCAGTTCATCAATAGTGTACTTAAAATTGTTACTGTCAGATGTTTTTACAAATACGGGTATACCGTCTGCCAATTTCACCAGTTCAGGATAACTGACCCAGTATGGTATTGGAATTAAAACCTGATCACCTGGATTCAATATAGCTTGAAATACATTTGACAAACACTGTTTTGCACCAGTTGATATAATAATTTGTGATGCATTATACTTTATATTATTGTCATTTCTAAGTTTTTTTATTATAGCTTCTTTTAGTTCTATTATTCCCGATGCTGCTGTATATTTTGTAAACCCCTTTTTTATTGCAGTTATTGCAGCCTGCTGAATATTTAAAGGTGTATTAAAATCAGGTTCCCCGGCCCCAAATCCAACCACATCAATTCCTTCAAGTTTCATTTTTTTTGCTGCTGCAGTTATTGATAGTGTTAATGATGGTTCAATTTGAAGTGCTTTTTTTGACAATATCATATTAATTACCCCCACAACTTAAATTTTTCATCTTTTCTAAAAAATGAAAGTTATTATTCAATTGATATAAATATAACATTTATCTTTCAATTTGTAAACATTTAAACTATATAAATTCATTTATTAAATCTATGCAATTAGCTTCTTGATATGAGTACAACACCAATAATAATAAATATAACCCCTATCACCCTTAAAAGTGAAATGTTTTCTTTAAATAAGAAATATGAAAATATCATAACAATTACATATCCTAAGCTAACCATAGGATATGCATAACTAAGCTCAACCTTACTTAAAACTTTTATCCAAAGTAAAAAGCTTATTCCATAAGATATTATGCCGCACATAACAGGTACATTTTTCAGTATGGACAAAATGCTTGAAAGTATATATTTAGATGAAAAATCCAAAGTTAAATTTGTGGCACCAAGTTTTACTAGTACCTGACCGATAGCTCCTAAAAAAACAGATGTTAATATTAAACCTAGCATGTTCATAGCAGATTCTCCTTATTTGTAAAATAACTAAAGACATTTTTAAATGTAAAATAAAAGGAATATATCATTACAAAAATAATAGGAAATGAGTATCTGGACTGTCCCTCAGTGACAAAGTAAACACAAGTAAACATGTAATATAAAATTAAGAAAAATAAACTGCATTTATTTAAATTTTGAGTTTTATTTTTAAATATCATTACAATTACATAAATCGAATATGCTAAGATTCCTATAATTCCCGGAATAAATATTATATTCCTTATAATATTTGTAATGATAAATAATTTATGACTTGCTGCACTGCTAAGACCTGATCCATAGATACTGTATCCAATGTCATCTCCTAAAAAGTATGTATTATATAATCTTTTAAAGCCAAGCTCCATGAATCTTTTAGGATTATTAACTATCCATTTTTTTGCAGCCTGTGACAGCATTTTATTTTGCTGTGTTCTGTTAGAAGATTTATATTTATCTGTAACTGTAATTGAGTTTTCAACATTATCTGAGGGCATCCATCTTCCCATATTATTAGTGGAATTATTGTTTATATATAATACAATACCGCCATTATTTGAAATAGATGTAAACTCACCAATATATTTTGTATTTCTGTAAATCCAGGGAGAAATTGTTATCAAAGAAACAATAAGTATAGTCATACTTTTCATAAAGGCCTTAGTAAACTTTTTATTTTTTAAAACTTCTACTATAAATACACCGAAGAAAATAACTATGAAGAAAGGCTTTACCAGACTGTTTATGCCAGTTAAAATACCCATAATTATATATTTGTATTTTATATCCTTAAAATAAACTAAAGTTGTTAATAACAATATACATGTAAATAATATTTCAGTACATAAAATACTATTATAAAAAATATTATTTGGAAACAATACAAACAATGTAAAAATTATCTTTTTATCTCTTTTATTTAAATTAACACAATTTAAGATATTATAAAATAATACATTATTTATTAATGTAAGAACAATATTAAATGTCTTTCCCACCATAACGCTTGCCCCAAATATTTTAAAAACACCGCCAAGCACTATGGCATAGCCGACAGATGTATATGTATCTCCCCACTTACCGCCATTAGCTATATGTTTAGCTAAATTGTAGTAGTAGTCAAAATCGGAAAATGGAACTGAGTTAATAAATAAAACCCATAGTATGCTTAATAATAAGCTTATAATACACATATGGAAATAATATCTATTATGGTCTCTAGTTGTTATTTTTTCAAAATACATTTTATTTCTCCTTATAATTTAAAGTATATAATAATAAGTGATGAAATTACCCATAATATTATATTAACTAAGAACGGTAAATCACTTCCAAAAACATCTTCTGGCTTTCCTCCAATATTTTTCTTGTCCATGAGATACTCATATCTGAATATCCCGTATAAAACAAATGGAATAGTATACATCATAGTTTTACTTTGTACTGAACTGAATGTATATAAGCTGTATGCCATTAATATTGAGGGTGTTACGATTGTTAACATATTATCTATCATTGCAACACTGTATTCTTCTAATATTTTTCTGTGGTTAGCACTTTTATCCTTCAGAGTAATAATCTCACTTTTCCTTTTATTTAATGCTAAGAATAATGATAAAAGGATAGTGCATAGGAAAAGCCATGGTGAAACCTGTACCCCAGTTGCTATGCTTCCACTTTCAACCCTTAACACAAAACCAAAGGTTATTATCATTACATCAATTATTACTACATTCTTTAATTTAAATGAGTACAGTATATTAATTATAAAATATACTGCAAAAATAAATAATATTCTTATATCCAAATATAAAAATGATAGAAGCGCAACAGATATAACTATTAATATATCCAGTATAACAGCTGACTTTATAGATACCTTCCCGCTTGGAAGCGGTCTGTATTTCTTTTGTGGATGACATCTGTCCTTATCTATATCAACAATATCATTCAAAATGTATACAGAAGAAGAAGTCAGGCAAAATAATAAAAATGTTACTATATTAGAAGATAACATTGTTATATTTAGAAAATTGCCTGAAAAAATTATTGCAGCAAATACAAAACAATTTTTAATCCATTGTTTAGGTCTAATTAGTTGTATAAGTCCCTTTATATTCATAACATCCTCCAAAATATTTTATATTGCAAAGTATATAATTCAACAGTTTATAATTTATCACATTTGGACAATAAATTAAAGGGCTTGAATTGAATTCAAGTCCTTCAAGGTACTAAAAATTATTTTATCTAGGTTGAACTATTAATTTTATAGCAGTTCTTTCCTCTCCATCTATTTCTATATCCGTAAATGCAGGTATACATATTAAATCCATTCCACTTGGTGCTACAAAGCCCCTTGCAATTGCCACAGCTTTAATGGCCTGATTCAATGCACCTGCACCAATCGCCTGAATTTCGGCTGCTCCTCTTTCTCTTAAAACACCTGCTAATGCGCCTGCCACAGAATTTGGACTTGATTTTGCTGAAACTTTTAATACTTCCATAATGAACCTCCTATATTATCTTAATTGTAATTATTACTACTATTTTAAATATTCTACATATAACTAAAAATTCCTCTTATATTCAGTAAATTTTCTAAAATTTACAAAATCCAAGAGGAATTATTGTGTATTTTTATAAAATTATTTATTTAGCATATTCAATGGCACGGGTTTCTCTTATTACATTAACTTTAATCTGGCCAGGGTATTCTAATTCACTTTCAATTTTCTTAACAATACTCCTTGCCAATTCTATAGACCCAGCATCATCAATTTCTTCTGGTTTAACCATAATTCTGATTTCTCTTCCAGCTTGAATGGCATATGACTTTTCTACACCTTCGCAAGTATTTGCTATTTCTTCAAGTTTTTCTAATCTTTTAATATAGGCTTCTAAAGTTTCTCTTCTAGCGCCAGGTCTTGCAGCTGATATAGCATCTGCAGCCTGCACAAGAACAGCCTCCAATGATTGATATTCAACATCTCCATGATGAGCACCTATTGCGTTTACAATAATTGAAGATTCGTGATATTTTTTTGCTGCTTCCGCACCAATTAAAGCATGCGGTCCTTCAACTTCGTGATCAACTGCTTTGCCTATGTCATGAAGCAGTCCAGCTCTTTTAGCCATGGTTGGATCCATACCAAGCTCTGAAGCCATAAGTCCAGCCAGGGAAGATACTTCTATAGAATGTTTTAATACGTTTTGACCGTAACTAGTTCTATACTTTAATCTGCCTAGTAACTTTATAAGCTCTATATGCAGACCATGTACCCCTGTTTCAAAAGTAGCCTGTTCTCCTTCTTCACGAATATTATTTTCAACTTCTTTTTTAGCCTTTTCCACCATTTCTTCAATTCTTGCCGGATGAATTCTACCATCAACTATTAATTTTTCAAGTGCTATTCTAGCTACTTCTCTCCTTATAGGATCAAATCCCGAAAGAATTACAGCTTCTGGTGTGTCATCAATAATCAAGTCAACACCTGTTAAGGTTTCCAGAGTCCTAATATTTCTTCCTTCCCTGCCAATTATTCTGCCCTTCATTTCATCATTTGGCAGAGCAACAACATAAACTGTAGTTTCCGCAACGTGATCTGCAGCACAACGTTGTATTGCGCAAGTTATTATTTCTCTCGCTTTCTTATCGGCTTCTTCTTTAGCTTTAGTTTCAATATCCTTAATCATTACAGCAGATTCATGTTTAATTTCCTTTTCAACTTTACTTAATAGCAAGTCCTTTGCTTCCTCAGTACTTAAACCTGATAATTTTTCAAGTTCTTCTCTTTGAGATGCATATAACTTTTGGACATTTGCTTCTACTTCTTCAATTTCCTGCTGTTTCTTATTAATATTTTCTTCCCTTTTTTCAAGCATATCGCTTTTTTTATCTAATGATTCTTCTCTTTGAATGAGTCTTCTTTCTAGTCTTTGAATTTCATTTCTTCTATCCCTGGATTCTTTCTCAAAATCAGTTCTTTGTTTATGAATTTCTTCTTTAGCCTCTAAAATGGCTTCTTTCTTTTTTGCCTCAGCCTCCCTAGAAGCATCCTCAAGCAGCTTTCTAGACTCCTCTTCAGCATTAGCTATCTTTGTCAATGATACTTTTTTCTTTAAATATATATCAATAACTATACCAATAGCTACTATAATAACACCAATGATTATAAAATAAATTAAGTATGCGTTATTCATATTAACACCTCCTTTGCTTAATTATAAAGTATATATAAATTATTATGTAAAAGCATAGAAAAGGTGTCATAATTATTCAATTGGTAATTCAATTTATGATAAACCAGAATTTGTATTAATTTTATATTAGAATTGATATATTGTCAAGTTTATTAATCCCTTTTTATGCATAAATACTTCTTCTGTACCTATATTTCCTATGGCAATTGAAAGAATTTAAAGAATTTCAGAATACCGCAGGATTATTCCTGCGGCAAAATTATTATTTACTTTTTACTTCTTTATCTTTATTTTTTTCTTTTGTATTTTCATCTGCTTCAGCCAAGGGCTTCTGAATTGGAAGTTCATGTTTCTTTCTGATTAAATTTTCAATTTCTAACATTAATGAAGGATTTTCTTTTAAATATTGTTTTGCATTTTCCCTTCCCTGTCCTAACCTGATATCATTATAAGAGAACCATGCTCCGCTCTTTTGAACTAATTCCTCTTTAACACCAACATCTAAAACATTACCAGCTTTTGAAATTCCTTCATTGTACATAATATCAAATTCTGCCTGTTTAAATGGAGGCGCAACCTTGTTCTTTGTTACTTTTACTCTTGTTCTGTTACCAACTATTTCATCGCCCTGTTTAATTGAATCAATTCTTCTAACATCCAGTCTCACAGAAGCATAAAATTTTAATGCTCTTCCACCTGGAGTTGTTTCAGGATTGCCAAACATTACTCCAACTTTTTCTCTTAATTGATTTATAAATACAACTACACATTTAGATTTATTAATAGATCCAGCAAGCTTTCTTAAAGCTTGTGACATGAGTCTTGCCTGCAAGCCAACATGTGAGTCTCCCATCTCACCCTCAATTTCTGCTTTTGGTACAAGAGCAGCTACAGAGTCAACTACAATAATATCTATTGCACCTGATCTTACAAGGGCCTCTGCTATCTCAAGAGCCTGTTCACCAGTATCAGGCTGAGATACAATTAAGTTTTCAATATCTACGCCTAAATTCTTGGCATATTGAGGATCCAATGCATGCTCAGCATCAATAAATGCAGCGTTACCGCCATTTTTTTGTGCTTCTGCAATCATATGTAAAGTTACAGTTGTTTTACCTGAAGATTCAGGACCATAAACTTCAATAACTCTTCCTCTTGGAATTCCGCCTATGCCTAATGCTATATCTAAATCCAGGCATCCCGTGGAAATTGCATCTACATTTAATACACTGTGCTCACCTAATTTCATTATGGAGCCTTTACCAAATTGTTTTTCTATCTTTCCTAAAGCAGCTTCTAAAGCTTTAGCTTTCTCATTATCCATTTCATCCCCTTAAGGGTTCACTTCCTTTCTATTTCGAACATTTGTTCTAATATAATTATATAATATATTATATTTTTGGTCAACCATATAAATAAAGTTCCTAAATATAGGAACTTTATTTAGCATTATAATTATATCCAATTTTAACATATATAAACAACAGTTTAAATTATTTGTCAGTTGCCATTACCTGCTTATTTTTTACAAAATAATCTACTCCAGAAATTATAGTAATAATTATTGCAATTGTCATTGTCAGGGTGGTAAGCTTGCTTAGAATAATATTTTCATAATTCAAATTAACTAATGCTATGGTAATTGCTATAATCTGTGTTACAGTTTTTATTTTACCCCACCAGCTGGCAGCAATTACAATACCATCAGCAGCAGCAATAGTTCTTAATCCCGTTACGGCAAATTCTCTTGCAATTATAATCATAGCTGCCCATCCTGGAATTATATGTAGTTCAACAAGAGAAACCAAAGCCGATGTAACTAACAGCTTATCTGCCAGTGGATCCATAAATTTTCCGAATCTAGTGACTTGATTTCTGCTTCTGGCAATATAACCATCAAGTTTATCGGTTAATGCAGCTATAATAAAAATTATGGTTGCTATAGTTGTGCCATATGGTATATCTTGTACAGCTATAAAGATTAGAAAAATAGGTACTAAGAAAATTCTAATAACTGTCAATTTATTGGCAAGATTCATATTAAACAACTCCTATTAAATCATAATCATGAATATCAATTATTCTAACAGGAATAATATCACCCACACTTAACATTTTATCACATTTAAAATAAATTGCACCATCAATTTCTGGTGACATTTCACAACTTCTTCCAATATAATACTGCCCGTCAAAATTTTCAACTAATACGCTGTAAACTTTATTTAATTTGCTTTTATTTATTTTTTCCATTATATTTTTCTGAAGAAGCATTACTTCAGATCTTCTTTTTTCTTTAATATCTTCATCTATCTGATCTTCCATTAAAGCTGCCGGAGTACCTTCTTCCTGAGAATACTTAAATACTCCAACATTGTCTAATTTATATTCACTTAGAAAGTTCTTCAGGACATTTATATCTTCATCTGTTTCTCCTGGAAATCCAACTATAATTGATGTTCTTAAAGTAATATCAGGTATTCTCTCTCTCAGTTTATTTATTATAGTTGTTATTTCAGCTTTACTGCTCCTTCTTCCCATTCTTTTTAAAACATTATCACTAACATGCTGAATTGGTATATCTAAGTATTTACATACCTTATCATTTACGGCTATTTCATTTATAAGTTCTTCAGAAATTTCTTCTGGATAGCAATATAATAGTCTTATCCATTGAATTCCCTCAATTTCAGATATCTTTTTAACTAAAACATGAGTTTTACTGCTTCCATAAATATCTTTGCCATACATAGTAGTATCCTGAGCAATAAGAATAATTTCCTTAACTCCCTGATTTGCTAAGGAATTTGCTTCCCTCACAATATTTTCTATTGGTCTGCTTCTGAATTTTCCCCTTATCTTAGGTATTATACAATAGGTACAGAAATTATCACAGCCTTCTGCTATTCTAATATATGCGCTGTATTTTGGAGTAGTTAAAATTCTATCTCCTTCATTTATTATATTGTCACTATAATTACACATATAAATTTTATTATGATCTTTCATGTACTGATTAATGTATTCATTGAGTCTTGAATAATCATTGGTTCCAAGTAAAATGTCTATTTCAGGCATTAATTCTAAAAGTTCTTTCCCATATCTCTGGCTTAAACATCCTGTAACCACTAGTATTTTACAATTATACTTTTTTTTATAATTTGCCATTTCCAAAATAGTATCAATGGATTCCTGCTTTGAAGCCTCAATAAATCCACAGGTATTTACTATAATTACATCTGCTGTTTTTGGATCATTTACTATTTCACAGCTATTATTCAAATTTGCTAAAATAATCTCTGAATCCACCCTATTCTTATCACAGCCTAAGCTAACAAGTCCAATTTTGAATTTTTCCACTGCAACTCCTCCTGTAAGATAAATATATTCATTGTAATTTTAATTCTATTCATAAAAAATAACAAGCAAAAATATATTAAAGTTGATTACTGCTATATTTACTATAAATAGGATCTTCTTTCGATATAAGAATTTGTCTTGGTTTACTTCCATCCTTCCCAGATATCACACCTTTCTCCTCAAGCTGCTCAATAATCCTTGCAGCCCTATTGTATCCAATTCTAAGTCTTCTCTGCAATAAGGATGTGGATGCCTGATTATTGTCTAAGACAATTCTAATAGCTTCATCCAGTAATGCATCATTATTTTCATCTGATGATGCAGAAACTTCTGTATCAATTTCATTCATTATTTCAGTCTCATACTCAATTTCTCCCTGCTGATTCTTTATGAATCCTACTACCCTTTCCACTTCTTCCTCAGAAATGAATGCTCCCTGAATTCTAATTGGTTTTGATTCCCCAACAGGATAAAAAAGCATATCACCCTTGCCCAGCAGCTTTTCAGCTCCAGACGCATCAAGTATGGTTCTTGAATCAATCTGGCTTGATACTGCAAATGATATTCTGGATGGTATATTAGCTTTAATTACACCTGTTATTACATCCACAGAAGGTCTTTGGGTAGCTATAACAAGGTGCATTCCGGCAGCTCTTGCCATTTGTGCCAGCCTTCCTATGTAATCTTCAATATCATTTGGACAAACCATCATTAAATCTGCCAATTCGTCAATTATAATTACAGTTAAAGGAAGTTTATTCTCAATTTTCCCTTTATCATATAAATCGTTATAACTTTCAATATTTCTTACATTGTTTTCAGCAAAAAGCTTATATCTTTTTGTCATTTCATTTACAGCCCAGTTTAAAGCTCCAGCAGCCTTTTTAGGGTCTGTAACTACTGGTATAAGTAAATGCGGAATGCCGTTATATACATTTAATTCTACTACTTTAGGATCTATCATAAGCAGCTTAACATCATCAGGTGAATATTTGTATAATATACTGATGATTAGTGTATTAATGCAGACACTCTTACCAGATCCTGTTGCTCCTGCTATTAACAAGTGAGGCATCTTAGTAAGATCTGAAACCACACAGTTGCCCCCAATATCCTTTCCCAAACAAAATGCTATGTTTTTATTGGTGTTAATAAATTCCTTTGATTCAATAACTTCTCTTAATAATACAGGCATTAATTCTGAATTAGGTACTTCAATTCCCACTGCAGATTTACCCGGAATTGGAGCCTCTATTCTTACTCCTGATGCAGCTAAATTTAATGCTATATCATCGGCTAAGTTCACTATTTTACTTACCTTGACACCAGCATTAGGCTGCAGCTCAAATCTTGTTACAGAAGGTCCCTTGGTAACCTGTAAGACTTTAGCTTCCACACCAAAGCTGTTTAATGTTTCCTCTAACTTATTTGCATTATTTAATAATTCTTTTTTATCTTCCTTATTAAGTTTAGCTTGTACATTCTGATTTAATAAATTTACTGGCGGGAACTTATATTCTACCATGTTTTTAATGGAATTCTCATACATTTCCTTATCAAGCTCTTCACTAATGTTTTCATCTTTAAGATTACTGCTTCCATTTTCATTGTTATTTAAAGTACCTTGTCCATCAATTTTATCACCAGATTTCATAAAATCTATGATCTTTATTCTGCTGTTTATAGACTTTACAAAGTTCTCCTTTTCAGCACTAATTGATGGCAGTGACTTATTTTCCAAATCCGTACTTGTGTCAGCTGCCACATCACTTATACCTTTAGTATTTTTGGGTATGCTGAATAGTGATTTAATATATTTAAAAACATCATAAATGCTCCATTTAGAAATAAGTACAAATGAAATCACATACAATGCAGAAAATAACACATAGCTTCCTGCTTTTCCAAACAATTTGTATAAAGGTATATCAAATAAAAAACTTATAATTCCACCATGAAAAAAATTATCTTCATTAAAAAACTTTTTTATGCCATTAAAAATATCATTATTTATGTAATAATTATTTATATTTATCATCATTAATGTTAACAGTGTTGTGAAAATAAATAAATTAATACCATAAAATTTCTTATTAAAAGTTATCTTATTTTTATTTATAATATAGCATATTCCAATAAAAATAATTATAAAAGGGGCTACAAATGAGCCTAACCCAATTAGAGCTATTAAAGCTCTTTTGGAAAACCTTCCAAATGCACCTGCTGAAACTGGACTAAAAATGCTGATAAGCATAAGTATTCCTATGGTTATTAAAATAATGCCGGTGATATCGTTATTTTCTTTTACAGTTTTCTCTCTTTTTCCAGCCATAAAATTCACCTCCAGATATTATTTCTACATTCCTTAAAAATTTCCTCTTATTTATTTGCCCAAAAGTAAGCAACCATAGGTAAAGCCTATGGTTTTTTTGATTCTATAAGTTCATTTAATTTATTTACTGCATCGCTTATGCCGCCAACAGCATCTATTAATCCAACTTCAATTGCCTGTTTCCCTATTAATATTGTTCCCATGTCATTTAATAAGTCAGTGGTCTGAAGCATCATATTTTTCAAGACATCTCTGCTAATATTAGAGCTTCTTACTATAAAATCAATAATTCTATCCTGCATTTTTTCAAAGTAGTTAAATGTCTGAGGTACTCCTACAATTAGTCCATTCATTCTGATTGGATGGACAATCATAGTTGCTGTGGGGGAAATAAAAGAATAATCCGCAGCAGTAGCAAGTGGTACCCCAATTGAATGTCCTCCTCCTATTACAAGTGAAACAGTGGGCTTGCTCAAACTATTTATCATTTCAGCTATTGCAAGACCAGCTTCTACATCTCCGCCAATAGTATTTAATATTATAAGCACACCTTCAACATCTTTATCTCTTTCAATGGAAACCAGCTGGGGAATAATATGCTCATATTTTGTACTTTTAGTCTGTGGTGATAATATATTATGACCTTCTATCTGACCAATAATTGGAATAGTCTGTATCCTATCTGTTGGTTTTGGTAAATCAATATTTCCTAATTCCTTTAAATTCTCTAAATCAGCTTCCTTAACTTTGTTATTATTTTCTTCACTCATATTTTTCCCTCCCAATACTCATTATATTTTGTACAATACTGGGAAGGTTTATTCATTACTGTCCTAATTTAAATTCCTTATGAAGTGCATTAATTGCTTTTTCTGCATCCTTATCTTCCACTAAGCACCATATAGTTGTATGAGAATCGGCAGTCTGAAGGACTTCAATATTGGCTCTTACCAGAGTCCTTAAAATTTTTGCCATAACCCCGGGAATTCCTCTCATTCTGCTTCCAATAATGGCTATCTTGCTGCAATTTAAAAGGAATGTATATTTTATTTTCATTTTTATCATCAAAGATTGAAATTTCTTAAAATCTTTATGATCAATTGTGAAAATTTTTTCTTTTGGAAAAACATTTATTAAGTCAATGCTTATCATGTTATTTGCTAATGAATCTAAAATTTCAAAATAATAATTATTATCTTTATTATCCTCATAACTTATCTTAATTTGATCTCTATTCTTCATGTGGGTTATTCCAGTAATTACACTGCTGGAATCTTCAGTACTATTACTGCAGATAATTGTACCATTGCATTCACTCATTGTATTCTTAATTACCAATGGTATGTTTGCCCTCATTGCAATTTCTACTGCCCTAGGGTGAATAACTTTAGCTCCCTGATCTGCAAATTGAAAAACTTCATTGTAGCTTATTTCCTCAATTAATGAAGCATCTCTTACAATTCGTGGATCTGCAGTCATAATTCCATCCACATCTGTAAAAATCTCTATTTTTTCAGCATTTACTGCAGCCCCCAAAAGTGCAGCAGTAACGTCGCTTCCCCCTCTTCCCAGGGTAGTTACAAATCCACCATTGCTTATTCCCTGAAAACCGGCAACAACAGGAACCTTTCCCTGTTTTAATATATTAAAAATATTCTCTGTTTCAACCTTTAAAACTGATGCATTAGTATAATTTTCATCAGTTATGATACCTGTTTGACCACCTGTCAGAGGTACAGAATTAATCTGCATTTCTGCCAATTCATCGCACATAACTGCAGTGCTTATAATTTCACCACAACTCATTAGTGAGTCTGTTACCAGAGGATTCTTTTCTTTTAAATCATCACTAATTAATGATAATAAAGTATCTGTAGCATATGGCTGTCCTTTTCTTCCCATGGCCGAAACAACAACTATGGGACTATAGCCATTTTTTATTGAAGATAATACTTTATTTACAACTGATTTTCTGTTTTCGTGATTTGATACAGATGTACCACCAAACTTTTGTACGATTATTTTCATATTTTACCTCCATAAATTTAATGGGAGTTTTTCATTGAATTTTCATCCACATCAATTATTATAGTTCTTGATCCTATTTTTTTTACGCATTCCCATGGAATCTCAATAAATTCGCTTTTACTTAAAATTGAAAATTTAGACTTGTTATTATTGATTATTAGCAATTTTAATTTTCCTGTTTCATCAATAACAACATCATTGTTTGCCAGATAACCGTATTTGTCACCATCATTAATATTAATTACTTCATACTTTTCCATTTCACTATAAAACTTAAAATTATCACTCATATTATAGTCCTCCCTTATACTATCATAAAAAATAAAATTTAACCATTTTACCTACATACTTTTATTTCAGTATATATATTTCCCATGGATAATATTATGACAAATAAAGAAGGATTATTCCCTATTTCCTAAACACTATGAATTTTAGATTGAATAAAGCCATCGCTGCTCCCATCCAGTATATTTTTAACACTTTCAATATCAGCATTTTCACCAACAAATGCTGAGCTTTTAATACCCTTTGCAAAGGTAATTTCCTTTATATCTGATATACATTTCATATCAATTGTATCGATTTTATCGATTATATCTTTTGGTGTATGAATTAAATTTAAAAACAGAGCTGATTTACCATTGCTGAACATTCTGCTGCTAGTGCTTTCTAATCCTAAGATATAGTTTCCTTTTAATTGTTCCTTTGCTTTACTTAGTTTTTCAGCAGAGATAGTGCTATTTATGAACTTATCCACCTCTTCTTTTATAAGCGAAATTACATCTTTACAATAAGATGGATTTAAGCCTGTATAAATTGATAGTGCCCCGGTATTTTTAAATGTTGATAAGTAAGAATATATGGAATAACACATACCTTTTTCTTCTCTTATTTTTTGAAATAGTATTGATGATGCTCCTCCCCCGAAAATGTTATTCAGAAGCAGCAGAGGATAAATTTCATCTTTACCGGATTCAATACCTGGTATCCCCAGAGATATATGAAGCTGTTCAATATTTTTTTTCTTAAAAAGATGATTTGACAGTATTTCTGGTGATGAATAGTGAGTTATCTTTTTAATCTTGCTGCTCCAATTTCCAAAATAGCGCTGAATTAATTTTACTACTTCATCTGGATTAAACTTCCCTGCTATTGAAATTACACTATTTTCTGGTATGTAAAATGATTTTACATATTGTATTATCTGCTCTTTGGTGAATGATTTTACAGTATCTATTGTACCTAGAATGGGCAGTGAAATAGAATCTCCTCCCCAAATAGCCTCACACTGCAGATCCATTAATACATCCTCTGGAGAGTCTTCATTCATATTAATTTCTTCAATAATAACCCCCTTTTCTTTTTCAATATCCTCACTATCAAATTTACTATTAAAAAGCATATCTGATAATACGTCAATTAACAATTCCAGATGTGAATCTAATACCTTACCATAAAAGCATGTAGCTTCCTTTCCCGTAAAGGCATTTATCTGCCCTCCAACCTCTTCAATGCATTCAACAATTTTTAAACTGCTTCTGTTTTCCGTTCCCTTAAACAGCATATGTTCAATAAAATGTGAAATACCATTATTAACTTTATCTTCATTTCTTGAGCCATTCTCTACCCATAAGCCCACACTTACTGAATTAACATAATCTATATTCTCCAATGCTACTCTTAAACCATTTTGTAATTTTATGAGTTTATACATATAAAGCCTCCTAATTTTATTATAGGAAAAATAAAAAGGCTTTACGCCCTTTCATTTTTCTTATTCATTAATCTCTTTACCATCTTCGGAATCCTTAATTGCATCTTTCCTTGATAAATTAATTCTTCCCTGGTTGTCTATATCAGTTACCTTTACCAATATTTCATCACCAGCTGAAACTATATCTTCTACTTTATTTACTCTTTCAAAATCCAATTTTGAAATATGAACTAATCCTTCTTTACCTGGCAGTATTTCAACAAATGCGCCGAATGACGTAGTTCTTGTAACTTTTCCAAGATAAATTTCACCAGCTTTAACTTCTTTGGTCAAATTTTCTATTATCTTTATTGCTCTCTTTGCACTATCGCTGTCCTCTGACATTACAAATACTTTACCGTCTTCTTTAATATCAATTTTTACTCCGGTTTCAGCAATAATTTTATTAATAACCTTTCCGCCTGTTCCTATAACATCTCTTATCTTATCTGGATCTATATTAATAATAAATGTCTTTGGTGCATATTTAGAAACTTCTTTTCTAGGTTCAGATATACAAGAAGTAATTTTATCGATTATAAATAATCTAGCCTTTCTTGCTCCTTCTAAAGTATTCTTTATACACTCATTTGACAGACCATGAATTTTAGTGTCAAATTGAATGGCTGTGATTCCTTTCACTGTTCCAGCTACCTTAAAATCCATATCTCCAAAGAAATCCTCTATGCCCTGTATATCTGTTAATATTTCTTCTTTTGATAAGTCATCGCTTGTTACAAGACCCATAGCTATTCCTGCAGCTGGTCTTTTAATTGGAACACCTGCATCCATTAAAGCTAATGTACTTCCACATACACTTGCCTGAGATGTAGAACCATTTGAACTCAATACCTCAGAAACAAGTCTGATTGTGTAAGGAAATTCTTCTTCAGAAGGAATTAACGGTGCCAGAGCCTTCTCAGCAAGGGCTCCATGACCAATTTCTCTTCTGCCTGGTCCTCTTAATGGTTTTACCTCACCAGTACTATATGCTGGGAAATTATAATGATGTATGTATCTTTTATATTCTTCTGCACCTAGTCCATCAAGAATCTGAACATCACCCAGTGCCCCTAAAGTAGCCACAGTCATTACCTGAGTTAACCCTCTCGTAAATAAGCCAGTACCATGTGTTCTTGGAAGTAACCCAACTTCACAGCTGATTGGTCTGATTTCATCAAATCTTCTTCCATCTGGTCTTCTATGCTCATTTAATATCATGTTCCTTACTATTTTCTTCTGCATATTATGAAGTATTTCAGGAATGTCAGCTAAATAATCAGCATACTTTTCAGAGAACTCTGTGACAACCTTATCTGTAATTGTACTTAAGGTAGTACTTCTTTCGTCCTTATCCATTATGTACATGGCATTTTTTATATCTTCAAATGCAAAATCATATACTTCCTTTTCTAAATCTTCATTAACTTTATATAAAACTGGTTCATCTTTTTTCTTACCAAACTTGGCCATTGCTTCTTCTTGGAAGGAAACTATTTTTTTACATTCTTCAAAGCCTAACATTATTGCATCATACATTACATCTTCTTCAATTTCGCTTCCGCCTGCTTCGACCATCATAACCCTATCTTTTGTAGCACAAACAGTAAGATTAAGAGTGCTTTTTCCAGATTGCTGTAAAGTAGGATTTATTACAGCTTTACCATCAACAAATCCAACTGATACAGCTCCTAAAGGTGTATCAAATGGTATGCTTGATAGACATAATGCTAATGAAGCACCATTGATTGCTAAAATGTCAGGCTGATTATCCTGGTCAACTGACAATACAGTACATACAACCTGAACGTCATTTCTATACCCTTTTGGGAAAAGAGGCCTTAAAGGTCTATCTATAGCCCTGGCATGTAATATGGATTTTTCTGAAGGCTTTCCTTCCCTTTTAATAAATCCTCCTGGTATTTTACCAACGGCATAAAGTCTCTCTTCATACTCAATACTTAATGGAAAGAAATCCACCCCTTCCCTTGGTTTGGCTGAACTATTAGCATTTACTAATACTACTGTATCACCATAGCTTACTAAAATTGCACTATTAGAAAGCATTCCAACTTTTCCGCTTTCTACTTTAAGTTTTCTTCCTGCTACAGTGGTTTCAAGAATATTACTCATAAAAATACCTCCTTTCGGTATTCAATAATATTATCATTATTAACAATATAATTATACATTATTAATATTTAGGTAATTATAACAAATTTAAAATAATAGAGCGGACAAAGCCGCTCTAAATAATATACTACTTTCTTAATCCGAGTTTTCCAACTATAGCACGATATCTCTCAATATCCTTTGACTCCAAGTAGTTAAGAAGTCCTCTTCTTTTACCAACCATCATCAAAAGACCTCTTCTGGAATGATGATCCTTCTTATGAATCTTTAAATGATCATTTAAATGATTAATTCTTTCTGTTAATAAAGCGATCTGAACTTCTGGAGAACCTGTATCTCCTTCATGTCTTGCATATGTTTCCATTATTTCTTCTTTTTTTGCCTTTTCCATTATTACGACACCTCCAATTAGGTAAACTCCTATATTCCAAGAGTATAGTCGGCAATGCAATATTCTTAGAACATGGATACTACGTAATTATAACAAATTCAATTCAAAATGTAAATTATATTTTTAAATAATATCAATATTTTGCTTTTTTGCATAATTTTTATCTTCATTTAACTGAATAACAAGTTCATCAAGTGTATCAAACTTTACCTCATCTCTTATTCTGTTTATAAAATAAATAGTAACTTCTTCACCATATATATATTTATTAAAATCCAGAATATATGTTTCAATGCTCAGCTTATAATCATATGTGGTAGGATTATAGCCAATATTTGTAATTCCCTTATATACTTTATTATCATATCTGACATTTGTATAATAGACTCCGCCTCGCGGCAGTATATAGGTTTTATCATAATCTAAATTAATTGTGGGAAACCCAATTTTTCTGCCTAATTTTTTTCCACTTATAATTATACCCTTTAATGAGAAATGCCTTGTAAGCATTTTTGAAGCTTTAATCATGTCTCCATCTTCACTAATAACATTTCTTATTTTAGAAGAGCTGACTAATTCCCCATTATATTTAACCGGATCAACAGTTATAACCTTAAACCCGTATTTTAAACTTAGCTTTTTTAATAGATCAATATCTCCTAAATTCTTATATCCAAATCTATAATTAAAACCAACAATAAATCCTTTGGCATTATAATGTCTTATCATATTAATTACAAAATCGTCTGCTGAAATTTTCATAAAATCTTTATTAAACTGAAACATGTTTAATATATCTATACCACAGTCATTAAGTATCTTTTCTTTTGTTTCATTATCCATGAGTAATTTTGGTGCTAATTCCTTATTAATAACTGTTAAAGGATGATTGCTAAATGTGCAGACCATACTTTTAGCATTATTTGATCTTGCTATACCCATGGTTTCTTTTATTAATCCCATATGTCCCATATGAAGCCCATCAAAGCTTCCTAAAGCAATATATGTATCGTCATTTAAATATTCGTTAAAATTATCTCTTAAAACTAACATGTTAATTACCCCGTAATTAGTAACTTAATTATTTTAAATTCCTTCGAAGTTCTAAGGCCTAAGCCTATAAAATCATTATCAGAATAGACTCTGTATATTACATTTTCTTCTACATTATCTATTAAAGCTGGATCATTCATTTTAACTCCATTAATTAAAAGTTTTTTAAACATTTTATCCAAATTTACTTTCTTATATTTTTCCAAAGCATTTTCAATACTTATTAAATAATCGCCAACATTTTCAGCATTTAATGACTGAATATTTATGGAGTTTTCTATACTGAAATTACCAGATCTAATTCTTTCAAGCTTAGTCATTACAGCTCCGCAGTTTAAATCTCTGCCAATATCATAACACAAACTTCTTATATAGGTACCCTTAGAACATTTTACAATAAAATTTACATAAGGTAAACTAATTGAAATATCACAGATATCATAAATTGTTATAAGTCTGCCTTTTCTTTCAATTTCGATTCCAGCCCTGGCTAAATCATATAACTTTTTTCCATTTACTTTTATAGCTGAATACATGGGAGGTATCTGGGATGTTTGTCCTAGATATTTTTTTATAACTCTTAAAATCTCCTCATCATTTACATCAACATCCTTACTTGAAGTAACCTTACCCTCTAAATCATAAGTATCTGTTGTTATTCCAAGCTTAAGCTGAGTTTTATAAATTTTAATGTCTTCCATAATATAATCAACTATTTTTGTTGCTTTTCCAATACAAACAGGCAGGACACCACTGGCTAATGGATCCAATGTACCAGTATGACCTACCTTTCCTGTATTACATATTTTTTTTAAAGCAGCAACTACATCAAAAGATGTACATCCAACTGGTTTATAAACATTAATTACTCCATTCATTATACCAACTCATTTTTTATTAAATTTAAAACTTTTTCTTTTACAGTATTTAAATCTTTATTCTTTATAAAGGCTCCAGCAGCCCTCTTATGACCGCCTCCGCCTAAGCTTTCAGCCACTTTACTTACATCAACAATATTTTTAGATCTTAAACTGATTTTATACCCATCATCAGTTTCTTTAAAAAGTACAGCACAATCTATTGAATCAATTTCCATTGCTGCAGCAATCAATTCCGAACTATCTATATCCTCTTTAATATTTAAATCCTCAATGATTTTTTTAGTAACACACATTGAGCATATTAGATTATTTTCTAATTCTAATGTATCAAGTACTTTTCCCATTAATTTTAATCTTATAAATGGCTTGTTTTCAAAAATTGTCCTGTGAATTTCACTGAAATCCATACCGGTATTTATTAAATCTGCTGCTACTAAATGTGTATTGCTGGTAGTATTATTATACTTAAATGACCCTGTATCTGTAATTAATGATGTATATAAACATGATGCTATATCTGAAGTAATTTTAATATTCAATGCTTTTAACATAGAATAAATTATTTCTGAAATTGCAGCAGCTTTAGTATCAATATAGTTAATATCACCATACATTTCATTTGATAAATGATGGTCTATGTTTACTAGTGTATATTTCCTGGTATCAATGTTTATATCTCCATTTATTCTTTTAACATCTCCGCAGTCTAATACTATAACGCAATCCGTTCCTTGTTTCACACTAACAGTGTTACTATCAATTACCTTACTAAATGGCAAAAAAGCAAAGTCTCTTGGAAGAGTTTCTTTGCATATAATATAAGCATCCTTTTTAATTGACAGTAAACCCTGAAGCAGAGCTAAAGAACTTCCAATGGAGTCTCCATCCGGAGAAACATGGAAAGTAATAGCTATTCTATTACTTTCCCTAATTTTTGATAATATATCATTCATTGTCATTATTCTTTTTCTCCTTAATTGAGTTCAGTATTTCATCAATGTGCATACCATGTTCTATGCTATTATCCAGTTCAATTATAATCTCTGGTGTATATCTTAAATCAATTCTGTGACCAATTTCCCTTCTAATAAAACCGCTGGAGTTTTTTAAAGCGATAATTGACTCTTGTTTTTCTTCATCATTACCAAAAATACTAACGTAAACTTTTGCATATCTTAAGTCTTTAGTTACATCAACTTTAGTTACGCTTATCATGGCTCTTAATCTAGGATCTCTTATATCATTATGGATAATATTACTAATCTCTTTTTTCATTTCTTCATTTATTCTACCGCTTCTGTATTTGGTCATAAACTCTCGCCCCTTTAATTAAAGTTGTTTTTTAACCTCTTGCATCTCGAAGGCTTCTATAATGTCCCCTTCTTTAATATCATTAAATTTATCAACGCTAAGGCCGCATTCATAACCAGCCTGAACCTCTTTTGCATCGTCTTTAAATCTTTTTAAGGATGCAAGCTCAGATTCATTAATAACAATTCCATCTCTTATTACTCTTATAGATGCATTTCTGGTTATCTTACCAGTTAATACATAACAACCAGCAATTGTGCCTACATTTGAAATCTTATAAGTCTGTCTGATCTCGGCTCTTCCAAGTACAACTTCTTTGTAATCAGGTTCCAGCATTCCTTCCATGGCAGCCTTTATATCATCAATAGCATTATATATTATTCTGTATGTTTTAATTTCAACATTTTCCTTATCGGCTAAAACAGATGCATTTGTATCTGGTCTCACATTAAACCCAATTATTATTGCATTTGATGCAGAAGCTAATGATATGTCTGCTTCAGATATAGCTCCAACAGCACCATGTATTACTCTGACTTTAACTTCATCATTTGATATCTTTTCAAGTGATTGTGTTAAAGCTTCTATGGAGCCTTGAACATCTGCCTTAACAATGATATTTAATTCTTTCATTTTTCCTTCTTTTATCTGACTATATAAGTCCTCAAGAGAAATCTTATGAGTTGACTGTAAATATTCATCTCTTAATTTAGCTTTTCTCTTATTTGCCATGTCTCTTGCAGTTTTCTCATCCTTAACAACATGGAACTTGTCACCTGCTGCAGGGACTTCAGAAAGTCCAAGTATTTCAGCAGGAATACTTGGTCCTGCACTTTTCATTTTTTTACCTTTATAATCAAACATTGCTCTTATTCTTCCATAAGTAGACCCAACTATAATTGAATCACCAACATTTAAAGTACCATTTTGAACCAGTAAAGTAGCAACTGCTCCTCTTCCCTTATCAAGTTTGGATTCAATTACAGTTCCTCTAGCATTTCTCTTTGGATTTGCCTTAAGTTCAAGCATCTCAGATGTAAGAATTATCATATCCAGAAGTGTATCAATGCCTTCCTTTGTGTGAGCTGATACAGGAACACATACTGTATCTCCTCCCCAGTCCTCTGCCACAAGGCCATATTCTGTTAACTCCTGTTTAACTTTATCAGGATTAGCGCCAGGTCTGTCAATTTTATTTATGGCAACTATTATAGGCACATTAGCAGCTTTGCAGTGATTTATGGCTTCTGCTGTTTGAGGCATTATTCCATCATCTGCTGCAACAACCAAAACAACTAAATCTGTTATTTGTGCACCTCTCGCCCTCATAGCTGTAAATGCTTCATGGCCAGGTGTATCCAGGAATGTAATTTTTTCATTATTTACCTGAACAGTATAAGCTCCAATGTGTTGAGTTATTCCTCCTGCTTCTGTTTCCGTAACCTTAGATTTTCTTATTGCATCAAGTAAGGATGTCTTACCATGGTCAACATGGCCCATTACAGTTACAATTGGAGGTCTCTTTACAGTGTTAGTATCTTCTGCCTCAGCTTCAGCTTCATCTGCAAAAATTTCATCTTCCTTTTTTTCCTGGTAGCTATCTTCTTTTTTTACCACAACTGCATCAAATTTTGCTGCTAGTTTTTCTGCTGTCTCAAAATCTATTTCCTGATTAATTGCAGCCATGACACCCATGAAAATTAATTCTTTAATTACTTCAACTGAAGGTCTTTTTAATTTCTCGGATAATTCTTTTACTGTAATAGTATCTCCAATTTCAATAATAATTTCTTCATCATTATTTTGCTTTTTTTCTTTAACTTGTGTGTCTTCATCTTCCTTATGTTTGTTTTTCTTATTTTTGGTTGTTTTAATATCCTTACTGATTTTTTCTTCCTGAAGGTCCTCATATTTTTCTAAAATAACTTCATCATCAGCCTCATTATCCTTTTGAGAAGCATTATTATGCTCAGTAAACAGTTCTTTTATTAGCTCTGCATCTTCTTCTTCAATGACACTCATGTGATTTTTTACTTCAATGCTAAACTCTTCAAGTAATATTTTAATAAGTTCTTTACTTGAAATGCCAAGCTCTTTTGCTAATTCATATACTCTGATTTTTGACAAATTACTTCACCCCCGAAACTAACTAACTCATTTAATTAGAGTCTCATTAGTCTTTCACTCATTTTAATCTGCATTGCTCTACCGATTCTATTTAATTTCTTCTTTTAACTTATTGTATAATTCTTCATCTATTTTTACTTCCAGATTCTTTTCCAATCTTCTTGTTTTAACGGCTTTTTCAAAGCATTCCGTATTTCTGCATATGTATGCGCCTCTGCCTGGTTTTTTACCCGTTATGTCTATGGAAACTTCTCCTTCTTTATTTTTTACTACTCTGATTAATTCTTTTTTTGATTTCATTTCCATACATCCATTGCACATTCTCTGCGGTATCTTCTTTATTTTCATAAAAAACCACCTACTTTTTATATTTGATTTTCTTCAGCTTCAGATTGAGTTTTATTTTTTATATCAATTTTCCATCCAGTTAATTTTGCTGCAAGCCTGACATTTTGACCTTCTTTTCCTATGGCTAATGACAGCTGATTATCATCAACTATAACTTTTGCTGACTTAGTAGCCTCATCAATTGAAACATCTAAAACCTTTGCCGGGCTTAATGCATTTGATATATAAACCTCAGGCAGCTTATTCCACTTTATTATATCAATCTTTTCATTTTTTAACTCATTAACAATACTTTGAACCCTGCTTCCCTTTGGTCCAACACAGGCCCCCATTGGGTCAACATTTTCATCTGTTGAATGAACAGCAATTTTTGTTCTTGAACCTGCCTCTCTGGCAATTGATTTAATCTCAACAATTCCATTATAAATCTCAGGAACTTCAATTTCAAATAGCCTTTTAACCAGACCAGGATGTGTTCTTGAAATAACAATTTGTGCACCTTTAGTAGTATTCTTAACTTCAACAATATATAGTTTTAACCTTTCGTTAAAATTATACTTTTCACCTGGTATTTGTTCATTTGGGCCTAGAACTGCCTCTATTTTTCCAAGATTAATCAGCACATTATTTTTATCTTTTCTTATTACAGACCCTGTAATAATGTCTCCTTCCTTTTCTACATATTCATTATAAACTATTCTTCTTTCCTCTTCCTTAATCCTTTGAATAACAACCTGTTTTGCAGCTTGTGCTGCTACCCTTCCAAATTGTTTAGGAGTAACTTCTATGTTTAATTTATCTCCAATTTCATAATTAGGTTCAATTTTTTTTGCATCTTCCAGGCTGATCTCATTAACTTCATCAAATACTTCATCTACTACTTCTTTTTGTGCAAAAACATGAATTTCACCATTTTCTCTATTCATTTCTACCTTTACATTCTGACTGTTACCACTTATACTTGCATAATTCTTTCTGTAAGCAGCTACTAAAGCATCTTCTATAGTAGTAAAGAGTAATTCTGCACTTATTCCTTTCTCCTTAACTATTTCCTTTAAGGCATCAATAAACTCCTGATTCATTTTTAAACCTCCTTATAGCTCCCCTTTTAAGCTTACAATTAAAATTTTATCCCTTGGTACAGGAATTTCTTTCTGACCATCCATTATATTGATAGTTTCATTATTAAAACTTATAAGCTGTCCATTTACCTTCTTTTTGCCGTTTAATGATTCTGAAAGCTTAATTAAAATATTTTTTCCTATATATTTTTTTAAATGTTTTTCTTCATATAGTATTCTATCAATTCCTGGAGAAGACACCTCCAAATTGTAGCTTTCATTTATTGGATCTTCCATATCCAGCATATCACTAATATCTCTGCTGACTTTTTCACAGTCATTTAATGATACTCCTTCATCTTTATCTATATATAATCTTAATATTCTGTTTCCACTTTCCTTAACAAATTCTAAATGGTATAACTCACATTGATTTTTAATAACAATTGGTTCACATAGATGAACTAATTTATCCAATAATTCATCACTAAGCATTTTAATTACCTCCTTACTATATAATGTATTTAGTAAATCGCTATTTAAGCGAGCAAAAATACTGATGCTTCTAAAGTTTTTTGAGAAGCTGCATAGCTGATTTACTTTACATCTATTTATTATATTTTGCGTATCCAATTATATATAAAGATTAAATATAATTGAAAAACGCAACTCTAGTTGCGTTTTATGCAAAATAAAGAGCGGGTTGTGCCCACTCTTATCTCAAAACTCTGCAATGTACTAGAATTATTTTATCATACAAAATTGTTAATTACAAGAAAAACTTAATGCGTACTAAGGCTAAATGTGCTAATATGTTTAGTTTCTGGTAATACATTAAATTATTAGATAAAGCTTTAATTTGTGAGCATCCTTTATCCTTCTCGTCATATTATTCCCAAATGCATTAAGTTAATCCAATTTATTTTATTCTATATATTATTAATTTCTTTCATTAATTCATCCACAAGGTTTTCCTCTTTGACTTTTTTAATTATTTTGCCCTTTTTAAATATAAGGCCCTCACCTTTTCCGCCAGCTATGCCTATATCAGCCTCTCTTGCTTCTCCTGGACCATTTACCACGCATCCCATAACAGCAACTTTAATATCTTTATTTGTGCTGTCTAAACGTCTTTCAACTTCCTTAGCAATATTTATAAGATCTATTTCTGTTCTTCCACAGGTTGGGCATGAAATAAACTCTACGCCGCTTTTTATACATCCCAATGCTTTTAGTATTTCTTTCCCGGTTTTAACCTCATCCACAGGATCTCCAGTCAGTGATACTCTAATTGTATCTCCTATACCTTCACTTATAAGAGTACCTATTCCAATACTAGATTTGATTGTACCTCTCCATAAAGTACCTGCTTCAGTTACACCTAAATGCAGTGGATAATCAACCTTCTCAGAAATCAGCCTGTAGCTTTCAATCATTTGCATTACATCTGAAGATTTAATTGAAATTACAATATCATTGAAATTAACCTTTTCTAAAATATTAATATGTTCCAGTGCACTTTCAACTAAAGCATCAGGGCATACTTTCCCGTATTTATCCAAAAGCTTTTTATCCAGTGAACCTGAATTAACTCCTATCCTTATTGGAATCTGTTTTTCTTTTGCAGCTTCAGCCACAAGTTTCACTCTTTCAAAACTTCCAATATTGCCAGGGTTAATTCTTAAACCTGATATATTATATTCAATACACTTTAATGCAAGCTTATAGTCAAAATGAATATCTGCAACAACTGGTATATTAACAAGCTTAACTATTTTTGAAACAGCCTCACATGCTTCAATATCAGGTACAGCACATCTTACTATATCACAGCCGTATTTCTCCAGTGTATTTATTTGTTCTACAGTTTTTTCCACATTTCTAGTATCGGTATTGGTCATTGACTGCACAGTTATTTTTGAATCTCCGCCAATAAATATATTCCCTATCTTTACTTTTCTTGTTTCTCGTCTTTTCATATATTTCTCCTCTATAGATTATATGTTAAAAATTAATTGGATACAAAATGTCTTTTATAGTTACAAGTACCATTAAAGTCATTAAAATTGCAAATCCAATATAGTTGATTACACCCAATTTATTTTCATCTAATTTTTTACCGGTTATACTTTCAATTAAAAACAATAAAATATACCCTCCGTCTAACGCTGGAAAAGGAATTATGTTAAACACAGCCAATTGCACACTTATAAAAGCAGCAAAGGAAGTTAATGCAAGTATACCCTGCTTTGCAACCTCACTTGAAACTTTAAATATTGTAATTGGTCCTCCAAAATCATTATAGGATGCTTTCCCTTTAAATAAAGTTTTAAAAAAGCCAAAAGTCTGAGTAATAAGAGTTTTAGTTTCTATAAAGCCATAGGAAATTGACTGACCAATTGTTGGCTTTTCTAAAATTGACGGATAGACACCTACAATATATTTATTCTGAGTTTTATCCATAACAGGAGTAACATTAGCAACCTTTTGGCTTCCATTTCTATCATAAACTATGTTCAATGGTTTACCATTTGCATTATACACAGAAGTTACAAAGTCATCCCATGAAACAATTTTATCCTGATTAACCTTAATAATTTTATCTCCAGCTTTTAAGCCTGCTATTTCAGCAGGTTGGTTTTTTTCCAATTTGCTGATCACTGGTATATAAAATCCTTTTATGGAAGCCACTATACCAAATAGCACTATAGCAAGGATAAAATTCATAATTGGTCCTGCTGCAACAATGCTTAACTTCTGCAGTGGCTTTTTATTATTAAAGGCTCTTGGTTCTGAGCTTTTTCCTTCATCACCAAGCATTCTGACATATCCGCCAATTGGCAGCGCCTTAATTAAATATTCAGTATCACCTTTTTTTACTCCAACAATTTTGGGCCCCATTCCTATAGAAAATTCCTCAACTTTAACATTGTTAGCTTTAGCCATAATGAAATGTCCAAACTCATGAATAACTACAAGTATTCCAAACGCCAAAATAGCAGCAACTATATACAATAAAATCCCTCCTAGTGCTTTATTTACATAGATTTCTTACATATTTTTTTACATTTCTATCAGTTTCAATAATGTTTTCAACTGTTATATCTTTATTATTTATGAATTTACACAGGCATTTCTCCACAATATTTGCAATATCTAAAAAGTTTATTTTTCTTTCCATAAAAAGTGAAACTGCCTCCTCATTTGCTCCATTTAATATAGTAGGCATAAGTCCACCGGCTTTACCTGCTTCATATGCCAGGGCTAATGATTTAAAAGTTATCATGTCAGGTTCTTCAAAGGTTAATGTAGAAAATTTGTTAAAATCTAATTTTTCCACAATTCTTTCTTTCCTTATAGGATAATTTAATGCATATTGAATTGGCAGTCTCATATCAGTACTTCCCATCTGCGCAATTACACTTCCATCCACATATTGAACCATAGAATGTATTATACTCTGGGGATGTACTATTACTTTTATATCTTTGAATTCAGTATTAAACAACCAATGTGCTTCTATTACTTCTAATCCCTTATTCATCAAAGTTGCAGAATCAATTGATATTTTTTTCCCCATATGCCATCTTGGATGATTTAGTGCCTGTTCTACTGTAACATCCTTAAGTGTATCCTGCTTTCTACCCCTAAACGGCCCACCGGAAGCAGTCAAAAGTATTTTATCAATATCATCTCTGTTATTACCCTGCAGGCACTGATATATTGCACAGTGCTCCGAATCCACTGGTACTATACTTACATTATTTTTCTCTGCTTCCCTCATAACTATCTCACCAGCTACAACCAATGTTTCCTTATTTGCAAGTGCTATTTTTTTCCCGGATTTTATTCCCTTTAGTGTGGGTATAACACCAACAATACCAACCACTGACGTAACCAGAGTATCTGCAGTTTCCTCTTCTGCAATATAATTTAATCCTTCAATTCCATAGATGACCTTAGTTTTTATGTTATTTAGCATGCAATATTCTTTCACTTCATTATAAGCTTTATTGTCCACTAAAGCTGCATATTTGGGATTAAACTCTTTTATTATATCAATAATTTTAGCTGAATTTTTATTTGCACTGACACCAATTAGATTAAAATTCTCCGGATCATTTCTAATTACATCCAAAGTCTGTGTGCCTATGGAGCCTGTGGCCCCTAAAATGCTAATATTTTTCATATTAATTCTCCTTAGTTTTTTAATTATAAAATTATATGTAACATTAAAAGGATAAATTTCTAATTTAATATATCATATTTAACCTTCAAAATAAAGTTAATTAATATTACAAGCAATAAATTAATTACATATATACATTATATTCATAAGTCTATTTAGTTATTATATAAATAAAGCTAAGATAAAATTATTACCCTAGCTTTTTATTTATTTCCCCATAATAAATGTTAAATAATAATATACAGTCACTGATGAAAATAAAATACTATCAAATCTATCTAATATTCCTCCATGTCCTGGTATTAAACTGCTGTAATCTTTTACTCCTGCCCACCTTTTAATAGATGAAGCAACTAAATCCCCAAATTGAGAAAACACTCCGCATAAGATTCCCATTATAATATAATGTACCAATAATACTTTTATGCCAATTGAGGATAAATATATTCCAAATAAAGTACAAGATAAAATGCTTCCCATTAGGCCTCCAATGGATCCTTCAATGGTTTTTTTAGGACTTACCTTAGGACAAAGCTTATTCTTTCCAAATGTTTTTCCCACATAATATGCTGCTGTATCACAGAGCCAGGAAGAAATAAAAATAATCCAGACAAAATATTGTCCATTTACCTTTCTGTTCACAAGAATTATAAAACTGAAAAAAACCGCAACATATAAAAATCCTAAAAGGGTTGCAGCAATATCTATAAAATTGTATTTTGTGTTAAATATAGGAACACATAATAACAATAGAAAAGCTGCATTTATTAAATAAAAAATAAAATCAGTATTTAATGTATTACCTAAAGTTACGTAGTAAATTATACATAATAAATATCCAAATAAAGAAAGTGCATTGACATTTTTGCCTTTTAGTACCTTGTAAAACTCATACATTCCCATTAAAGAAAGAATTAACACCCCATATTTTAATACATCTCCACCTATAAAAATTAAAATTACAATGGGAGAAAGCATTAAAGCTCCTAAATATCTACTATTCAAGTAATCAACTCCATTCACATCTTAACCAAATTTACACATATTATCTTGCTTATTAAGCAGACTATACAGATCCAAATCTCCTATCTCTATTTTGATAGTCATATATTGCCATATGCAAATCTTCCTTTCTAAAATCAGGCCACTTTATATCAGAATACCAAAATTCTGAATAAGCACATTGCCAAAGCAAAAAATTACTCAATCTCTGCTCTCCACTTGGTCTTATTATTAAATCCGGATCAGGCATATTCCTAGTGTACAGATAATTACTTATTAGTTCTTGATTTATATCACTTTCTTCTATTACACCACTTTTTATATCCTTAATTATATTTTTAAAGGCATATATAAGTTCATCCCTTCCACCATAATTTATGGCAAGATTTAAAGTTAAGCCTGTATTAGATTTAGTCCTATCATAAGCATCTATTAATTCTTCCTGACAAATACCTGGCAGCTTAGATATGTCCCCTATATGATTTATTATAACATTATTTGAATTTAACTCTTTGAACTCACTTCTTAAATATTGTGCAAGAAGGTTCATTAGCGTACTAACTTCCTCACGAGGCCTTTTCCAATTTTCAGTTGAAAAAACATATAACGTTAAATATTTAACATTTAATTTGCTGCATTCCTTAACAATTTCTCTTACAGTTTCTATACCAGCCTTATGACCAATGGACCTTGGTAAATTTCTCTCTTTAGCCCATCTTCCATTGCCATCCATAATAATGGCAATGTGCCTAGGAATTCTTGTCATATCGATTTTATGTTCTTTATCTATATTTAAATTTCTAACTTTTTTAAAAAAGTTCCACATAAATACACCAATCCTCATAGTAGTAGTATGTTTAATAATAAAACCTGCAATTAAGCAGGTTCAATTATTGTGCATTAAACGGACATAACCTCTTTTTCCTTTAATTCAACAACTTTATCAACTTCTTTAATAAAATTATCAGTCTTCTTTTGAATTTCATCTTCACCTTTTTTTATTTCATCTTCAGGCAGGTCATTATCCTTTTTTAATGCCTTTATCTTATCATTGCAGTCTCTTCTTATTGATCTTATTGCAATTTTTGCTTCTTCTCCGGATTTTTTTACATTCTTCACTATATTCTTTCTGGTCTCCTCTGTTAACTCTGGAATAACTAATCTAATAACAATTCCATCATTTGAAGGATTAATACCTAAATCAGATTTCTGTATGGCCTTTTCAATGTTTTTTAATGAATTCTTATCCCATGGAGTTATTAGTAAAACTCTTGATTCAGGTGAAGAAATATTAGCCAGCTGATTTAATGGCGTCATAGTTCCATAATAATCAGCTTCTATTCTGTCAAGCATTGATGGATTTGCTCTGCCTGCCTTCATTGAAGCCAATTCCTTCTTTAGTACATTAATAGTCTTACTCATTTTTTCTTCTGCAGTTTTAGTAATTTCTTTCATTTAAATTTACCTCCTGTTATATTATTCTTTCCAAACTAATGTACCTATCTTTTCACCCATTACTGCTTTTTTTATGTTATTTGGATCATCCAGGCCAAATACTAATATTGGAATGTTGTTGTCCATACATAATGATGTAGCAGTAGAATCCATTACCGCAAGTCCCTGTTCAAGTACTTCAATATATGTTAACTTATCATATTTAACTGCATCATCAAATTTATGAGGGTCCTTATTATATACTCCATCAACCTTTTTAGCTAACAGTATGACATCAGCCTCTATTTCAGCGGCCCTAAGTGCAGCTGTAGTATCAGTGGAGAAGTATGGATTTCCAGTGCCAGCAGCAAATATTACAACCCTTCCTTTTTCAAGATGTCTCATTGCCCTTCTTCTTATAAAAGGTTCTGCTATTTCTTTCATTTCAATGGCAGTTTGAACTCTGGTGTTTACATTAATTTGTTCAAGAGAATCCTGAAGTGCCAATGCATTAATGCAGGTTGCCAGCATTCCCATGTAATCAGCAGTTGTTCTATCCATGCCTTCTCCGCTTCTGCCTCTCCAGATGTTGCCTCCACCAACTACAGTTCCTACTTCAATTCCCATATCAACTAATACTTTAATTTCTTCTGCAATTGATTTTGCAATATCAAAGTCAATTCCAAATCCTTTTGAACCAGCTAAAGCTTCACCTGAAAGTTTTAATATTACCCTTTTATATTTAGGTTTATCCATTTAAATTATACCTCCAATTTGTCAATATTTACATAGAAAAATCAAATTACTTTTAAAAAAGAGAACACACAGTGTTCTCTTCTAATATAATTTATTTACCCTGCATTTGTTTTGCAACTTCATCAGCAAAGTTTTCTTCTTTCTTTTCTATTCCTTCTCCTCTTTCAAATCTAGCAAATCCACCAACTGTTATTGTTGATCCAATTTCTTTAGATTTTTGCTGAAGGTATTTTGCAATTGTAAGCTCTGAATCCTTAACCCAAATCTGATCTACAAGGCAGACTTCTTTATAATATTTTTGTATTCTTCCTTCAACCATTTTTTCAACTATTTTCTCTGGTTTTCCTTCGTTTAAAGCTTGAACTCTGTAGATCTCTTTTTCCTTTTCTATTGTGTCAGCATCTACATATTCTCTGCTTAAAAATAATGGATTTGATGCTGCAACCTGCATTGCAATATCCTTAGCTACAGTATTAAGAACTTCGCTTTGTTTATCGCAATTAAGTTTAACAATAACACCAATTCTTCCACCGCCATGAATGTAGCTTTCTATCACTCCATTTTCTACAGAAAAGTTAGCGAATCTTCTTACATTCATATTTTCCCCTAGTTTAGCAATCAAAGCAGTAACTGCATCCTGAACTTTAATATTTTTGTCTTCTATATATGGTTCATTTACAAGTTCTTCCACTGTCTTTGAAACAGAAGCAGAAGCCTGCTTTGCCACATTATTAACTAAATTAACAAAGTCTTCATTTGCAGCAACAAAGTCTGTTTCACAGTTGACTTCAACTAATGATCCAGCCTTTTTATCATCACTTATATATGCCATTACAAGACCTTCTGCAGCAACTCTTCCTGATTTTTTAGCTGCAGCAGCCAGCCCTTTTTCTCTTAAATATTCAACAGCTTTTTCTGGATCGCCATTGCTTTCGCCTAATGCTTTTTTGCAATCCATCATTCCTGCTCCAGTTCTTTCTCTTAATTCTTTAACCATTTGCGCGGTAATCATTCTTTAACTCCTCCAAATCCAACTAATTTTAAAGGTAAATGGATTTTATCCACCTACCTTATTATTTTATTCTGATAACTGTTCGCCTTGTCTTCCTTCAATTACTGCATCAGCCATTTTAGATGTAATTAATTTTACTGCTCTAATTGCATCATCATTACCAGGTATTACATAGTCAACTTCATCAGGATCACAGTTTGTATCAACAATTGCAACAACTGGAATTCCAAGAATTTTTGCTTCTGAAATAGCATTTTTTTCTTTTCTAGGATCAACTACGAAAAGTGCTCCTAAATTAGTTGAATTCATTTCTTTTATTCCACCTAAATTTTTCTGAAGCTTTTCTTCTTCATTTTTCAGCTTCATAACTTCTTTTTTAGGAAGAACTTCAAAAGTTCCATTCTCTTCCATCTGCTGTAATTCTTCTAATCTGCTGATTCTTGTTTTAATTGTTCTAAAGTTAGTTAACATTCCGCCTAACCATCTGTTATTAACAAAGTACATTCCACATCTTAATGATTCTTCTTTAATAGCTTCCTGCGCTTGTTTTTTAGTTCCTACAAATAAAACATCTTTTCCTTCCTCAGAAACGCTTTTTATAAAGTCATAAGCTTCTTCAACTTTTTTAACAGTCTTCTGCAAGTCTATGATATATATACCATTTCTTTCTGTGAAAATATATGGAGCCATTTTAGGATTCCATCTTCTTGTTTGGTGTCCAAAGTGTACACCTGCTTCTAATAATTGTTTCATTGAAATAACTGACATAATTTTTTACCTCCTGGTTTTTACCTCCATTGTCTTCATGCTTATAATATTCCAATAATGGCACCACATTATAAGTTAGACAATGTGTGTATTTTCTACCTTAGTAGTATATCATATGGCTTAACGCTATTCAACAACTTTTTAATTATTATTTGTATATATAAAAAAATAGTACTTAAATATCAACTTTGTTTCATTGAGATTGAAGTACTATTCTCACATTACTTTATTTTTTTTAATTCATCAAGTAATTTTTCATTTAATATTTTGATATGAGTGCCCTTCATACCTAAAGACCTGGATTCTATAACTCCTGCACTTTCAAATTTTCTAAGTGCATTAACTATAACTGATCTTGTTATTCCAACCTTATCAGCAATCTTAGATGCTACAAGCAGCCCCTCGTTGCCATCAAGCTCGCTAAATATGTGTTCCACTGCTTCCAGCTCAGAATATGAAAGTGTTCCTATAGCCAGCTGAACCACAGCTTTCTTTCTGGCATCTTCTTCAATTTCATCTGTTTTTGATCTTAATATTTCCATTCCTATAATAGTAGCACTGTATTCAGCGATAACTAAATCGTCATCAGTAAATTTATTTTCAAATCTTGCAAGAATCAATGTGCCAAGCCTGTCTCTGTTTCCTATAATTGGAACAATTGTTGACAGCTTATTTTTCATTTCGCAGTTCAGTTCATCTGAAAAAACACATTTGCCCTGATTTAATGAATTTGCCAAAGTTTCATGTATGTTGAGAAGTTTCGTATTATAGGCTTCAGGGAACCTCTTTTCACCTATAACATCAGACTTAACAATATCACATTCAAATCCTGAAGAAAAGTCATAGCCTAATATCTTACCCTTTCTACTTGCAATATAAACATTACATGAAAGTACTTCACTTAATAGTTTGCATATATCATCAAAAACAACAGGTTCTGTGCCTGACTTTTGTAATATCTTATTAAGCATCCTGGTTTTTACTAATAGTGATGACATTAATATTCCTCCTCGTAATTCGTTAAATAGTTAATCTGCAAAAAGTATTCAAGATTACCAATATTAACAAATAACAATTTAATTATTTTGATTTTTTTAAATATTTAGAATTATGTCTATTACCTTAATTATAATATCATAACGAAATATATAATTCAACACTAATTTATTTGTTTTCGACATATTATTTTAATATTTTATTTATTTTTCTCTTCTATATTTGTTTCAGCTGAGTACTCTCTATGTTTACATTCCTGATTAGAGCATTCATAAAATTCTCCTTTAGTTTTATTAAACTTTTTAACCATATAACTTCCACATTGTGGGCATTTCTTATCTGAAGGCTCAAACCAGCTTACAAAATCACATTTAGGATAATTGCTGCATCCATAAAATTTTCTTCCTTTTTTGCTTCTTTTAACTAGAATTTTGCCGCCGCATTTTGGGCAAGGAACTTTTAATTCTTCTACTATTGGTTTAGTATTTTTACACTCCGGGTATCCGGGACAAGCCAAGAAATCACCAAATCTGCCATGCTTAATTACCATAAATCTACCGCATTTTTCACATTTAATATCAGTAACTTTATCCTCAATTGTTATTTTAGAAACCTCTTTTTCAGCAATATCTATTGACTTTTCTAATGGTTTATAAAATTTATTCACTACTGATTTCCAATTCTCATTTCCTTCTTCAATATCATCCAGTTTCTGCTCCATTTCAGCAGTGAATTCAACATCAACAATTTGAGTAAAATAGTCTGTTAATATATTATTTACTATTATGCCCAGTTCAGTTGGAAGCAATGTCCTTTTATCCCTTTCAATATACTTTCTATCCAATAAAGTTGATATAATTGGAGCATATGTGCTTGGTCTTCCTATTCCATTGTCCTCAAGAGTCTTTACAAGGGAAGCTTCCGAATATCTTGCAGGCGGCTGGGTAAAATGCTGTTTGCCATTAATTGATTTTTTAATTAACACTTCATTTTCTTCTAAAGATGGTAAACTAATATCATTTTGTTCTTCATCTGCTCTATATTCATAAACTTTCATAAAACCATCAAACTTAATATCTGTACCAGTTGCCCTTAATAAATATTTGTTATTAATAACATCAATTGATATTGCATTCATAACGCATGTGGCCATTTGACTTGCAACAAATCTATTCCATATTAAATTATATAGCTTAAATTGTTCATCCTTCAGGCTTTGTTTTGCTATCTTTGGCGTTATTTCTATATTAGTTGGTCTTATTGCCTCATGAGCATCTTGAATGTTTTTTTTGCTCTTATAAATTCTTGGACTTTCAGGAACATATTCCTTTCCATATTCATTTCTTATAAACTCTTTAGCAATTTCCTGTGCTTCACTTGAAATTCTCACTGAATCAGTTCTCATATAGGTTATCAATCCAGCAGTTCCAAATCCTTTAACGTCAACTCCCTCATATAATTGCTGAGCTATTGACATAGTTCTTTTAGTAGCAAAGTTCAATTTTTTATATGCATCCTGCTGAAGTGTACTTGTTGTGAATGGGGGCAGCGGATTTTTATTTTTTAAGCTTTTTTTAATCTGCTTAACCATAAAAGAACCCTGTTCTAAGTTTTTTATGATCAAATCTGACTCTTCTTTGCTGTTTATCTCAATTTTTTTGCCTCCATAAGATAAAAGCTTAATAATAAAGCTTTTCCTGCTATTTTCTTTATTTACTTCACATTCTATTGTCCAGTATTCCTTTGGCTTAAAACCATTAATTTCATTTTCCCTGTCACATATTATCCTCAGCGTAACAGACTGAACTCTTCCTGCACTTAATCCCCACTTTACCTTTCTCCATAGTATAGGGCTGATTTTATACCCGACTAATCTATCCAGTACACGTCTGGCCTGCTGAGCATCAACCTTATTTATATTTATCTTTCGTGGAGATTTAATTGCAGCCTTAATAGAATTTTTTGTAATTTCATGAAACTCTATTCTGCATTTTTCATCATCATCTATCTTTAATACATGACTTAAATGCCAGGAAATTGCTTCTCCCTCTCTATCAGGGTCAGTTGCCAGGTAAATTTTATCACACTTTTTTGCTTCTTTTTTTAATTTGTTCAGCAGTTCTCCCTTACCCCTGATTGTTATATATTTAGGCTCGAAATTATTTTCTATATCAACTCCAATTTGACTTTTAGGCAAATCTCTAACATGTCCCATTGAAGCTTCTACTACATAATTTTTGCCTAAGTATTTACCTATTGTTTTAGCTTTTGCTGGTGATTCAACTATAACTAATTTTCGTCCCATTATTTCCTCTAATTAAATATAATCAGAGTTTTACACCCCCTTGATTTGAAGTATCTATTTAAGACCTTTATACACATAATCATTAAGTATACATTGTACACCATTTATAGTATTGTCTACATATAAAATTTTACTTATATAGCTTAACATAATAATTACCCGCTAAACAAGTAATATGCTTTTTTAGTTGCAATTCAAATAATACCTCATATAAACGATTAATGTCAATATTAGTTATTTTAATGATATCATCAATATGTATAGGGTTATCACTAATTACGTTATATATTTTGTTTTCAAGATAAGTAAATTTGTCATTAACATTATTTTTGCAGGATGCATTAGATGTATTAGTATATGTATATTTTATGCAGTCAAATATATCTTTAATTTCAGTATAAACTATTGCTCCATCTTGTATTAACCTATTTGTACCCATACTGCAATTTGAAAGTACTGATCCTGGAACAGCCATTACATATTTCCCCTGATCATTTGCAAAACTTGTCGTTATTAAGGAGCCGCTTTTTTCACCTGCCTCAATAACAATCACTAATTGGCTGAGTCCGCTAATAATTCTGTTTCTAATTGGGAAATTATCTTTAAGCGGCCCAGTACCTGGCAAAAACTCACTTATTATGCACCCTCTGCTTTTCATTATATCGTATATTTTTTTATTTTCCTTAGGATAAACCATATCAATACCGCATCCTAATACTCCGCAGGTATATCCTCCATTGTTTAAGGCAGATTCATGTGCTATTGAATCAATTCCTCTGGCCAATCCACTTATAATATTGATTTTATTTATACTAAGTTCTTTACAAATTAACTCTGTAACGTTTCTGCCGTAATAACTGCATTTTCTTGCACCAACAATGGAAATATTGTACTTATCGTTTAGCTTCTCTATATTGCCTTTATAAAAGAGACCAAAGGGCGGGTTTTTAATATTAAGTAAACTTTTAGGATAGTTAATGCTGTTTATTAATGTTAGATCAACTCCATCCTCAGATAGATAATTAATTTTTCTTTTAATGTTATCATTATAATCATTTTTAAAAAAATTAATTATTTCTTCATAATTTATAATGTCACAATATCCATTTTTTAATGCATAATAAATATCTTCTGAATTTTTAAACTCAGACATTAACTTATTTTTAGTTCTTTTTGGTATAGGCATATTTACTATCCAGTAATTATAAAAATTCATTTTTATTCTCCTTTAATTATTATAATTAGATTTTTGTCATATATAAGAAATTTATACAAATAATTTAGTTTACTTTTTTTGCATTATTCATAATTTTTATTATGTAAACTTAATTAATAAGATAGAATAATAAAGTACAAATTATAAAACTTATTTTTATAATTTGTACTTTATATTAAACAATCTGATTATCCAAAAACTTTCTATATTCAAGTGCTTCCATAACATGACTCTGCTTTATATTCTCGGAGTTTTCTAAATCCGAAATTGTTCTTGCCACCTTTAATATCCTGCTGTAAGCTCTAGTGCTTAAGCCATATTTCTCAAATACCTTTTCCAAGAGCTGTTCAGTTTTATAATCAGTTTTACAGTATTTATTTATTAAATTTATATCCATTTGTGAATTTGTATAAATACCTTCATGTTTAAATCTTTCCTGTTGAATTTTTCTTGCAGTTTCAACTCTTTTTCTTATTACCTTTGATTTCTCACCTTTATGACTACTTTTAATATCGCTGTAATTTAATGAATTTGCCCAGGTAAATATATCTATTCTATCTAAAAAGGGTGAAGATAATTTATTTATGTATCTTTTTCTATCATAATCACTGCAGGTACAAATCTTTTTACTACTCCCGAAATTTCCGCATGGACATGGATTTAAAGCTCCAATAAACATAAAATTACATGGATAGCTTACAATGCCGGTATTCCTTGTTATGTTTATTGTTTTATCTTCTAATGGCTGTCTTAATAACTCCAGTATTTTTCTGTCAAATTCTAATAATTCATCTAAAAACAATATTCCATTATGAGATAAGGTTATCTCCCCTGGAAGAATCTTATTTCCTCCTCCAACTAAAGCTATTTTAGATATAGTGTGATGTGGATTTCTAAATGGTCTATTTAATAATAAACCCTGATCTTTGGATAGTTTTCCTGAAACACTATATATTTTCGTAACCTCTAAAGCTTCTTCATAGCTCAGATTCGGCAGAATTGTCGGAACACGTCTGGCCAGCATAGATTTTCCGCTGCCAGGAGGCCCATACATAATAATATTGTGTCCGCCGGCACAAGCAACTTCAATTGATCTCTTACAGCTTTGCTGTCCATATATGTCTGAGAAATCAATATTAAAATAATTTTCCTTAGAAGTTTTGGTTTCCTTAAATGGAAGCAGATCCCTATACATTATAAAACTTACTACTTCATTTAGTGTTTCAAATGGATAAATATTTGCCTCATTTACTATAGTTCCTTCCAGTTTATTATCACAAGGTATAATATAATTATTAAGATTATTATTTATCCCCTCTATTATAAGAGGAAGGACACCAGGTACCCTTTTAATTTCACCGGTTAATGATAATTCACCCATTACTAAAAATTCATTAGAATCCTGAAATTCAATTTGTTTTGTTGCACATAATATAGCAAGTGCTATAGGTAAATCAAATAATGCCCCATCCTTTCTTATATCACCCGGAGATAGATTAACTACAATCCTTGCCACTGGAAATTCATAACCGCTATTTATAATTGCAGATCTTACCCTTTCCTTAGATTCCTTAACTGATGTATTAGCTAGACCAACAATACTATAGCATGGCAGTCCGCGGGAAATATCAACTTCTACAGATATAATATTGCCTTTTATACCATAGTAGGAAGCTGTATTTATTACAAAATCCATATATATTCACCTCCTTATAATTATTGACAATTATTTCTTGTTTAATTCTTTATTATAATTAGTGTATTTATATTTATTTTGGACATAATCTGTAATAAATTATTTTAGGAGGTTACTATGCATTATTACAATAAAGATATAGGTGATTTTGGTGAAAATACTGCTGCAGAATATTTAATTAGCAAAGGATATACAATAATTGAAAAAAACTTTAGATGCAAAACTGGAGAAATAGATATAATTGCAAAAGATAATAATTATATAGTATTTATCGAAGTGAAAACCAGATATGGAAATAAATATGGACATCCGTGTGAATCAATAACACAAAAAAAGCAGTACAAAATTTATCATACTGCTGAATATTATATGATTATAAAAAAGCTATATAACAGTTATTTTAGGTTCGATGTGGTTGAAATAGTTCTAAATGATTCCAATAATAATTGTTCAGTAAACTTAATAAAAAATGCCTTTCCTTTATAGTCTATAAAATTTTAGTAATAAAGCTTCTTCTATGTATTTTACAAGGACCGTATTTTTTTATTGCTTCAATATGTTCCTTTGTACCATAGCCGGAATTTCTGTCAAATCCATATTCAGGATATAATTTTGAATACTCAGCCATTATTTTATCTCTATAAACTTTTGCTATAATTGATGCACATGCAATACTTGCACTTTTTGAATCACCCTTAATGAAAAACTTATTGTCAATGGATAAGCTTTTTATTGCAAAACCATCTGAAAGAGCAAGCTGTGGCAAAAGCTCACCATTTAAAACTGCTTTCTTTAGCACTTCATTATTGCACCAGGAAATTCCTTTTAAATCTATCATATCATGCTGAATAACAGCTATATTATAGCATATTGACCTTTCTTTAATTTTAATAGACAGTTCTTCTCTTTGTTTAGGAGATAGTTTCTTGGAATCATTTATTCCAAGTATCATATCTTCGTCTTGTTGAGAATCTAATTTCAATATTACAGAGGCTGCACAAATTGGTCCTGCCAAGGGGCCTCTTCCTACTTCATCTGCTCCGGAGATATAAATATCTTCACCAAACTGTCTGTCAAAATTGTACATTTTGCGTACTCTTTTTATTTCTGCATTTCTGTTTTCAATATACTTTTCTACTTTTTTGCCTAACATGTTAATGCTTTTTCTATTATCACTTAATAAAGCAAATACAAATTCATTAGTATCTATTTCATTTAAATCACAAGAAAACAAATATTCATTTACATTTTCTTTAATTTCCTTTACGGAATATTCTTTTAATGAGGAAGCTTCTTTAATTTTTATAATAATATCATTTCTCATAGCAATTACTTATGGCCTCTCCAGGGTGATTTTCCCAAGCTTACCGCCCCTAAACTCATCTAATAACATAACAGCAACTCTATTATAATCTATTTCGCCGCCAGAGATTACATTGCCCCTCTTTCTTGCAATATTATTTAAGTTTTCTAAGGAATCTTCACTTAACGCCTGAATTTTATACCTTTCCATAAGTCTTTCCGGATATGAATCCTGAAGCCTCTCCACTAGTTTTAATGCAAGTGTTTCTATATCCATAATTTCATCTTTTATAGCACCTGTAAATGCAAGATTATACTGTACTTCTTCACTATCTAATCTAGGCCATAAAATTCCCGGAGTATCCATTAATTCAATACCTATTTTTGTCTTTATCCATTGTTTTGATTTTGTAACTCCAGGTTTATCTCCTATTTTTGCTATAGAATTTCTAGCCATTTTATTTATAAAAGAAGATTTTCCTACATTGGGTATACCTACTACCATGACCCTGTCAATTATATTTACTATACCCTTTTGTTTTTTCCTATCATGCTTTTCCTTAAGCATTTCATTTAAAGCTGGTTTTATATTTTTTAGTCCATCTCCAGAAATACTGTTTACTGAAATAGCCTTCACATTTTCACTTGACAAAGATTTTATCCATTGATTTGTAATCTTTGCTTCACTTAAATCACTTTTATTTAGCAGAATCAGTCTTGGTTTATTTCCACATATATCATCAACATCAGGATTACTGCTGGATCTTGGTATTCTTGCATCTCTAATTTCAATTACTGCATCTACTAATTTTAAATTTTCTTTTATTTCCCTTCTAGTTTTAGCCATATGCCCTGGAAACCAGTTTATTGCCATTGTATCAACACCTTCTTATTTAAGTTTTCCTGCTGTTTTAAATGGATAGATTCTAAAGTCAGCTTTGCCTACAACAAGCTTTAAATCCACAAATCCAACATCTTCAAATCTACTGTCTCTGCTGTTATTTCTATTGTCTCCCAATACGAATATTGTTTTATCAGGAACTGTGACTTCGTTAAAGTCCCTCATCTTATTTTCTAAAATATATGATTCATTTTGCGGCTTATCATTTATATATAGCTTATTGTCTGAAATTCTTACTTTATCTCCGCCAACTGCCACTACTCTTTTGATAAATTTTTCCCTAGGGTTGGCAGGATATTTTATTACAACTATATCACCTGGCTTAGGCTGTCTGAAATAATATGTCACCTTTTCAACAATTAACCTATCCTTATCACTAAGTGTTGGATCCATGGAATGACCATCCACACTAACGGTTTCAAATACAAAGGTTATTATCAAAAATGCTGCAATTAAAGCAATTACAATAGATTTCGCAAGTTCAATTAATTCTTTTAGCAATTATATCACCACCCTATATATAAAAAAGGGACTATACTAGCCCCAATTTTTATTTTCTCTCTTTAACTTTAGCTGCCTTACCAACTCTATCTCTTAAGTAGAATAGTTTAGCTCTTCTTACTTTACCTTTTCTTACTACCTCAATTTTGTCAATAATAGGAGCATTTACTGGAAATGTTCTTTCAACACCAACTCCGTAAGCAACTCTTCTTACAGTAAAGGATTCTCTTAATCCTCCGTTTTGTCTCTTAAGAACTGTTCCTTCAAAAATCTGAATTCTTTCTCTGTTTCCTTCTTTAATTTTTACGTGAACTTTAACAGTATCTCCTACGTTGAAATCAGGTAAATCATTTCTGATCTGCTCAGCTTCAATAGCCTTTATTACATCTAACATATGTGCATTCCCTCCTTAAGTTAATTGACGTTCTTGCTCAGCATGATTGCAAGCAGAGGACCGCCCGTACTAGCACAAAGCTTATTTTATCATAAGCCCTTAAATTTTGCAATAATAATTAAAAATTATCTTCGGATTGTAAAAATTCCTTTAATAATCTGTAATCTTCAGATGAAAGCTCTAATTTTGAAAATAAATCTGGTCTCTTTGTTTTTGTTATTTTAAGTGATATTGCTCTTCTCCATTTTCTTATTTTTTCATGATGACCACTGAGAAGTACCTCTGGGACTGCATATCCTTCAAAAACTGGCGGTCTTGTATATTGTGGATATTCCAAAACATTATTATAAAATGATTCCTCAATATAACTTTCAGAGGATGAAAGCACTCCTGGTACCAGCCTGCTTATGCTGTCGATAATGGGGATACATGCCATTTCCCCCCCTGTTAAGACAAAATCACCTAATGATATTTCATCATCAATATATTTGTAAACCCTCTCGTCAATTCCTTCATAGTGTCCACAAAGAAATATTAATTCCTTTTCTTTTGCAAGCTCCTTTGCAACTTCCTCATTAAATGTTCTTCCTCTAGGTCCCAGATATATTACTTTGCCGCAGCTATTGCTTTTTACTGCCCTAATACTATCTACAATGGGCTGTGCAGCCATTACCATTCCTGCCCCTCCACCATATGGATAATCATCAACTTTTTTGTGCTTATCTTTTGTATAGTCTCGAATATTTACTGTATTTATTTCCAGAATACCATTAGCAACTGCCCTTCCAATAATACTTTCATTAAAAATATTAAACATATCAGGAAATAATGTTAATATGTGAAATTTTACTGCCATTGATCTACCGGCTTTATTATAATCTTACTATTTTCTACATCCATTTTTATCACTACGCTTCTAAGAGCTGGAATTAGAAGTTCTTTTTCTCCTTTAATCCAATATACATCATTACTTCCTGTATGTATTATTTCATTTATCTTTCCAAGGTATACTCCATTTTCATCTTCTACAGTGCAATCAATTATATCTGCTTCATAATATCTTCCCTCTGCAAGTTTAACTGCATCTTCTCTTTGAACTTTTAAAAGCTTAGTCTTATATTTTATTGCATCATTTATAGTATCTATGCCTTCAATTTTTAATATTACCTTATTTGATTGAAGTTTACACCATGATACCATCTTTTCATTATCATCAATATATACTTTTTTTAATTTTCTAAATCTTTTTAAGTCATCTGTCAATGGCAATATTTTTAACTCTCCATGTACACCATGAGAATTTATTATTTCACCAATTGTTATGAACTGTTCCATTTTATATCTCCTTATTATATTGAACAATTTGTAATCTTATCATCAAAAATATATTAGCAAAAAGAGTTAGGCGCACCTAACTCTTTAAATAATCTCAACAACAACCCTTTTATTTTCTTTAATTGCTGCTGCCCTTACCACAGTTCGTATAGCCTTAGCTATTCTTCCCTGCTTTCCTATAACTTTTCCCATATCTTCTGGTGCGACTTTTAATTCAAGAATAATGGATTGCTCTCCAGCAACCTCATTAACTTGAACCATATCTGGGTTGTCAACTAATGATTTAGCTATAATTTCAACTAATTCTTTCATATTTACACCCCCAGTAATTACTACTTGCCGCTATTTTCGCTAACTCCAGCCCTAGCAAAAAGCTTTTTAACTATATCAGTTGGCTGTGCACCATTTTTTACCCATTCAGTAGCTTTTTCACCATCTATTTTAATAACAGCTGGTTTTGTAGTTGGGTTATAGTAGCCTATTTCTTCGATAAATCTTCCATCTCTTGGTGATCTGGAATCTGCTACAACTACTCTGTAAAAAGGAGCTTTTTTAGCGCCCATTCTTCTTAATCTGATTTTTACTGCCATGTTATTTCACCTCCTTTACGGAATATAAACAATATATGCACTAAAGCTTATTTATTTATATTTGTTTCTATTTAAATGGAAATTTTCCAAATAATGCTGATTTCTTTGCAAATCCTTTCTGCATACCCTTCATTTGTTTCATCATTTTCTTCATAGCTTCAAAGTCTTTAAGCATTTTATTCACCTGTTGTATTGTAGTTCCGGATCCAGCGGATATTCTTTTTTTTCTTGAAGGGGAACTGCTTACTAATGAAGGATTTCTTCTTTCCTTTACTGTCATTGAATTAATAATTGCCTCTATTTTGGAGAACTCTTTTTCACTTTTACTTAAGTCCATACCTTTAAGTTCTTTACTATTGAATCCAGGAATCATTTCAACTAGTTTATTTAGCGGTCCCATCTTTTTCATTTGATTTATATATGATATAAAGTCCTCTAAATTAAATTCCTGGCTCATCAGTCTGCTGCTCATTTCTTTTGCCTGTTTCTCATCTATTGCCTGCTGAGCCTTCTCTATTAATGTAAGTACATCACCCATACCTAAAATTCTTGAAGCCATTCTGTCCGGGTAAAATACTTCCAGGTCACTCATTTTTTCTCCCATGCCAACAAATTTAATGGGTTTCCCACTCATGGCCTTAATTGATAAAGCAGCACCACCCCTGGTATCACCATCAAGTTTAGTTAATATTACTCCTGTAATATCCAGCTTATCATTAAAGCTGCCTGCTACGTTAACTGCATCCTGACCTGTCATGGCATCTACAACAAGGAGAACTTCATTAGGTTTTACACTATTTTTAATATTTAATAGTTCATCCATTAATTCTTCATCAATGTGTAACCTTCCAGCAGTATCTATTATCACAGTATTTAAATTATTACTTTTAGCATATTCAATACCAGCTTTTGATATATCTACAGGATTTACCTTGTCCCCCATAGTGAAAACAGGCACATCAATCTGCTTTCCCACTACCTGCAGCTGTTTAATTGCAGCTGGCCTGTATACATCGCAGGCAACCAGCAGTGCCTTTTTATTTTTCTTTCTGAGATGAAGTGCAAGTTTGCCAGCCATTGTGGTTTTTCCTGCTCCCTGAAGTCCTACAAGCATAATAACTGTTAATCCAGGGACAATATTCAATTGGCTTTCTGTGCTTCCCATAAGCTTAACAAGTTCTTCATCTACTATTTTAATAACCTGCTGGCCTGGAGTTAAACTTTCTAAGACATCACTACCAGTACATTTCTCACCAACATTTTTTATAAAATCCTTAACTATTTTATAATTAACGTCTGCCTCAAGCAATGCCAGCTTAACTTCTCTCATAGCTTCTTTTATATCTTTTTCTGTTAGTTTTCCCTTGCCTCTAAGCTTTTTCAATGTTTCCTGAAGTTTAGCAGCCAATCCCTCAAAAGCCATGATAAACCTCCTATAAGTTATCTAATTCATTTTTTAATAAAATCAGAGTTTCCTCACTTTTTTCATTTTTTTCTACTCTGATTATATCTTGAATTTTACATAATATTTTTTGCTTTTTATCATTAAAGATTTTGTTTTTTTCATATAGTTTTAATTTATCTTCATAGTTTAATAATGATTTATTACATCTTTTTATTATATCATGCACAGCCTGCCTGGAAGTATTAGTTAACTCTGATATTTCCTGCAGGGATAAGTCATCATTATAATACAAATCCATAATGTCATTTTGTTTATCTGTAAGTAAAATCCCGTATATATCTAATAATAAGGATAACAAAATTCTTTCTTCCATATTATAATCAACTATTTACAGTTGAGTTCTCCTTTTTATTTAATATTCTTTTAACATGATTTATAATACCAAAGAAATAAAGGGGTGTCAAGTATTTTTACTTAACACCCCTTAAATAATTCATATTCAAATAAATTCATTTAAAATAATGCTTCTACAAATTCCTCAGGATTAAATTCCTGCAGATCTTCAATGCCTTCACCCACTCCAATCATTGTTACAGGAATATTAAGCTGATGTTTAATAGAAATTACAATGCCTCCTTTTGCAGTTCCATCCAGCTTAGTTAAAATCAAGCCATCCAATGGACAAACCTCCATGAATTGTTTGGCCTGAAGAACTGCGTTTTGACCAGTAGTTGCATCTAGTACAAGAAATGTTTTTTTCTTTGCATCATTGTACTCTCTGCCTATTATCCTATTGATTTTTCCAAGCTCATCCATTAAGTTCTTCTTGTTATGAAGCCTTCCAGCTGTATCACAAATTAACACATCCGTATTTCTTGCCTTTGCCGCTTGTATAGCATCAAATACAACTGCAGCAGGGTCTGATCCTTCCTGGTGTTTAATTATACTTACACCTGCTCTTTCACTCCAGACCTGCAGCTGATCTATGGCCGCTGCCCTGAAAGTATCTGCAGCTGCCATCAAGACTTTATAACCATTCTCTTTTAATCTGTATGCAATTTTCCCTATGGATGTTGTTTTCCCAACTCCATTAACTCCTATAATTAAAAGTACCTCTGGTATTTCTTTTGGAGAAATGCTTCCTTTTTCGTCTCCTAAAATGTCTATAATTACTTCCTTCAAACACTTTTTAACCAATGAAGGATCTGAAATTCTTTCCTCTTTAATCTTCTCCTTTAATTTTTCAATTATAAAAAGTGTAGTTTCAACACCTATATCAGCACTAATTAATATTTCTTCAAGTTCTTCATATAAGTCATCATCAATATAAACTGCCAATTTAAGCATTTCATTTATCTTTCCAGTAAAATTATCCTTTGTTTTTGATAAACCTTCCTTTAATCTGTTAAAAAAACTTCCAAACATTCACTTACCTCCAATAATTATTCCATAGAATTTACACAGCCTGAACTAAATCTACTGAAACTATCTTAGATACTCCTTTTTCCTGCATTGTTACTCCATATAGGGCATCACTTGCTTCCATTGTACCCTTTCTATGTGTAATTACTATAAATTGAATATTACTAGAAAACTTTCTTAAGAACTCTGAATACCTTATAACATTAGCATCATCAAGGGCAGCTTCTATTTCATCTAAAATACAGAATGGAGTAGGCTTCATTTTTAAGATAGCAAATAGCAATGCAATAGCCGATAATCCTTTTTCTCCTCCAGACATTAAATTAATGTTCTGAAGTTTTTTACCTGGGGGCTGTACTGTAATATCAATTATTCCTGTTAATTCATCCCCCTGGCTTAAAATTAAATCTGCACTGCCTCCCTTAAATAGCTCTCTGAAGGTTTCATTAAAGTTAACTCTTAACTTATTAAAATTTTCTTTAAAAACTACCTTCATTTTATTTGTCATATCCTGGATTACTGACAAAAGTTCGTCCTTTGCCTGTATTAAATCTTCCTTTTGAGCAGACATAAATGTATACTTTTCTTTTATGTCTTTATATTCTTCAATAGAGCCTACATTTACAGTGCCTAATGAACTAATTTTATTTTTTAATGCCTGAACTTCTTTCTTATAGCTATCTAAGTTATCTATATCACTTTTATATTTTAGAGCCTCCGCATAAGTAATTTCAAGTTCATCATTTAATTTGTTATATATACTTTCTTTTTCGGCATCATTTTTTGCCATTGCCACATCTATCTTATGAAGTTCATTTTCAAGTTTATTTATAAATAATTGAGATTGTTCCTTTGAAGCACCAGCTATATTAATTTTTTCTTTTATTTTAATTCTTTCTACTTCATAGTTCTTAAAATTTTCTTCCATGGATTTTATTTTATCACTTAAATCGTTGATTTTAATTGTGCTGCATTGAATTTGCTTTTTTATTTCTTCTAATAAGCATGTATTCTGATGTTTTTCATTATTTAAGGTTTCTATTCTATTTCTTAATTCATTTATTTCCTTTTCCATTCTTTCCAAATCTTTAACCTTGGAAATGCAGTTTTCATCTACTTGAGCCTTTTTAATTTTTAATTTCAGTAATTTTTCTCTTATTTCTGATACGAGCTTTCCCTTAGATTCTAGTTCATCCTCAAAAGCAGAAATATTTTTTTCATTTTCTTCTTTCGTTTTCCTGAGTAAATTATAATCAGCAGACAATTTTTTACCATTCTCATTGTTAATATCTAATTGTTTTTTATTATTTTCTATCTCATTATTAGACACAATTAAATTTTGCGATAATCTTCTGCTTTCTTCTTTAATACTATTTATTCTAGCTTCAATTTTTGTAGTTTCTATCTTCTCCTGATAAACTTTGTCCTTTAAATTTAAGCAGATATTATCTAATTCTTTTATTTCAGACTTGATTTCTATAATTTCAGAACTATATTTATCTATATTATTTTTGGATTGTATCAGCCTTCCATTGATCTCTTCAATTTCTCTTTTTCTGCTTATTATGTTAGAACTCCTGTGCGATATACTTCCGCCGGTTAAAGATCCTCCTGGGTTTACAACTTCCCCCTGGAGTGTTACAATCTTAAAACTATAATTTATTGACCTTGCTATATTTAAAGCACTATCCATATCGGATGCTATTATTGTACGTCCCAGGAGAAACTCTACAGCACTTTTAAACTCATTATTGTAATTTACTAAATTACTTGCAATGCCCACATATCCTTTTATTTTTTCAATGAACTTTATGCTGTCAATATTCCTTCCCTTTACTATATTTAAAGGTAAAAACGTTGCTCTTCCAATATTATTTTGCTTTAAATAACCTATTAGTTTCTTAGCTACTAAATCATCTTTAGTTATTATGTCTGAAATTGCCCCGCCTAATGCAATTTCAATAGCTGCTTCAAGTTCTTTTTTAACTTCTATTACTTCACCCAAAACGTTAATACTATTCTTAGGTATTTGAATTTTATTATCCTTTATATGACGCATAAGTACTTTCACTGATCTTGTGTATCCCTCATACTGCTTTTCAAGGTTTACCAGCATTTGCTGGTTTGCCTCCATCTTACTGAATAAATTATTCTCAAGTTTTAAGTCATTTTCCGCCTTTAGCAAGGTACTGCTTAATAAAGCTATTTTCTTTCTCTTATCTTTTATAGTATTTTCATATTGTTCTATGTTGTTTTTTATATTTTTCATCTGCTCATTAAGCATAGCTTCTGTTGTTAAATTAATTTTTCTGGAATTACTGTAACTTTCAACAGATACCTTTAAATTTTCAAGTCTTTTTTTAATAGAATCATTTTCATTGCTCAAGTTTAAAATATCATTATTTTTCTGAGCCATTTTACTTAATATATCTACCTGATCATTTTTTAAGTCTTTAATCTTTTCTTCCTTACTTACCAAGTCCTCATTGATACTAATAGCATTGTTCTCAATGTTCACTATATCATTATTTAATTTGGATTGTTCTCCCTGGATTACTTTAACATTATTGACTTCAGTATCCTTAACTTTTTTTATATTCCCAAGCTTTAAATCTATTTCACCGATTTCCTCTGATATCCTGGTTTGATTTTTATTTATATTTTCTATTCTTTCATCTAGTAGATTATTATCTGAAACCAAGCTCTGAAGTTTGCTTTTACTTTCAAAATATATACTTTTTTCATTACCGGCATTTTTATCAAATTTTTCAAGTTCATCATTATATTTTTGCAATTCCAGTTCTATTGAATCATTGTTCTTCTTTACCTCATTATATTTATGCCTATTATCTTCCAATTCATTATTTAATAAATTTATTTTATTTTGCACTTTATCAATTGAATGAACTATTAAGTTTACTTCTCTGCCCTTTAAATTCTCAGATAACTGCAGAAATAATTTCGCCTTTTCACTTTCAATTTTTAAGGGCTCTATCCTATCCTCATATGTACTTATAATATCACAAATCCTCACTAGATTTTGGTCAGTATTTTCTAATTTTTTTTCAGCCTCTTCCTTCCTCCACTTGAACTTTACTATACCAGCTGCTTCTTCTAATATGCTTCTTCTTTCTTCAGGCTTTCCGCTTAATACAGCTTCTATTTTACCTTGCCCAATGATAGAATAACCTTCTTTTCCTATACCAGTGTCCATAAATAGCTGATTAACATCTTTTAGTCTGCATTGTGTGCCGTTAATATAGTACTCACTTTCCCCTGATCTGTATAATCTCCTGGTTATAGTCACTTCGGAATAATCTAAAGACAATTCATGGTCTGAATTATCTAATACTAATGATACCTGACATAATCCAACAGGCTTTCTAAATTGGGTGCCTGCAAAGATTACATCTTCCATTTTACCGCCTCTAAGGCTTTTTACACTCTGCTCACCAAGTACCCATCTGACGGCATCTGAAATATTACTTTTACCACTTCCATTTGGACCAACAATTGTTGTTACACCTTTTTTAAAGTTCAATTCTGTTTTATCAGCAAAGGATTTGAATCCTCTTATTTCAATTGATTTTAAAAACATAGTTACACTCCTTTGAATCTATCTAAATAGCATTGGCAAAAGGCTTATCACAAACATTATAATCATAAAATATACTAACATTCTAGTAATTTTGTCTCTTTTCTTTTTTTTCATAGCTTTACTACCTACCTTTAAATAAATAAACAGCCTTCTTAAGACTGTTTATAAATATTAATATTTCCTATAATTTTATATTATAACATAAAAAATATCAATGAATTATATACTTGTATATACTTGTAATTTATGTAGTATTTTTTGCAAAGTATATAGATTTGATCAATAAATTAAATATTTATTTTTTATCTTGGTTCAATGACAAATTTTATAGCAGTTCTATCCTGCCCATCAATTGATATTTCTGAAAAGCCAGGGATAACAATTAAATCCATACCATTAGGAGCTACGAAACCTCTTGTAATAGCAATTGCTTTTATAGCCTGATTTACTGCTCCAGCTCCAACAGCCTGTATTTCAGCTTTGCTGTTTTCTCTTAGTACTGCAGCCAGAGCACCTGCAACTGATTTTGGTTGTGATTGAGATGATACTCTTAATAATTCCATAAACATTCCCTCCCGATTTTACTACAAAATAAATATATATACATAGGAAAGAATTCTATATGATGCTAAGATTTCCTTCTTTATACTTTTTATTTATATATTCATATTTTGACAGTATCTTACTGACGGAGTCATGCTTTACCATATAAGTTCCCTCACTTAAAGATTCCATCTGCTGTATTATAATTGTTTTGGTATTAATATGCTCTTTCATGTCATTAAAAAATTTCTTTTTATAAGCATATAATTTAGATATCTCTCTTGGGCTGATGCATATAGTTATGGATTTACTTTTTAAATGGCCTATTTCCTCCAAAAGCATATCATTAATAATTGAACTTTCTACCAATTCCCTAAAAGCCGGGTGGAATGGTCCTGATATGATTTCTTTTCCTTCATTTATCTCTTCTGTTGGCTGAAGGCCGATTCTTATAACATTAATATGGCTGTTTGTAAATAATCCATATAATACCTTGCTGATTTTAACCGCATCCATCAATGAATATGGTTTGTAGGAAGATGAATTATACATAATTTCCATAGGTGTATTTCTAATTACTAAAGCTGGATATATCCTTGCAATACTTGGACCAATATTTATAACTTTTAGGGTGGTTTCTATATCTTTCTTAAAAGTATCTCCTGGAAGTCCAATCATTATTTGGTGGCCTAGTGTAAATCCATATTCCTTAATCAAAGCTGATGCATTTATTACGTCATTTTCGCTGTGGCCTCTGCCTGATTTCAGCAATACTTCTTCATCTAAAGATTGAACCCCTAATTCAATAGTATCCACTGAATACTTTTTTAAATTATCTAAAATAGTCCTATCAATATAATCTGGTCTAGTTGACAGCCTAATATAATTTATTTTTCCATTTTCCTTGTATATTTTTGCAACAGATAATAATTCTCTTTGTTTCTCCATTGGTATTGCTGTAAATGTTCCTCCATAAAATGAAACCTCTACAATAGACTTTTCAATGCTTATATTTACAAGATATTTATCAATTGTCTCCTTAACAAATTTTGCATCTACCTTATTACTTGCTCCTGTAATGCTATTTTGATTGCAAAACACGCAATTGTGAGGACATCCCTCATGTGGAACAAAAATTGGAATAATATAATGTGATTTACTCATTTTTATTATCCTCCAGATTTTTAAGGGCTTCCTTCGCTGCAGTCTGCTGAGACTCTTTCTTGCTATATCCCATTCCATAGCCGCAAATTTTGTCATTAACTATAACCTGTGTAAAAAACTTTCTTCTATGAGGTGGTCCTTCAAATTTATCAAGGTTATAAACTATTGATACATCTCCATTTTTCTGAAGTACCTCCTGGAGCTTGGTTTTATAATCAATTATTATTTTATCATTCATTGCCTTTAATATTACATCTTCAAAATAATGCTGAATAAATTTCATAGCCTTTTCAAAACCACTATCTAAATAAATTGCAGCAATTATTGCTTCTACACAATCTGCTAATATTGATACTCTTTCCCTGCCGCCGGTTAGTTCCTCTCCCTTACTCATAAGTATGTATTCTCCAAGATTCCACTCTTTAGCAATTTCATAAAGTGAATTTTCACATACTATTAATGCTCTCAGCTTTGTAAGCTCACCTTCACTTTTATTTTTAAATCTATTAAATAGAATATCAGAAATGCATATCTGCAAAACTGAGTCACCTAAAAACTCCAGTCTTTCATAATATTTCATGTTCTGCTTCTGTTTTGCATATGAACTATGAGTTAAAGCTATATTTAAAAGCTCCAGATTTTTAAAAGAAATTTGAAGTTTAAACTCCAGCTCATTTAATAAATTACTTCTTTCTATCATTAATCTACCCCTTAGCCTTTAGAGTTCATTCTTCAATATGCTATATAAATAGCACATTCAAGAATAAACTGTTTATTTATATATAATTTTGTATAAATATAAAGCCCCGTGATGCAAAACGGGGTCTTAGATTATTCCTCTGTATGAGCTTTTATGTATTCAACAACATCGTTAACTGTTGAAATCTTTTCAGCATCTTCGTCTGGTATTTCAAGATCAAACTCTGTTTCTAATGCCATAATCAACTCTACTATATCAAGAGAATCTGCTCCTAGGTCATCTACAAATGATGAATCTATAGAAATTTCATCTGCATCAATTCCTAATTGTTCAGATATAATATTTTTTATTTTTTCAAATATCATACTTTCACCTCCTATGAACTTCATAAGTAAATAATATTACATAAGCTTAAAGCCGTCAACATAAAATAATATTTACTTTAAAAAGATATTTATTCAAAAATTTTGTAATTAGCAATTTACTGCTGGTTTATGGGATTCATTTCTAATTCATTTTTTATCTTATCAATTAACTTATTATCGCAAGCCTTTTTTGCCTGCCATATGGCATTTTTAATTGCTTTACCATCAGAGCTTCCATGTGCCTTAATACAAATACCTTTTACTCCTAAAAAAGCAGCTCCACCGTATTCCTTATAATCGAATTTCTTTTTAAATCCCTTAAATACTGGTGTTAACAGCATTCCTCCTATTTTACTCATAGTAGATGACATTATTTCTTTTTTTAACATGCTGAATATATTGAAAGCAACCCCTTCATACATCTTCAGTACTGTATTTCCTACAAACCCATCACAAACTAAAATATTCACGTCACCACTTGAAATATCTCTTGGTTCAATATTACCAGCAAAATTTAATGATGAATTCTTTAGCAGTTGATAAGCTGATTTAGTTAATTCATTGCCCTTTTCTTCTTCTACCCCAATATTAATAAGTCCAATAGTCGGGTTGTTAACTGACATGAAGTTCTGGAAAAACACCTTTCCCATAACGGCAAATTGAAGTAAATTTAAAGGTTTGCACTCAGCATTTGCTCCACAGTCTATAACCATAAAAGGTCCATTTTTGCCAGGTATAACAGGTGCTATAGCTGGTCTGTCTATACCTTTAATTCTTCCCACTATAAAAAGTGATCCTGCCATAAAAGCACCCGTACTTCCAGCTGACACAACTCCTTCAGCTTCACCCTTTTTTACAAGTTCAATTGCTTTGTATAAGCTGGAATCTTTTTTCCTTCTAATTGCCATAACTGGAGGTTCATTAGTACTGATAACTTCAGTTGCATTTAATATGGTAATTTTCTCTTTAGGATATTGGTATTTTTCAAGCTCACTGCGTATAGCATCTTCCGGACCGGTTATTATAAGTTCAACACCAAATTCCTTTACAGCCATTACAGAGCCCTCAACGATGGCAGAAGGTGAATTGTCTCCTCCCATTCCATCAATAGCTATCTTCATATCTCATTCCCCCTCATTTAAATATAAAAGTTGTAAAAATAAAAGAAAGTCAAATGACTTTCTTCTAATTACTTTTCCACAGCTACAACTTCTTTGCCCTTATAATATCCGCAGTTTTTACATACTCTATGAGCAAGTTTCATTTCATGACACTGAGGACACTCAACGATTCCTGGTAAGCTTAATTTAAAAGTCTGAGCTCTTCTTGAATCTCTTCTACCTTTTGAAAATCTTCTAGCTGGATTTCCCACAGTAAACACCTCCTTAATCTGTCAAAACAAATCTTTTAGCTTAGCTAATCTTGGATCTATATCGTCTTTAACACAATTGCAAACTGAGTTATTGAGATTTGACCCGCATTGCTGGCATAAGCCCTTGCAATTCTCTTTACACAACCTTTTTATGGGTAATGTGAGTATAATATTATTTACTATTATTTCTGTGATATCAATAGTATCACTATCTAAAAAGATGATATCAACATCTTCATTAGCTATTATGTTTGAAAATTTTTCATTTATCTTTAAATTTATATCATATGGAAAAGGTTCTAAACATCTTGAACATATAAGTTGTATTTTTGTTTTTACTGTTCCTGTTAGATTAATTATATCACCTATTATATTTATACTGCCATTAAAAACTATTGGACTTAAAAATTCTATTTCTTCATTTGAATCATTAAAGGATTTTTCTTCAATAGTTAAGTCAAGTTCTTTGGAAATCTTTTTCTTGGATAGTAAATCTTTCAAATCAACAAACATATAATCACCTCGATGTAATAACCACAATTTATTATATAAGCTGGGTAATTAAAAGTCAAGTATTTTTGATATACAGAGTTTTATATGTAATAGTATAACTGAGCTGCCAAATGGCGCTCAGTTATATATAAACTATAGTGAATTGGCTATTTTCACAGTGTCTTTTGCAATCATAAGCTCTTCATTTGTAGGTATAACAAATACTTTTACCTTGGAATCATCTGTACTTACTTCCTTTGCAACTCCTCTGCATTTGTTCTTTTCATGATCTATTTTAATGCCAAGGAACTCCAATCCCTTGCAGGATTGTTCTCTGCATTCAAATGAATTTTCTCCAAGTCCTGCAGTAAATACAACGCAGTCTACTCCGCCCATTACAGCAGCATATGATCCAATGAATTTTCTTACTTTATAGTAGAAAACATCTAAAGCTAATTTAGCCCTTGAATTTCCCTTTTCTGCAGCAGATTCAATATCCCTGAAATCACTGCTGATACCTGAAATCCCAAGTACTCCGGATTCTTTATTTAATAAATTGTTAACCTTATCAATATCCATATTAAGTTCTTCCATTAAAAAAGGAATAATAGCTGGATCTATACTTCCGCATCTGGTACCCATTGCTATTCCTTCAAGTGGAGTAAATCCCATACTGGTTTCAACAGATTTACCTCCATCTACTGCACATAAACTTGCACCATTTCCCAGGTGACATGTTATTATCTTTAAATCCTCAATGTTCTTTCCCATCATTTTAGCTGCTTCATTTGATACGAATCTGTGAGAAGTTCCATGAAATCCATACTTTCTCACTCCATTATTTTTGTATAATTCATAAGGCAGAGGATATATATAAGCATATTCAGGTATAGTTTGATGAAATGCTGTATCAAACACAGCCACCATTGGAGTGTCTGGCATTAACTGTTTACATGCTTCAATTCCAATAATGTTTGGTGGATTATGTAGTGGTGCAAGCTTCACACATTCTTTAAGTGCCTTCATCACAACATTATCTATAAGCACTGAATTGTCATATTTTTCTCCACCATGAACAACTCTGTGTCCTACGGCTCCTATTTCTGACATATTGGAAATTACGCCATGTTCTTTGTCCACAAGTGCATCCAGCACTAATTTTATTGCATCTTTGTGATCTTTCATAGGCTGCTGAATAATATATTTTTCACCCTTTGCCTTCTGAGTTAAAATAGATCCATCAATACCTATTCTTTCAACTAATCCTTTTGCTAAAACATTTTCATTTTCCATATCAATTAACTGATATTTTAATGAAGAGCTCCCGCAATTAATTACTAGTACTTTCACTCTTTTTACCTCCCCTTAGTAAAATTTTATTATGAATTTTGAGCTTGGACCGCAGTCACAGCTACAACATTAACTATATCATCTGAGGAACATCCTCTTGACAAATCATTAATAGGCTTAGCAAACCCCTGGCATACTGGTCCTATAGCTTCAGCTTTGGCAAATCTTTGAACTAATTTATATCCAATGTTACCTGACTGCAAGTCTGGGAAAATCAATACATTTGCTCTTCCAGCAACTTTACTGTTTGGTGCCTTTAAATCAGCAACCTTTTTTACTATTGCAGCATCAAGCTGCAATTCTCCATCTATTTCTATGTCTTTGCGCATTCCCCTTGCAATTTCAACTGAATTTCTCACCTTATCAACCAGTTCATGGTCTGCACTTCCCATTGTTGAAAATGAGAGCATTGCAACTTTTGGTTCTATGCCGCATAAATTTTTGGCAGTTTCTGCTGTGCTTATTGCTATTGAAGCTAATTGCTCTGTGGTTGGATTTGGGTTTACTGCACAGTCTGCGAATAAAAGTAACCCTGAATCTCCAAATTCACATTCAGGCACCATCATAATAAATGTACTTGAAACCACACTTACACCTGGTGCAGTTTTAATTATTTGAAGACCTGGTCTTAATAAATCTCCTGTAGTATGAATTGCACCAGATACCATACCATCGGCATCGCCCATCTTTACCATCATTGTAGCAAAATAAAGAGGATCTTTAACTATCTTTGCTGCTTTTTCTGGTGTCATTCCCTTTTTCTTTCTTAATTCATAAAATTCATTTGCATAACTTGAAGCCTTTTCATCATTTTCAGGGTCTCTGATTTCAACTCCATCAATGTTCACTCCAAGCTTTGCTGCATTTTCAGTGATGACTTTTTTATTTCCCACTAAAATCAATTCTGCAAGACCATTGTTCCTGATTTTCTCAGAAGCTTGTAAATTTCTTTCTTCTTCGCCTTCTGGAAGCACAATTCTCTTTTTATCTTTTTGTGCTAACTTCCAGATTTTGTTCATAAGTTCCATGTTAATTTCTCCCTTCATATTAGGACATTTCTTAATAACGTATACATATATACTATAGTCTATTTAGTATATCATTTTCAAGAAAAAATACTTTAATTTTTCATATTATGATTAATTTAATTGTAATTAACTTAAAAATGCTAACTTATTCATATAAATTGTTGACTGGTAATAAATTTACTGATACTTTTTAATTATACCCATATTAGTAAATTCATACTTAATTAATAGAAAATAATTGGAGGAGATATTTTGAAGTTAACTGGTATAGTAGCTGAATACAATCCATTTCATAATGGACATGAATATCATATTAAAAAATCTATGGAACAGACAAATTGTGACGGCATAGTTGCAGTAATGAGCGGTAATTTTGTTCAAAGGGGTCTTCCTGCTATAGTTGATAAATGGGGAAGGGCAGAAATGGCATTGCTAAATGGCGTTGATTTGGTTATTGAATTGCCTGTAATATACAGCGTATCTTCAGCAGAATTCTTTTCATTTGGAGCTGTATCTTTATTGAATAGTATAGGTGTTATAGAAAATATATGCTTTGGGTGTGAAACAGAAGATTCAGAAGCATTATTTCAAATTGCCAGAATTTTTAATGATGAGCCACAGGAATATAAAGTTCTTTTGACTAATTACTTAGCTTTAGGCAATTCATTCCCAAAGGCCAGGACAATGGCTATGGAAAAATATTACAAAGCACATTGTGATAAGCATGACATTACTTCTATTATAAGTCTTCCCAATAATATTCTTGCCATAGAATATTATAAAAGTCTTATAAAACTCAATAGCAGAATAACTGCTTCCCCAATAAAACGGTTAGGTTCAAATTACAATGACAAAAGGTTGAATAGTAAATTTGCATCGGCTACTGCCATAAGAGAATTTTTTAAAGACAACAAAAATATAGAAGATGTCAGGAATTACATACCCTTAAATTCTTTTAATATTCTTTCATATTTAAATAATAAAAATTACCCTTTGCTCACAGGAGATGAAATGCTGGATTTTATAAAATATAGATTTTACTCAGGTGATAAAACACTTAATAAACTTCCTGATGCATCTGAGGGATTAGATAATAGAATTTATAACTTTATTGATAAAAGCAGCAGTCTCAATAATTTAATAGAAATGGTTAAAACTAAGCGCTATACATATAGCAGAATCAGCAGATTATTGTGTCAGTACTTTTTATTATTTGACAGGTTTAATTATTCAGAACTTAGATCCATGCAATGCCCATATGCAAGAATATTAGGATTTAATAATAATGGAAGAAAAATAATAAGGGAAATGAAAAAAAACAGCAGCATACCTATAATAACCAAAATACCTAATAAAATTAACGATACATTGAAAGCAGATATATTTGCTACTAAAGCTTATAGCTTACTTAATAATCATGTGATAAGTAATGCCGATTATTTAAATAGCCCTGTAATAATTAAAAACTGATGAATTAAAACCAGATTTAAAAAATATATTAGTATAAACTATTATTTAGGGGAATTAAATTGTTGCGTCTTATTTTATATCTGGCAATTTTAATTATATTAATTTTAATTTTTATATTATTAAAAAATAAAAGTATTATCATTGTTGCTTTTTCAACACTGGTAATATTTGAATTTATTTTTCAGCCTAATATTTGCATTGAAGGCACATTGACTGGTGCCAGGTTATTTTATTATAAAGTATTTCCATCTATTTTCCCATTTTTGATAATATGCAATATACTAATGAGCTATGATGGAGTGAAAATATACGCCAGATACTTTGGAGCTTTTTTGTGCAAGCCCCTAAGATTACCTGTCCAATGCAGTTTTGTTATTATAATTAGTATATTGTGTGGTTATCCTCTTGGCAGTAAATATGCCAGTGAAATATATAATAAACAGCTAATCTCCTATAATACATATAAGAGGTTATTAAATATTGCTTCAAATGCAAGCCCATTATTTATAATAGGTTCAGTAGGCACATCCATGCTGAATAATAGTAATATTGGGTATTTACTTTTTTTTTCAAATATTATTTCCTGTATTTTAATGAGTTTAGTTTTACCTGCAGCTAAAGAAAAAAAAATAGATAATTACAATGCCGGTAATTATCTGCCAGGTACTAAAGATTTTGGTTCAGTAATTAAAAATAGTATAGATTCCTCTATAACAAATACCCTTTCAATAGGTGGTTTTGTTATCTTATTTTCTGTAATAATATCAATAATCAAAAACAGCAGTGTTGTAAATTTGTTAGTTAATATTATTTCAGCATTATCAAGCATTAACAGCACAATTATAAAAAGTTTATTATTAGGTGTAGTTGAAATTACTAATGGGTGCTCATTAATCTCCCAGTCAGATATGAGTATGCTGACTAAAATTTCAATAATATCATTTTTTATTGGATTCAGCGGAATTTCAATTATTTTTCAAGTAAACTCTTTCATATATAAATATAATGTTTCAATTAAGACATATGTATTTAATAAATTTATTCAAGGAATATTTTGTTCAATTATCAGCGTAATTTTATTTAGCATTATGAAAGTAAATTTGTACAGCAGCAATGTACCTGCAGTGTCCTTAGTGACTAATCCCATATTTAATAAGTACTATATAATTTATTTCATTTCTGCTATTCCATTGGTTTTAGTATTATTAAAAAATATAACGTATTTTTTAAGGAATCATTTATTATAATTTCTTAATTCCTTAATATTTTCTCTGATTTCCCCAGAGGAATTAGTGATTTTCGATTCAAGCTGCTGGAAAAAATCCTCAGCTTCTTTTTTTATATTTCCAATGAGTATATTTCCTCTTGAATTTATTTCTCTATCCAGTTCAGAAAGCACTTCATCAGCATAATCCCTTGCTCCAAGTCTCATAGCCTTTGCATCTCTTTGAGCAGAAGAAATTATCTGCTGTGCTTTGGCCTCGGCTTCTCTCGTTATATCATGATTTTCTATTTGTTTCTTAAGTAATTCCATATTTTGATTTTTTATTTCATCTGATTGCGCAACAGCTTCGCTTAAGATTCTTTCTTTTTCCTCGTAAACCCATTGTGCCTTTTTAAATTCATCAGGTAAATTATTAATTATCTTATCTATTACCTCCAGGACTTCTTTTTTGTCTACCATTGCTTTACCAGTAATAGGTACTTTACTTGAAGTTTCAATTATTTCCTGGAGATATTCCAATAATTTAATTATATCCATAAATAATCCCCCCACTTATTTTTGAATTTTATTTAATATCTCACTGACAATTTCATCAGGAACAAAATCCTTAATGGATCCTCCAAACATAGCAACTTGTTTTACAGCTGTAGAGCTTAAATAAAAGGTTTCTGCATCTGTCATCATGAAAACAGTTTCAATATTATGATCTAACTTTTTATTAATATGTGACATTTGAAACTCATATTCAAAATCAGAAACTGCACGCAAACCTTTAATTATTATGCTGGCATTTTTTTCTTTCATGTAATTTACCAGAAGCCCGCTAAAGCTTTCAACTTTTACATTTGGAATATCCTTAGTTACTTTTTTAATTAATCTTACTCTTTCATCAATATTAAAAAGTCCAACCTTATTAGGATTAATTAGCACAGAAACTATAACTTCATCAAAAATTCTGGATGCTCTCCTAATAATATCCAAATGTCCTTTGGTAATTGGATCAAAACTTCCTGGATATACTGCAGTTTTCATTTTAGTCCTCCTTAAGCTTATAAAAACAAATTGTTGTGTTACCATATTTTCTTTTATCATACAACACTATATTTTTTGAGCCTTCATAAATTATTTCTTTACTATCAATTTTAGTTACAATTACTCCATCAGATACAAGCATATTATATTTTTCAACTAATTCAACAGCTAAAGGAATCATATCCTTAGCATATGGCGGATCTATAAAAATAATATCAAATACCTCTTTATTTTCGCCCAATCTTTTTATAACTTCATATGTATCATCATTAAAACTACTGCATATATCATCAAATTTTAAATTTATAATATTTTGTTTTAATAATGGATATGTTTCAGGGCTCTTATCAATTAGATAGCAATGACTTGCTCCTCTGCTTGCAGCTTCCAGGCCCAAACTTCCAGTGCCTGCAAAAGCATCCAGTACATTTGATCCGTAAGTTTTATCCTGCAAAATATCAAACATTGATTCCTTAATTCTATCTAAGGTAGGCCTTGTTACCATACTTTCAGGTGACAGCAATTTACGTCCTTTTGCAAGACCTGCAATTATTCTCATTTATTTGTCCTCCTTATATGTTTTTCTTTTTAATATTCTAGCATATTTATACATATTATACAAAACTAATTTTACTATATATTGATTATTATAGATTAATTATTAAAAGGTATGTGCATTAAAGCACATACCTAAAAAACTATCTTCCCTGAATTAGCTGATGTTCAGCCATTTCAATTAATTTTTTTACCATCTGTCCTCCAACTGAACCGCATTCTCTGGAGGTCATGTCTCCCCAATATCCATCTTGTGGTACATTTACTCCAATTTCATCTGCTGATTCATATTTAAACTGTCTTAATGCATTTTTAGCCTCTGGAACTGCCTTTTGATTTCTTGAACCATTGCTCATAATAGCACCTCCAATAAACTTTTTGTACTTTTTAGGTACATTAATATCTTGCCCCAAAGTATTATAAATACTCTGGTAATTGGAGGTTCATTGTACCTAAAATTCAAATACAGTAATGATTAATTAAAACAAATATATTTTGAGCTGTGTTCAATTTTTTTCATTATAAACCTTAAAAATTTTTCATGTTCCTCTGATTCAGTGTTAATAACTTTTTTTGCTTCTTCATTTGCAGCTTTTAATATATTTATATCATCTGGTAAGCTGCATAATATTAAACCATTATCCCCATGCTGTCTTAATCCAAAAATTTCACCACTGCCTCTTATCTTAAAATCCTGCTCAGAGATATAAAATCCATCATTGCTTGATTTCATAATCTCCATTCTTTTTCTTATAATATCATTTTTTATGTCTGCAATGAGAATACAATATGATTTATGGTTTCCTCTTCCAACTCTTCCTCTTAATTGATGGAGCTGTGCTAACCCAAATCTCTCTGCATTTTCAATTATCATAACTGTAGCATTTGGTACATTTATTCCAACCTCAATTACAGTTGTAGAAATAATAGCTGAAATTTCACCTTTTTTGAACTCCTCCATAATTAGATCTTTTTCTTTTGAAGTCATTCTTCCATGTAAAATTTTTATATTAAAATTTTTAAAATATTTCTCTTTTAATTGTTCATATAATTTTTTTACAGAATTTAATTTTAAATCTTCATTTTCTTCTACCAATGGGCACACAATATATATCTGCCTTCCTTCCTTAAGCTGCTGCACAGCAAATCTGTATGCTCTGTCTTTGCTGTGTTCACTAATATAATATGTATCTATCTTTTGTCTTCCCGGAGGCAGTTCATCTATTACAGATATATCCAGATCACCATACAAATATAATGAAAGTGTCCTTGGTATAGGTGTTGCGCTCATAACTAAAATATCTACATTACTTCCCTTATTTATAAGCTTGCTTCTTTGAGATACTCCAAATCTATGCTGTTCATCAGTAATAACTAATCCTAAGCTTTTGAATTCAACATCATCTTCCAATAGTGCATGTGTGCCAATTAATATATCAATTATGCCAAGCTTAACATTTTCTTTAATTCTGATTTTTTCCTTTTTACTTTGACTTCCGCTTAATATTTCAATATTAACATTGAAATTGCCTAATAATTTCTTAGTTTCTTCAAGATGTTGATTTGCTAATATTTCAGTTGGTGCCATCATTGCAACCTGATATCCATTCTTAACTACATTTAGCATACTTATAATTGCCACAATTGTTTTACCGCTTCCAACGTCTCCCTGTACAAGTCTATTCATTATTTTATTACTTTTCTGATCTAATAAAATTTCCCTAATACATCTGTTTTGAGCATTTGTTAAAGAATATGGAAGTAATTCTTTAAATCTGGTTAAATCCTTTGAAATTGAATATATATTGCCACTTTTGTTTTTCTGTCTATATTTTTTTAACATTAATATTTTAAGAGAATAGGTAAATAATTCTTGAAATTTCAATCTTCTTACAGCTTCTTTAAGCTTATGTTCATCCTTTGGATTATGGATATTTTTAATGGCATCATCCAAAGAACAAAAATTATATTTTAATATTATATTCTGTGGTAAATTTTCCTCTATATATATCTGTGACAAAACTTCATTTACCAATTTTATAACCGTTGAATTTTTCAGGTTATTTGTTAATGGATATTTGGGTACAACTTTACTAAATGTATTATTTTCTACTTCATTTTCACTGTCTTTAATTAATTTGGGATTTGCCATGCAAAGTCTGCCTTTATAATTTTGAATCTTACCCTCAAATAAATATTCATCATTAACTTTTATATATTTTTTTATATATGGCTGATTGAACCATTTCAATTCAATTATGCTTCCTCCAGTATTCAAGTCAGCATTAGTTAAGTTTTTTCCTGTTCTTGTTCTGATATTTCCCCTTATATTTTCTATTATACCTTTAACTATAACTTTACCAGCAGTATTTCCCTCATTATTTTTATAATTTGAAATTATATCATAGTCCCTGGGAAAGTATAATATTAAGTCCATTACTGTAAATATGAGACACTTATTTAACATATTAAGTGTTTTGGGTCCTACACCTTTTAAAGTAGAAATATCACTATAAACATCCATAAAATTCTCCTCTGTTTTTCAAAAGCAGTTGTAAATAAAAAAAGCCCTAAGGCCTTCTTTATTCAACTGATAAAATAAAATAGTAAATTGGCTGATTGCCTTTATAACATTGCAAATCAATATCTGAATATTCTTCCTCCAGTTTATTAACCATATTATCTACCTTTTCTTTATCGCAATCTTCTCCATAGAAAATAGTAATTAGTTCACTGTCATTGTCAACCATTTTGCTTATTAATTCTTCACAAACACTATAGGCATCATCACCAACATTTGTAATTTTGCCATCCATTATACCTAGAATATCACCCTTTTTTATTGAAAGATTGTCTGTCTCGCTTTCTCTTACGGCATAGGTAATAGAACCTGTCTTTACAGTGCCTATGGCATCATTCATATTTTTCACATTTTCCTTAGAACTAATTTCAGGATTAAACACAGTAATTGCTGTAATTCCCTGAGGAATAGTTTTTGATGCAATTACAATAACGTTTTTATCACTTAATTCTGCTGCCTGTGTGGCTGCCATTATTATATTTTTATTGTTTGGAAGAATATATATATTTTCTGCATTTATTTCATTAATGGCATTTATAAAGTCCTGAGTACTTGGGTTCATAGTTTGACCGCCTTCAATAACTTTATCTATGCCTAAGTCTTTCAGTATATCAACTATTCCATCACCTGCTGCAACAGAAATAAATGCATTTTCTTTATTTACAGCAGTCATTTCTTTAGGTTCTTCAGCAGTACTGCTTCCACTTTCATCCATATCCTCTATGCCAAGAACATGCCTGTGCTGTTCTTTCATATTTTCAATTTTAATTTTTGTTAATTCTCCAAGCTTTACAACTTTTGATAAAATCAAGCCTGGATCATTGGTGTGAATATGAACTTTTACAACATCATCATCACTAACTACTACCATTGAGTCACCATAATGAGATAAATCCTCTTTAAAGCTTTCTATATCATTAACGCTGTTTAAAATAATAAATTCGGTGCAATAACCAAATTTAATATCAGTTTTGCCTAAATTCTTTGCTGCAGAAACATTTTTTGATGCTTTAGTTTCTTTTAAGGTTATATTATCAAGATCATTTAACAAAGCCTCATACATACCTGTTAAAATTATTAATAATCCCATTCCTCCAGCATCTACAACTTTAGCTTGTTTTAATACAGGAAGCATTTCAGGTGTTTTATCTAAAACTGTTTTACTGTAGTTACATACTTCATTAAGCAGCTTAGTAATATCCTTTTCTGTGCTCTTCTCGGCACTTTCACCAGCAGCTCTTATGATTGTTAGTATTGTACCCTCAGTTGGTCTCATAACTGCCTTATAAGCAGATTTTCTTCCTTCAACAAGGCTCTTTGCAAATTCTTCTGAATTTATTTCATTTTTGCCTTCCAGTCCCTTGGCTATTCCTCTTAGAATTTGTGAAAGAATAACACCACTGTTACCTCTTGCTCCCATTAAAGCGCCTTTTGCTAATTTTTTAGACATTTCTCCTAAAGATAATTCCCTTAAATTTTGTATTTCACTAACAGCACTTCTGAAAGTCATCGACATATTAGTTCCAGTATCACCATCAGGAACAGGAAATACATTTAAGGAATTTACATAATCCTTCTCTGATTCCAGCTTATTGCTGGCGTTTACCACCATATTATAAAATCTTTGTCCATTAATTTTTAAGTGTTCCATTTATGCAATACCCCCTAAACCCTTACACCTTGTACATTGACAGTAATACTGGATACTTTTAATCCAGTGTAGTTTTCTACATTATATCTAATCTTTTGAATTATATTATTAGCAATTACAGATATTTTAGTTCCATATTCAACAATAATGTATAATTCAACAAATAATTCATTATCCTTTGAATGAATCTTTACACCTTTGCTTAAGCTTCCACCTTTAATTAGTTCCCATAAACCGTCTGTTGCATTCTTAGAAGCCATACCAACTACGCCATAGCATTCCATGGTAGATACTCCTACTATGTTAGCAATAATTTCTTCAGAGTAATTTACTGTTCCATTTTCATTAACAATATTTCCTATCATATATATTAACCTCCTTCTACTCAGGTAATCAGCAATAAAGCTAATTATTTTTATAAACAATAATTTCAATGTTATAATAAACATAAATAAAGTCATTTACTTAAACACATTATATTTCATATTTTATATTAAATTAAGAATTAATTCAAGGAAATATATAAATAAATAAGCTATTTCTGTTATCAATTTCTATAATTCACTTGCGTAATATACTCTTTATGTGGTAAAATAATTAATGTTTGAATTGTAAAGACTATCCTTTGCAATTATAAGGAGGTGTTTAATATGTCAAGAAAATGCGAAGTATGCGGAAAGGGAATTATTGCCGGTGTTCAGTATAGCCATTCTCACCGTCAATCAAAAAGAACCTGGGCTCCGAATATTAGGAAGGTAAAAGCTATAGTTGAAGGGACACCAAAAACTATACACGTTTGCACAAGATGCTTACGTTCAGGTAAGGTTCAACGTGCTATATAATATTCATAAAATAAAAAAATGCAGTTTGTAATTGCATTTTTTTATTTTATAGTTTTTTAAATCATATTATCTTTTCCTTATAAACAATTTAAATATAGCAGATAAGAATCTTGGTAATTTTACTGCTACAATTTTCATAACATCACTCCTTTATTTGTGCTCCACCAAGTACCACCCTAAAAAAACCAGTGCAAATCCTACTGCTAATAAAAGTCCCCAAAAAGGGATAATAACAGCAATAACTATACCTATTCCAATAGATGCAACTATAAAACCCAATTCACACTTTTTACCTATATGATTCCAAAAATCAAATTTAAATTTTGACATAATTATTATCCCATAAATTAATTCAATATTATTATATGCATAATATTTTATAGTGTTACAAAAGACCTTCTATTTGCATAAAAGGCCTTCTGTCAGTCTTTGCTTAGGATTACAGCTAAGACGCCACTATCAAATTTAATATTTGCAGATTCAGAAATAAATTCATTTGATATGGTTAATGAATCCCCAATGGTCAGATTATAATTATCTAACTGATATTTAACATCATTTAGTGTTAATCCTGAAACTGTACCATTATAGGCTAGTAAGGAAAAATATTTATAACCCTTATTTCTTAAAATAAATGAATGTTTTTTAAGAAATATATTATTATTATCATCTTTTAAAACAGCTTCAATATTTTTATTTAAACAATAGCTTAAAATATTAATATTACCCATAAAATGATCTATTCTGCTGCCAGTGCAGCCAAGTAATATGATATCGGTAGCTTTTAGCTGAATTGCTTTTTCAACAGCTAAAAATGTATCTGTAAAATCCTTTTTGCTTGGATATTTTATTATTTTGCAGCTGCTATTTTTAAAGTATTCAAATACTTTTATATTAATTGAATCAAAATCACCTATGAGATAATTTGGAATAATTTTATTAAAATATAAACAGTCAGCGCCACTATCAGCACATATTATAATATCACTATGTTCAATTTCACTTTTAAGCAGAGCATATGAGGGTGCTTTCCCTCCTGATATAATAACTGCTTTCATTATAGTTTACTTCTCAGTGCTTTAATATTTTCTTTAATGCTATGATTTTTAAATACTGCAGAGCCAGCTACTATAATTTCTGCCCCAGCTTCAACAACCTTTTTAATATTGTCCTCGCCTATTCCACCGTCAACCTCTATTTTCAAATGCTTATTGTATTTATCACTTAATTCTTTTAAAGATTTTATTTTATCATAGCTGTAATCTATGAACTTTTGTCCCCCAAAACCAGGGTTTACTGTCATGATTAATACCATATCAGCAGTTGTAATGATATTTTCTAAGGCACTCACCGGAGTCCCTGGATTTATAGCAACTCCTGCTTCTGCTCCTAAACTTTTAATGTAGTTCAAAGTTCTGTCTATATGCTTATCAGCCTCATAATGAACTGTAATTATATCTGCTCCAGCATTAACAAAGTCCTCAATATATCTTCCAGGATTATCTATCATTAGATGTACATCAAATGGAAGCTTAGTATATTTTCGTATGCTTTTGATCACTGGAAGTCCAAAGGAAATATTAGGCACAAAATTGCCATCCATAACATCAATGTGTATTAAATCTGCCCCTCCATGGTTTAAACTTGTAATCTCCTCACCTAATTTTGAAAAATCTGATGATAGTATTGAAGGTGATATTTTAATCATATTTATTCCCCCTATCTTTTATCTCCTGTAAAACCTTTAAATAAAAATTATATCTTCTTTTGTTAATAGACCCATTATTCACAGCTTCTTTAATGGCACACTGGGGTTCTTTGTTATGCTGGCATGATGAAAACCTGCACATCCCCAAATATTCATTAAATTCAGGGAAACAATACTGCAGGTTATCCTTATTTATTTGTGATATATCAATAGAGGAGAATCCTGGTGTATCTACAATGAGTCCCCCGCCAATATCAGTTAATTCACAGTGCCTTGTAGTGTGTTTTCCTCTTTTATGCTTGTCACTTATTTCGCCGGTTTCCATAAGTTCTTTACCTGCTATTTTGTTTAAAATTGTTGATTTTCCTACTCCGGATGGACCACAGAACACACTAATTTCTCCCTTTAAATTTGATTTTAATTCATCTATACCTATATTTTCCTTTGCCCTTGTAAATAATACATCATATCCTGCTTCCTCAATCATTTTAATAATCTGCTGTTCCTCAGCATGGCATCCTAAATCCAGCTTATTAAAGCAGACTTTGATTTTTAAATTATTTACTTCACAAAATATTAAAAACTTATTTAGAAGTTCCTCATTTATATCCGGGTTTTTAACAGCAAAAACTACTATTGCCTGAGTCACATTTGAAACAGCAGGTCTGATTAATTCTGTAGTTCTTTTGTGAATTTTATTTATTGTTCCTTTATTATCTTTGCATTCAATTGTAACCTTATCGCCAACCATAGGAGTAAGTTCATTAAATCTAAACTTGCCCCTTGCCTTACATTCAACTATTTCATTGTCAGTCTTAACATAGTAAAATCCACTTATGCCCTTAACAATAATTCCTTCATATGTTTTGATCATATATCCTCCATATCAATGCTGAGAAAATTCTGTTACTATTGCTGTTTAGGTGGTGTAGGTGTATCAGTACCTGCAGGTTTATCTGCAGGTGTTCCTGAAGGTGCTGCAGGTGTTGCAGGTTTTGTGTCTTTTCCAGGTTCAGATGCTCCGCCACTGCTATCTTTGCTGGCTGGTGAAGCTGGAGGAGAACCTGCAGCTGCATTGCCGCTGCCGCCTGAAGGCTGTGTTGTTGAAGAAGCAGGCTCAGGCTGCTTATATTTATAATACTTTACGCTAATGACAGTTCCTTCTTTTACCTGACTATCTGGATCAACACTTTGTTCAAATATTTTGCCGTCCATGCTTTTATCAGTAGTATTCTCGGCAAAAGTACTTCCCAGTTTAAGATTAGCATTAGCAAGCATATTACCAGCCTGATCTAATGTTGTATTTTTTAAATTTGGAACCTTTGTGCTCTTATACTCAGAGCCTTTACTTACAACTAAATCTACAACTGTATTTGAATCAATTGGACTATCAGCACTTGGAGTCTGACTTATAACATTATCCTTTGCTACTGCATCACTATACTGATAAGAAACATTTCCAAGCTTTAATCCATTACTATTGATTATATCTTTAGCTGAAGCTAAATCCATATCAGTTAAATTTGGCATGGTGGATGCAGTTTCGCCTGAACTAATATAAACTCTTACATCTGAATTTACTTTAACCTTTGTGCCTTCCGCCGGATAACATCTCGTTACTGTTCCAGCTGGTTTGCTGCTTTTTTCAGTACCAACCTCAACGTAGTTAAGTTTAGCACTTTCAACCTGCTTTTTTGCTTCGTCCTTATTAAGTCCTACAATTTTGGGTACTTCTGCATCAGAAGATGCCCCTCCAAATTTGTTGTTTGCCAATACCCCTGCAACCACACCAATTATTAAAATCAATATAATAACAGCTGCTGAAATTATCTTCTTTTTCTTTTTTGAAGATTTAGGTGGTTCATCTTCCTCACCATAATCATCTTCATCATAATCTTCTTCATCATAACCATCTTCTGGTAAATCCTGATTCGGATTTTTCTTTTGATTTTTTCCTATGGCATTATTTATTGCAGATGCATCTAACACCCTTGTAGCATCTTCATCAAAATTATTAACTTCTATATCCAAGTCCTGATTATTATTAATCTTCTGCAAATCCACAAGCATTTCACGTGCGGATTGATATCTTTTAATAGGCTCTTTTTCTAATGCTTTTAAAATTAATTTATTTAAGCTGTCTGGTATTTCATTAACTATGGCTTTTGGCTCAACTATTTGCTCCTGAATATGTTTTAATGCAATAGAAACCGGGCTGTCAGCATCAAAAGGGACTTTTCCAGTAACCATTTCATACATAACAACTCCTAGTGAATATATATCTGTTCGAAAATCAACATAGCTTCCTTTAGCCTGCTCCGGAGAAAAGTAGTGTGCAGAACCAATTACCTTGTTTGAATTTGTTATTGTAACAGAATTTGAGGCCTTTGCAATACCAAAATCAGTAACCTTTACCAATCCATCATTTGTCATTAAAATATTATGTGGTTTGATATCTCTATGTATAATATTATTTCTATGAGCGCAATCTAATGCCTTTGCTATTTGTATTGATATTTTCACTGCATCGCTGGAGCTTAGTCTATGATTGTCATTTATTATTTGTTTCAATGTTTTACCATCAACATATTCCATAACTATATAATTAATACTATCTTGAGAACCTACATCAAAAATATTAACTATATTATTATCATTTAAACTGGCAACTGAAGTAGCTTCACCTTTAAATTTATCTACAAAAACTTTATCCTGACTATATTCCGGTTTTAAAACTTTTACTGCAACAAATCTGTTTAACAGAGTGTCCTTTGCCTTGTAAACAAAGGCCATCCCGCCTTCGCCAATCTTTTCCACTACCTCATATCTATTTCCCAAAAGAGTTCCTATCATTTTCACACGCTCCCTCAAAAATAATTACAGATATATTATCTCTTCCATCTTTTTCTTTGCTAACATTTATTAGTTTTTCACAAGCCGCAGGGATTTCATTATTGTCTACTATTTCTAAAATTTCCTCATGAGATAAAGAATTTGTAAGTCCATCTGTACATAAAATTACTTTTTCTATATCTTTCATATTGAAAAAAAATGTGTCAACTTTTACACTATAGTTGGTACCTAAAGCTCTGGTAATAATATTTTTATTGGGATGGGTCTTAGCCTCATTTTCTGTAATACTTCCCATATCAACCAACTGCTGAACTAACGAGTGATCTTTTGTTGCTTTATGGATTTTGTTATTAAATATTATAAAGCAGCTGCTATCTCCAACATTAGCTACAACCATTTCACCATTTTTTACAATACATGCAGTTATAGTTGTCCCCATTCCTTTGGTAGAGGAATCTGATTGTGCCAGTTTAAATATCTTTCTATTTGCCTTCTCAATAGCATTTACCAGTACATTCTCGATGTCAATCAAATCATTACTTTCCCAATTTTCAGCTTTTATATATTTCATTGTTTCCTCTACTGCCATTTTGCTGGCAACTTCACCTGCATTATGACCGCCCATGCCGTCAGCAATGATGTATACACTCTTATACTTATCCTCGTAATAATCTAGATAGTCCTCATTTACACTCCTTACATTACCTATATCTGAGAAAGTCCCCACCATGATAATTACACCCCTTTTTCATTTTTTGCTAAATATCTTCTTCTTAACTGTCCGCAGGCAGCATTGATATCCGACCCCATTTCTCTTCTAACTGTGGTTTCAATTCCATAATCATTTAAAATTTTTGCAAAAGAAGATATACTATTAATATTTGATTTTTGTAAATTATTTTCAACAACCTGATTCACAGGTATTAAGTTCACATGACAAAGCATACCCTTTAATAAATTCCCCAGTTCATTAGCTGTATCACTGCTGTCATTAACATCTTTAACTAAAGCATACTCAAATGTTACTCTTTTGTTGGTCTTATTTATATAATAATCGCATGCACTTATTAATTCTTTTATTGTATACTTATTTGCAATGGGCATCATTTTTCTTCTTATTTCATCATTAGGAGCATGAAGTGATATAGCTAGTGTTATTTGTAAGTTTAAGTCTGCAAGTTCATAAATTTCAGGTACTATTCCGCATGTAGAAATAGTTATATGTCTCTGTCCTATGTTTAATCCATATTCAGAATTAACTATTTCTATGAATTTTATTATATTTTCATAATTGTCTAATGGCTCCCCGCTTCCCATCATAACAATATTCGAAATTCTTTCCTTTATTACTTCTTCAGCTCTTAATATCTGCCCTAATATTTCTCCATTTGATAAATTTCTCACCATTCCGTTTATTGTAGAGGCACAGAATTTACACCCCATTCTGCAGCCTACTTGTGTTGAAACACATATGGTATTTCCATATTTATATTTCATAATGACAGATTCAATTATATTTCCATCTTCATACTGAAGCAAAAACTTTATTGTATCATTATCCTTGGATTTAAGTACTTCCACTGCCTCAGGCACATCTATATAAAAATATTCATTTAACTTTTCCCTTGTAGATTTAGGAAGCAGATTCATATTTTCAAAGTTCCACACTCCCTTATAAATAGAATCAGTTACTTGTTTTGCCCTGAAAGAACTTTCCCCATTATGGGACATCCACTGTTTCAGATCTTCTAAATTATAGTTAAGTATATTCTCCATTATATCACCTATACTTGTTTTCTAAGTTTGGCAATGAAAAATCCATCCATATACTCATTAGGTAAAATACACATGGTACCATTAGGATTATATATTATATTTTCCAAATTTCCTAAAAAAATTGGTTCAAGTATAAAATTCTTATTATTTTTTAAGAACCAATTAATATTACCTTCATTTTCTTCTTTATTTAAAGTACATGTTGAATATATCATTATTCCGTTGTTTTTTAAATATCTTGATGAATTCATTAGTATATTTCTTTGAATTTGAAGTATACTATTAAGCTCATTAATATTCTTATTCCATTTTATTTCAGGCTTTTTTTTAATAATCCCAAGCCCGGAACAAGGAACATCCAGCAATATTCTATCAGCTGTGCTTATATATTCTAAATTTAATTTAGATGAATCCATTTCAACACATTTTATATTAGTAATCCCTAATCTTGCTGCATTTGACCTTATCAATGACAATTTGTTTTTGTGCACATCAAATGCCACTACTTTACCTGTATTATTCATTAATTCAGAAATATGGGTTGTTTTCCCGCCTGGAGCGCTGCACATATCATATATTGTCATATTTTCCTGTAAATCCATACATGCTGCAGGCAGCATTGCACTTTCATCTTGTACAGTAATATATCCATTTAAAAATAAAGGATTGCTTTCTATGCTTCTTCCTTTATTAATTATTATTGCCTCAGGACATATACAGCCATCACTAATGTCATATCCTAAATCTATTAATTTCTGCCATGTATCCTCATAATTTGACTTAATATTATTTACTCTTACAGTAGTTTTGGGAGTTATATTTAAGCTCTTTAGTATGTACTCAGCTAATTCATTTCCATATTGCTCAATAAATAGTTTCACCATCCATTTTGGAAATGAATAATTATAACACAAATTATCAATATAATTTAAATTTAATGATTCATTTTTATCTCTTAAATAACTCCTTAAAACTCCATTTACAAATTTTGAGCCATAATATGAAACTCTTTTAGATAAATTAACAGCTTCATTTACAGCAGCAAAATCAGGTATCTTATTCAAATATTTTAATTGGAATATTGTTATACGCAGAATATTTAAAATCCTGCTGTCAACTTTATCTATGCCCTTTTTAATGAATTTATTAAGTATTTTATCAATAGTATATTTATACCTTATAGTCCCATAGACTATTTCTGTTACTAAAGATTTATCCAAATCATCCAAGCTGCTGGATTTGAGATTATGATTTAAAGCAATATTTGAATAAGCACCTTTAGTAAATATATCTTCCAGTGTTTCAACTGCAGTCTGTCTTGCATTGTTCATCCTAATACCTCATATTTTTAATCGTTTCTTCTATTGCTTAATACAACTAATCTTAATAGCTGAGCAATTGCTGTTAATGCTGCTGCAACATAAGTCATAGCTGCAGCACTTAATACAGCCTTTGCACCACTTATTTCCTCATCATATAAAATATTTCTATCTCTTAATATTTTTATAGCTCTGCCTGAAGCATTAAATTCAACAGGCAGCGTAATTAACTGAAATAAAACCACTGCTGTAAATAGTAATATGCCTATGTTCATTAATTGGGGTGAATTAAAGAATATTCCAACTATAAACAATATCCAGGAAGCATTAGAGCTAAAATTTACAACTGGTACTATTGAATTTCTAATGGTCAAAGGTGAATAACTGATTTTATGCTGAATGGCATGACCAGTTTCATGAGCTGCAACACCAATTGCTGCAACAGAAGTACCATAAAATACATCCTGTGACAGCCTCATAACTCGATGCTGCGGGTCATAGTTATCCGTTAATTTTCCATTAATAATTTCAACAGGCACATCATAGAGTCCGCTGCTATCCAATAACATTCTTGCTACCTGAGCACCAGTATAACCATTGATACTTCTTATCTTAGAATATTTATTATATGTGGAAGAAACTTTAAATTGTGCCCATGCAGCTATAATTAAAGCAGGTATCAAAATAATAAAACTTGAATCATAAAACCACATAATTATTCCTCCTTTAATATTACATAACCTATTATTAACTTATTCTCCTAATATAATTCCTGAATTAAGATTATGTCCTCGCAAATATTCTTCAACTGTAAGGGGTTTACCTCCCGGAAATTGAATTATATTTATATTTAAAAGTCCAGTGCCGCATATAACCTTTATTCCGGCTTTATCGATTTCTAGTATTTTCCCCGGAGTACCATTTACATCTTTATCAATTATTTCTGATTTATATATTTTCATTATATCTCCATTATACTTGGTATATGCAACTGGGGACGAACTTAGACCTCTTATAAGGTTATGAATGTTAATATTGTCTTCCTTCCAATTTATATATGCTATAGACTTATTCAGCATCTTAGCATAAAAGGGGCAGTTCCCCTGCTGTTTTTCTCTTACTATAGTATTATTAACCAGGCCATTTATGGTATCTTCTAAAAGCTTTGCACCGTCATTCATTAATATATCATGAAGTTCTCCAAAGTCCATTTCTTCTGATATTGGAAATTCACTTTTTAAAAGCATATCCCCAGTATCAAGTCCCTCATCCATAAACATGGTTGTATTTCCTGTAAATTTCTCTCCTTTTATTATTGCCCAGTTAATTGGTGCTGCGCCTCTGTATTTAGGAAGCAGAGATGCATGTAAATTTATGCAGCCGTATTTTGGTATATCCAATACTTCCTTAGGAAGTATCTGTCCAAATGCCACCACAATAATAAAATCAGGATTTAATTTTTTTATATATTCTATTGATTCTGTATCATTTTTTAATTTTACAGGCTGAATTACAGGTATATTATTTTCAAGTGCAATTTTCTTAACAGGAGACATAGTAATCTTATTTCCTCTTCCACTTGGCCTATCAGGCTGAGTAAATATTGCTTTTACTCCAAATTTCTCAATTAGCAGCTTTAAGGAAGGAACTGCAAATTCTGGTGTTCCCATAAATATCAAGTTCATCGCACACTATTCCTCCTTATTTATAGTTTTATCTATAAATAATATACCATATAAATGGTCTATTTCATGGCACAGTGCCCTTGCCATAAGTCCTTCTCCACTTACAATAACTTCTTCACCTTTTTCATTTAAGGCTTTTACCTTCACCTTATAAGGTCTTTCTACGCTGCCTTGTGTTCCAGGAATACTTAAGCATCCTTCAACATCAATATCTTTTCCTTCTTTATAAATTATTTCAGGATTTATTAATTTATATAATCCTTCTCCAGTGTCAACCACAATAACTTTTTTAAGTATACCTACCTGAGGTCCTGCAAGACCTACTCCATTTTCGTGATACATTGTTTCAGCCATATCATCCAAAAGTGTTAGCAATCTATCATTAACCTCATTTACAGTTCTGCTTTTTTTTCTTAAAATCTCATCACCAAGTAATCTAACATTTCTTAATGCCATTTTAATTCCTCCATTAATTAAAGTAAGCTGTTTGGATTCATATCCAAACTAACTCTGATTTCATTTTTACTGCCTTGTAAAGATTTATATGTCAAATTTTTAATTCTTTCAGCTAATTCATTATCAATCTGTCCTTTTAATATTATCTGCCATCTGTAATTTTCTTTTATTTTAGAAATTTCACAAGGACATGGACCTAACATTAGAATTTTATCATACTTAATTATAGCATTTTTTAATATTATACCAACATTTTGTATACATTTTATTAACAAATTCTCATTTTTACTTGCAAAATTAAGCAGTAATATTTGTGAAAATGGAGGATAATCCATGCTTTTTCTCAAAGATATCTCATTTTCATAAAATGACATATAATCATTTCTAGCAGCGCACTGAATACTTTTATCCTCAGGGCTGTAAGTCTGGATAATAACTTCTCCTTTTTTCTTTCCCCTTCCGGCTCTTCCAGATACTTGTGTTAATAATTGGAACGTCCTCTCAGATGAAGTATAGTCTGGCATATTTAATGACAAATCTGCTGCCAGCACTCCCACCAAAGTAACATTCTCAAAATCCAGTCCCTTTGCTATCATCTGAGTACCTATTAGTATATCAGCCTCATGATTTTTAAAACTATTGTATATATTTTCATATGAATTCTTTTTCCTTGTGGTATCAAAATCCATTCTTAATGTTCTGGCCTGTGGAAAATACTTTTTAACTTCCATTTCAATTTTTTCTGTACCAATGCCAAAATATTTAACATAATTACTTCCACATTTGGGGCATACTTTTGGTACATTTATTTTTTTACCGCAATAGTGACAAACTAAACTTTTTTCATTTGCATGATAGGTTAAAGATATATCACAATTATCACATTTGAAAACAAATCCGCATTTTCTACATGAAACAAATGTTGAAAATCCTCTCCTATTTAAAAACAAAATTATTTGTTCATTTTTACTTAGCTTTTCCTTAATGCCATTAAAAAGATCCTCACTAAAAATTGACCTGTTATTTTTTAACAGCTCCTGACGTAAGTCTACAATTTTAATATCAGGCATTTCAACACCATCAACTCTTTTATCAAGGTTGATATATCTAAATTCATTTTTTCTTGATCTGTAGAAAGTCTCAATTGATGGTGTGGCCGAACCTAGAACAAGTTTACATTGTTCAATATCACATTTCATTTCAGCTATTTCTCTGGCATTATATTTAGGGTCACTATCTGATTTATAGCTATTTTCATGTTCCTCATCAATAACAATCATTCCCAAATTATTAAAAGGCAGAAAAACTGCTGATCTTGCACCTATTGCAACTTTAACTTTACCCTCTTTAATTCTAAGCCATTCATCATATCTTTCTCCATCTGAAAGTTTACTGTGAAAAACAGATATATCCTTTCCGAACCTACCCTTAAATCGTTCTACCATTTGAGGAGTTAATGATATTTCCGGCACAAGAATTATGCTGTCTTTGCCTCTTTTTATCATTTCACTTACCAGGCTCATATAAACTTCCGTTTTTCCGCTGCCAGTAATTCCATGAATGAGAAACTTATTATAATCACTATTTAATATAGTTTCCACAGCTGTCTGCTGCTGTGGATTAAGTATTTTTCTGCTGTACTTATCATATATTCTATCATTATATCTATTTATAATCATACTGCAAAGCAATAGATATCCATGTTTAATCATTGTATTGATAGATGACAATGATAAATTAAACTTTTCCTTTAATTCTGACCTGTTATATATTCCATTGTTATTTTTAACAATATTATAAATGCTCATATATGTATCATTTTTATATCTGCCTTCTGGACTTTTACCCACTGTAACTACCATTTCAACTTTACTTTTAATATCCTTAAAAATCGTGGATGGCACTACAGCCTTAATACATTGAATCCTAGTACATAAATATTTTCGTTTCATTGCGTTTATTAGCGTAATATCGGTATCTCTCAGTATTGGAAAGTCATCGCTTATCTCTATAATTTTTTTAATTTTGGCCGCATTTTCAAGTTTAACATCATCAAAAATCTCAAATACTATTCCGTAAATTTTAATATTACCATTTCCAAAAGGGACCTTAACCCTATGACCAATTCTAATGATATTTTGAAACTTTTCTGGTATTTCATAGGTAAAAATTCTATCTAAAGCTGCTGCATCATTATTAATTACAATACCTGCATATTTATACACTACATAATCACCCTATCAAAGTATAGTAAAAGGGGCACTGCATCATTTAGAAATATGAGTGCTGGCCCCTTTGTAATATATTTACTTTCTATATATTATTTATTATGTCAAATAATTCTTTTGCAACCTGCCTTTTTGTCATAGTATCCAATGAAATTTTTTCTCCGTTCTTACATAGGATTGTAACCTTATTTAAGTCACTTGCAAATCCAGTTTCTTTACTTGTTATATCATTTGCAACTATGTAATCCAGATTTTTCTTTTGCAGCTTTTCGCGAGCATTATTGATTAAATTACTGCTTTCTGCTGCAAATCCTATTAATTTCTGATTTTTCTTTTTGCTGCCTAAAAGTTTTAGAATATCTATGTCCTTAACAAATTCTAAATTAAGAATGTCATCCTGTTTTTTTATTTTTTCAACATTGTACATTTTAGGTTTATAGTCTGCAACTGCAGCACTCTTAATAACTATATCAGAATCATCAAATTCAGAAAGTACAGCATTTAACATTTCCTCATTGGTACTAACTTTAACTAAATCAACTCCAAAAGGAGCATCAAGATATGTCGGACCGCTGATTAAAACAACATGCGCCCCTCTGCTTTGAGCCTCTTCAGCTATTGCATATCCCATTTTACCAGTGGATCTGTTTGATATAAATCTCACAGGGTCTATTGGTGCAATAGTTGGTCCTGCAGTAACCAGCACTTTTTTCCCGGCCATATCCTTTTTAGAGTTTAATGCATTTAATATAATACTTGTGATTTGGTCTGTATCAGCTAACTTTCCTTCTCCTGTATCCCCACAGGCTAATCTGCCAGAAGCAGGATTAATAAACTTATAACCTAAATTTTTGAGTTTTTTAATATTATTTTGTACTATGGTGTTTTTATACATATTAGTATTCATAGCTGGTGCAATAAACACTTCAGCGTTAGTTGCCATAACTGTAGTACTAAGCATATCATCGGCTATTCCATTTGCAATTTTTCCTATAATATTTGCTGTTGCAGGAGCAATTAACATTATGTCTGCTTTTTTAGCCAGTGAGATATGTTGAATTTCAAATGCCTTTGGTTCAGAAAATGTATCAACTGAAACCATATTTTGGCTTAAACTTTGAAAACTCAGTGGTGTAACAAATTTTACAGCATTATCTGTCATTATTACATGAACTTCAATACTGTTTTTAATAAGTCTGCTAACAATATCTAAGGCTTTGTAAGCTGCAATACCACCAGTAACTCCCATAACTACAGTCTTTTTGCTATTACTAATCATTTTATACCTTCCTTAACTCGTTCGTATGTTACCTTTCCTTCATCTATTTCATTAATAGCAATTGAAACCGGCTTGGTAATGTCAGTGTCTATTAATGGCTCATCTCCCTGAATTAGCTGGCGTGCCCTTTTAGATGTAACAGCAACTAATGTATATCTGTTTTCAACTTTTTTAAGCAAATCAACTATTGATGGATTAATCATAGAGTTGCTCATGAATCAAACCCTCCTTTGAATCTAGAATCATGTCTTTTATTCTATCAACTCTGCATTTTTCAGCAGTTAATATACTTTCAATTTTTAAAACCGCTTCATCCACAGTATCATTAACAACTGCATAGTTATATTTTGATACATAATTTATTTCCTTATAGGCTGATTTAAATCTGGTCATAAGAGTTTCAGGAGTTTCGCTTCCTCTATTAATTATTCTGTTTTTTAATTCTTCCATAGAAGGAGGCAAAATGAAAATAAATATACCTTCAGGGTAATTCTCCTTTACTTTTAAAGCTCCCTGTATATCTATTTCTAAAATTACATCATTACCTTTATCCAGGCAATTAAAAACCCTTGATTTTGGGGTACCATAATAATTTCCATATACCTCTGCAAATTCTAAAAAATCGCCTTCATCAACCTTTTTTAAGAATTCATCCTTTGTCATAAAATAGTAATTAGTTCCTTCAAGCTCTCCATTTCTTGGAGCCCTAGTTGTTGCAGAAACAGATAAACAAAAATCATTTCTTTTAAGCAGTGCTTTGCAAATAGTTCCTTTACCTGCCCCTGAAGGTCCTGAAATTACAATTAAAAGTCCGCCTTGGTTCATTTTTCATCAACCTCATCAATACTTTCCTCTGGATCATCATCCTTAGAAGATAATCTATGGGCAACAGTTTCAGGCTGAACTGCTGATAAAATTACATGATCGCTGTCTGTTATTATTACTGCTCTGGTTCTTCTGCCATATGTAGCATCAATCAGCATACCTCTATCCCTTGCTTCCTGGATAATTCTTTTAATTGGTGCAGATTCCGGACTAACTATAGCTACTAATCTGTTGGCAGATACAATATTCCCAAATCCAATGTTTATTAATTTAATACTCATATGTTTCCTCCTACCTCTACTCAATATTTTGTACTTGTTCTCTTATTTTTTCTATTTCATTTTTTATATTTAAAACAGTGTTGATAATTTCTATATCTGTAGATTTTGATGCTATGGTATTCGTTTCTCTATTCATTTCCTGAACAATAAAATCCAGCTTTCTGCCAACAGATTCATTTAAACCAATAGTGCTTTTAAGCTGCTCTAAATGACTGTTCAGCCTGACAATTTCTTCATCTACACAGGCTTTATCAGCAAATATTGCAACCTCCATAGCAATTCTGCTTTCATCAATCTGCCTGTCACCTAATAATTCTCTTATTTTTTCATTTAGCTTTTCCTTATATTCACTGATTATTACAGGTGATTTTTCCTCTATTTTGTCAACATAGCTTTTTATAAAATCACATTTAGTAATAATATTATCCTGCAGTTTTTCCCCTTCATTTGTCCTCATTGTTATAAGCATATCCAATGACTCATCCAAAGCAGGCTTAAGTGCATCCCAGATTTCATCCATATCTTCCTCAGCCTGATTTAATGTTATAACTTCTGGAAACTTTGAAACCAAACTAAGAGAAACACCATCACTAATGTTATATCTATTTTTGATTTCATTTAAACATTTCACATAACTATCTCCAAGGGCTTCGTTAAAAACTGCAGTCATATCTGCTCTTCCGTAACTGCTTTGTGTTACAAACAAATCAATTTTACCCCTGCTGACTTTATTTGAAATAGTTTTTCTCACTCTATCCTCAAGAGAAAAGAGATTCTTAGGCATTTTAATGTTTAAGTCCAGATATCTGTGATTAACGCTTTTTATTTCTACTATGAAGCTTCTTCCATTCTTGTCAAAGCTGCCTCTCCCATAACCAGTCATGCTCTTAATCATTATAATACATCCTTCCAAAACAACTAATTCATAAAAACTTATTTAATAAATTTATTTTTATATGAATTATAACATAATTAGAATATAAAAAACAAAATTGTTAACACTTTATTCATACTTTTTTAATTTTTTAAGTGCTTTTTTAATTTCACCACAGCTTTTAGTCAGAGATATCCTGAAATATCCATAGCCTGAATTTCCGAAACAATATCCCGGCGTCACAATTAACCCATTCTGATCCAGTAATTCTTCGCAAAATTCATCTGTAGTATAATTGTGTGGAACTTTGCACCATATATAAAACGTTCCGCCACCATTAAAAACTTTAATATTTTTTTCATTTAAAATTGAAATTGCTATTTCTCTTCTCTTATCATAAACTTTCCTTACTCTATCAACGTAATCCCTGTCAAGTTTTAGTGCAGCTACTGCAGCTAACTGTATTGGAATAAATTGACCAGAATCCAAATTGCTCTTTACTTTACAAATTGCATCTATAATGTTTCTATTTCCTACTACATACCCGATTCGGAAACCAGTCATATTATAAGTTTTTGAAAAAGAGCCAAATTCAATAAACTTTTTATCCGGATCAAACTGCAGCAGACTTAATGGCTGCCTTTTTTCCATTATTATTTCATTGTAAGCACCATCATTGCATAATACTATATCATTATCTGTACAATAATTAACTATATACTTATAAAAATAATTATTCGCTATTGCTCCTGTGGGGTTATTTGGATAATTAATAAAAAATAATTTAGCTTTTCTTCTTATATTATCTGGAATAGCACTTAAGTCCGGAAGATATCCATGTGATTCCTTTAGTGGTATAGTGTATGGTTCTGTTCCCCATAGTCTTGAACAGGTTTCATATACAGGATATGCAGGTTCTGGCATAATTAATGTATCTCCAAAGTCACATACAGCAGGTATAATATTGCTTATTCCTTCTTTTGACCCAATAAGAATAAGAACTTCTTCTCGAACCAGGAATACATTAAATACCTGTTTATAGTAATTTATAATTTCATCCTTTAGCTGAATAATACCGTCATATGGAGGATAATTATTATAATTTTTAGTACATAAAGCATCCTCTAGTGCCTGTACAATTGATTTTTCCACTGGCAGATCAGGATCTCCAATGCTTAAATCAATAATTTCTTTTCCTTGATTAATAAGAACTTTTTTATTTTCTTCAATTTTTTTAAAATGATATTCCTTAATAGTATTCATTCTGTTATTTATTTTCATTGATTTCTCTCCTATTAGGCTTTTATATCATTCTATTCAAAAATTAAAGTATTTGTTACTTTCATAAATCTTATTATATATATACTTTGATTTTTTATAAGAAAATGCCTTAAAGTGTGCTCTATTTTATACTTTAAGGCTGTAAGTTTATACTTATTTAATATAGTGGTCCTTTTCAAATATCTCCCTTATTTTTTTATTATCATTTCCGTAAGCTCCCAAGGCAACCATGAGCTTTATCCTTGCCTTCTGTCCCGGCAGATTATCTCCAAAAATCACTCCCATGTTCTTTAATTCCTTACCTCCTCCATGATATCCATAAGTATCAAGTACCCTGCTTTCATAGCATCTGGAAACCAGAACTATTGGTATTTCCTTATCTAAGGCCCTTTTAACTCCATCCACCATATCTGGAGGAATGTTTCCTCTCCCTAGTCCTTCTATTACTAATCCTTTATCGCCCTGGCTTATGTAATAATCAATTATTCTGGAATCCAGTCCGGATACACACTTTATCAGATCAACCTTAGTTTCAATAACATCTGTTTTTATGTGCTGTTTTTTTAAAGTATCTCTATAAAATATCACTTCATTATTATCCACAATTCCTACTGGTCCAAAATATGGACTCTTAAAAGTATTTAAGCTCATTGAGTTACTTTTTGTTACTTCACTTGCACAGTTTAGTTCATCATTTAAGCAGACTAAAACTCCTTTTCCCCTTGCTTCTTGAGTAATTGCTGTACAAATTGAAGCTGCAAGATTTGCTGGCCCGTCATATCCCAGCTCAGAACTGCTTCTCATTGAACCGGTGACAATTACAGGTTTCTCATTATTTATTGTTAAATCAAGTAAATATGCTGTTTCTTCTAATGTATCAGTTCCATGGGTTACCACTACTCCAGAAATATCGTCTCTATCCAAAAGTTTTCTTATAAATTTAGATAATTCCATCATATTAAGAGGGGTCATATGTGGACTTGGCACATTAGAAAAAGTATAAGATTCAACAGTAGCAAACTCTTCAATACCTGTTACCATTGACATGATATCTTCTCCTGTTAATGATGGAACCGCCGCTTTTATTCTTGGGTCCACCTTCATTGAAATTGTTCCACCATTAAAAACAACTGCTACTTTTTTCATGTTCATTTCCCCCTAATTTATATTTATTCTCACCTTCTAATATATATTTTACAGTACTTTAAATATCATTTCATTAATTTTTTTAAAAAAAGATATATGTTTAATATTTTATTATTTTTATTGCATATATCTTATATTATTAAGCTAATTATAATATATTATTTAATTTTATTTACACTTTCTTCCACGAGTAAAAGTGTTTCTTCTGTATATTATATTTTCAAAATAATATATCATAAAACTCCAATTGCTTAAATAGAAATTATTTCTGTTTAATATTACTGCTGAAAGTGCCCACTGATGCCAAAATGTCATGCATAAAATTTGCACCTCTTGATATTAATAAACCTGTTAAGATATTTCCAACAATAGGAATTCTCATATTAACCCCTACAGCAGCTAAAAAATCTATATTTGCACTTAAAGCTACTAATTCCCCAAATGCTACTGCCCCAATTCTATCATAATTTATTTTACCGTTCTGCCAGAACATTTTTGATGTTTCCCACAAGGCTTCAACTATAAGTGATGAAATTAAAATCTGAGTCATATCCATATTTATCCCCTCCAATACAAAGTATTTTAATGGGGATAAAATTAGAACTTAATCTATCTAAAACTAAAATACAAGTTTTTCAATGTACAAATCTTATTTTGTTATAAATATCCTGCTATTTTAATGAAAGTGCATCATCTAATGTCTTGCCATTAATATAAATCTTAGCACTTTTTACAGATGGAAACTGCATAACTGTTTCAATTAGCTGAGCCTTCACTCTTGGAATATCCATTACTCCACCAAGACTAAAAGTTCCTGATAAATTAACAGTTGCTGCTCCATTCACTATTTTAGCACTTTCAACTTTAAGATTTGATTGGTATAAAGTATTGTATAAACCGGACTTTCCATAAATTCTGTCTTTTATAGAAAACAAATCGCTTAGTGCCCCTTTTAGTGGTGTTTCCGGTGTAGAAATTACCCTTTCTACAGCCACCACGCTATCGCCTGTGTCAAGCTTCTTACCGCTTTTACCATTATCATCTATAGCAATTAAAAATACTTTTATTACAGTAGTTGTTTTTTTACTTTCAGTAGTTGTCTTTTTATTTTCGGCAGTATTGTTGTTATTATTTTTATCATCACTTTTAATTATAGTTGTATTAGAGTTTGAAACTCCATTTTTAGAAGATGAAGAATTACCAGGTTTGTTTGTACCAGTACATGAAGTTAAAAACAGCGCCAGCACTATAATTAATAAAAACAATTTTTTCATTGTTACTACCTCCTTGTATATATACGAATATAAATTTTAAAAGTATTGTGAATAATAAAAAAGACCTGGAATAATGAAAATTCCGGTTTTAATATTTTATGTAATTTATATTATTTAATACAAAAAATACTGGTGTGGTCAATCCGTGGTCAAAGGAGTAATTTATGAAAATCAGAAAAAATAAAAACCCCTAAGCCATTGAGCCTAAAGGTTTGAGATGGTCTGGGTGACAAGACTTGAACTTGCGGCCTCATGAACCCCATTCATGCACGCTACCATCTGCGCTACACCCAGATTAAAATGTATAATATATTATATTATACTCTAAAGAATTATGCAAATTAATCCTCCATTGCCCTCATTAATAATCTTTTGTAATGTTTTCTGAATCTTAATTTGTACGTCTTCCGGCATTTTATACAATTTATTTTGTAATCCATCCTTTACAAGGTCTTCTAAAGTTTTGCCAAACATATTACTCTGCCATAATTTCGATGGATCATTCTCAAATTGTTCAAATAAATTTTTAACCATTTCTTCGCTTTCTTTTTCATTTCCCATAATTGGAGAGATTTCAGTTTGAATGTCTGCTTTGATAAAATGTAAGCTTGGAGCAGATGCCTTTAATTTCACTATGCATTTATTTCCACTTTTTATTATTTCAGGCTCTTCCAGCTTCATCTCCGACAATTGCGGAGGTACTAATCCGTATCCTGTCTCTCTTACATCCTTTAAAGCCTGGGCTATTTTGTCGTATTCACACTTTGCTGAGTGCATATCTTTAAGAATATTCAGTAGATCACTTTCACCTGATATTTCCTGACCGCATACCTCTCCAAGTATCCTGTAAAACATACCATGCTTTGGCTTTAATGATACTGTAGCAGTCCCTTGTCCCATATTAATTTCATTTATTTTAGATTCATCTAAAAATTCACTATTCCTAAGTCCATCTACAGATTTACCTATATCTCTTATTTTTAATATGTTTTTGCATAGACCCTTAACTACATTTACAAATTCGATTTTAAGCCAATGCTTTGAATCCAGTTTTTCTATCCATTCAGGCATATTTATATTAATTTCTTTTACAGGGAACTCTTTAAGTACCCTTTGTAATGTATCCTCGATATCCTGTTCATTCATGTTAAGTACATCCATAGCCTGAACAGGTACATCATATTTTTCTTCAAGTTCATTCTTAAGTTGTATTGTTTCTTCATTATCTACATGTTTAGAATTTAAAATCATAATAAAAGGCTTGTTTATTGACTTTAATTCATTGACTACCCTTTCTTCTGCTTCTACATAATCCTCCCTTTTAATATCCGTTATGGATCCATCTGTAGTAACAACCAGCCCTATGGTTGAATGTTCATTAATTACTTTTTTAGTGCCAAGTTCTGCCGCTTCCTCAAAAGGTATTTCATAATCATACCATGGAGTGGTAACCATTTTTGAATTTTCGCCTTCCATGTAACCAAGAGCGCTTTTTACAATGTATCCAACACAATCAACCATTCTTACTTTAAGTTTTGTGTTATCATCTAATGAAATTTCCACTGCTTCATTGGGTACAAATTTAGGTTCTGTAGTGTGAATAGATTTGCCGCTACCACTTTGTGGCAGTTCATCTTTTGCTCTTTGCTGTTTATATGAATTCTCAATTTTCGGAAGAACCATAATTTCCATAAACCTTTTTATGAATGTGGATTTACCTGTTCTTACTGGCCCAACCACCCCTACGTAGATGTCACCTTGAGTTCTTTCAGCAATGTCCTTGTATATATCAAAGCTTTCCAAGATATACCTCCCACTTATCTATTATTGACAATATATATATATTATCTTTTGTAAGAGTATATTACTTTATGGTAAAAAAAAGTACAGCTTTTGCTGTACTTTTAATAACTTTCTTGTTTTTTATCTCTTGTCATTAATTCATAAACACCGTACTTGGGGTCTTTTCCTTCAAATAATACTTTATACAAAGTATCAGTGATTGGCATATCTACATGGATTTTATCCTTTAATTCATAGAATGCTCTGCATGCTTTTGCTCCCTCAACAACCATGCCTATCTGATCAGCAGCTTCATTAAGTGACATGCCTTTGCCAATTAATATTCCTGCTCTTCTGTTTCTGCTGTGCATACTGGTGCAGGTCACAATTAAATCACCCATTCCAGTAAGTCCTGAAAATGTTTCAGGCTTTCCTCCAAGCTTGACTCCAATTCTTACTATCTCGCTCATTCCTCTGGTCATTAAGGCAGCTTTAGTATTATCACCGCATCCAATTCCATCTGAAATTCCCGCAGCAAGAGCAATTATATTTTTAACTGCTCCACCTATTTCAACACCTATTAAGTCATCATTGGTATACACTCTGAATTTATTATTCATAAATAAATTTTGGACTTTATCAGCATATTCCATGTTTAATGAGGAAACTACCACAGTGGTTGGAATATCCTGAGCAACTTCTTCGGCATGACTTGGTCCTGATAAAATTACCACAGGACTTTCTGGAAGTTCTTCCTGAATTACCTGTGACAGTCTTTTCCCAGTATGTTCTTCTATGCCCTTTGCAATGCTTATTATTATTTGATCTTTATTTACAAGTCCTTTTATATCCTTACAAATAGTCCTGATAACATGTGATGGAACTGCCAAAATTACATAATCACATTCATTTATTGCTTCCTTTTTATTATTATAAGCATTTACTCCACTTGGAATAATAACATTATGGAGATATTTAATGTTTTCTCTTTTAACATTTATATCTTCAACTGTTTTCTCATTTCTATCCCAAATATTTATTTTATGCCCATTTTTAGAAAGCATTACAGCTAAAGCTGTCCCAAAACTTCCTGCTCCTAATATAGCAACATTGCAGCACATTTTTATTCCTTCCTTTCTCTAAACTCCATTTTTATTCCAGTTCCGCTGAAATCAAAGCTTTCTCTCAACTGGTTTTCTATATATCTTTCATAAGAAAAATGAATTGTAGATGAATCATTTACAAAGAAAACAAAAGTTGGAGGTTTGGTACCTGTTTGTGTTACATAATAAATTTTAAGTCTTTTTGTCCCCACTACTGGAGGTTCCTTCATCATTACAGCCTTGCTTATTACGTCATTTAGCACACCAGTTTTAATTCTTTTGTTATAGTTATCATAACATTGCCTTGCAATCTGAAGTACCTTCTGCACTCTCTGACCGCTTTTGGCAGATATAAACAAATAAGGTGCATATGGCATAAATGAAAGGTTATATTGTAAGTTTTTTTTGAAAAAATCCATTGTCTTAGTATCTTTTTCAATTAAATCCCACTTATTCACTACAACCATTATAGCTTTACTCATTTCGTGTGCATATCCTATAATTTTTTCATCCTGCTCACTAATTCCATCTGTGGAATCAATCATAAGTATGCACACATCAGCTCTTTCTATAGCTGTATATGTTCTAATTACACTATATCTTTCTATCTGCTCCTTTACTTTGCTTTTTCTTCTTAAGCCGGCAGTGTCTATCAAAGTAAATTTACCCTCATCCGTTTCTATGTAACTGTCTATTGAATCCCTTGTTGTTCCCGGAATATCACTTACAATAACCCTTTCTTCCCCTAAAAGTTTATTTATTAATGAAGATTTTCCTACATTGGGTTTGCCAACAAAAGCTATTTTTATGTTTTCATCCTCTTCACTATAGTTTTCATCTTCATCAAAGTGCTGCACAACTCTATCAAGCATATCACCAAGTCCAAGACCCTGTGAAGCAGATATGGTAATTGGATCCCCTATGCCTAAATTATAGAATTCATAAGCATTATTCTCATCTTTTAAATTATCAATTTTATTTACTACAAGCACAACTGGTTTATTACTTTTTCTAAGCATTTGCGCAACTTCTCTATCGGCAGGTGTAAGTCCTTCTTTTCCATCTACTATAAATATAATTACCTTTGCAGTATCAATAGCTATCTGTGCCTGTCTTCTCATTTGAGATATTATCACATCTGTGCCTTCAGTCTCTATGCCTCCAGTATCTATTATAGTAAAATTATATTTCAGCCATTCAGCCTGAGCGTATATTCTATCCCTTGTTACCCCGGGAGTATCTTCAACTATAGAAATTCTTTTACCTGCAAGCTTATTAAATAAAGTGGATTTACCTACATTTGGTCTTCCCACAATAGCAACTATTGGTCTATCCATTGTTATTCCTCCTCTATTAAATCATTAATGGTGTCAATGAAATCTTCACCAGTATAATCACAAACAACTACTTTCCTGTTAAGCTGCTGTTCTAACATTGAAACAGTAATATCATCAAGAAAAATCTGTTCATCCTGCCCTCCAGGTTCATACCCTTTTCGAAGCATAGTATTGGGTATAATTACATATTTCCCTAATAATTCATTTTTACACTGACCTATTATATCCTTTCCAGTTATAAGCCCTGAAACTGTGATTGTTGATCCAAAGAAATCATTTACTATCTTCTTAACATCAATATTAATATTCCTATTTTTATTATGTATTTTTGAAGCAGCATTTTCTATTTCCAGATATGCTGATTCACCAGTTATTAATGTGAAAGACCCATGTCCTGAATTTCTTAATTTATTTATGTCACTGCTTATGGTATCCCTAAATAACCTTATAACTCCTACCCCATCCTCCAATTGTTTATATTCCTCATAAAATGACGAATCTGGAATCTTTTCATTAGCAGTAATATAAAACTCGTCTGATAATCTTACAAAAGGTGTACCTATTTCATCTATATATTTTTTTTGAAGTTTATTTACAATATCAAGCTGATGCTTTGCACTATCTGAATCAAATGTATCCAGATGATACAGGCCCTCTCTATACTTGGTTATTCCAACTGGAACTACAGCTAAATTCTCCATATATGGATACAGTTTATATAAATCCTCTATTGTTTTAATAAGCTCTTCATTATCATTTATTCCAGGACATAAAACTATCTGACAATTAAGCTTAATACCAGCTTTCGCCAGCTTTTTTAATCTTTCATATATATTAGATGCAAATCTGTTGTTTGTCATTTTAACCCTTAGCTCACCATTAGTTGTGTGAACCGATACATTTATTGGGCTTATTCTATATTTAATTATTCTATCAATATCCTCATCACTCATATTAGTCATTGTAACAAAATTACCTTGGAGAAATGCCAGCCTTGAATCATCATCTTTAAAATATAGCGTGTCCCTCATGCCCTTAGGTAATTGATCAATAAAGCAGAACACACATTTATTATGACAGCTCTTAGGCTTATCCATTATGGATTCCTTAAAATCTATCCCAAGTTTATCGTCATAATCCTTTTCAATTTCCAGTTCCCATATGTCACCATTTGGTTTCTCAATTTCCATTTTTATATTTTCATCAGCTATTAAAAATTTATAGTCAATTATATCCTTTACTTCCTGACCATTTATAGTAAGTAGTTTGTCTCCCGCCTCTATTTCAAGTTCATCAGCAATGCTGCCCTTTTGAACTGCAACAATTTCGTTTTTCATTTTTCCACTCCTAAATTTTCTTATGCATACTTTGCAAAAACATATTAAATGAAATTATATACACACTTTGCAAAGTATATACATTAAGTTATATTACATTAATACATATTTTAAGTCAATGACTTTTCCAAAACAGGTATGCAGCTTAATATATATCTATATTATCACATTTTTATATAAATATTCTGAAAAGAAAAAAGACCCCATTTGAGGTCCATTATAAAAATATATTATGAAATCAATAAAAATAAATACATAACAGCTGCTCCAATTAAAAAACAAATTGGGATGGTTAACACCCAAGCCAAAACTATATCTTTTGCCAGAGACCATTTTACTGCTGAAAGTCTTTTAGATGCAGCAACACCCATTATAGAAGTGGAAATAATATGTGTTGTACTAACAGGTGAATTTAACATGGTAGCTGTAAATATAACAGCAGCAGCACCTGTTTCAGCCGCAAATCCATTAACCGGGGCAAGTTTTGCCATATTGTGCCCAACTGTTTTTATTATTTTTTTGCCACCAAAAGTAGTTCCCAGAGCCATTGCTGTGGCACAGCTTATCTTAACCCACAATGGCACGTAGAATGTATTTATAAATCCTCCGCTTAAAAGGGCCATAGCAATGATTCCCATAGATTTTTGGGCATCATTACTTCCATGATTAAATGCCATAAGTGCAGCAGATACAATTTGTGCTTTTGAAAAAAACTTTGTGACAAATGCCGGCTTTTGATTTCTTAATATAAAATTTAATAAATGCATAATAGTAAAGCCTGCAATAAATCCAATTATAGGCGACAAGAAAAGCCAAAGTACTACTTTGTCAAAAAAGTTCTGCCAGTATACAACCTTAAATGAAAAACTGTAAACTATTGCTGAGCCCAAAAGTCCTCCGATAAGTGCATGTGAGGAACTGCTTGGAATACCATAAAGCCATGTAACTAAATCCCATATAATAGCAGCTATTAGTGCAGCTATTATAACGTACTGTGTAACGCTTTTAGGATCAACTAACCCGTTGCCAATTGTTTCAGCAACCTTTTCACTTATAAATGCACCAAGAAGGTTAAAAAATGCTGACATAATAACAGCTTGTCTTAAAGTTAAAACTCTTGTAGAGACTGACGTTGCTATGGCATTAGCACAATCATGAAATCCATTTATCAAATCAAAGCATACAGCTAATACAACTATTACTATTGTTAATATAATTGGTAAACTAAGCATTTTTCATTATAACTCCTTCTATAATATTTGCCACATGTTCACAAGAGTCCAGCGTATTTTCAAGATATTGATATATTTCTCTCCATTTAATTACTTCAAGAACTTCCTCTCCGCTTCTAAATAATTCTTTAATAGCAGATCTTGATATTTTATCTCCCTCTTCTTCCAGTCTGTTAATTTCTATTATATGTTTTTCCATATCAGTATACTTTTTAATATTACTTAGTTCATTCATTATAATACTTAATTCCCTGCAGCACTTTACTATCATATCTGCAAGTTGTTTTGCCTCCTCAGTAATATTGCTTACATTAAGCATAACAAATCTGCTGCTGCTTGATTCAATTAGGTCTATTATATCATCCATACCATTTGCCATTAAATAGATGTCCTCTCTATCAAATGGTGTTAAAAAGGTCTTGTTTAATTCCTGTCTCATTAAATGCTGATTTCTATCACCTTCATGCTCAGTTTCCTTGATATTCTTTAAATTTTCTTCAGCATTTGCCAAATCATCCATAAAACTTCTTAACTGTGTGGATGCTTTATATGTAATCTTTCCCGTAGATATAAAAATATTAAAAAATGTATCTTCTTTTGGCTTAATATTAAACATAATTACCTCCAAATAATATTTTTATTATTTTCTTAACAAACCTTTAACATTATACCATATTTCTTAACGTATACACATAGCAATAATCATGTTAGTTATGTTAAATATTTTTAACATAAGACAATTGACGACAATAATTCCAAATAATTGCGGAAATATGCATAAAATAAAGGTACCGAATTATTAACATCAGTACCTTGGTCTTTTATTCATTTAAATCCTTTTGTTCACCAGTAACAAGGTAAATTGTCCATTCACAAATATTTGTAACATGATCTGCAACACGTTCAAGATATTTGCAAATAAACAAAAATTGTGTCACTTGATTTACTATGCTGCTGTCCTTTGTCATCATAGGCAGCAATTCATTGAATACTCTTCTATAAATTCCATCTATTTGGTCATCCATTTCGCATACATCATATGCCTTATCCACATTTCCTTCCACATAGGCATCTAATGATTCCTTTATCATATTTTGAACTATATCAGCCATTTTAGGAATATCTATAAGTTCCTTAATAAATTTCTCATTCTTTAATATTCTTGCTATCTTGGCAATATCAACTGCATGATCAGCCATCCTCTCTAAATCTGTCACCAGTTTGATTGAAGTAAAAATTGTTCTTAAATCTATGGCCAGGGGCTGCTCTCTGGCTATAAGAATTATACATTTACTTTCAATTTCCTTTTGCAGATTATCTACTAAATCATCATTTTTTATTACTGTATTGGCCAAATTATCATCTTGGTTCACTAAGGATTCTATGGATTGATGAATTTGTTTTTCAACTATACTCCCCATTCTCAATATGTCATTATGAAGATATTGAAGTTCAGAATCAAACCCTTTTCTTGTCAATTTATTTCACCTCTTCCTATTAATTAACCAAATCTCCCTGTTATATAATCCTCTGTTCTTTTATCCCTAGGTTTATAAAATATGTCTTCTGTCTTGTTAAATTCAACTACTTCTCCATTTAAGAAGAAAGCAGTGCTGTCTGAAATTCTTCCTGCCTGCTGCATATTATGAGTTACTATAATAACAGTATATTCTTTCTTTAATATTTCTATTAGTTCTTCAACTTTTAATGTGGATATTGGATCCAATGCTGACGTTGGCTCATCCATAAGCAGCACTTCAGGTTCCACAGCTAATGTACGTGCAATGCATAATCTTTGCTGCTGTCCGCCTGAAAGCCCCAGAGCATTCTTTTTAAGCCTGTCTTTAACTTCATCCCATAATGCTGCACCCTTTAAACTCTTCTCAACAATTTCATCTAATTTAGCTTTATTTTTAATGCCATGAATTCTTGGTCCATATGCAATATTATCATAAATTGTCATTGGAAAAGGGTTAGGCCTCTGAAAAACCATACCTATTCTTTTTCTTAATTCGATAACATCAAATTCAGAATATACATTCTTTCCTTCGAAGTAAACTTTTCCATCTATTTTAACATTAGCTATTAGGTCATTCATTCTGTTGATTGTTCTTAGAAAAGTTGATTTGCCGCACCCTGAAGGACCTATTAAAGCAGTAACTGCATTTTTTTCAATATTTAAGTTTATTTTTTTTAGAGCCTGAACTGGCCCATAATATAAGTTTAAATCCTTTGTTTCAATTATTCCCATTAAAGCCCATCCTCCTCATTTTTTGCCGCTATAAGATTCAAATATTTTTTTGCCTATAATTCTTGCAAGTAAATTAAATATTAAAACCATAAGAATTAATACAGCTGATGCCCCATTTGCTATTTTAGCAGCATCTGGAACCATACCTTCTGCATTTAGCTTCCATATATATACTGCAAGGGTTTCGGCAGGTCTCATAACACTTAACGGAGATGCCTTACCGCCATCTAAAATACCACTTAGGTGTAAGGCAGGTGCGCTCATTCCAGAAGTATAAAGCAGTGCTGCAGCTTCACCAAAAATTCTTCCAGATGCTAAGATTACTCCTGTTAAAATTTGAGGCATAGCAGATGGTAAAACTATTCTCCACATAGTCTGCCATCTGGTAGCACCTAATCCAAGACTTGCTTCCTTTACTTTTTGTGAAGATGCAATAATAGCATTTTCGCTGACTCTGGTTAAAGCCGGTAAATTTAATACTGTTATTGCTAAAGCTCCTGATAATAATGTAAATCCCCAATTTGTCAAATTAACAAATACAAGCATACCGAATAATCCAACTACTATTGAAGGCAGTGAAGCCATAGTTTCAATGCATAACCTTACTACGTTTAAGAAAAGCCCTTCTTTAGCATACTCTGCAAGATATATTCCAGCTCCTACTCCAAGTGGTATTGTTATTAATAAGGAGACAATTAACATGTGAAATGAATTATACAGCATTGGCCCAATTCCCCCGCCAGCTTCTCCAACCTTTGGAGCTCCAAATAAAAATGCCGAGTTTAGGAAATAACTCCCTTTTATTAAAACATATCCTATTAGTAATATCAATAATGATACTACTAATATTGAAACAATATATAAAATTACAGTCCAGATTTTATCTACACTTTTAGCATTCACTATTTAACTTCACCTCTCTTCCCAATTATCCTGATTATCAGAATAAATAAAAATGAAATTATAAGTAATAACAATGCCATTGACCATAAAGCATCATTCCATGCAGTACCATTTACCGTATTTCCCATATCCATAGTTAAAATACTGGTTAATGTAGCTGTTGGTGTGAGCAGTGTTTTAGCCATTTTTATAGAATTTCCTATTACCATTTGAACTGCTAATGCTTCACCAAAGGCTCTGGCCAGTCCCAAAACAACACCTGTTAATATTCCGCTTTTTGCAGCAGGCACGACAACTTTTGTTATGGTCTGCCATCTGGTAGCTCCAAGTCCATAAGATGCCTCTACATAATCCTTAGGTATAATCTTAATTGCATCAGCTGAAATACTGGCTATAGTAGGTAATATCATAATACTTAATACTATAATCCCAGCCCCTATACTAAAGCCTATACCTCCAAATCCTTTTTTTATAAGAGGCAGTAAAATACTTACGCCAAGCCATCCATATACCACTGATGGTATTCCAACAAATAATTCCATGGCAGGCTGAAGTATAGTACTTCCAAGTTTAGGTGATATATAATTCATAAATATAGCAATGGCTATGCTGATGGGGGCTGCAATAATAACTGCTCCAATAGAAGTAAGTGTTGAACCAACTATAAATATCTTTGTACCTAACTGTGGTTTATCAGAGTCAGGTGCCCATACAGAGCTGAATAAAAAGCTGCTAATTGAATAATGGTCCTTTGTAAAAGTTTTAATACCCTTTGAACCCAGAAAAACTATAATTGCTAAAGTTAGTGTAACAATAAGAATCCCGCAGAAAATGGCATAGGTTCTGCCTGCGTATTCATTTTTAAGCTTTTTTCTAAAATCACTATTAATCATATTTATCTCCTTAATACTGTATTAAACAAGATAAAACCGTCTGCATACAGCAGCCGGCTTCTGTAAAAACTTATTTTGTGTTAATATCAGTTACCGGAATGTATCCTAATCTTTCAACTAAAGCTTTATTATCTGCACTAGTCATATAATCTATGAATGTCTTAGTCAAGCCGCTTGCTTCTCCTTTTGTATACATGTGTTCATAGGACCAGAAAGGATATTTTCCTGAAATTATGTTTTCCTTTGAAGCTTCAACACCATCTATTTTAACCATCTTTACATTTTTTTTCACATCTTCAGTCAGGTATGATAGTGCCAGATAGCTGATTGATCCTTTTGTAGATGCTATGGATTTTTCAACACTTCCATTTGCATCCTGCATTATTCCTAAACCAGCCTTTTCATCCTTTCCATCCATAAGAGTGCTTTTAAATGTAGCTCTTGTACCAGATGAAGATGCCCTGTTTATTATATTTATAGGAGTATCATCACCATTTAACTGCTTCCAGTTTGTATATTCCCCTGTAAAGATCTTTTGAATTTGGTCCTTTGTTAATGAATCAACTTTAACATCATTGCTTACAACAATTGCAAATCCAATTGCAGCCACTTTGTGATCAATTAATTCCTTTGCTTTTGCAGCACCTAGTTTTGATTCAGCAGTTACATCTGAATTCCCAATATCAGCAGTTCCATCAGAAACCAGCTTTAATCCAGTACCGCTTCCTCCGCCTTGTACATTAATTGTAGCCTTAGGATTTTTATTAATAAATACTTCGCTAGCCTGTTCTGCCAGTGGCTGAAGTGCAGTTGATCCAGCTAATGTAATTGAACCAGATAATCCATTTTTACTGCTTTGTGTGTTGTCTTTACCTGATCCGCATCCCATAAGAGTACCTGTTAAAACTGTTATAGCCAGTGCAGCTATTAATGTACTTAATCTTTTATTTTTCATTAATTAAGTCCTCCATTCAATTAATCATTTTCTTCTTGTTTACATTTTATATATTACCATGTTTAGGTTAAACCGCTATTATGTAAATGTTAATTAAAATTAACACAAGCATTTTTTATTCCATACAGGTATTTACGTATATATAAATAAAAACTGTGCAAACATATTATGCTTACACAGTTTTAAAATTATTCATTATATGGTATTGAAACAGTAAATGTACTTCCTTCTCCAACCTGGCTTTTAACATCAATGGTTCCATTAAAGCTCATTACTACATGCTTAACAATTGCAAGGCCTAACCCCGTTCCACCCTGTGCTCTTGATCTTGCCTTGTCGACTCTGTAGAACCTTTCGAAAAGTCTTGATAAGTGTACTTTTGGTATTCCTACTCCATTGTCCTTTACCCAGATTATACAAGTTTCGTTTTCTACTTTTGTACCTACTTCTACTTTTCCTCCTGTTTCGGTGTATTTAATTGCATTATCAACAAGGTTTATTATCATTTGCTTAAACTTATCTCCATCACCTATAATATCAGGTACATCTTCACAATTTAATGTAATGTCTATATTTTTATTTTCAGCTGATTTACTTACCAGGTAGTATACTTCATTAATTGTCTTTTCAACATTAATTTCTTCTGTTTTTCTTTCTTTACTGTTCTCAATATCTGACAGTGTAAGAATATCACTAATAAGTCTGGTTAACCTGTCAGCCTCATCATTTATTATATTTAAAAACTTTTCTTTAGTTTCATCGTCATTAACATCTTTTAATGTTTCTGCAAAACCCTTAATAGAAGTTAAAGGTGTCTTTAATTCGTGAGACACATTTGCAACAAACTGAGATCTCATATTCTCCAGTTTTTTAAATTTGGTGATATTTTGAACAACTGCCACTGTACCTATCTTTTCATAGCCATTTATAATATCAGCAGTTTTTATTCTAAGATCTCTTTCCTTTGGCCAATATATCTTTATTTCTGTGTACTCATCATTATCATTTTTAAAAATATCCTCTAACTCAAAATCTCTTATATTATCCATTAAATTTTCGCCTATTATATCCTTATTTATTCCAAATATCTTCTTGGCATATGGATTTATCATTATTACCTTATAATTTTTATCTACTGCAATAACTCCACTGTCCATACTCTTTAATATTGCTTCCAGCCTATTTTGTTTTTCAATGGAGTCATCTATGGTTTCCTGAAGCTTATCCGCCATATTATTAAATGTATTAGCAAGATGACCTATTTCATCCCTGGTTGTAATGTTTACCCTTCTATCCATCTCACCCTTTGCAATTCTTGATGTTATGAACTCTAAATCCTTAATTGGCTTGGTAATTGCATATGATAAGTTGGAAGAAAAAATTAAAGAAACTAATATAGCAAAAATTAAAATTATTACATAATATTTTAAATAAGAACTCTCTAAACCTGTAACTGTCTTTAGCGGCATTGAACTTCTAACTATATAACCGTTATTGTATAAAGTGGCACAGTAAATATACTCACTTTTTGATGAAATGCTGTCTCTTACTGAATAGCCAACTCTTTGCTTCCTTGCCTTTATAACTTCTTCTCTGTTATTGTGATTGTCCATTGTATCCTTATCAATAAATGAATCAATTAATACTTTGCCGTCTTTATCAATGTAAGTAACTCTTATGCCTGAATCTGTAAAATTGTTTAAAAAAAACTCTTTTACATCTTTTATATTTTCATTGTTTAATATATTTATAATTAAATCATTATTTGTTTTTAAATTAGTTTTAGTACTTTCAATGTGCTCATAATTTACTAATATAATAAATAAAGTTGTAATGGTAATTAAACTAAATAGTAAAGTTGCCAGCATTGATAATAATAATTTTCTTTTCATATAAAATCACCATTATTCATCATAATTGAATCTATATCCGATTCCTCTAATTGTTTCTATGTATCTTGGATTTTTATCATCTTCCTCTATTTTCTGCCTTAGGTGTCTGATATGAACATCCACAGTCCTTGTTTCTCCAATGTACTCATATCCCCATATTTTATCCAAAAGGAAATCTCTTGTCATTACTCTTCCTTTATTTTTAATTAAAATTTCTAAAAGCTCAAATTCCTTCAGTGTTAGTTCTATTTTTTTGTTCTTTTTAAAGATCTCATGTCTTTGAAAATCTATGCTGATATCTGCAAAATTAACTCTTTTTTCAACTGGTTTGATTACCGTTCTCCTCAATACTGCCTTTGCCCTTGCAACCAGCTCTCTTACAGAAAATGGCTTTGTAACGTAATCGTCTGCGCCTAGTTCCAATCCCAGTATTTTATCTAATTCTTCACTTTTAGCTGTAATCATTATTATTGGAGTGGATGAAACAAGAGTATCTCTCCTTATCTCCTTGCAAACGTCATATCCATCCATACCTGGCAGCATTAAATCCAGAAAAACCAAATCAGGCTGTTCTTCTTTTACAATTTTCAATGCATCAATTCCATTATCTGCTGTAATACATTTATATCCTGAATTTTCAAGATTAAATTTTATTAATTCCCTTATATGTTCTTCGTCATCTACAATTAATATCTTTTCTTCACCCATTATTGTTTCCTCCCAAATGAAAAGTTATTTTATATACACAAAGGAAAAATTTCTTTTGCTGGTTTTGTTCTTTCTATAAGAGTGAAATTCATTATTTTCATTACAATAAGTACACATATCTAAAAACATTATATTTTCCTTTTTTATTCCGCTAAAAGAAAGCTGATGCTTAATTATTTCCTTTAGATCTAATCTCCCATTGTTATTTATATTAATGCCTTTTAATTCTTTAACATCAGAAAAGCTGTTAAACACTTCTTCACCAACATAATAGCAGCAATTCATTATATGGGGACCAATTACTGCAATAATATTATCCTCCTTGCATCCATATTCTTTTTTAAGTTTTTTTATTGTCTTAAAAACAATCATTTTTAAGCTTCCACGCCATCCGCTATGTACAGCTGCAATAACATTTTTCTCTCTGTCAGCTAATAATACCGGTACACAGTCAGCTGTGAAGATACCCACTGCAGTGTTATCATTATCAGCAATTAATGCATCTCCTTCATGAATCTTTCCATCATAATTATATATTAAATCGCTGTGTATCTGCTTTAAATACCCAATATTCTTAACATTGAACCACTTTTTTATATTTTCAATATTAGTTATTCCCTCATCTGAAATGCAATTAATATCCAATCCATTTTCAGATGTTGAAAAAACAAAATTCAATCTTCCATATTCAATCTTATAGAAGCTGTAATTTTCTTTTTTTATTTTGATTATATTATTAAGCTTTGAAATTGCCATTTTAATCTCCCATTATAATTTATAATTTATAATTTAATTCTAACACTGTTTTAATTTCATTTCTTAAGAAATTTAATAACTTAAACTGATTTTATAAAAAAATGACATGAATTACATGTCATTTTTTATTAGCCATTAAATTTTTTATTTCTTCCATAAAAGTATTAATATCCTTGAATTGTCTGTATACCGATGCAAATCTTACATAGGAAACCTCATCAACATTTTTTAAGCTTTCCATAATTAATTCACCAATATGTTCAGATTTTACTTCAGTTAACATTTCGTTGTTGATTTTTTTTTCAACTTCATCAGCAATTCCTTCAATTTGTTTCCTTGAAACTGGTCTCTTTTGGCAGGCCTTTATAAGACCATTTATTATTTTAGTTCTATCAAAAAATTCTCTGCTCATATCTTTTTTAATTACCAAGATTGTTATATCTTCCACTTTTTCGTAGGTTGTATACCTTCTATTGCAGCTTAAACATTCTCTTCTTCTCCTAATGGCCATATCATCTTCAGTAGCTCTGGAATCAATGACCTTACTTTCTAAATAACCACAATAAGGACATTTCAATTCATTCACGCCTTTCTTTCTATTTTGCTATTCTATAGTATATCATATTTTTACTCTTCATTCCTAGAAGAAAATTCAATATCTCTCACCAAAATTACATCTACACCTATTTTATGTATGTTATTCCATGGAACCTCTATATCATTATTTTTGGTAAACCAGGATATTTTTTGAGTAGGGATAATCACAGAAACAACACTATAAGTATCGCAGTCAATTTTTATATCTCTTATATATCCAATTTTAGCTCCAGTATTTATATCTATAACTTCCATGGATTTTAGATTTGATAAGGAAAACAAGGAAAGTTCCTCCATAAATATTACCTCCGTATAAAACAATCTTATAAACATATATATGATACATATAAATTTTGTATTACAAAAATAAGATTAAAACCTAAAATAAAGTTTTAATCTTATGTACACATTTATCCATATAATTTACTTTAAATCTATTTAAACATATTTTCGCATATGCTTTAATGCTGTTTTTTCCAATCGTGACACTTGTGCCTGTGAGATACCTATTTCATCTGCTACCTCCATTTGAGTTCTGCCCTCGAAAAACCTTAAGTTTAATATTAGCTTTTCTCTTGAATTTAATTTCTTCATTGCTTCTTTGATAGATATATTTTCAAGCCAGCTGTCATCAATGTTTTTGCTGTCACTTATTTGATCCATAACATAAATAGCATCACCGCCATCATGATAAATTGGTTCAAAAAGTGATACTGGATCCTGGATTGCATCTAATGCAAACACAACTTCTTCCCTGGGAACTTTTAGCTCCCTGGCAATCTGAGAAACTGTTGGCTCCTTATTATTTTCCCCTATTAATTTGTCTCTGACTTGTAATGCTCTATATGCAATATCTCTTAAAGATCTGCTTACCCTAATTGAATTATTATCCCTAAGATATCTCCTGATTTCTCCTATAATCATGGGCACTGCATAAGTAGAAAACTTAACGTTTTGATTTAAGTCAAAATTATCAATAGACTTTATCAACCCTATGCAACCTACTTGAAAAAGATCATCAACATTTTCTCCCCTATTATTAAACCTTTGAATAACACTTAAGACCAATCTTAAATTCCCTCTAATAAATTTTTCTCTTGCTGAGTTATCACCTTTTCTGATACTTAACAGCAGATTTTTCATTTCAGCTTCCTTTAATACAGGTAATTTTGCAGTATTAACTCCACAAATTTCAACTTTATTTATTATCATATACTCATCAGCCCCTTTAGTATATTCGCATTTTAATTATTTACTAAGGGAGCAGATTTTATACTAAAGACAAACTATAACATCTTATTAATTTCTTTTTTTAATCTTTTAATAATTCTTTTTTCCAGTCTGGAGATATATGACTGAGAGATTCCAAGCATATCTGCAACTTCCTTTTGAGTTTTCTCTCCTCCTCCATTTAGTCCAAATCTAAGTTTTACGATTTCCTTTTCTCTATCACTTAATTTTTTCATTGCCATAAATAGTAATTCTCTGTCAACTTCATCCTCAATTAAGTTGTATACTTCATCATTGTCCGTTCCTAATATATCTGACAGCAACAGTTCATTTCCATCCCAATCTATATTTAACGGTTCATAAAAAGAAATCTCTGCTTTTACTTTGCTATTTCTTCTTAAATACATTAATATCTCATTTTCTATGCACCTTGAAGCATAGGTGGCTAATTTGATCTTCTTCTCAGGATCAAATGTATTCACAGCTTTTATAAGTCCTATAGTTCCTACAGAAATTAAATCTTCAACATTTACCCCGGTATTTTCGAATTTTCTTGCAATATACACTACTAATCTTAAATTTCTTTCAATTAAAGTAGATCTGACATTTGAATCACCTAAAACCAGCCTTGTAACTAAATCATCCTCCTCTTTTTTTGTTAATGGCGGCGGAAGTGCATCATTGCCCCCTATGTAGTAAATTCTTTCAGAAAATATTTTTAACTTAATGACTATCCTATTTAATAACTCCTTTAAACTTAGCATTTTATATACCCCCACTTAAATTATATTTCTTGGTAACAGAGCATTATAATCACCATTTTTGCTCAGCTTTGAACTTGTAACAGCAATTATTCCATCTACCCTGTTATTAATGCCATTCATATGAACTATTATAGAACTTGGCTTTACTCCAAATAAATTTCCCTCATTTCCGTTAACCAGCTTATAAGGTATATAATATTTTGAAAAGTTATCAGTATCTATGCCATTTAGCACGTTTTGTTCAGCTATAATTACTGGTATATTGGTAACTGGTTCACGGAGCTCATTTCCCGTATCTAAAAATGCCTTTACAGATTTTAAATTTTGATTAAACTGTATATCTATAGTATATATAAAGTTTGTCATTGTTTTTCTGTCCTTAATAAAAGTAACTGTTCTATGAATTATTAAATACATAATCATAATTGAAATCATCAATTTTTTATAGGAAAAGTTATATATTACTCCAACAGTTATATTTGTAAATTCACTTGAAGAATTAAATGTGCAGATTCCAGCAAGAAGCATTGTATATATTATAAAAATACAATATGCCTTTAAAAGAAAAAAAAAATCTTTTTTTCTTACTGCAATGAAAGTCATAATAAAACCAGCTATTAATTTCCCAGCAAATCCGGAAAATACCTTTAAACCTGGTATTAGCAAAGTAAGCACATATAAGCTGCCTAGTGTGGACGATATAATTAAATATTTTATTACAGGCCTTAATTTTATTGTCTGAAGCATGATATATAATAAAAAAAAATCAACAATAAAATTTTCAAATAGTATTACATCTAAATATATAATCAAATGATCCCCCCCAAATCATATGTTACTCACTTTATTATAAACCTATTTGTTTCAAAATTTTGTCAATTTATAATGGTTTTATATATTATTATATTTTAAAATATGTCATTATGCTTAATTTTAGTTTAACTTGTAACAAAAAAACCCCAGTGATCTTTAATTTACTTAAAAATCACTGGGGTTAATTATTTCTTTATTTTCTTTGTCTTCTCAAAAATGCAGGTATTTCTAAATCAGGTTCATCAAAGTTTGCCTTTTCTGAAGTCATTGCAGCCTCTTCTTTTCTATTTACAATATCTTTTTCATTTAAATTAATATTATTTGTAACATGCTCTGTTTTTTCATCTTCAAATCCTGTTGCTATGACAGTAATTCTGATTTCATCTTTTAAACTTTCGTCTATTACAGCTCCAAATATTATATTAGCTTCTGGATCAGCAGCCTGTTGGACAACTTCTGCAGCTTCGTTAATTTCAAGAAGTCCAAGGTCTGCACCACCAGTAATATTTAATAATACTCCAGTAGCACCAACAATTGAAGTTTCCAAAAGAGGACTTGATATAGCCTGCTTTGCAGCCTCCTGAGCTCTGTTATCTCCGTTTCCCTTACCTACACCCATATGTGCAAGTCCTCTATCTGTCATAATAGTTCTTACATCTGCAAAATCAAGATTTACTAAACCAGGAATGGTAATAAGATCAGAGATGCCTTGAACACCCTGTCTTAAAACATCATCTGCCAGTTTAAAAGAATCCATTAAAGTTGTCTTTTTATCAACAATGCTTAAAAGCCTTTCATTGGGAATTGTGACCAATGTATCCACAGTTTCCTTCAGATTTTTAATTCCCATTTCTGCATGAAGCATTCTTTTTCTGCCTTCAAAAGGGAATGGTTTTGTAACTACCCCAACTGTTAATATGCCCATTGATTTAGCAATTTCAGCAACTATTGGAGCAGCACCAGTGCCGGTTCCTCCTCCCATTCCTGCAGTTATAAACACCATATCAGCACCTTTTATTGCCTGTGAAATCTCGTCTTTGCTTTCTTCCGCAGCCTTTTTCCCAATTTCAGGATTTGCACCTGCTCCTAATCCCTTTGTTAATTTATCTCCAATTTGGATTTTTTGAGAAGCCTGCGAAAGCATTAATGCCTGCTTATCTGTGTTTATAGCAATAAATTCAACATTTTTAAGTCCTTCTTTAATCATTCTATTTACAGCGTTATTTCCTCCGCCGCCACAACCAATTACTTTAATTTGAGCAAATTGTTGGACATCTACATCAAAATCTAGCACAATAATACCTCCTTACAAATTTAAAAAAACTCAGTAAAAAATTCCTTAATTTTTGCTAAAAATCCACTTTTACCTTCTTCTTCATCCATGTCTTCATCATTCAATACATCTTTACTTTTCTTTTCATTTGATTTGTTAGTTAAGTAGCTATTTTTAAAGCTTTCGGAAGCTTCTTTTACAATCCCAATACCACATGAATACATAGGATTTGAAGATCCAACAAAATGTGGAACTCCTATTCTTACAGGTTTGTCTAAAATTTTTTCAGCCAATACATCAATATTGGTCATAAATGAAATGGCTCCTCCTGTAATAGTAACCCCTGATATTTCATTCTTATATCCGCTTTGGATAATTTTACTGTTAATAATGGATAAAAGCTCTTCTACTCTGGCATTAATTATTTCAATTAATAAATTCTGATCAATTTCTATAGCATTATTATAACTTGCTTTTACACTTATTTTACTTTTACTAACATTATTATCGTTTTTTATGTCACCATACTTTAGTTTTATTTTTTCCGCCTCAGAAAAGGGAAGTTTTAAACATACGGAAATATCATTAGTAATAATATTTCCTCCATAAGGTATGGCATCTGCAAATTTAATTACTCCATTTTTAAATATTGAAATATCAATGGTTTCAGCACCTGCATCAATAATGGCAGTACCTATTTCCTTTTCTTCCTTTTCAATAAGTACCTCAGATAATGCTAAAGGTTCATAAACTATACCCCTTACCTTTATATCTGCCTTATTTATACTTTTAAATAAGTTATTTATAACTGTAGTTTGAGATAAAATTACCTTGGCATCAACTTCAAGCCTTAATCCGCTCATTCCAATAGGATCCTTAATTCTGTCAAATCCGTCAACAATATATTGTTCAGGAATCAGTCCAATTATTTCCTTATCAGAATTAACTGTGATAATTTTAGCAGCCTTCAATACTCTTTCTACATCACTTTTCCTGATTTCTCTATCTTCTGATGAAACTGCAACAACGCCTTTATTGTCTATTATTTCACTAATACACACAGGCAGTGAAATAAATACCTCATCTATTTTATAGTCAATTATTCCTTCCAGCTGAAAAATACAGTTTTTAATTGACTCAGAAGTACTATCAATATCTACTACTATTCCTTTTTTTATACCATTACATTTAATTGAAGTAACTCCAACTATCTGAATATCTCCATTTTTATCAAATTTACCTGCTGCTGCACAGATTTTTGATGATCCAACATCAATTCCGATTATATATTCATTCATTATGCCTTTCTCCCCCCTTGTAAGAGAACCATCAAATTATATATTCAACATAAATCTAATTTTTCCTCTAAAATTTTAATATTTTAATTGAAATTTAATTAATAATAAAATATAAACTGAAAAGAAACTAAAGTTTAAATGAATAATTACATATATTTAAAAGAGGAAGATTAAAATCCTCCTCTCAATTTACCTTTTCAAAATCACTAACATTTACGCTTCTTGTATGTATTGTGTGATTCCACTCTTTTTTATTTTTATCTAACAACCCCTGTATAGATATTGGAAACCAGGTTATTGCATAAATAGGATAAATAATATAGTACAAAAACACCTTGAAATTTAATTTTTTTTCTAAAACCAAAATAAATGGTGTATAAACCAGCTGAAAAATTGTAACCAGCACTAATGCTAAAGTGGCCATACTTGCACTTATAAGTGGAATACCTGCGTTTATATTGGCAATAATGTGTGTTGTTTTAATATAATACTGCCCCAGACTTATTACTGATGATATTCCTAAAAGTATAGTAACTATAGGCTGAATGCTATATAATGCACAATCTAATGGAATAAAACTGAAACTTACTATGGATTTCTTTATAAGTTTGAAAAAATATCTGCTGGAGACATCTGCGAATCCCTGCATCCATCTTTTTCTCTGCCACCAGGACTGAGACATTGTGAGAGGCTTTTCATCATATATTATGGCATCATGAGCCCATCCAACTTTATAACCATTTAATACAAGTTTGCAGGTAAATTCCAAATCCTCAGTTAAACATGTTGCACCCCAGCCTAACTTTTTCAGCATTTCTGTATCAATACAAAATCCAGTTCCACCCAGCTGGCTGGAAAGACCCATATTGCTTCTTGAAAGCTGAAACATTCTATTACATGTCCAAAATGCAATAGAATAACTGCCTGTAATCCATGTATCTTTTGGATTCTTACTATCCAGATAACCTTGAACTACTTTATATCCTTCGCATAACTTTTTATTCATTTCTAAAAGAAAGTTTTTATGTGCTAAATTGTCTGCATCAAAAATAGCCACTGCATCATATTTCTTTTTTAACTTAAAAAGTTTTGAAAACATCCATTCAAGTGCATAACCCTTTCCCCTTTTATCCTTATTAGTCCTTTCATAAACCAGAGCGCCCTTTTGTCTTGCTATATACGCAGTTTTATCAGTACAATTATCTGCTACAACAAAAATATCATAAAGTTCTTTTGGATAATCTAACATTTTCAAACTATCAACTATATCAGCAATTACAACTTCTTCATTATGAGCTGCAACTATTAAAGCAAAACTCTTTTGGGGTCTAATATTTTTTGTCTTTCTGCCCTTCCAAATTCCAAAAAATGAGATAAATAAATAATACATGGTAATAATATAAACAATATTTGTTAATAAATGCGAACTGTATTTTATAGCTAAATTTACTATATTCAATATAGATCCCCCCTAGTTCAAAGTTATTTTAGCACAAAACTATTTCAATTACTATATAATTTTAAATTTTGTTTATTCATCCAGTAAACAAGTAAAATATTTGCAGCAAACTTATGAAATTATTAGAATTAATGAGTTATAATGCACAAATAAAATTTAAATCTGTTTTATACTATCCTATTGTATTTATATCTATTTTATTGAATTTTATGCATTTGTATGAAATATAAAACTATGCTATTATAAAATCAGTTAAAATAAATTACTGTTATAGTATAGAAAAGGGGGTAGAGCCTTATGCGGCGCTACTATCTAATCTATTATCTGGATTTAAGCAGACTTCATAAAAAAGACGAATCTTTTTGGTAAGTCCTCTTATCTTATTGTTTTTTTATTTAATAATAGGAGGTCTTATTATGAAGCAGGTTAATTGCAGTAAGAAATGTGATAATAATTCTAAAATAAATAATAAAAAGAAACAGAAAAAAGTTTCCAATGCTGTAAACAATCAAATTTCAGTAAAAATGTTCGATTATTTACTATTTTAATGTTAAAAAAGGACCATAGGTCCTTTTTTATTTATAAAGATATTAACTTACTAAGCATTTCTCTATCCATAGCATATGATATAGCAGTATCATATGAAATAATTCCCTTTTTATGATAGTCAGCTAAAGCCATATCCATTGTCTTCATCCCATATTTAACTCCAGTTTGAATTGAAGATTCTATCTGATGTGTTTTTCCCTCTCGAATCATATTTTGAATGGCAGTAGTTATTATCATAATTTCTAAAACAGCAATCCTTCCCTTTTCATCTTCCCTTGGAAGGAGCTGCTGTGAAATAATTCCCTGTAGAACTGCAGCCAGCTGAACTTTAATCTGCTGCTGCTGATATGGTGGGAAAACATCTATTATTCTGTCAATAGTTTTAGCTGCCCCAATAGTATGTAATGTTGATAATACTAAGTGTCCTGTTTCAGCTGCAGTTAATGCAACTGATATTGTTTCAAGATCCCTCATTTCACCAACAAGGATTACATCCGGATCTTCTCTTAGTACAGCTCTTAATGCACTTCCATAACTTTTAGTATCCTTTCCTATTTCTCTTTGATTGATTATAGATTTATTATGTTTATGTAAATATTCAATTGGGTCCTCAAGAGTAATGATATGTGCTGCCCTGGTTGAATTGATTTCATTAACCATTGCTGCAAGAGTTGTGCTTTTTCCACTTCCAGTTGGCCCTGTTACAAGCACTAATCCCCTTTGTTTTAAGGTTAAATCTTTAATAACTGGAGGAAAGTTTAAATCATTTAAATTTGGAACCTTTAGTCCAACAACTCTTAAGGCAATAGCAATGCTCCCTCTCTGCTTGAATACATTGGCTCTAAACCTTCCCATTCCTGGTACAGAAAATGAAGTATCTGCTTCCCCAATTTCTTCAAAGGCTTCATATTGTTGTCCAAAAATTTCTTTTGCATACCTTTCTGTATCTGAAGGTGTTAACTTTTCCTTTGAAATTTCCGTTAGTGTTCCATTAACCCTTATAACTGGCGGTATTCCAACAGTTAGATGCAAATCAGAAGCCTTTTCTTTCATAGTTGTTTCTAATAGCTGCTTTAAAATTATCACTTTATTTTCCCCTTTCGCTTAAGTAGTCAATCCAAATATTCATAGCCTTAACAGCTTGATTCTTCAGCATTAAACTACCATTCATCACTTGAGCGCCCTTTTGTCTGGCCTGGTTAAGTAATTGTGATTCTTTATTGCCATAATTTATATCATATACTAATGCATCTGGATTTACTTTTGTAATATTAAATAACTTATCATGTATATAATTGGGCCCTCCTATTGGTGTACAATTTACAACGATATCATATGGTTCCAGGTTTATGCCATCCTGGTAATCACTTAAATTTAAAAAAATATCTGCACCATGTAAATTAGCCTTTGATTTTAAAGTATCCCTTGCAATAACATGGATACATTTTATATTTAAATCTTTAAGTGCTGTAAAAATACATCTGGCACTTCCACCATTTCCAATAATCAATGCTGTTTTGCTGCTTACATTGAATCCAGAAATCTCAAGGCTCTTAATAAATCCATAATAGTCTGTATTATATCCTATTAATTTTTCATTTGTTACCAAAACAGTGTTAACAGCACCTATAATATCTGCAGATGAATCAATATCATCTAAATACTTAATAATTTCCGTTTTATATGGAATAGTGACATTAAATCCTACTATTTTATTTATTCGTAGATTTTTAACAAAATTTGATATGTTATCACAATTTACATCAAATATTTTATAATCTAATTGAATTCCATGTTCATAATAGTATTTATTATGTATTTCCGGAGATTTTGAATAAGATATGTTTTTTCCTAAGAGTCCTACATATTCCATAAAATCACTTCCTCGTCTATAGTATTTATTCTTCGCTATTTTCACAATTCCTCTTTAATAGTCATATTTTTAGTATGCATGGAAAAAGATTAAGAATTAGGGATTGCTATACAAATTCCTAATTCTTAGCCCTTTATTTACTGTAGTTGTTCATTTCCTTATATAGCTTTTTAAGAGCTCTTTTTTCTATCCTTGAAACATAAGATCTGGATATTCCCAGTAGTTTAGCAATTTCTCTTTGTGTTTTAGGCTTTCCATCCTGAAGTCCATATCTCATTTCAATTACACTTTTTTCTCTATCTGCTAAGCAGCTGTCTATTTTATTATATAATCTTTTAGTTTGGATTTTACTTTCCACTATTTCAATAATAGAATCATCATCACTGCTTAGAATGTCCATTAAAGAAATTTCATTGCCCTCTTTGTCAACTCCGATAGGATCCTGGAGATATACCTCACCTTTAGTTTTTTTATTATTTCTTATGAGCATGAGTATTTCATTTTCAATACATTTTGCAGCATAGGTAGCAAGCCTTGTTCCTTTTGAACTGTCAAAAGAATCTATTGCTTTTATCAAACCCACAGTTCCTATAGATATTAAATCATCTACATCTTTCCCAGGGTAAGAGTACTTTTTAACAATATGTGCAACAAGTCTTAAATTTCTTTCAATAAGTACGTTTTTAGCTGAAATATCCCCTTCTTTTAATTTTATTAAATAATATTTTTCTTCATTTTCATCTAAGGGCTGAGGAAATGAGCTATTATTTGTTACATATGCCGTTAGAAACACTACATTACTTAATACATCAAATAAGCATTCCATGGTAAACACCGGTGTTCCTCCTAATAGTGCTTATTAATATATTATGTTTTCTTTCAAAGAAAAGTGCCTGTACAATGATCTTTTTATTATTATTTTAATAATGGACTAACCGCCTCTACAATTTGCTGGAATACTGGAGAAGCCGTATTAGAAGCACTTTCAGTATTCTTATTTATTTCAGGACAAATTACCACAATGGAGTAATATTTTTCTCCAATTTTAAAAAAGCCTGTAAACCAGCCATCTGATGTATCCCCTCTCTCAGTTGATCCTGTTTTTCCACCTACCTCAACATTTTTAACTGCAGCTTCTGTTCCTGTTCCTTTTTTTACCACACTTATCATTTGAGCCTTTAATTCATTAGCTGTAGCTTTTTCAATTACCTGCTTGTTTTCTGTTTTGCATTGCTGAACCATATCATTATTATTATTAACATATCCATCAATAATATATGGCTTCACATATTTTCCTCCGTTTACTACTGTATTTGGAATTGCAACTGCCTCCAATGGAGTAATTCTTACTCCTTGACCAATTGCTGTTTTATAAATGGATTTATCCTCAAGCTTAGGTTCTTTTTCCTCAATGGCACCGCTTTGTTCATCATATAATCCAAGAACTTTATCAAATAATCCCTGATTATTAGCATTATCATAAAAATTATCTGCCCCTACTTCCATACCTATCTGCCCGAAAATATCATTGCAGGATGCTGATAATGCCTCACCTGGAGTTAAAGTACCATGAAATCTGTGGGAATCCTTTTCATAAATGCCACTGCATGTATAGGATTTAACCAGGTTTATACTTTTCTTGTCAAGGCCTGCCTCTTCAACAATGACTTTAAATATTGAACCTGGGTATAAACCATGATTAGTACTAGCCCCAATTATTACATTAGGCTGAGTATTATCCTTTTGATTAATGGATATTATTTTTCCAGTATTGCTTTCTACCAATAATACACCTATATTTTTATAATCTGAGTACTTTTTATCCTTGAGTACCTCATCAATCTTATCCTCTATGTCTTTATTAATTGTGAGTCTTATATTAAGATTATTTTCAGGAATAATATTTTGTTCTTCTGTAATTTCTCCATCAACTTTTCTTTGAAAAGTTACTTGAGGAAATTTATTTTGTTTTAATTTCTGCTGAATTAAATTCTCTAAACTATTGCCATCCTTATTTACAGTTTTACCGTTTTTAATGGTATCAGCATTTGTAATTACATTTTCTATTTTCCATGCATATCTTCTATCTACCTCAATGTGCTTATAGGCGTATATTCCCTTTAATCCACTGATTTTTTTTATTTCGTTGTAAGTTTCTTCATTTACTTCGTACTTTAAAATAATGCTTTGATTTTTTTCAATATCATCTTTTAAATCAAAACCATCTTTATATTTTCCTAAAGTTGAATTGTAATTATTTAATATATACATTACAGTAAGTATCTTTTCATTCATTGGATCATTAAAATTATCCTTAAAAAGATTTGGTACAATAACAATGTCATATATTGTATTATAATTTAAAAGCTGCTTTCCATTAGCATCAAACAAATTATAATTTATATCTGACAAATTTTCCGTATATTCATACTGAGAATTTGCAATTACAGATAATTTGCTTGTTTCGCTGTATTGAAATTTAAATATTCTGTATATTTGAAAAGCAAGCAGGCAGACTAAAATTATTAAAATACATATCAATTTTCTTTTAATTATACTCTTATACAAAAAAACACCCCATTTAGCCAGGCTATATTATTATAGATTCTAGACTAAAATAAGATGTTTTATTCAATGGTTATTCATTTCTTTGAAGGATCTGCTTTATCTTTGCAACTATAATGTCAATTGCAACTTTGTTATGTCCTCCTTCAGGAATTATGATATCTGCATACCGTTTTGAAGGTTCTATAAACTGCATATGCATTGGCCTTACAACGTTTAAATATTGATTTATTACTGTATCAACTGTTCTTCCTCTTTCATTAATATCCCTTACCAGTCTTCTTATAATTCTTACATCAGGGTCTGTATCTACATATAATTTTATATCAAGCAGATCCCTGATTTCTTTTTCCTGAAGAATTAATATTCCTTCAACAATTATAATTTCCCTTGGTTTTACCTTAATGGTTTCTTTTTTTCTATTATGTATCTCAAAATCATATATGGGCTTTTCAATACAATTTCCCTCTAAAAGAGATTTTAGATGTTTAACCAATAAAGGAGTATCAAATGCATCAGGATGATCATAGTTAGTTTTTGTTCTTTCCTCGAAGGACAAATTACTTTGATCCTTATAATATGAATCCTGCTCAATTACAGCCAGATAATCTTCATCAAACTTACTGCATATTTCATTTGCTATAGTACTCTTTCCTGAACCTGACCCTCCTGTAATTCCTATTAAAATTGGACGTACCATTTATTTTCCCCCTTGAAAATCTTCATTATGGTTTCAATTATTTATCTGCTCTTGATTAACAAGTCATTTTTCAATAAAGTTTTTTCGCTGTCTGCCTTATATATCATTTGTGCCACAGGTGTAGATGGAATAGATTCATGGTCTTTATTTTTTAAATTAGTAAGTCTTACAGTAAAGTTATCACCCTGAGGTCTAAGTACCTCTACTTCATCGCCTTCAAAAATTTTATTTCTCTGCTCAATTGTAGCAACGCCATTATCAAAACTTTTTACAATTCCCACTATATCATAATCTCTGATATAGGATGAGGTTTCATATATCTGCTTATTTTTCTCTCCAAAGTAAAAGCCTGTATGATATTGCCTATGACTGGCTTTACTTAAATCTGTGAGCCACTTCTCATTAAACTTATATTCCTCTGGATTATCAAAGTAGGAATCAAGAGCCTGCCTGTATGCCTTTACAACTGATGCCACATAATATGCGCTTTTCATTCTTCCTTCAATCTTAAGTGAATTAATACCACACTGAACTAATTCAGGAATATGCTCTATCATACATAAATCCTTTGAATTCATTATATAAGTTCCCTTTTCATCTTCTACTACGGGGAAGTACTGACCAGGCCTTTTTTCTTCCATTAGATAATATTTATATCTGCATGGCTGAGCACAGGCACCCCTGTTTGAATCTCTTCCTGTCATATAATTAGAAAGAAGACATCTTCCAGAATAAGAAATGCACATGGAACCATGAACAAAAGCTTCAATTTCACAGTCACTTGGCAATTTTTCTCTTATGCATTTAATCTCCTCAAGTGATAATTCCCTAGCTAAAACAATTCTTTTAAATCCTTGTTTATACCAAAACTGTGCAGATTTCCAGTTTACATTATTAGCCTGAGTGCTTAAATGAAGCTCCATTTCTGGCACAACTTCTTTTGCTGTCATTAGTATACCTGGATCTGAAACCAATATTGCATCTACATTCAGTGCAGACAGATTTTTAAGATATTCTTCCAATCCAACTAAATCTTCATTATGAGGGAATACGTTAATTGTTACATATATTTTTTTTCCCCTGCTATGAGCATAATTAACTCCTTCAGAAAGTTCTTCATCAGTAAAATTGTCTGCAAAAGCTCTTAAATTTAATTTATTTCCCCCTAAATAAACTGCATCAGCTCCAAAATCAATAGCAGTCTTTAATTTCTCTAGATTTCCTGCTGGAGCCAGTATTTCAGGTTTATTCATAGCTTCTCCTCCTTGTAATAACAGCTATTCCATCACCCATTGGAATAACGGATAGCATCAATTCCTTAGACTTTGAAACTTGGTCTAAAAATTTTCTCATTCTTTTCACAATAGTAATTTTTCTTCTTATAACAAGCTCCTTGGATGCAATCATTCCTCTAAAAAGAACATTGTCAGCTATAATTACGCCATCCTCTTGTAATAGTCTTAAGCATTCAGGTAAAAAATCATTGTAGTGGGCTTTTCCGGCATCCATAAATATTAAATCATATTTCCCATGCAGATTTTTTAATACTTCAATGCACTCTCCATTTAAAACATTTATACGATCATCATATCCATATAATTTTATATTAGCTTTAGATATGTTTACCATATTAAGATCTCTTTCAATGGTATCTATTTTGCATTTATCACCTGATGCCTTACACATTAGTATGGATGAATAACCAATTGCTGTTCCAAGTTCAAGGATAGTTTCTGGTTTTTTTATATTTATCATAATTTCAAGAAATTTTCTTACTTCTTTATGAACTATTGGTACAGAATTTTCTATTGCATAATCCTCCAGCTGCTTAAGTTCTCCAGAACTTTCTTCAATTAGGCTTCTAATATATTGCTCCATATAATCATAAGTTATTCCGCTCATAATTTCCTCCAATAGTACTAATATTTGTTATTTAAGTTTTGAATCTATATACTGCTTTTTAACATCTAAAAATTTGCTGTAATTATCAGTAAAAAAATGCGGACCGTCTTTAATAATTATAAAATAGATGTTATTTGATTTTTCAGGATTTATTGCTGCTTCCAGAGACGCCTTTCCTGGTGAACATATTGGTCCAACAGGTAAACCTTCAACATAATAAGTATTATATGGAGATTTTACTTTTAAATCATTAGTACGAACTACTTCTTTATGAGCATCTAAAGCATATAGTACTGTTGCATCTGATTGAAGTTTCATTTTTTTATTTAATCTGTTATAGAAAACAGAAGCAACTTTAGGCCTGTCACTATCCTGTACTGCCTCTTTTTCCACTATAGAAGCCATTGTAACAAAATTTTCAATGTTATTATCATTTATTTCTTTATTATTATTCTTTTTTATTTCAGTTATAACTTCTTCAAATCTGCTTAGCATTATTTTAATAACTTCTTCACTGGATGAATTCTTTTCAAATTCATATGTATCAGGGAAAAGATATCCTTCCAATGCATATCTCTTTTTCCCATCCCTTTTTATGTAAACGGGCAGTTTATAATCCTTGCATGTACTTAAAAAATCGTCTTTTTTAACTATACCGTTTTTGTCTAAAAGCTGAGCAATTTGTTTAATGTCATATCCTTCAGGTATTGTAACTTTTACTGCATTTTCATTATATATACCCTTTTCTAAATCATCAATTAATTTTTGAAGAGAAACATTTGAAGATATCTCATATGTACCTGGTTTAATATTAGTATTATTTTTATAATTGTTTTTTATATAAAGTTTTGTAAGAAAGCTGTTTTTCAGTGATCCCTGCTTATTCAGTTTATCAACAATATTATACAAGCTGTCCCCCTTATTTACATATAAAACAAAATTTTTGTTTTTATTAAGAGGATGGCTAACCACCTTTTCAAATAAAATGAAAGTAGTCAGCCCAATTATTAAAAATATTATCAGTAAAACACTAAATATCTTTAGTAATACCTTTTTACTCATAAAAACCTCACTATTTTCTTCTCTGAGACTTTTTCCTCAAATCTGTGTTTAATATTCTCTTCCTAAGTCTAATATTTTCTGGTGTTATCTCCACTAATTCATCTGAAGCTACAAAATCCAGGCAGTTTTCAAGGCTCATTATTCTCACAGGAGTAAGTTTTAAAGCTTCATCTGCTCCTGATGATCTTGTATTTGACAGATGTTTCTTCTTGCACACATTAACTTCAATATCATCTGCTCTTGAACATTCACCACATATCATTCCTTCATAAACTTCTACTCCTGGTCCAATGAATAAAGTTCCTCTATCCTGAGCATTAAACAATCCATAAGTAATAGAAACACCATCTTCAAATACCACAATAGATCCTCTGTTTCTTTCTGGAATGTCTCCTTTGTATTTTTCAAAACCTTCAAATACATGATTCATTATTCCATTACCCTTTGTATCTGTCATGAATTCGCTTTTAAATCCAATTAACCCTCTGGCAGGTACTGTAAATTCAAGTCTTGTGTACCCATTCACAGCAGAAGTCATATTTACCATTTCTGCTTTTCTAGGTCCTAGCTTTTCCATAACTACTCCCATAAATTCTTCTGGTACATCTATAGTTAAATATTCAATTGGCTCCAGTAAGTTGCCTTGTTTATCTTCTTTAAATATTACAGTTGGCTTGGATACCTGGAATTCAAATCCTTCTCTTCTCATAGTTTCAATTAAAACTGATAAATGAAGTTCTCCTCTTCCACTTACCTTAAACATATCTGGTGATTCAGTTTCTTCAACTCTTAAGCTTACATTAGTTTCAAGTTCTTTTATCAATCTGTCTCTTAAATGTCTTGAAGTTACAAATTGTCCATCTCTTCCAGCAAAGGGAGAGTTATTTACCATAAAGTTCATGCTTAATGTTGGCTCATCAATATCCACAAATGGTAATTGTTCAGGATTATTTATGTCTGCAATAGTTTCACCTATATTAATATCTGAAATTCCTGAAACTGCAACTATATCACCAAGCATTGCCTCTGATGTTTCTTCTCTCTTTAATCCATTATAAACATAAAGATTAGATATTTTAACATTGTCTATTTTTCCATCTTTTCTTATTAAGGCAACATTTTGATTTTTCTTTATAGTTCCCCTTTCAATTTTCCCAATTCCTATTTTACCAACATACTCATTAGAATCTATAGTTGTTATTAAAAGCTGAAGCGGCATGTCCAAGTACCCTTCTGGTGCCTTTACATTTTTTATTATTGCATCAAACAGAGGATCCATATTAGTGCTTTCATCTTCTAATTCTTTCTTGGCAATACCAGTTTTTGCAGAGCAGTAAACTACAGGGAAATCCAGTTGATCATCATCTGCTCCTAATTCAATAAATAAATCAAATACTTCATCAAGTACTTCCGTTGGTCTTGCATCTGGTCTGTCAAGTTTATTAATTACTACAATTGGTTTTAAATTTAATTCCAGTGCCTTTTTTAGAACAAATTTTGTCTGAGGCATAGGTCCCTCATAGGCATCTACTACAAGTAGGACACTGTCTACCATTTTGAGTACACGTTCAACTTCTCCTCCAAAATCAGCATGTCCCGGGGTATCCACAATATTTATCTTAATTCCGTTGTGCATAACAGATGTATTTTTAGATAATATTGTTATACCTCTTTCTCTTTCCAGGTCATTAGAATCCATTACTCTTTCCTGAACTTTTTCATTTTCCCTGAAAACGTGACTTTGTTTTAATAATGCATCTACCAAAGTTGTCTTACCATGATCAACATGCGCAATTATAGCTACGTTCCTTATATCATTTCTTACAAATAAATCCATTTTTACTCCTCCAAAACTGTTGTATAAAATCTCCAAAAAAATTGGATACATAAAGTATCCAATTGCATTTTATCATGTTTATTTTAAACTTATAATACGAAAAAGTCAATATAACAGAAATTATAAATTATTTGCCTTCTTCAAATGTTAAATCAATATTAATTGCATCGTTTAAAATTTTCATTATATCTTCCCAAACTACTCCAAATTTTTGCTCAGCCAGTAAATAATCTTTTACATCTGGATTCATAGAAACTATAGAATACAGATTTTGCAGCTTTTCTTCAAGTTCTTTAGATAATTTACCATTCTGTGCTTGTTCTGAATAAGCCTCAATTTGAACTTTTCTAAAATCATCCAGCATTTTTTTATTTGTTTCATTTAATTTTACTTTTTCGCTAGCCTTTCTCAATTCAACTACATCAGGATAATTTTTTAATTCATTTGCCAGTTCATGTGCCTTATCATAAATATTCATTATTGTTACCCTCCTTATACATTAAAAGAAAATGTTAACTTTAAAAATTTTTCATTCTTACAATTCTAAATTTCCATTATTATTGGAAGAATCATTGGTTTTCTCTTAGTTTTCTCATATAAGAAAGTTCTTAATGCTTCTTTTATATTAGATTTTATGGTTGCCCACTCAGTTATATGTTTATCCTGGCAATCTAATAAAGAATTCTTAACAATTTCTCTTGCACCTTCCATTAAATCCTCGGATTCTCTAACATATACAAATCCTCTTGAGATAATATCAGGTCCTGCAATTACAGATCCGGTTTCCTTTTCTATAGTTACAACTACTGTTAATATACCATCCTGAGAAAGGTGTTTCCTATCTCTCAATACAATATTTCCAACATCCCCAACACCTAATCCATCAACAAAAACCTGTCCGGATGGAACAGTTCCATTTTTCCTAATGCTATCTCTGGTTACTTCTATGACATCACCATTTTCAGCAAGAACAATATTATTGCTTGGCATTCCTAATTTTTCTGCCAGTTCAGCATGCTGTTTCAAATGTCTATATTCACCGTGCACCGGCATAAAAAACTTTGGCTTAACAAGTGTATGCATAAGCTTTAATTCTTCCTGGCAGGCATGGCCTGAAACATGAACATCTGCCAGTGATTCATAAATTACTTCTGCACCTTTTTTAAATAACTGATTTATAACTCTGGAAACAAGCTTCTCATTACCAGGTATTGGTGAAGCTGAAATAATTACCATATCTCCAGGTGTTATGCTGACTTTTTTATGTTCTGAAGCAGCCATCCTTGTTAAAGCAGACATTGGTTCCCCCTGACTTCCAGTTGTCAGTATTACAATCTGATTATCAGGGTATTTGCCTATATCATCTATACTAATTAATATATTTTCTCCTACATCCAGATATCCTAAGTGAGTTGCAACATCCACTATATTTTCCATACTTCTGCCAGATACAGCTACTTTTCTGCCATATCTGGATGCAGCAGTAATAATCTGCTGGAGTCTGTGAACATGTGATGCGAAAGTAGCAACTATTATCCTGCCTTTTGCATCAGCAAATATTCTTTGAAATGTTTCTCCTACAGTACTTTCTGACATTGTATAGCCAGGTCTCTCAACGTTTGTGCTGTCACAAAGCATTAACAATACTCCTCTTTTGCCAAGCTCTGCAAATCTTGCCAAGTCAGCTACAGATCCATCAATTGGAGTATAGTCAATTTTAAAGTCTCCTGTATGTAATACTACGCCTAATGGTGTATGTATTGCAATTGCTACAGAATCAGCAATACTATGACTTTGTCTGATAAATTCTACGGATAAATTATCCAGCTTAATAATATCCTTGGGTTTAACACATCTTAAATCAACAGTTCCAAGCATGTTATGTTCCTTTAGTTTTGACTCAACAATACCTAAAGTAAGCTTTGTTCCGTAAACTGGTACATTAACTTCCTTCAGCACGTACGGAAGGGCCCCAATATGGTCCTCATGCCCATGAGTAAGAAAAATACCCTTAACTCTTTCAATATTCTTTACTAAATAAGTAACATCAGGAATTACTAAGTCTATTCCTAACATTTCTTCATCGGGAAACTTTAGTCCGCAGTCTATAACAACAATATCATTTTTATATTCAATAGCTGTTAAGTTCTTTCCGATTTCATTTACTCCTCCTAAAGGAATAATCTTAATATTATCTTTTACTTTTTTCACAAATCTTCCCTCCTTTATGCAATGATTATTGCTGTAAACGTATCATTATTTACTACTTTTTTTAGAGCATTCATTACATAATCCAAAAAATTTTACACTATGGTTTAAAACCTTAAAATTGTACTTTTGCTCTATATTGTGTTCCAATACTTCTAGCAGGTCACCTTGAACCTCTATTACTTTTCCACAACTAGTGCAAATCAAATGATGATGCTGATGGTTTTCTTCTTCATGAACCAATTCATATCTGCTGCATCCATCATTTAAATCAAGCTTACTTACTGCGCCAAGCACTTCCAGCAATTGTATTGTTCTATACACAGTTGCCAGACCTATTTCAGGACAGTCCTTTTTTACAAGATCATATATTTCTTCTGTGGTCAGATGACTACCTTCATTTTTTATAATCACATCCACAATGGCCCTGCGCTGCGGTGTCAGCTTGTAACCTTTGTTTTTTAAATTATTTTTTAAATTTTCAATTTGCTGTGATGATAATTTTGACATTGCTTCTCCTCTCTTTTAAAATTATTAAACAAACATTAATTTAATTCATCACTAGAAAATAATGTTTCATAAGCTTCTGTTACAACTGCAAATTCGTCATCATCATCAATTGTAACTAAGACTTCACTGCCTTCTGCATCTTTATCTATTCTAAGTGCTACGGCTTCATCTGTATCTTCATCCTTTGGCACTAAGATTACATATTCTTTATCTTCAATATCCATTTTTGTTATTACATCAAATTCTACTTCATTGTTTTCCTCATCATATAATGTAATTGAATCTATATTATTATCCATTATTATATCCACCTTTTAAATTTATTTGCTTATGCTGTCAAGATATCCTTGTAAAATATATGTAGCAGCAATCTTATCAACAATCTTTTTTCTCTTAGCTCTTGATAAGTCAGCTTCAAGCATAGCTCTGTTGGCTGCTACTGTTGTTAGTCTTTCATCCCAATACTTAATTTCTATACTAAGTCTTTCTTCTACAATTTTGCAAAATTCCATAACTTTTTCACTTTGAGATCCTAATGATCCATTCATATTCTTTGGCAAGCCTGAAATTATGTATTCAGCCTGATATTCATTACATATTTTTTTTATTTCTTCTATATCTCTTTCAATTCCCTTTCTGCGTATTGTAGTTATCCCCTGTGCTGTATATCCAAGTGGATCACTTACAGCAACACCTATTGTCCTGTCTCCAACATCTAATCCTATTATTCTCATAAATTTCTACTCCAATGTATGTTTTTTAATTATATTAAAATAAAATGCCCAAAAGGGCATTTTATTTATTTAATCCCTAAATATGATTTTAATACCTCTTCAAGTATTTCATCCCGTTCAAGCTTTCTAACCAATGCTCTGGCACCATTGTAATTTGTAATATAAGTTGGATCTCCGGAAATCAGGTATCCTACCAGCTGATTAACAGGATTGTATCCTTTTTTTATTAATGCATCATACACTTCTGTTAATATTTCCTTGGTTAAATCCTTTTTATCCTTACAAAAATCAAATTGTATTGTATTATCATTACCCAATTTTCTCACCCCTTTTTTTAGATTAAATTAATCTAATAACATATATTTAGGGTTTATATACGTTCTCAACTGTTAATTTTATTATAAAACATTATTAATAAAAAGTACACTATTTTACTAAGATTTCCACCATATCGTAAGCTTTATTAACTGCTTCCTGAATTTTTTCCGGAAGTTTTCCACCTGCCTGAGCCATATCTGGTCTTCCGCCACCGCCGCCGCCAGCAATAGCAGCCACTTCTTTTATTATTTTTCCGCAGTGGATTCCTTTAGAAACAGCATCCTTTGTAGCCATTGCTACGAACTGTACTTTACTGTCACAGGTACTTCCTAAAACTATGACGCCATCTTCTACTTTATTTCTAAGTTTATCGGCCAGTTCTCTTAAAGCTTCTCCATCTATGTCCTTAACTATACCTGTTACTACCTTAATACCCCTAATATTTTTCATATTTTTAAGAAGATCATCTTCCGATGAGCTGGCAAGTTTATTTTTTAAACCTGCTATTTCTTTATCTCTATCCTTAATTTCTGAAATTAGAACATTTATCTTTTGAATTATATCCTTTTCTGTGCACCTTAATGTATTTGATGCTTCTTTCAGCAGGCTGATTTTATCTTCTACCAGCTTAATGGCATTTTCACCTGTTACTGCCTCTATTCTTCTAATACCTGCAGCTACACCGCTTTCAGAGACAATTTTAAATAATCCTATTTCTCCTGAATTTTTTGCATGGGTTCCTCCGCAAAGTTCCTTACTAAAGTCACCTATAGAAACAACTCTGACTTCATCTTTGTATTTATCATCAAATAATGCTATTGCCCCGCTTTTCTTTGCATCGGATATTGACATTATTTCTGTTTCCACAGGCTGAACTTTAACAATTTCTCTATTCACTACTTCTTCAATTTTACGCAATTCTTCTTCTTTAACAGCTTCAAAATGATTAAAGTCAAACCTTAATTTTTCATTATCAACATATGAACCTGCCTGATGTACATGATCTCCAAGCACCACTCTTAATGCAGCATCCAGCAGATGAGTTGCACTATGGTTTTTTCTTATCATTTGTCTTCTCTCTTCGTTAACTTCTAATGTAACATTTTCATTTAAACTTATATTTCCTTCAATTACATTAACAAAGTGCATTATCTTTCCAGAAATATTATTTTTACAATCAGTTACCACTGCCTTAAAATTATCATTATATATTAATCCAGTGTCTCCAATCTGTCCTCCCATTTCAGCATAAAATGGTGTGGTTTCAACCAGCATAACTCCACATTCTCCAGAATGAAGCTGATGTTTAACTTCATTATCACTTATTATAAATTGTACTGCAGATTGAAGCTTACTATTATTATAGCCATCAAATTCTGTATTTATTTCAAGGGGTATTTTATTTAAAATTGTATCCTCAACGCCCATATAGTTAGATTCTGATCTGGCAGATCTGGCCATATTCCTTTGGTTTTTCATCTCTCTTGTAAATCCATCTACATCAGCTGTCAGTCCCTTTTCCTTCAGTATTTCCAAAGTAAGCTCTAATGGAAATCCATACGTGTCATATAATTTAAATGCCTTATCCCCCTGAAGGATTTTTTCATGATCATTTTGAAGTTTTTCAATATATTCTCCTAGTATTTGGAACCCGCTGTCAATTGTTTCATTAAATCTTTCTTCTTCAAGTTTAATTACCTTTTTTATGTAAGCTTGTTTTTCTTTTAATTCAGGATAATTTATATAAGAGTTTTCAATTACCACATCTGTTAAATTGTATAAAAATGTTTCTTTTATACCTAGTGTTTTTCCATGTCTTGCGGCTCTTCTTAAAAGCCTTCTTAGGACATATCCTCTTCCTTCATTAGAAGGTAATATACCATCACTTATCATGAAAGTAATGCTTCTTATATGGTCTGTTATTATTCTCAGTGAAGTATCAGATTTTTTATTTTCTCCATATTTTACTCCGCTTATTTCTGAAACTTTTCCTAATATTGCCTTTAATGTATCAACTTCAAAAATGCTATCTACACCCTGCATTATAGTAGCAATTCTTTCAAGTCCCATACCTGTATCAATGTTTGGATTGGAAAGTTTATTATAATTTCCATCATCATCTTTATCATACTGAGTAAAAACCAGATTCCAAAATTCAACTGTCCTGTCTTCTTCAGATGCTTTTATAAATTCCTCAGTAGTTGTAATTTGTCCATTACCTTTATCATAATGAATTTCAGAACAAGGCCCGCATGGACCTGAACCATGTTCCCAGAAGTTATCTTCTTTTCCAAGTCTAAAAATTCTATTTGGGTCTATATCTGTAGATTTAGTCCATATTTCAAAGGCTTCATCGTCATCGGTATAAATTGTAACATATAATTTATCCTTAGGAAGCTCTAAAACCTCAGTTATATATTCCCATGCCCAGGGTATTATTTCCTTTTTAAAATAATCGCCAAATGAAAAGTTTCCAAGCATTTCAAAGAATGTAGCATGTCTTGAAGTGATGCCTACATTATCAATATCGCCAGTTCTAATACATTTTTGGCATGTGGTAACTCTCCTCCTAGGTGGCTCTTGCATTCCTGTAAAATATGGCTTTAAAGGTGCCATACCTGCATTTATTAATAATAAGCTTTTATCATTATTTGGTACTAATGAAAAGCTTGGCAGTCTAAGATGTCCTTTTGATTCGAAAAATTTTAAATATGATTCCCTGATTTCATTTAATCCCATCTTTTTCATTTTAATTGCTCCTTTTCCAGTTAATAATAAAAAAAGCCATCAATCCCAAAGGGACGAAAGCTATTCCGTGGTACCACCCTAATTATAAAAAACAAAGTTTTTACTCTCATTAAAGATAAAGCTCATGGCCTGCTTCAATATTTTATTCAAAAAGTTTACACCAGCCACTTTTTCTCTGAATTGCAATAAAATATTTACTTTTTCCAATCATAGCCTGCATATTCATTTATGACTAAGATTATAGATAATATTTATGATGATGTCAATATGATATTTATTTTATTTAGTAAATTTAAAAAAAGTAATAATTAATATCTTCATATATAATTTTTACTATCACTCCTACAGGTACAGCTATTATCATGCCTATAAATCCTCCAATCTGCCCACCTAGAAGCAGCAATATAATTACCAGAAGAGGATGCATGCTTACGCTGTTGCCAGTAACTTTTGGTGATATAATATTTCCTTCTATTAATTGAAGCAGATACAAAAAAATTATTGTATATATTCCTGCTTTTGTGGACTTTATAAAACCCATTACAACAGCTGGTACAGCTCCAAATATTGGCCCAAAGTATGGAATTATATTAAAAAAAGCATTTAAAATCGATAATAGCACTGGAAAATCAATTTTTAATGTAAATAAAATAATAAATGTAAAAACTCCAATAATAACACTTAATAATAACTGCCCAACTATGTATTTACCTAAGACCTTATCAATATCCTGTAAAATATTTTTTATTATTCTTCTTGATTTAATTGGAAACATTATTAGTGCTTTATTAAAAATAATATCACTGTCTGCCATAAAATAATAGGATATTATAGGTATAACAGCTGCTGAGAGTAGATCCTGACCTATATTTAATGCTCCATCAAATAATTTATTTAGGATTTCTGCCATTAAATTATCTATTTTATCATATATTTTATCCATTATAACGTAAATAGTTTTATTATTATTTAATGGCTTAAATTTTTCATAAATAAGTTCTATATTTTTCTGTATTTTTATAATGCCGCTGTCTACATTTAATCCCTCTTTTAAAATTGAAGGAACAATAATATAAATAAATGCAGCACAAAGAAATATTAGAAATACAATAATCAGCAGTGCTGAAAGTCTCTTATTTAAGCCTCTTTCTACAATTTTATTTTGAAGGGGCATAAGTGTATATGCAATAATTAATGATATAAAAATTAAATACACTATTTCTTTTAAAACAAAGCTTTTATATATAATCCATATTACTGCTATAAAAAATACAAATATTAAAATTAATTTAATTTGTTTCTTGTTCTTCAACAATTTTTATTTCACCATCTTTTTTGAACAATTTATGCGGCATGCTCCTTAAATTAAACTTGTCACATTGTTTGTAGTTAAGTAAATTATCGTCCCCAAGTATAGTATTACAAACAGGAATAACAAGCTTCCCATTAATAAAATTATTAAAAAAACCAGTGGAAATTAATAGTCCAGTAATATAAAAATCATTTTTTCTAAAGATACACTCTTCAATTACACCAATTATATTTCCGCAGTTATCAACAGTATCCAATCCTTTTATTTCGCTGAAGCTGAAATATCTGTTTTTATTAAATTTATCTACAATCATCACATTATTAAATGAGATAATATCCTCATTTAAAACATTTATACTATTACTAAAAATTCCACTGGAGGAAACTTTAAATCCAATAACCCTTTTCTTATTAAGATCTATTAAAATATCCTTAATATAGCCTATTTTTTTACCATTAACATTAAAAACTTCCATTAAAATAAAGTCTTTTACTCTGTACATTATTAATCACCATCTATTGCTTTTTATATAGTTTTCCAGTTTTGTGATAAAATATAACCAGTTTCTAAATTATAAATAAAAATTTCAAAAAATAAAAAAACCCATGCTTAAACATGAGTTTTCTTTTATTTATAAATTCAAATATATTTAGTTTTCTCCATGAACATGTTCATGAATAGTTTCTGAATGATTCTTAACAGCCCATTCTTCTAATCCTACAGATTTTCTATAATCATTTATAGCCTTATGAATTGCTTCTTCAGCTAATACTGAACAGTGCATTTTTACTGGAGGAAGTCCATCTAAAGCTTCAGCCACAGCTTTATTTGTAAGCTCCCATGCGTCTTCTAAATTCTTGCCCTTTATTAATTCTGTAGCCATACTTGATGAAGCAATAGCTGAACCGCATCCAAATGTTTTAAACTTTACATCTTTAATTATATTATCTTCAACTTTAATGTATATTTTCATAATATCCCCGCACTTAGGGTTTCCAACTTCACCTATGCCGTTAGCATCAGGAATTTCACCTACATTTCTTGGATTTCTAAAGTGATCCATAACTTTTTCACTATACATCATAATACAATCAACCTCCTATAAAACATATTAAAATAAAAGTTTTATTCTGCAAATAATTTATCTTTATCAGAAAGCTTTAAGAAGTCTTCCCAAAGTGGAGACATTTCTCTTCTTCTCTTAACTAAACCCGGCAGTACTTCTAAAATATAATCCACATCTTCTTCAGTACTCTTTGCTCCCAAAGTAAGCCTTAAAGATCCATGAGCTACCTCATGTTTTAATCCCATAGCCAAAAGTACATGGGAAGGATCCAAAGATGCTGATGCGCATGCACTTCCAGTAGATGCATATATTCCAGCAAAATCCAAATCAAGTAATAGTGTTTCACCTTCTATACCAATAAAGCTGAAGTTAGCATTTCCAGGTAATCTTTTGCTTTCGTCCCTGGTTCCATTTATTTTTGTATATGGAATTCTCTCTAATATTCCACTTACTAACTTATCTCTCAAGGCAGTTAATCTTTTACTCTCATTTTTCATTTCATTTGTAGCCAGTTCAATAGCTTTTCCAATGCCTACTATTCCTGGTATATTTTCAGTACTGGCTCTTTTACCTCTCTCCTGGCCGCCTCCATGAATGAGACTTTCAATTTTAATTCCTTTTCTTATGTAAAGTGCTCCAATTCCCTTTGGCCCATAAAACTTATGACCTGACATAGAAAGAAGATCAATGTTCATATCTTTAACATCTATTGGAACATGAGCAACTGCTTGAACTGCATCTGTATGAAATAAAATCTTATGTTCCCTGCATAGCTTTCCAATTTCCTTAATTGGCTGTATAGTGCCCACTTCATTATTTGCAAACATAATAGAAACTAAAATTGTATCAGGTCTTATTGCTTTTTCTACATCTTCTACACTTACCATACCATATTTGTCCACTGGCAGATAGGTAACCTGAAATCCCTGTCTTTCCAAAAATTTTGATGTATTTATTATAGCATGGTGTTCAATTGAAGTAGTAATTATATGCTTTCCTTTATTCATATGTGCATAAGCTATACCTTTAAGTGCCCAGTTATCTGATTCTGAACCACCTGCAGTAAAAAATATCTCATTTTTTTCTGCATTAATTGCTTTTGCAACTCTTTCTCTGCTCAAATTTACTGCCTTTTTAGTGTTATCTGAAAATGAATATAATGAAGATGGGTTACCAAATTCTTCGGTAAAATAAGGCATCATCTCCTTTAATACTTCTGGCCTTGTAAATGTTGTGGCTGCATAGTCCATATATACTTTTCTATCCATAATCTACACTCCTTTAATTTTATCAGAATTCATATTTTTATAGTCTTCAACCATATCGTGAAGAGTAGTTGATTCCATTACTTTATCCATGCTGTCCTTAAGCCTTGCCCATAGTAATCTGGTAGCGCAGGATCCTATATTTGAACAGCTCTTATCTTCAAGACACTCAGAAATTTCTATAGGTCCTTCAAGCACATTCATAATTTGCGCAACTGTTATTTCTTCAGGAGGTCTGCTTAAATAATATCCACCCTGAGCTCCCCTGATACTTTTAATTAATTTTGCCTTTCTCAAAGGTGAAAACAGCTGTTCAAGATAATACTCAGAAATTTTTTGCTTTTCTGATATACTTTTTATAGAAAGTGGTTGTTCTCCATAATGAATAGCCAATTCTACCATGGCTTTTACTCCATATCTTCCTTTAGTAGATAACTTCATTTTATCACTTCCTCATAAAAATAATTCAGACATTGTTGAGTGATTTACTCTGATTTCAGATTAATAATAACAAAGGAGAGTAAAATTGTCAACAATTAATATGTAAATTATAAATAATAATTTACTGTACATATAATCGGGATAAAAATGAGCCTGCCATATAATCAGCAGGCTCATTACTTTTTTATTTATTATTTAAATATTCATCAATAGCCTTTGCAGCTTTTTTGCCTGCTCCCATTGCAAGTATAACTGTTGCAGCGCCAGTAACAGCATCTCCGCCGGCATATATTCCTGTTCTAGTGGTTGCGCCGGTTTCTTCTTCAGCAACAAGACATTTGCGTTTATTCATCTCAAGACCCTTTGTAGTTTTTGCAATTAATGGATTTGGTGATGTTCCAAGAGACATTATTACTGTATCAACATCAATTACAAATTCAGATCCTGGAATTTCAATTGGTTTTCTTCTTCCTGAAGCATCAGGCTCTCCAAGTTCCATTCTCACACATTTCATTCCATTAACCCAGCCCTTCTCATTTCCAAGAATTTCAACAGGGTTAACTAAAAGATCAAAAATTATGCCTTCTTCCTTTGCATGATGTACTTCTTCAGCTCTGGCAGGTAACTCAGCCTCACTTCTTCTGTATACAATATGGACCTCTGCTCCAAGTCTAAGTGCAGTTCTTGCAGAATCCATGGCCACGTTTCCTCCACCTACGACAGCAACCTTTGCTCCAACTTTTATTGGTGTATCATAATCATCCTTAAAAGCCTTCATTAGGTTATTTCTTGTTAAAAACTCATTAGCAGAAAATACTCCATTTAAGTTTTCTCCAGGTATGCCCATGAATTTAGGCAGTCCAGCACCTGATCCTATAAATACAGCATCAAATTTTTCCTGCTCAACTAATTCATCAATTGTTACTGTTCTTCCAATTACTACATTTGTTTCAATCTTAACTCCAAGTTTTTTAACATTTTCTATTTCATGTGCAACTACTGTATCCTTAGGAAGTCTGAATTCAGGTATACCATATACTAAAACCCCGCCTGCCTTATGAAGTGCTTCAAATATTGTTACATCATAGCCAAGTTTAGCTAAATCACCGGCACAGGTAAGTCCTGCTGGACCTGAACCAATTACTGCAATCTTTTTATTATTAGCTGGCAGCTTTTCACTTAAATCTATATTGTTTTCTCTTGACCAGTCTGCCACGAATCTTTCCAGTTTACCTATTGCTACTGCTTCTCCTTTAATGCCAAGAACACATTTTTCCTCACATTGACTTTCCTGAGGGCAGACTCTGCCGCAAACTGCAGGAAGTGATGATGATTGTGCTATAACTCTAGCTGCTTCTTCAAATTCTCTATTTTTTACGTGCTGGATAAATTCTGGAATATGAATAGTTACAGGGCACTGTGTTACACACATAGGCTTCTTACAGTTTAAGCATCTGGAAGCTTCCTGTACTGCCTCATCTTCTGTGTATCCAAGACATACCTCATCAAAATTTTTAGCTCTAACCTTTGGATCCTGTTCACTTATTGGTGTTCTTTTCATTCTATCCATTATTTATCACTTCCTGTTTCAGTTTTGCATTTGCATACATGATCTTCTTTTTTCTCTTCAGCTTTATGGAGTGCTCTTCCCTCTTCGCTCTTATATAAAGCTGCTCTTCTCATAGCCTCATCAAAGTCTACAAGATGTGCATCAAACTCTGGGCCATCAACACATGTAAACTTGGTTTTTCCGCCTACTGTTACTCTGCATGCTCCACACATACCAGTACCATCAACCATCAATGTATTTAAACTTACTATTGTTTTAATATTATATTCTTTTGTAAGCTTAGCTACAAATTTCATCATTATCATAGGGCCTATAGCTATTACCTCACTATAGTTATTGCCAGCATCTATAAGTTCTTTTAAAAGGCCTGTAACAAGTCCTTTATATCCAGCTGAACCGTCATCAGTGGCAATATGTACTACTGCTCCAAGAGCTTTCATTTCATCTACCAGCAGTAAATAATCTTTACTTTTTCCGCCAATAATAACTTCTACGTTTACTCCTCTTTGTCTAAGCCATCTAACCTGAGGATACACTGGTGCTGCTCCAACTCCACCAGCAACAAACATTATTTTTTTAGCTTTCAGAGTTTCTAAATCTTCATGAACAAACTCTGAAGGTGTTCCTAAAGGTCCAACAAAATCTGCTAAAGAGTCACCCTGATTTAAGTTAAGCATTTCTGTTGTGGAATTTCCAACTGCCTGTACAACGATTGTAACAGAACCCTTCTTTTCATCAAAATCACAAATTGTTAAAGGTATTCTTTCACCTTTTTCATCAATTCTTAAAATTATAAACTGACCAGGCTTTGCACTTTTTGCTACCCTTGGTGCCTCTATATCCATAAGAAAAATGTTTGGTGCTACAATTTCCTTTTTTAAAATTTTATACATTTGCTGACCTCCCCAAAATATATATTTATCTAAATTTAATCTAGCACATTTATATTAATTATACAACAATAATATTATATTGAAAAATTGAAATCACTATATAATATATTCCAATTACTTCATAATATAGCAGAAAACTCTCCTACACTTTAAGAGAGTTTTCCTTGTTATATAGCTTTACTAAAAGTTAACTTTTTGTCCATAATATATTGCTGTAAATAACTTTTTCATTTCTTCGAAATTTATTTTTCTTGGATTTGCTCCAGTACAAGCATCTTCTAAAGCATGCTTTGAAATAAAATCAAGATTTGCTTTAAAATCTTCTTCTGATATTCCATACTCTTTAAGAGTACTTGGGATATTCATATTTTTATTCATTTCCTTAATCATTGAAGTTAATGAATCAACCAGTTCATCCGTAGTATTTCCGCTTAGTCCTAATCTTCTAGCTATTTCTGCATATCTTTCACCGCATGCTTTTTTGTTAAAGTCAATTACATATGGTAGATAAATAGCATTAGCACAGCCATGAGGAATATGGAATACAGCACCAGTCTTATGTGCCATACTGTGTGTTATACCAAGTAAAGCATTTGAAAATGCCATTCCAGCCAGGCACTGAGCAATATGCATTTTGCTTCTTGCTTCCTTATCTCCTTCATATGATTTAATTAATTCTTCTTTAATCATTTCAATTGCATGCATTGCAAGAGGATCACTGAAATCTGACCTTAATCCGGCTACATATGCTTCAATAGCATGTGTAAGAGCATCCATGCCTGTATATGCAGTTAATTTTGCAGGCATTGTCTGGGCCAATGCAGGATCAATTATTGCTATATCAGGAGTTAAATTAAAATCAGCTAAAGGATATTTTATTTTTGCTTTATAATCTGTAATTACTGAGAAAGAAGTTACTTCTGTAGCTGTTCCGCTTGTTGATGGAATTGCTACAAATCTGGCTTTTTTTCTTAATTCTGGAATTCCAAATGGAATAACAGCTTTTTCGAATGTAAAGTCTGGGTATTCATAGAATATCCACATAGCTTTTGCAGCATCTATTGGAGATCCTCCGCCTATTGATACGATCCAGTCAGGTCCAAATTCTCTCATTACTTTTGCACCATTCATAACAGTTTCAACAGAAGGATCAGGTTCTACTCCTTCAATTAATTTTACTTCTAATCCAGCTTTCTTAAGGTATTTTTCAACTTTATCCAAAAATCCAAATCTTCTCATTGAACCGCCGCCTACTACAACAACAGCTTTCTTTCCCTTAAGTTCTTTTAAATGTTCCAAGCTATTTTCTCCAAAATAAATATCTCTTGGTAATGTAAATCTTGACATATATAATCCTCCTTATGTGATAAAAATTAATTACTTATACCATATTATGCAGCAATTATTATGCCAATATGCAGCCCTTGTAAATTCAATATTAATAAAATTAAGATTCTCATTGTGAAACATTTGACAGTCTCAAAGTGAGATTGATATAATATTAACATCTCATTTTGAGACTTTAATATTATATCTCTTGATTTTTCTATAAATTGTAGCCCTGCTGATGTTTAGTTTTTCACAGGCTTCCAATATATTCCCATTGCAGCAGTTAAGTGTTTTTATAATGCTGTTTTTTTCAATGTCATCCATTGTTAAAAGGTTACTTTTACCATCATTAGAATTATGTTTAATCAGATTGCTTTCATTAAATTCATCCTTTTCAATAGTACTTTTTTCACATAAATAGTAAGCTCTTTCTACAACATTTCTCAGTTCCCTGATATTTCCCGGCCAATTATAATTCTTTAAATATTCAATATACTCTAAACTTAATGACTTGTAATTATTAGGGTTTTTCAAATTAAGTTTGTAGATAAAATAATTAGCCAGGGCTTCAATGTCATCTTTTCTGTCCTTCAAAGGCAGTAGTTTTATATTCATTACATTTAATCTGTAATATAAATCACTTCTAAAATTTCTTTTTTCAATTTCATCAGTAAGATTCCTATTTGTAGCAGCAATTATTCTGACATTTAATTTTTTTTCATATGTTCCACCTATTCTTGTTATACTCTTATTATCCAAAACTCTTAAAAGCTTCGACTGCATGTCCAAAGGCAGCTCTCCAATTTCATCTAAAAATATGCTTCCCCCATTAGCTAATTCAAATTTTCCAGGATTTCCTTCACTTAAAGCCCCAGTGAAAGCTCCCTTTTCATATCCAAATAACTCACTTTCAACTAATTCCCTTGGCAGAGAAGCACAGTTTACAGCAACAAATGGTCCATTGGATCTGGAAGAATAATTATGAATTGCCTGAGCAAACACTTCTTTTCCAGTGCCGCTTGGAGCCTCTAATAATATATTACATTCACTTTGTGAAGCTCTTTTTGCAAGTTCTATGGTCTTTTTTACATTGCTGTTGTTTGTAATTATATCATCAAATGTATAGGATGCAGAATATCCTGCAATTTTGTTAACTACTTTATGAACATATCCTTCTTCTTTAAATGTTATAACTATTCCTTTAGCTATATTGCCAATCAGAATTGGTGATGCATTCATGCTGCATCTTACCCTTCTATTCTTAACATAAAAAGAACAGTCAAAGTTATGATATTCCTGTTCACCATACATAACCTTATTTCCAAAATCGTTATCTTTTAAAGTATTAGATATATTCAGCTTAAATATTTCACTTCTGCTTAGGTTTAATATTTTTTCAGCCATTTTGTTGGCATTTTTTATTTTTAAATTTTCATCAGTAATTATCATTCCGTCAGAAATAGAATTAAATGTGAGGTTTAAAAGCTTACTGGACTTAATTAATGCCATCTGCTTCTGTATTGAGTATACAGCTGAAACAACCATACCCAATGTGTGCGGGTGTGCCTTACTATAATGACCAGACATATTTAAGCACCCTATTATTTCACCTTTATCATTGTGGATAATACATGCTGAGCAGGTTAATATATGCCTGTTTCTGCAATAATGTTCAGGGCCTATTATTTGGATTGGCTCATTTAAAAATAAGGAAGTTCCAATGGCATTTGTACCGGCATATTCCTCAGACCAGTTAGCGCCAAGATTGAAATTTAATTTTTCAGCATTTCCCTCTATATTTTCATCACCTATAAGCTCCATAATATGTCCCTGCTTATCAGTTAAAGCAATTATGAATTCAGACCCAACTACAATTTTCTGCAGACTTTTCATTATAGGTCTTGATATACTAATAAGTTCAGCATTTTCTCTTCTTATTTTGGCTATTTTATCAGGAGATATAACTTCAATTCTGCCTTGCTCATAATTTAATTTTTTCTCTCTGCATCTAATCCATGAATTAAGAATTTCTTCTTTTATATTCACCGGGGTTTCGCCTTTTTCAATAAAACTCTTCCAGCTATGCTTAACCCTGTTTATATATTGTTCCATAGTACCTCCGTTAAAAATAACAATTTTAACCTCTTCATAAAAAAATCCAGCCAAGCTGGATTTTTATTATTTTCTGTTTTCATTTCCTAAAAAGCATAAAGACAGCATTCCCTGACCACAATGTGATCCCATTATTAGTCCAAGTTTATTAACAATAACTTTCTTAACATGAAATTCTTCTTCCATTATATTTTTTAGATATTCAGCTTCTTCAATACAATCTCCATGACTTATAGCAACAATTGTGTTCTGAGGTTCAGTTACTTCTGCCTTAAATTTATCTGTTAAGAATTTTATGGCCTTTCTCCTTCCTCTAATATTTGTTACCTGTGTTAAACTTCCATCACTTGTAATGCATAATATTGGATTAATGTTAAGAATTGACCCAACCACTGCAGCAGAAGAAGATATTCTTCCACCTCTCTTTAAATGATCAAGATCTGAAACTGCAAACCAATAATTCATTTTTAGCATGTTTTCCTTGACCCAGGTAATTATGGAATCTTTGCTATATCCTTTATTAAGCATATCATAGGCATAATAAACTAAAAGCCCTTCTCCAATAGATGACCCCTTTGTATCTATTACTGTTATATCAGCATCTTTATACTCACCTAAAATTGTTTCTCTTGCCATCACAGCGGAATTATATGTACCGCTGAGAGCTGACGACATGGCAAGATATATTACTGGAATTCCCTGTTTTGCATACTCTCTGAATTTCTCTTCAAATCTGAAAGAGTTTATTTGTGAAGTTGTAGGCATTTTCCCCTTACGTAATTCACTATAAAACTCATCGTATGTGAATGCTTTTCCAAAATCGTCCTCATACTCCTTGTCGTCAATATGACATATTAGTCCTAGATGTGGAATATGATTTTTTTCAATAAATTCCAGCGGCATATCGCAACTGGCATCCACTAATATTACCGGCTTCATAATAAAATCTCCCCTTTATCTATATACTTTGTAAAAATATAATGCATAGATTTCAAAGCATATAGCAACCTATATATAAATCCATGAATTTTTTCTATTATAATATATAATAGAAAATTCTACAACTAATATATTCTATAAGTATATAGATAAGTCCTTTTAAAAGTAAAAATATTTACAATTAATTAAAATTGCAGCTTGTTAGTATAAGAAATTTTTTTATTCTCATCACAAACTATTTCAGTATCCTTTTTATCTAATTTTGTCTTTAGTATGACCTTATGCCCCCAGAGATCCACTATATATTTTAATGTTTCTATAGCATAATTTATCTTAAGTTCTCTTCCATCAAATAAATGCTGAAGTGTTAAAGTTTTATTAGATTTACACATGTCAATTACTCTGATATTTGGTATACTTCCCATTCCGCAATTATTACTTAATGTATTTCTAATCATTTTCCATCCTTCTTCATCAGCTATTTCATCTACAGTAAGCTGATTTTCTTTAATTGTATACTGAAACAAGTTAAGTCTTTCACATAATTCTTTTGATAAATATTTTCTTAAAAAGGATTCATCTCTTTCCATCTGTCTAACTTCAAATAATTTTTCCCTGCCATATTTCATTTCAACATCTTTGTAAATTTCAAAACCCAAGTAATAAGGATTTATACTTCCCTCTAATGGTCTTATTACATCATTATGACGCTTAATAAATTCTAAATGTAATCCCTGCTTAAGTTCCAATTTATTTAAAATAGTAAAATGCCAGTAACTTGCCCATCCTTCATTCATAATTTTAGTTTCTATCTGAGGAATAAAATATTCAGTTTCTTCTCTTACAATTTCCACAATATTCTTTTGCCATTCAGTTAATTCTCCATATTTAATAATAAAGTATAAAATATCATCCTCAGGTTTTAAGGGTATTTTATTTAAATCTGGCAAAGGTCTATTTCCATTTTTATATATTAAATTGTTATAATTGCCCTGATTTTTATAATCCTCTAAAATTCTCTTTTTTTCTTCCTCATAAGAAATCCTTTTTATGCCTGCTGCCCTTTTAGTCTGATATCTAAGAGCATGAGCGGCATTTAAAATCTTTTCGACTTCTAAATACCCTATACTTGGATCATTAATATATTCTCTTATTCTGTCAGCGTGATTTTTGAAATCTTCCAAAGTATATTTTGCATCAGTTTCTAATGAAAATAACCTGTTATTCTTAAAAAAATCATTATGGCCATAAACATGAGCAATCGTTAGTATCTGCAATAATAAGGTATTGTCTTTCATCAAATATGCTATACATGGATTTGAGTTTATTACCATTTCATATGGCAGCCCCGTAAGATTGTAGCTATATAGTGTTTTGAGTTTTTCATAGGCCTTTCCAAAACTCCAATGGGGGTATCTTGTAGGCATTCCAACATAAACTTCATAAGCCAGCATATCATTATAATTTATTATCTCAAACTCCTGCGGGTAGTAATCCAGTCCCTGATCTTTTGCTAATCCTTCTATTTCATTATCCCATTTTTCTAAATCAAAAATAGTATAATCCATCTCAACACCTACCCTGTTTTATGCAATTTACTTTATAAACATTCCGAAAATTTTTTAGTTGTATGAGGATTTTATTTCATTCCTTAACATTTCCTTTAAAGCACTCCACATGTCTTCTTTTTTCTGCATTGTTACTGGAACAAAATTATCCATTTTAATTTCATCTATATATCTTTTTTTAATTGTGCTGGTATATCCATATGTCATTATTTCAGCATATCCAAATAGATTGCAGAGTTTACATAATTCTATGGCTGCATTAACTGCCTTGTCATTATCTTCACTCCAATTATCTCCATCACTTACGTGAAAAGAGTAAATATTCCATATATGAGGATTATATTTTTCATTTATTATTTCTATTGCTTTATTGTATCCACTGGAAATATATGTTCCTCCAGATTCAACCTTATGAAAAAACTCATTTTCTGAAACAGTTTTAGCCACAGTTGAATGAGCAATAAAAACTACTTCCACATTGTTATATTTCATTTTTACAAATTGACAGAGCATAAAGAAAAATGACCTTGCCAGATACTTTTTGTTTTGATCCATTGAAGCTGAAGTATCCATGATACAAAAAATTACAGCGTTATATTCCTTTCTTATTTTAGGCTTAATTTTGTAATATTTTAAATCTTCCTCTTTAAATGGAAATCTTTCAATTATTTTTCCTTTTTCCACACTGTATCCATAAATATTTTCCTTTAAGCCATTTTCTCTTAATGCTCTTTTATATCCCTGTTTTCTTTTCAGCTTTTCAATTACCGTTCTCTTTTTAGCCAGTCTAGGTCTAATCCCTTTGTTTTTAAATCCCATTTTCTTCTTTGAGCCTTCACTTATAATATCAGAAAAATTCTTTTTATTTAGATTAGGTAAATTTAAATCATCAAAAAAATATTCAAATATTTCTTCAATAGTTATTTCTGTTTCATAAATGTCTTCCCCTTCTTCATTTCCTGCACCATTATTACCCTTTTCACCGCTGCCATCATTTCCTATATTATAAATATCTCCTCTCTTTTCATCTCCGCTGCCGCTGCCTACACCAGTTTTGTTTTTTCCATAAACAAATTCATATTCTTTTAAACCTCTTATTGGTATCTTTATCTTTTTATCTTTTGTCTGTCCAATTATGCTTTCTTCAGATAATATGTCAACAATATTTTTTTTAATTGAATCTTCAACCAGCTGTCTGTGTCTTCTTTTATCTTCAGCTGTCCTGTCATGGTTAATAGGATTAAATTCCCTAAAAACTGCCATAAAATCAATCCTTCCAAAGGTTATTTGCAGCATATTTTAAAATAACATCACAGCAGTGATCACAATACCCGGCCTTTTTCATCTCTTCAACCATTAAATCATACTTTTTGCTTTGTTCTTTATCTCTAACCTTTGATTTTGTTATAATTCTTGACATTTCTCTAACTGAAGCAGTAAGCTTTTTTTCAATTGCTTCTTTTAAAGGTTCATAGGAAGTATAATCTATTCTTCCTCCTTTTCTTACCAGATAAAACATATAAGATGTTACATCACTTCTAAATCCCTTGGAAGAACCTTCAGAAATTCCTATCTGTTCTTCTATGGATCTCATAAACTTTTCATCAGGTTCTAACTGCTCACCTGTGGATGTGTCCTTTATTTTAGTTAGATTTACAAATGCTTCTGCATGATCTAAATAATTATTAAAAAGGCTTTCAGCCTGTTCTCTAAAGCTTATAATAAATGCCTTTGTTATTTCCTTTTCAAGTATTTTATTATATTCTTTTCTAATTGTATCCTGCAAAAGAGCAATATATTTTTTCTTTACATCATCCTGAATATCCATATTTTTAACGGATTTTATTAAGCTTTCCATTACACTTAATGGATTTATGCAATTAAAACTTGATTCTGATAAGGCATTATCTATTGCTTTTATTATGAATCTTGTAGATATTCCTTCCATGCCCTCTCTTACCCCTGCTTCTTCCCTAAGTTCAGTAATATCAATTTTTTTGGTAGTTCCTTTTTCTACAATATCCTCGCCATTATAAATCTTCAGCTTAGTAAACAAATCTACCTTATTTGATGGTGAAAGTCTGCTGAGTATAGCAAACATAGCTGCAATTTCAATAGTATGAGGTGCAATATGGGATTTATAATTACTTTTCTTTAATATCTTTTCATATATTTTGGTTTCTTCATTTAACTCCAGGCAATATGGAACCTCAACCTTAACAATTCTATCTAATATTGCCTCGTTGGTATGATCAGCTTTAAACTTGTTCCATTCAGCTTCATTAGAATGAGCAATTATAACGCCATCAAAATATATCATGGATCCCTTGCCTGGTGATGGTATAGATTTTTCCTGAGTAGCTGTAATAATTGTATGAAGATACTCTACATCATTCTTAAAAACCTCAATAAACTCTACAATTCCCCTATTTCCAACATTAAATGCACCATTTAAAGATAATATCCTTGGATCATCTTCTGAATATAAATCCATTTTAGAAATATCTACAGATCCTACTAATACTGAAGCATCCTGATTATTTGGATCAACTGGGGGTACAACCCCAATTCCCTTTCGCGATCTAATTGAAAAATCCGTCTTAATAATTGGAAACTTCTCAAATTCTCCATTATATTCTGTTTTTAATCTGCTCCTGCATACAGGACACAGGTCTCCTTCAATTTGAGCCCCTAAAGCTTCCTCAAATGTTTTTCTCAGATGCTTTGGAATAAGATGCATTGGCTCCTCATGCATTGGACAGCCTTTTAAGGCATAAATTTCACTGCTGTTTTCAAGTGCTTTTTTAATTGATTCAACAATAGATGATTTTCCAGATCCAACTGGCCCTACCAGATATAAAATCTGCCTTGACTCTTCTCCCTTCATTGAAGCAGAATAAAAGAAATTAACTATTTTCATTAGAGTCATATCTATTCCAAAAAAGTCTTCCTTGAAAAAATTATATTTTTTTATAGTTTCATTTCCATATATTTTTCTTATACGTGGGTTTTCTTCTGGATTTTGTATATCCACACCTTTATTCATTATTATTTCGTATATTCTCTGATGTGCAAGCATACAGATGTCTTTATCATTTTTTAACATATCTAAGTATTCCAAGAAAGTTATTTCGAATTTATCAGACTTTCTTTTCTCCCTATCCTTCTCTATTAGGCCCTTAAAATCCATATATACCCTCCATAAAATTGATACAATCACATTTTATTTGTCTTTATAGTATTTTATTTGTCCATATAAAACTTTAGAACATATAGGACTCTTATAATTTATTATTAAGTATTTGATAATTTAGAATTTTATCATATACAATAATCCAAAATAAAAAATGAGGATATACATCCTCATTTTTTATTTACAATGTTTCCAGAACTCCCAGCTTTGCCAAACTATAAATTGATGAATTTTCTTTATTGATTATAATGTCTTCTTCAATGGATTTTCCATCGTGAGAAAGATTAAAAAGCGATATAATATGATTTCTGGATATAGATTTATCCATCCAGTTCTCCATTGCATCCGGATATAATTCAGCATATAGATTATTTACAGCATCTATAACATTATTTTTATTTTTTAATTTAATTATCTCCTTATCCAGCGAAATCTCCAGTGAAAGCATAACTAAATTATTCAGTCTGCTGTCATAATCATCATTATTGCTGCTGAGACAATTCAATAAGAATTCTATGGATTTATTTAACTGATTTACATAAATAGTAATATCTTCATCACCACATGTAAATGCAATAATGCTCATGGCTGTTGTTTCTACTTTATCCTTAATGCTTAAATCTTCATTATCCACAAATGACCCATCTGCAAACTGATTTTTAGCCATTATTCTTAATATCTTATCTCTTGGATATTTTTTATCCAGATAATCTGTATCATCTTTATATTTATTATTAGATTTTTTATGTGTTTTATATAAAAATGATGGCTCATTTAAATCAGCATCCTTAATATTTTCAATTATATCATTAGAAAGATTCTTCTCATTTACTTTTAATGGAATAATATTTTTAAGTCCTATTCCTAAAACTTTTTCTTCTCTTTCTTCAATTAATATAAATGAAGTTTCTAAGCTTAGAATATTATATTTTTTAGAAATCTCAACAACCTTTTTTCTCATGGATTCCTTGATTTCTCCTCTTTCAGAAATCATATTCATTTCTAAGGATTTAATTCTTTTCCTTGCCCATACCTTTTGAATCAGATTTGCATTATCTTCGGTATTAAAGTTATCCAGATCTACCTTTTTCAAATAAGGTTTATCTCCTACCACACCAGTAATAATTATCTCTCCCTGAACTTCTCCATCTGCTCTGGCAAAAATAGAAAAAGGCTCCCTGTCATATATATAGTCTATGGTTCTTGGATAAGTTTCATCAACCTTTAAATCTCCCCAATTAATTTTTATATCATCAATTTCGGGATTTTCAATTCTGGTAAACTGCTTCAATACTTTAGGTTCAATCCTTTCACCGCTGAAAATGAACTCAGCCTTACCATAACTTTCATGTGCAAGTTTATTTAAAAAATAACTATTAACAGAAGAATCAATTCCAAAGCAGAATATTCTATTATTGCTTAAATTATTTCTTACATATTCCAGCAATTCTTCTTCTTCATCTATTTCATCATCGGTGAAAATAAGAATGGTATTTCCCTCACCTTCGTTTTCAAGGCTGTATTTAATTGCCCCGAAAATATCTGCGTCACTTTCCGTGGTCAATTCATCAATCCACCTGGAAGCATTTCTTAATGTATCAGAATTAAACTCAGCAACGCCTTCTTCACAGAAATATTTTAAAGTATCTCCCATAGCCACAATATCAAAAGTATCCCCCTGGCTTAAATTTCTAATACATAGCTGCAGTGCATCTTTTGCCTGCTCCAACTTTTCACCCTTCATAGTTTCAGAGATATCTATTAAAAAAATGTATTGTTCATTTTTGTCATCTTCAATAGCATCTAATTTTGGTACAAGTCTTAAGTATATAATACTCTTCTTTTCATTGTTTTCTTTATATTCGTAAATCATGCCGCTGGCTTCTTCATCTTCTTTTTCCTTAAGCAAAAGTATAAAGTCTTCATCATAATATTCAAATTCCTCATCAAGTGTTATTTTTGCTACATTATCTCCTTCCCGTTCAACATTTATATAATGTGAAGGGGAATCAAAGTCAAGTCTGCATAGTGATTCAACTATAATATTTAACTTAAAGCTATAATTTACACTCTTGTTTATTGATCTTCTTAAAGCCTTATTTATAACTTTTTTAACCTTTACTCCTTCGATATCCCTTGGCTCTTTTATGGCAGGAATATTTAATTTAAATGTTTTATCATTATATTTAAGTTCATCAATATATGACAGCTTTATATTAATTTTTTCACCAGGAATTATTTTTCCTATTGATATCTGGTATAAATGCGGTGCTATCTCATCTAAGGTAAATGTTCTTTCTCCTGTTTCCTTAGCATTATTATATACTTTAAGTGCCTTGTCTTTTTCATCAATTAATGTTTTTAATGTTCTGCCCCCAAAATCCACCTCCAGTCCGGAAATCACTGCAGTTTCAGGTATTGGGAAAATATATGTACCGTCAACAAAGCTGTTCCCTAAATTTTCATAAACTTGATTTATTGTAATTTCTCCAAATTCTCCACAAATATTAGCATTAACCTTTACATCTTTTAAAACAATGTTATCCTCTAATCCCTTGATATCTCTTATGCCATAATTTAACACATAACCTACCTCCTTTAAAATGATAAAATTAATTACTATTCATAAATTAGTATTCCATTATTTCTATAAATATAACAATACTATAAATAAATGAATGAATAAATAGTACTAATATTATCCATTATATAACTTGATTTTATCATATATTTATAAATATTTCCTTAAATAATATTAATATTAGTTATATTTCCCAGGTAATATTTTACTTTAACTTGTAGTTTGCCTTTTAAAATAATATAATTATTTTATCAGCATTTAATAAAAAGTAAAAATATAATGACTTAGACAGTCCAATAAATCCGTAACGTTGGGTATTTGGAGGTAAATCTAATGGGTTCTGGAAAAATGAATACTAGAATGTCTCGAAATAGAGCAAACAGGAAAAATTATATGAAAATATTATCTGCTTCTTTCATTCTTATAGCTGTTTTTACACTAACATTAATCTATTCATATAATAAAGCATTAAGTATTTCAAAGAAAAACAACACAAATTATAATTTACCTAATAATGAGACTTCATCAAATGTAAAAAAGCCAGTTACTGATAAAATTCCTCCTAAGGAAAAGAAGCCAGAGCCAGTTGAAATTGTACTCAGCGCTGCTGGAGACTGTACTATAGGAACAGACTTATCCTTTGATAAAAGCTCGTCACTGCCTGCAGTTGTAATGAATAATAATAATGGTCTTTCTTATCTTTTTAAAAATGCACTGCCATATTTTAAAGAAGATGATATTACAATTGTAAATCTTGAAACCACATTCACTGACTCTGATACTCCTGCTAATAAACAATTCAGATTCAAGGCACCTGTCAGCTTTGCTTCAGCTTTACCCCTTGGCTCTATAGAAGCTGTTAATATTTCAAACAATCATATATATGACTATCTTGATAAAGGTCTTAATGATACTTTAAAAGCATTAAAAAATCAAAATGTCAATTATTTTGGTGAAGGGAATGTATGGATTAAAGAAATAAAAGGTGTTAAATTTGGATTTCTTGGCTACACAGGCTGGAACAGCAGTGCAGAGATTAAGAATAAGATAAAAAAGGATATTGAAAACTTAAGGAATAATAATTGTATTGTAATAGTAAGTTTCCATTGGGGCGTGGAAAACAGCAATTTCCCAAATTCAACTCAAAAGGAGCTTGGTCACTTTGCTATTGATGAAGGTGCAGATTTAGTTATAGGTCATCATCCCCATGTAATTGAAGGCATTGAAAAGTATAAAAATAAATATATTTGTTACAGCCTTGGGAATTTCTGTTTTGGAGGAAATGTTAACCCTTCTGATAAAGATACATTTATATTTCAGGTAAAGTTTACTGCTGATTCAGGAAATATTATTAAATATGAAGTAAGAGCTGTACCTTTCAGCATCTCATCTGTAAATTATATTAATGATTACTGCCCAACTCCTTTAACAGGAGCTTCTAAAAATAGAGTTTTAAAAAGGATAAATGATTATTATCCAAATAATGAATTTAAAATTACTAATTCATTCCAATAGCACAAATATAAACACTAAAGCACTGTTTATTTTAAAACAGTGCTTTACATATTATGCATTATTTAATCCTTGTAAAATACAAAACTTGGGAATTCATTAACTTCTCCATTATCATCCTTTATTTTGTAAATTAAAACATTGCTGCAGGCAGGGGTTGAATATGTCTGGGTAATGATCTTTGAACTTATGAGCTCATATTCCTTTTCTGGAGTCAGAGCCATTTTAACGCCTATTTCTGCTTCAGTATTCTCCTTAAATTTAACTGTTTTAATTTTTATTGTATTTCTATCAATCATATTAAACATCCTTTCGTTAATATTTTTGTCACAAATGTTTACTTAATTTTAAATTATATAATGTGATTTAAATATATATACCTTTCAAAAAACATATTATATAAATGTAAAAAGTCTCTATCTAAGTTAGTATACTAAAATATAAAAAAATTTGCAAATTAAACATACCTTCTCAAAAGTTATTATTATCTTTCTCAAAACCTTAATAAATATGCTGAAAAAATATTTTTAACAATACATATTTATCCTCTGATTGTAAAAAGTATTATGTTTAAAAAGCTGTATTATTGCTAAAAATAACATTGTGAGGTGATAAATATGGATGAAAGAGTTTTTCATGAACCACTGACATTTGACCATCCTGAGAAACTTCTCCAGGGAATTACTGTAGACGAGGGTGATATTAATGTGAAGTCTTATCTTGATGAAAATGAAGGCTGCATAAGATTTAATACTATAATTACAGACAAAGCTACTGGTAAAGAGACAAGGCGTGATGTAGTAGTTGGAGAATTAGAAGAGGAAAACGACATAGACGAAGAATAGCATAAATTTAATAAATTATAAAAATAAAGTAAAGAGAGAACTCTATTTTAATATAGTGTTCCCTCTTTTCACATTTAAACAAGCTGTTCTGACATTATATTTGTCAAATTCAACTTTGCTATTCTGTTTTTTATCTCCTCATTATCAATAGAATATAAACCATTTTTCTTCATCCTCTTAAAATACTCAGCACCTGCAAAGGTATATCTGTTTCTCCTGCCTTCCTTAGTCATCATCATATAATTTGCATAGCTTATAATATCTCCTATAGCTGTAGCTTTTGGCAGAATCAAAAGAGGCATTCCAAGACAACTTCTCACTGCATTGTGACCTGCAAGTGCACCTGTACACATAGCTTCTGTATGCCCAACAAAGAGTCCTGCCTTTTCTCCTGCACAGAACATATTATCAAGACCTGTAACCTTCATATCGTTAGTTCTTGGTGCAACAGACAGATATCTTATTGAATTGCCTTTTCCTCCTGCATATGGATCTACATATTTTACATATTCAAGTCCAGGAATCTTCCTTAACTTTTCCAGGGGGTAATATGATGTCATAAGCTTTGCATGTCCTGTATCAAGAAGAATTATATTTTCTGCATATTCCTTTAAAGCATACTGCTGACATACTTTTTGTTTAAGCTTATCTAAATTAACATCCTCTGCAGGAACCTTAATAACAACAACACCTTTTTCCTCTAATTCCTGAACTATTTCCTTAGATAATGTTTCCTTTGCCAGCTTACAGGATCCACTCATAGCCCCAAAAACATCATCTTCTCTTTCTCCCTGCAGATCATCTACTCCTGCTCTGGCACTGAGGCTTATTCTTGGACCAAAAGAGGGACATCTTAAAACGCACATAGAACATCCATTTCCATACTTCAGGCAATTCCCCATGGGTCCTGTAGAACCTGTGGTTTCTATAAACACATCACCTTCAATGTAAGTTCCATCAGAAAGATAAATACCCAGTATCTTGTTTTTTTCCTTTTTTACATCAATAACCCTTTTTATAAAATTAACTTCTATACCCTTACTTTTAATATACTTTCTTACTTCAGGCTCAATTCTATTTACATTGTAAAGCCATGCATGTTCATGTGCTGGAAAATTAATATTCTTATGTGTGCTGTTAGCATCAGTTATATTTATTAAATCTCCTCCACCTAGGGCTAAAAGTTCCTCAGCAGCTGTATATCTCCCATTATTTCTCATTATGCCTCCCACGTTTCCAAGCCCCAGAAGCATATCAGTTTTTTCATAAATACTTACCTGTGCACCGGCTTTTTTAGCCGATAAAGCTGCTGAACATCCTGCCCATCCTCCACCTATTACAATAACCTTCATTAAAAAAATCCTCCCATTTTATATTAATCTTCTATCTTTAAAAATATATTCAGGCTCTGTCTGGAGTTTACATAATCTTTTAACAACATGGCCTTTATATCTAACGCTGCAGGTTCCGCATATGCCCTCTCCACAGCACATTTTGGCATTATTGCAACAGGTTAGTTTAACTTCATCATTTTTTACATTTTCTAAAAGTTCATAAATAATTATGTCTTGAGCATCTACATGAATAAGTTTAATATTTTCTTTCATAATATTTTCTTTTACTAGTTTTTTAAATTCTTCTGTCAGCTGTCCTTTCTTTAATACAGGTATCTGTATTACTTTTGCACTGCACATATTTAAATATTCTTGAATAAAAGTATCATTATAGTTAACTGTATCCAAAATAACAAAAATATTATTTCCATTAGAATACAGCTTTTTCATCACAGGAATTAATGGAGCCTGGCCTATTCCTATTGCAATAAGCAGTACATTACTGTCCCTGCATTTGTATATACTTTTTAGTCCTAATACTCCATTCCAGTATGGGCCTCTTAATAACACCTTATCATTTTCGTTTAAAGTTAAAAGCTCTTTTGTTTTTATTCCTTTGCTTTCTATGACAACCTTAATTATATTTTCTTCTAAATCTACATCCATAACAGAAATAGGTGTATCATAAAAAGCTACCGTATCTTCCTTTCTTAGAAATACATAACTTCCCGGATGTACTAAATCCTGAGCCATTTTATGTGTTACGCTGATATGAAACATAAAATAGGAATCATTTATGATTTCTTTTTTGATTATTCTGCATAAAAAGCTCTTTCTTTCACCCTTTGCCTTGCAGCCATTCCAGAAATATTCCTGATATATACAGACTCCCTTCCAATTAACACAGTCGCAGAAGCTTTTACCACATAATTGGGAACATAATATGCAGTCTCCGCTCTCAGCTAGATGACATGGACAATATTCGGTCCCTGCATCAATGCAATCTCTAATTTCATAGTTCATGTTTTACCTCCAAAACATTAGTGACTTTAAAAACTCAGTAAATTTCCCTACTATTAAAATATCTTAACAATTAAATTTTGTTACAAAAAAATACTGCTATTTAGAAAGTAAATATCTAATCACCGTAGCAGTCCCATAAATCCTTGGGGATTGGATATTTTGTGACAGCTACGGTGAAGATATTTATTACTTTCTATATAATTAAGCAGCATTTTAATTGTTTACTTTTTGTTTAAGCCATTTAAATGGATTGAGTTCATGAACTTTAACAGTATTAGATGCTATTAGAGGAGAATTAATTAATAATTTTTCATTGCAGTAAACATTAACTTTACCTATATTATCACCCTTATTTACTGTTGTATCTATTTTTAGCGGCTTTTTTATTTCAACTCTTAAATTATCACAGTCTTTTACAGGAAGAACTATATCACTCTGGGACTGCAGTTTAATAACGCCTCTTGATGTAAATATCTCACCCATTTTCTGGTCTTTTGCAATAACTTTTTTATATTCGTAGTTTTTCATTACATAATCATAAATTTTTGTAGTTTCCTTCCAGCGTGGAGTACTGTTCAAAACTACTATAACTACATCATGGCCTTTTACATCTACAGAAGTTACAAGGCACTTTCCAGCTCCTCCTGTAAATCCGGTTTTTACTCCATTGGCTCCCTGAAGCTGCCATAGTATTTTATTTATGTTATGATAGCTTCTTGTAAATCCATGCTCTGATGCTTCTACATCTTTAGATGAGACTATATCATTAAATAAATCATATTGTTTTGCAATACATGTAAGGTATGCCAGATCATATGCAGTGGAATAATGATTTAAGCTGTCTAATCCATGTGGAGATTCAAAATGAGTATTTGCAAGTCCAAGGGAGACAGCATATTCATTCATTAAGTTTACAAATTCATCCACACTGCCGCACATTCCCTCTGAAATAGCTATGGCTGCATCGTTACCTGATCTCAGCATTAACCCATATAATAATTCTTTCAAAGAGATACGTTCTCCTTTCCTGTAGCCTACTGTAGATCCTTTTATACCAGCTGCTTTATCCGATATTTCAATTAATTTATCTAAATCCCCATATTTCAGTGCTACTAAAATAGTCATTATCTTAGTGGTGCTTGCAATAGGCACAGTGATACGGGAGTCTTTTTCTAATAAAGGTATTTTAGTTGTACTATCCATAGCAATGGCACATTTAGCATTAATATATGGAACTTTATCACTTTTTAAATCATCTGCATTTACAGTATGGAAACCAGCTATTATAAAAATCATTGTAAATATAAAGACTGAGGCTCTTTTTATTTTCATTCGTAAAATTACCCTCTTTCAATTAAAATTTTTATTCATGTATTATTTTTTGCAATAATTCTATAATTAATACTGATATTTTTCTCCATTATTATATTTTTTAGTTAATTGGCAATACTATAAAATGGCAATTATGCAAATCCATGTTCTTTGGAGGGATTATACTTATGAAATTATTTTTCATTTTTCTAGCTGTTTTATTACTGGTACCTTTCCCAATTAAAATTAAATTTAAACTTATTAATAAAAAACTTTATTTATTTATATATAGTTTCAGGATAGATATAAGCAAAAATATAAAAAAATATAATGCTGAAACCATAAAAAATAAGAAAGCTTTTAGGAAAACCTCAATAATTGAATTATTACATAAGTTTGATAAAAATCCCATGAAACCATATAACTACTTTTCAATAAATATGGATTACGGCTTTGAGGATGCTGCTTTTACAGGTTTATTTTATGGAATGATTTACAATACCTATCCATGGATATATAAATTTTTATCCATTTTTTTAAATGTAAAAAAGTATAATTTCAGTGTTAAGCCTCATTTTAATAAATCTTTTTTTAATTTAGAAATAAATAGTATATTTCTATTAAATATAGTAAATGTTATTTGTATAATCATTTTAATCCTATCAGTGCACTTTAGCATAAAAAAAGCTGATATTGATTAATCTTAAAATATTTAATATTGGAGGGTATAAAAATGGAAAACAGTCATCCTATAGAAAATCTCATGAAATCAACTATGGAAAACATTAAAGAAATGGTTGATGTTAATACCATTGTTGGAGATCCAGTAGAATCCAAAGATGGTACAATAATTATTCCACTATCTAAGGTATCATTTGGGTTTGCATCTGGTGGAAGTGAATTTAATGGAAAAGTTAACAATGGAAGTATGAAATATCCTTTTGGAGGTGGAAGCGGAGCAGGTGTCAGTGTGAAACCTGTGGCATTTTTAGTAATCAAGCAGGATGCAGTAAGAGTGTTATCTGTTGATCAGGACAATACTTATGATAGGATTGTGGACAGTATACCTCAGGTTATTGATATGCTGAAAGGATTTTTTAATAAAGATGGTAAAAATACCTGCAAAAAAAATAATCAAGAGAAAGAAAACAAGTCTTCTTTTGGTGAAGACACAGTTGCCATTGATGAAGATGAGGATTAATTTTCCTCATCTTCACTATATTTATCTATTAGAGTCTCCAGCTGGGGCATTTGATTTAAATTTTCCAGTCCGAAAAACTTTAAGAATTCATCTGTTGTTGAATAAAGAATCGGTCTTCCAGGTACATCTAATCTTCCCGTTTCCTTTATTAAATTTTTCTCTTCCAGTGTGAGAACTGCCCTATCACTTTTTACCCCTCTGATTTCATCAATTTCAATTCTAGTTATAGGCTGCTTATATGCAATTATAGATAATGTTTCTAATGCTGCCTGCGACAGGGATTGTCTCACATTTGTTTTTAAAAGCTTTTGCACATACTCTGAATTCTTAGGTTTGGTTACAAGCTGATATGTATCATTAACATTAATTAATTTTATTCCCCTATCCTCACGGGAATATTCTTTAATCATGCAATCCAGCAAATCTTTTGTAAAAGGAATACTGCATTCAATTATATTTGATATATATTCAATTTTAAGGGGCTCACCGCTTGCAAATAGTAAAGATTCAATAATCGAAAAATAAATATCCCTATTTGATGGTTCTCCAATTTTAATTTGATTAATATTAGTGTTCTTCATTTATGTCGGCTCCCTCTATATAAATTTCACTAAAGCTGCTGTCCTGTGTCACCTTTGCAGCCTTTAACTTTATTAATTCCAGCAGTGCTAAAAATGAAACAATTACTTCTATTTTTGATTCACAGCCGCTGACTATCCTGGAAAAGCTTGTGTTTTTTGATGTCCTGATTCTGTCCTGAATGAAAATCATCTTATCTTCAATTTTATATCTGTCAATTGCTATTCCTTTATCTATGTTAATATTATCGTTCATCCTATTTTTATATTTATTCATTAAATCATTGTATACATAATATAATTTCAATATGGTTACATTTTTTAGAATATCCTCTAATTTGTTTTCTTTTTTATTTTCCACAATTATTTCAGGTTTTTTGCTGAAGGTTACTCCGTTTTCTTCCATCTTCTCCTTAAAATAAACTGATACTGCCTTATACTTTTTATATTCCAGAAGTTTTTGAACAAGCTCTTTTCTTGGATCATTGCCTTCAAGATCCGCAGCACTTTCATCATTTTTCGCCTTTGGAAGAAGAGTTTTCGATTTAATTTCAATAAGTGTTGCTGCAATAACTATAAATTCTGAAGTTATTTCAAGGTCAAGATCCTTCATTGACCTTAAATATTGTAAATATTGATTGGTTATTTCATATATACTTATATTATAAATATCCATTTCATTTTTCTTTATTAAGTGAAGTAATAAATCAAAAGGGCCTTCAAAATTATGTATTTTTATATTTAATGACATAAAGATCTCTCCTAAATAAATATTAAAAAAGCATTTATAATTTAAGATTATCATACTTAAATTATAAATGCCACCGCAAATAATTATATTGCTTTATCAAAAGCATTTTTGAAATTGTTTTTCAAATAATCAAAAACACCGCCATTTTTAAAATCTCTGTCAGTATAAATATCAGCTTTTCCTCTTAATTCTCCATCAACATAAACTTCGCAATATCCAACCACATCATTTTTTTTGTATCCTTTTTTAGTCTTTGGCTCAAGTATAACATATTTTTGGGTTATTTTATTATCCCTGCCCTTTTCAACTACTATATTTAAATCATCACAAGCCTTGGCATAAATAAACTTTTCACTTTTCCCAGTTAACTGTATTTTATCTAATGTTGAATCCTTTTTAATTACATTTTTGGCTTCATATTTAGAAAATCCATAATTCATCAGCATACTTGCATCCCTGTTTCTCACTTTATATGTTGGAGCTCCCATAATTACTGCAAGCATTCTAACATTATCCCTTACTGCTGTAGATGAAATACAATACTTGGCTTCTTCTGTGAAGCCTGTCTTAAGTCCATCACAGCCTTTAAAAAACCTAACAAGTTTATTATGATTCACTAGTCCTATTGGTGTTTTTCTTCCTTCGGATATAGTTTCCATATATGTTCCTGAATATTTAAGGATTTTAGGATGTTTTAATAATTCTCTGCTCATTAATGTTATATCATATGCACTTGTTAAATGTCCCTGAATAGGAAGCCCTGTGCAGTTTTTAAAAGTTGTATCTTTCATTCCAAGGCTTGCAGCCCTTTCATTCATTTTAATTACAAAACTTTCTTCAGATCCTGCAAGGTATTCTGCCATGGCTACTGCAGCATCATTTCCAGATGCTATTGCTATACCCTTTAAAAGTTCCTCCACTGTACGAACTTCTCCAGTATCTAAAAGCATAGTACTTCCACCCATTTTCTTTGCATTTTCACTTGCTGTAACTTTATCTGAGAGTTTTATCTTTCCACTATCTACAGCTTCCATAGTCAAAAGCATAGTCATTATTTTTGTAACAGATGCTGGAGCTAATTTTTCATGAGAGCCTTTTTCATAAATTATTTTACCGCTTACAGGTTCCATAAGTATTGCGGATTTTGCTTCTACATTTATTCCGCTGTTTTCTCCTTCTGCTCCTGCAAAATTATTGGTGCAAATCAATGGCGTTAAAAATAATGTTAAACAGCTAACTGAAATAATTTTTTTAATTAACTTATTCATCATTATCCTCCTTTCCTTGAGTTTATTTTCCCCAACATTTCATTAATTTATGGCTATTATTATTTTCCAAATAAGGATGCAAAATCCCCATAAATACTTTTGATTAAGTATTTATGGGGATTTATATTTATCTTATCACATCATATATAAGTTTTTTATCTTCTTTATATGAATCAGTTATTTCATAATTTGCATTTATGTCATTTACTGCCTTGTTTCCTTTATCCTCATCATTGGCATATACATAAGCTAATATATCACCTTTAGAAACTTTGTCTCCTCTTTTCTTATTTAAGACCATGCCTACTGCCAGGTCTATTTTGCTTTCCTTTGTTGCTCTTCCTGCTCCAAGCTCCATTGCTATAAGTCCTATATTTTGAGCATGGATTTTTGATACAAAGCCATCTTTAAGGCATACTACCGGAATAACATATTTTGACTTAGGAAGCAGCTCTGTGTTTTCTATACAGCTTGTATCTCCGCCCTGAGCAGCTACAAATTCTTTCAATTTATTCAAAGCTTTCCCGTTTTCTATAGTACCTAAAAGCATTTTTTTTGCTTCTTCAATACTTTCTGCTTTCTTTGCCAGCACTACCATATTGCTTCCTAAAGTAAGACATAATTCAAGTAAATCCTTAGGTCCCTTGCCTTTTAAGGTATTAATCGCTTCCTTTACCTCTAAAGCATTTCCTATGGCAAATCCAAGAGGCTGATCCATATCTGAAATTACAGCAATAGTATTTCTTCCTACGCTTTTTCCTATACTCACCATTTCATCAGCTAATTCTCTTGCTGCCTCCGGAGTTTTCATAAAAGCTCCATCTCCAACTTTTACATCCAGTACAATGCAGTCTGCTCCTGCAGCAATTTTTTTACTCATTATGCTGGAAGCTATTAAAGAAACATTATCTACCGTGGCAGTTACGTCTCTTAGTGCATATAGCTTTTTATCTGCGGGAGCCAGATCACCTGTTTGTCCTGCAACTGCCAGCTTAATATTATTTACATTTTCAATAAATTTATCTTCAGTCATTTCCACTGAAAATCCTTTAAAAGATTCTAATTTATCTATTGTTCCTCCAGTATGTCCAAGTCCTCTTCCTGACATTTTTGCAACAGGTATTCCCAAGGCTGCTACCATTGGTCCAAGTACTAATGTTGTAGTATCTCCAACTCCTCCTGTGCTGTGTTTGTCAACTTTTATTCCTTCAATTTTTGACAAATCCAAAACATCGCCTGATTTAACCATAGCCATGGTTAAATCTGCAGTTTCTCTTCTATTCATTTTTTTAAAATATATAGCCATGGTTAATACAGATGCCTGATAATCAGGAATGTTTCCCTTTGTATAGTTTTCAATAAAAAAATTAATTTCTTCAGTTGACAACTCTAATCCATTTCTTTTTTTCATTATAATATCATACATTCTCATGATAAAGTCCCCCTGTTTACATCTGTCCTATAATTTCTTTAACTAATGCAACAAATTTATCCATTGCTTTATTAGCTGTTTCCATAACCTTCTTATGATCTAATGGTTCCAGATTATCAGCAATTGCCATATCTGTTATACAGGATATTCCTAATACTTTCATACTCATATGGTTAGCAACGATTACTTCAGGCACCGTAGACATGCCAACTGCATCCCCTCCAATTAATCTCAGCATTCTAAGCTCTGCAGGTGTTTCATAGTTTGGTCCAGATACTGCAGCATATATACCCTTTTTAATTTCAATATTTAATTTATCTGCAGATTTCTCTGCAAGTTCTACTAATGATTTGTCATAAGCATTAGACATATCCGGAAATCTTGGTCCTAATTCTTCATAGTTTTTTCCTATTAAAGGATTTGTACCAATTAAATTTAAATGGTCTATAATAATCATTAAATCCCCAGCTGAAAATTTAGGATTCATACCGCCAGCAGCATTAGAAACAATTAAATTGTTTATGCCTAAACTCTTAATCACTCTTACAGCAAAAGTAACCTTTTCCATTTCATAACCTTCATAGTAATGAAATCTGCCATTTAGGACAAGAACTCTTTTTCCATTTAAGTCACCTAATATGAGTTCTCCAGCATGGCCTTTAACTGTTGATACAGGGAAATTTGGTATATCCTTGTATTTTATTATTATTTTATTTTCAATATCATTAACTATACTTCCAAGTCCTGTGCCCAGTATAATAGCTGTATCCACATTCCTATTGTCTACACTTAATATATATTCCTTACTTTGCTTTATTTTATCTAATAAATCCATAGTGAGCCTCCATATATTTATAATTAATTAATTTCACTTATGATTTTATTTACTAGTTTTGTAAATTTATCTTTTACCTTATTTGAAGTTTCTATAACTTCTGTGTGAACTAATGGCTGATTTAATATTCCTGCTGCCATATTTGTGATACATGATATTCCTAAAACTTTAATGCCGCAGTGATTAGCAGCAATTACTTCAGGAACAGTAGACATTCCTACAGCATCCCCTCCTAATAATCTTGCCATCCTGACTTCTGCAGGAGTTTCATAACATGGTCCAGTCATCATAATATATGTGCCTTCCACAACTTTTATATTTAAGCTTAAAGCACAATTTTCTGCTATATCTATAAGCTGTTTTGAATATGCCTCTGACATATCCGGGAACCTAGGTCCTATTTCTTCTTCATTTCTGCCTATTAAAGGGTTGTTAAATGCAAAATTAATATGATCTTTTATAATCATTAAATCTCCAGGTACAAATGTTGTATTTACTCCACCAGCTGCATTAGTAACAATCAAAGTTTTAATGCCCAGTTTCTTCATTATATGTATTGGAAGCACTACATCCTCCATTGAATTTCCCTCATAATAGTGAACTCTTCCCTGCATCATTACCACATTTTTACCCTGCATTTCTCCAAATACAAATCTTCCTACATGGCCTTTTACTGTTGAAACCGGCATATGAGGAATTTCACTATAATTTACATAAGTAGGATTTATAACATAGTCTGCTAAATCTCCTAATCCAGAGCCAAGTATTATTCCTATTTCAGGATTATTTTTGATTTTTGATTTTACATACTGGGAACTTTCATTAATTTTTTTTAAATTCATTTAATCCACTCCTCGTCTTTTTGATATAATGCTGTAAATTTATTTTATTTAAATATAAAAAATATGTAAACTTAATTTATATAATGTCTTTTCATGCCCTTGGATGTGCTTTTTTATAAACTTCAGCTATTTTACTTTTTTTCACTATTGTTGAATATATCTGAGTAGAACCTAAATCATTATGCCCAAGCATTTCCTGAACTGATTTTATATCTGCTCCATTTTCCAGAAGGTGTACAGCAAATGAATGTCTTAGTGTATATGAGTTTATGGTTTTATTTATTCCCGATTTTTTAGCATAATATTTAATGGTTTTCCAAAATCCCTGTCTTGTCATTTTTGTTCCATGTAAATTTAAAAATAACAAATCCAGATTGTATATGTTTATTTCATTTCTTACCGCCAGATATTTATTTATATATTTAACGGCATAAGAGCCAATTGGAATAATTCTCTCTTTATTCTTTGTACCAACACATTTAATATATGATAATTTTAAGTTCACATCAAATATAGTTAAACTTAGAAGCTCATTAACTTTAAGCCCGGCAGCATACATTAACTCCAGCATAGCTTTATCCCTTATGCCTTTATTATTAATAAGATCAGGAGAGCTTAAAAGCCTGTCCACTTCTTCTACAGTTAAAATTTCAGGTATATTATGCTGAATTTTAGGCATTTCATAGTTTATAGTTGGTTCTTCATGTATAATATTTTTTCTTATTAAATATTTATAAAAATTTCTTATAGAAACAATATTTCGGGCAATAGAGGAGTTAGCCTTTCCCTTCTTTTTAAGCTCCTGAGTAAAGGCCATTAAAGTAATAACATTGATTTTTAATATATTTTCATTTCTTTCAATTAAAAAGCTTGAAAATCTTTTTAAATCCCTAGAATAAGCATCTACTGTGTTATCACTCATTTTTTTCTCTTTTAAAAAATCAATATACTCATCAATATACTCTCCCATTTTTTTCTCCTTAATTTACCCAGCATTTATTATTATATAAAATAATTTAGAAGTATTTGAAATACTCTGAAATAATTAAATAAAAAATATCTATTCTTATCAATTAAACTATATACTAAAACACTATTAGGGCCAGGACCTTTGGATATCATTATAATGTATAGAAAGTAATCAATTATTTTAGGTAAAAAAACACCAAATGTGATTAGAATAAAAAAACATTCAATAATTATCTTAATTGTATAAAAAAAGTCAGTATATTCTTTCATTTTTTCACCTGGAATTAAAATAACAGTTTAATTAAATTTGGTGTAACATATGATTCTATAAAAAATCCTAAAATCATAAATAAGGAAGCTATAATAAAAGTTATGGAATAACCTGAAATCCTCATTCCTATATTAGATGTCCATTTTTTTGTTCCTCTGTCCTTTAATAATTCTAAAGAAAACTGCATTGCTACAACAGAAGTAAATAAAATGCAGGGGATATAAATTATATTTTGAGGTATAATTCCAACAAGAGAAACCCATATTCCATTAAAACCTATGCTGTTTATCATAAAACTTATTGTAAAGCCCAATGTAAATCCCTTTATCAGATCCAATATAATTATTACTGGAAGACCAACCATTGTGAGTCCCAGAAACCACATTGCTGCAATAAATGGCAGATTATTTTTTAATGTTTGGAAAAAAATTGCTTTATACTGTATTCCATTATCTTTAAATGAAGAAGTAAAACCATTTATATAACTGGTTAAATCATTTTTATCTATTGAACCCATATACTTAACACTATATATTCCCAGCACAACCCCGGTACAAAGGCAGAATATGCTTACTACATACATCCAGAAATTTTCCTGAATATGTTCATTTATCCTTGAATATATAACATTGTCCTTCATAATATTTACCCCCTCGTAATCATCTTTTTAATATTATGATTACAAGGCCGGTAATATTCCTTAATTTTATATCATTGCAAAAGCACTGATAGTCTTGCCATCAATTATTTCTCCATTTTTAATCATTTCTTTTGCTTTTTCTATATTTAATTCATGAACATTAATAAATTCATCTTCATCACCTAAACCTGTAGTACCCTTATATAAATCTTCAGCTTTGTAAATATATATATATTCGTCACAGAATCCTGGTGATGTTACTATTTTCCCCATATATTCGAATTTATCTGCCTTATATCCTGTTTCCTCTTCCAGTTCCCTTAAGCCGCACACCTTTGTATCTTCTCCAGGTTCTAATTTACCAGCAGGCAGTTCAAGTAATTTTTTTTGAATAGGATTTCTAAATTGTTCTACCATTAATATGGTATTATCATCTTTAAATGCAAGAATTGCCACTCCTCCTGGATGATTTACTATTTCACGCTTTGATATTTTCCCATTTGGAAGCTCTACAGTTCTTAAATTAACATTAATAATTTTCCCTTTATATATGTTTTTTTCATCTATTGTTTTTTCAATAAAATCCATTATATATCTGCTCCTTTATTATATAATAATATATATCTTGCAAAAAACATACAACATAGATTAAAATTGACAATTGAATTAGTTCAATTGTCAATTTTATAATTTAACTCAATTTATACATTTATTATAAGCACATTTGTATGGTAATATCAAGCATATTTATTAGCTCACTTTGTTTTTCAGTCTTAATTTATCTGCTACCATTGCTATAAATTCGGAATTAGTTGGTTTACCTTTATCGTTATGAATTGTATATCCAAATATTTTATTTATAGTATCTACCTGCCCTCTGGACCAGGCTACTTCAATGGCATGTCTAATGGCTCTTTCCACTCTGCTTGCTGTAGTATTATACTTTTTAGCAATTGAAGGATATAATTCCTTCGTCACTGCGGACAATAATTCTATATCATTTACAACCATTGTTATTGCTTCTCTTAAATACATATAACCTTTGATATGGGCAGGAACTCCGATTTCATGAATTATATTTGTAATTTCTCCCTCTAAATCATTGGGCTCTGGTCTATTAATTTTGATTTCTGAAGAATCCACAATAGAAATGGTTTTTTTAGAATCACTATTTGATATTGTATTATTGAACATCTGTCTGATTCTTTTTGTGAATACATCCATATCAAAAGGTTTAACTACATAATAATCTGCACCTAAGCTTATTGCCCTTTGGGTAATTTTATCCTGACCAACAGCTGACAAAACTATTACTCTTGGCATAGGATCCATGTTCATAACATTTAACCTTTCCAAAACTCCAAGTCCGTCTAAATGAGGCATAATAATATCTAATACCACTAAATCAGGCTTTTTTTCTTCAATTAACTTTAAAGCCTCCAGACCATCCTTAGCAATTCCAGTTACCACAATATCTCTTTGACTTAAAAGATAATCATTTAAGATGTTACAAAATTCTTTATTATCATCTGCAATAACTACCCTTATTTTTGTTTCATCCATATAAATTTCTCTCCTTTATTATTTAATTCCCATATCTTAACAATTAATGTATTCGACAAAAATTAATTAATTCCTTCTTTCGCCAAAAAAATTTTAAACAAAATAAATAGATAGCATTACTGCTATCTAAATTATACACTAATTTTTATGGTTTATATATACATTCTAATTTTTAATGGTATTTGAATCCTTAAGCATCCATTCTATATAAATTCCATAGCCTGTGTCAGGTTTATTTATCAGAACATGAGTAACAGCTCCCACTATCTTATTATTTTGTATTATTGGGCTCCCACTCATTCCCTGAACAATGCCGCCGGTCTTCTCTAGTAATTTAGGATCTGTAACTCTTATTATCATGCTTTTAGGGCCTGGTTCTTCCTGAGGTAATAGTTTTTCTATGACAATGTCATACATTTCCGATTCCTCACCATTTATGGTGGTTATTATTTGAGCCGGTCCTGTTTTTATTTCATTTCGTAGTGCAATTTCCATTGGTTTGTTAAACTTTTTGTTTATTATCTTTCCATTACTTTTTCCAAAAACTCCGCATTGTGTGTTCTTATATATTTTCCCTAAAGAATTATCTTCATCTACAAATATACCCTTTAATTCACCTGGACTGCCTTTTTCACCTTTTCTTACACTTAAAATGGATGACTTTACAATTTCCCCATTATTTACACTTAGTATAGTTCCTGTGTCAACATCTGTTATGGGGTGACCAAGTGCTGCAAACATTCCTGAATTTCTATCGTAAAAAGTCAGAGTTCCCACTCCGGCAGTTGAATCTCTTACCCATAATCCTATTTTGTAGCTATTATCCTTCAAACTTTTTACAGGTGTTATTTCCTTTGTTATTATTGTTCCTTTTCTTAGTATTTCTACTTTTGCACCCTCTGTACTATTTGCATTTATTTCCCTGGATACATCCTCTGCCGAGTTAATTTCCTGCCCGTTTACCTTTATTATGCTGTCTCCAATTTGTATGCCGCTGACAGCTCCGGGACTGCTTACTTTTCCATTGCTTGATTCTATATCGCATAATCCAACAACTAAAGCTCCTTTTGTATTAAGCTTTACTCCTACAGGTACTCCGCCGGGATAAACAGATATTCTATTGTCAACAGCCTTTACGGATACAGATTTTACTGGAATTATTCCTAAAAAGCTTATATCAAATTTTTTTCCTGAAATACCACTTATGGTGCTTTGTTTTAACTTAATAAAACGATTGCTTTTAATTTCATTTCCTTCTCTTATAAAAATAGTTGCTGGTATATTTTCAATATTATATAGGGCAACCATAGAAAACAATAGGATAGGACTTATTATTGAAAGTAAAATTTTTTTATGCTTATTGTTCATATTAACCCTCCTATTTATTTATTGTTGTAGTTTTAAGTTGCCCGCAATTAGTTATAGTTATCCTATTATATAGTTTGAATTTGAGTTAAAGTTTGAGGTCATAAACTTTATTATCATAAAAGTAAAATTATTATTAAAATAACCATAAAAAAAAAGCAGTCATAAGCATAAATAGAAAATAAATTTCTATTTAACCTATTACTACTTTATTTTTTGCAAAAATATTTTTTTTAAACAGTTTTTTTGTTAAGAATTATCTTTTTTTCATCTGCCATTTTTATCAGCTCATCTGCATGTTCCATGGTTATCTTTGTAACCTCACTGCCTCCAATCATTTTGGCAATTTCTAACTTTTTTTCATTTCTATCTATTTTTTTAACTTCGGTAAATGTTTTGTCATTAAGAATATTCTTTTGAACTACATAGTGAGCATCAGACATGCATGCAATCTGCGGCAGATGTGTTACACAAAAAACCTGATGTGAAATAGAAATTACAAACATCTTTTCCGCAACGCTTTGTGCTATTCTTCCACTTACTCCAGTATCCACTTCATCAAATATAATTGATGGAATTTTATCACGATCTGCAAAAACAGTCTTAAGAGCCAGCATTATCCTTGATAATTCACCGCCTGAAACTACTTTTTCAAGAGGCTTTAAAGGTTCTCCTGGATTTGTGGAAATTAAAAACTGTACTTTGTCCAATCCATTAGAATTAATTTGTTCTTCCAATTCCACATTAATCTTAATAATGCTTTTCTCAAGTCCTATTTGATTTAATTCTTCCTTTATATTTTTTTCTAATTTTTTAGCTATGTTTTCTCTTATTTTATGAATATGTGTTCCAATATCATTGAGCCCATTTAGAATTACTTTTCTTTTATTTTCTAACTCCTTAATAATTTCACTGGAATTATTAAGCTGTGTGTATTGTTCTAAAAGTTTATTTTTATATTTTAGTATTTCCGAAATTGTACTTCCATACTTTCTTTTTAAGGTACTGATAGCAAATATTCTGCTGTTTATATATTCCATTTCATTTTCATCATAATGTACATTATCCCTTATGTTTCTAATTTCTTCGGTTTTCTCTTCAATGATATAATAAGCCTCCTCAAGGGATTTTGTTATATCATTTATACTACTTAAATTTTCGCTTATATTTTTTAAATCTCTTATTACAATTCCCAGTCTATCAAATATGGATGTCATATTTTCATTTCCATTGTATAAAGTTTCATATGCAGAAGAAAGGACCTGACTTATTTTTTCAGAATTATATAACAGCTTATATTTCTCATCAAGTTCATCATCTTCTCCTTCTTTCAGCTTTGCATCTTCTATTTCCTTAATTTGATAATTTAAAAAATCTGTAAGCTTTTCTCTTTCTCCCTGATTACCGGACAAACTTTCAATTTTAGAATCAATTTCCTTTAGTTCATCATATCTCTTTTTAAATTGTTCAATCAGCTGTTCAATGTCCTTACCGCCATAATTATCTAAGTAAATTATATGATTTGATGGATCCAGCAGATTTTGATTTTCATGCTGTCCATGTATATCGAGTAATGTTGTGCTGATTTCCTTTAAGTTAGATAAAAGCAATGCTTTTCCATTAATTTTTGCTATACTCTTTCCGCTTTGAAATGTTTCTCTGCTTATAATAATCATATCATCATATTCAATATCATTTTGTTTCAGCATTTCATATGTTTTGGGATTTTCTATAGAAAAGATTGCTTCTACAAAAGTCTTTGATTCGCCAGTTCTGATTAAATCCTTATTAAACTTGCTTCCCAATACAAAGCTAATTGCATCAATAAGAATTGACTTACCAGCTCCAGTTTCTCCAGTGAGGATATTTAACCCCTTTTCAAAGGAAATACTTAAATTTTCTATTAATGCAAAGTTCTTTATATTTAACTGAAGCAGCATAAAAAACTACCTCCTATTCCTTTAACAGCTTTTTCATTCTCTGAGTTATTTCTATAACTTTTTCTCTATTCCTTGTAAGAACAAATATAGTATTATCGCCTGCAAGAGTTCCAACTATGCCCTCAAGGTTAAATGAGTCAATTGCCTCAGCAGCTGCTGGGGCAGAACCTGATAATGTCTTGATGACAATAAAATTATCCACATTTTCTACATGGGTTACTGTTTGAGCAAATAATGAGATGAATTTATTTGACATAAAATTATCCTTTTGAGTTATAGCTGCATATTTATATTTTCCATCATCATTTAATACTTTAGTTAATTTTAATTCTTTAATATCTCTAGACACCGTGGCCTGAGTCACATCTATTCCGCCGTTTTTTAATTCTTCCGCTAATTCCTCCTGGGTTTCTATGGCCTTTGAATTTATTATTTCCAGAATTTTTGCATGTCTGTTAACTTTCATTTTCTAGGTCACCCTCGCATTCTTTAGTTCTCGTTGTAATCTTTTTCCTAAGAACATCAAAATAATCATAATCATTAAATCTAATTAATTTACATTTATAGGGATATGAACTTACTGTAATAAAGTTGTTATGGCCCATTTCCATAAATTCCTGTCCATCTAATGTTAAAAAAACGCTTTCATAACTTCTGACCACTTGTACTTTAACTGTACTTTTGCTGTCAATAATAAGTGTTCTCATACCTACTGAATGTGGACAAATAGGTGTAATAGAAAATAAGGAAAGAGTTGGATACATTATTGGTCCGCCTGCAGATAATGAGTATGCTGTAGATCCTGTTGGTGTTGATATAATTACACCATCTGCTACAAATGTGGTATAAAATTTATTGTCAATATATATGTTATATTTTACTATTCTTGCCAAAGTTCCCTTAGATAAAACAATATCATTTAGTGCAGGAAGTAATTTTTTAATACCATCTTCTTCATATGTACATTGAAGGAGAGATCTTTCTTCAATTTCATATTCATTTCTAAGCAGTGCCTGCAGTGCTGGAAGACAACGGCTTATTTCTACCTGCGCAAGAAAGCCTAAATGTCCAATATTTATTCCTAATATAGGAACCTGAAATTTAGAGATAGCCCTGGCAGTACTTAGAATTGTTCCATCGCCGCCAAGTACGATCATAGCATCAAGTTTTTTATCTTTAATGTTATCTAATCCTAAAGTATCTTTAAATACAACTATTTTTACTTCATTGTCTATATTGTAAATATTATTCATAATGTAGTTCAGTTTATCTTCATAATCTTCTTTAGAAGTATTTACATTGATTCCAATATTTTTCATAACTACTCTCCATTTAAATTTTTATGTGATTTTTCTACTAATTCTTCTATTTGTTCCACAGTAAATTTTTCTTCAAAGTTTTTATCCTTGGTAAAATAAATTAAGTATTCAATATTACCTTCAGGTCCCTTAATTGGAGAATAATCAATGGCTTTAATTTTCAAACTGGATTTTTCAATAAATACTGCTATTTTTTCTATGACTTCAATATGGGTAGATTTTTCCCTAACAACACCCTTTTTACCCACCTTTTCTCTTCCAGCTTCAAATTGAGGTTTTATTAATGCCATAATTTCTCCAGTTTGGTCAAGCAGGTTTACTGCTGCAGGGATTACCTTTTCTAAAGAAATAAATGAAACGTCTATGCTGGCAAACTGAGCCAGTTCACCCAGCTTGTCAGGTGTAACATATCTTATATTTGTTCTCTCCATACAAACAACCCTTGGATCTATTCTAAGTTTCCATGCAAATTGTCCATATCCAACATCAATGGAAAATACTTTTTTTGCATTATTCTGCAGCATACAGTCTGTAAATCCTCCAGTTGACGCACCAATATCAATACATATTTTATTTTTTAAATTAATATTAAAATTATTTACAGCTTTTTCAAGTTTTAAACCGCCCCTGCTCACATATGGCAGTTCAGTTCCCCTAAATTCAATTTTTGAATTTTCTTTTATCTTTTCACCGCATTTATCAACTCTTATATCATCTACAAAAATTTCACCTGCCATAATACTGGCCCTTGCTCTTTCCCTTGATTGAAAAATTCCCTTATTAACAAGTAGTACATCAATTCTTTCTTTTTTATCTGACATTTTCTGCTCCTTAATATTTTATAATGTGTTTAGAATACTTTTAATAATTCCATCTACATCTAATCCGTATAGCTTATATAATATATTTACATTGCCATGAGTAACAAATTCATCTTTGAACCCTAAATTATAAACTTTAGTGTTCTTATGCAGGGAATTTACAAATTCCAGTACCATTGAACCAAATCCTCCATGAGTAACGTTATCCTCCAGAGTGATAATGGTATAATCTTTCTCCACCAGTGTCTTTAGTAGATCTGCATCAATTGGTTTTACAAATACTGCATTTATTACAGAAATATTAATACCTGAATCTTTTAACTTTTCCCTGACTAAAACTGCAGTCTGGACCATTTTCCCAGTAGCAATAAGTGCAATGTTTCCCGACTTTAAAAGTACTTCCCATTTACCTAATTTATAATTTTTAATAGGTGACAGTAATACTTTATCATTGTCACCGCCTCTTGGATATCTTATGGCAACGGGTCCATTAAAATTAACAGCCCATTTAAACATATATTGTAATTCCTCAGTACACTTTGGGCACATTATTGTCATATTAGGCATTTGTGATAAATATGACAAATCAAATATTCCCTGATGAGTTTCTCCATCATTTCCAACAATACCAGCCCTGTCTATAGCAAAAATAACATGAAGATTCTGAATGCATATATCATGGATTACCTGGTCATATGCTCTTTGTAAAAATGTAGAATACACTGCAAATATTGGCTTTAAGCCTGCGCAGGACATACCAGCAGCCATGGTAACTGCATGCTGTTCAGCTATTCCCACATCAAAAAATCTTTTTGGAAATCTTTCAGCAAACTTTGTTAACCCAGTGCCATCCTTCATGGCAGCTGTAATTGCAACAATTCTATCATCCTCTTCAGCTAATTTAACAATAGTATCTCCAAATGCAGATGAATAGCCTTTGCCAGATTTTCCGGATATTTCGCCGCTGTCACAGTTAAATGGTCCAATGCCATGAAATTTTCCGGGATTCTTTTCAGCAAACTCATATCCTTTTCCCTTCTTTGTTATCACATGTATGATAACTGGTCCCTTAATATCCTTTGCCAGCTGAAGAACCTTGCTTACATCCTTTATATTATGTCCATCTATTGGGCCTAAATACTTTATTCCCATGTCTTCAAAAAGCATACTTGGAACCATAATCTGCTTGATTCCATTTTTAATTTTTTTGATACTTGCAGTCATACCCTTGCCTATATTAGGTATTTTACTTATAGCATTATCAACTTCTTCTTTTAATTTATTATAATTGGGATCAAGTCTTACTTTACTTAAGTATGTTGACATACCTCCCACATTTTTTGAGATTGACATTTGATTATCATTTAAAATAATAATCATTTTTGTCTTACTATATCCTATATCATTTAATGCCTCAAATGCCATGCCTCCAGTTAAAGCACCATCACCTATAACTGCCACCACATCATTTTTTTCACCTTTTAAATCTCTGGCTTTTGCCATGCCTAATGCTGCTGAAAGAGATGTGCTGCTGTGGCCCGTATCAAACATATCATATCTGCTTTCATTCCTTTTTGGAAATCCGCTTAATCCTCCATATTGTCTTAAAGTATCAAATTTATCTTTTCTTCCAGTTAATATTTTATGTACATAAGCCTGATGTCCAACATCCCAGATAAGCTTATCCTTTTCAAAGTCAAAAACATTATACAAACTTATTGTTAACTCAACAACCCCAAGGTTTGAGGCTAGATGCCCGCCAGTTTTTGATACTTTTTCAACTAAAAACTCTCTGATTTCATTTGAAAATTCATTTAACTGCTTAAGTGACATTTTTTTTATCTGCCCTGGATCCTTGTATTCATTTAACAAAGTATACATATTCATCTATCCTTTTTTAAAAAAGTTTATTATCCTTGAAACTTTCATTATAATACTATTGCTGCTATTTATGGCAAAGCCCTTGCCAACAGCTTTTCCTCCAACTGTCATTGAAGTAATTAATATTCCTATTAATGTACTAACAATAGTAGCATTAATCTTTGGAAAAAGCAAAACAACCTTATTGACTATAATAACTCCAATTGAACCACTTATTATACCGCACACATCTCCTATTACATCATTACAGAAACTGGATACCTTTTCCGCATTTCTTATTAAATTAATAGCTATCTTAGCCCCTTTTATTTTCTTTGATGCCTTTGCATGAAATGGAACTTCATCTGCAGAAGTTACTGCAATACCTATTATATCAAAAATTATACCAGTAAGTATTATTAAAATAAGCAAAATAAAAGCCACTAACAAATTTACCCTGTTTAGCAGCACATCAGAAAAAAGCGAAGCACTGCCGCTAAACAGAACAGCCCACATTATTGCTGTGATAATCCATTTAGTACTGGTTTTAACTCCGCTTTTTTTATTTTCAGTTCTAGATTTATCGCTTCCCAAAAAAAAACCCCCAGAAATTCAGTTAAAAATTAAGAGTTAATAGTTAAGAGTTAATGTGGTTTTTCTGCTCCGCAGAAAAACAATTAAAAATTTTTGCTTTAGCAAAAATTTATCAATCACTCTTACTTCTTACCTCTTACTTCTTACTTCTCAACTCAAAACTGTATAACAACTTTCAACTTTCAACTTTTAACTTTCAACTGTAGTAATTGGTGGTAGTATATTAAGTAAAATTTACGGCTTAGGTCCAGTTGGGTTTCCCGAAGAGCAACCAAAATGTCGCCATTTTGACGGTTTCCCTTTAATGCTCTGCCTATAGAGTTACCATCTATAGTACTGGATTGCCACTTAGTCCGTACTGCAATCCCTAATATACTTAAAAATAACAGTCTAGGAGTTTTCCTCAACAGTTAGGTATTTCCCTAGCCTCTTTTGCATTATGGGTTTAATTAAGCGATAACTTATAGCTTTTTGGCCAAAAGCTAAAGTATGATCTTACCTCTACCCATGACACTCAAGGCAGGCTACACTGCACATAGCTAAATCACCACAATGCAGGTTTAACCCACTGTCGTACATTGGGCGCCTAGCCCAATACACAAGCAATGGTCTCCACGAAGGTAGGGTCAGATTCGCATGCCATTGCGATTGCCCCATCCCCCTTACTCCCAGCACAAGCCCATGACTGGGCGTCATAAGCAAGCACAAGGAACTTCATCGATATGCCCTTTAGCGGATTTTTAGCCCCGCCTTCAGAAAATACTTACCCGACTAGAATACTGCACCACCATTTAAGAACAATTATATCATACACATTAATCAATATCAAAACTTCAAATTTGTCATTTAAAGCATTAATAATATTAACAGGCTAAATTTAGCTGACTCTGTTTAGCAATTTAACAGTTAAGTCTTTAAGAATACTTGTATCTCTTTTAATCATGCCAAGGTATTCAATGCACTTATGAGATAACTTTTCACACATTTCTTTACACTCATCAATACCATACACTGAAACAAATGTAGTTTTATTGTTAGATTCATCAGTTTTTGTATTTTTCCCTAATTTTGAGCTTTCACCTGTCACATCCAAAATATCATCCTTAATTTGAAATGCCAGTCCAAGGCTTTCTCCATATAATCCAAGTATATTTAAATCTTCTTCACTTGCTCCTCCTAATATAGATCCGGCAACAATAGAAGCTTTTATTAGTGCTCCTGTTTTCTTTTTATGCATATATGTAAGCTCTTCAATATCAATAGTTTTATTTTCTGCCAGAATATCTACAGTCTGACCTCCTATCATACCGCTTGGTCCAGATGCATTACTTATTATGGCGGCAGCTTTTACACAGTCAGGTCCAATTTTAGAACTTAAATTAAATAATATATTCATTGCCTCGTTTAAAAGCCCGTCACCAGCAAGCAAAGCTAAAGCTTCTCCATATACTTTGTGGTTAGTAGGCTTACCTCTTCTTAAGTCATCATTATCCATACATGGCAGATCGTCATGTATAAGAGAATATGTTTGAATCATTTCCAGTGCACCAGCAGCATCAATTATAGTGCGATAGTCCTTTTTATATAACATATACCCTAATAATAACAGCATCGGCCTTATTCTCTTGCCTCCTGCATTTAAGCTGTAATCCATAGCCTTAAATAAAATACTATCATAACTGCCTTTATTAACAAAATATATTCTGCACCATTCATCAATTTCGTTTTTCAATAATTCAATAGTACTGCAATTATCTTTATTCATAGTAACCTCCATGTAAAAATGAATTATTTTTCTGAGGTAAAATTCTGTTCACCCTGATCAGTTAAAATCTTTATTTTTTCTTCAGCTTCATTTAAAGTTTTATAAAGTGAATTACACAATTTTATTCCTTCTTCATAATTTTTCATTGATTCACTAAGAGATAATTCAGAACCATCCATTTTATTTACTATGCTTTCAAGTCTTTTCATCATTTCTTCATAACTTTCAACTTTCTTAGGCATTAAATATTTCCTCCTCATATATCTTCTATTTTTGGGACTTCTTTATATTTATATTTCCATCCTTTAAAATAACCTTAAATTCATTTAACTCTTCTAAAACTTTAACTTCTGAAACAATGTTGTCTTTTAAGTCTTCAATTACAGCATACCCTTTATTTAAAACATTTAGAGGATTGTGAGCCGATAAAAGAGAATTTAACCTGCCAAGCTTTTCCTTATTCATTTTAATTTTATTATTTATTTTAAATTCCAGTAAACTTTTACTGCTGTCTATATGTGTATATTCATTAATGATAAAATTTGCAGGACTATTCAGCTCAAGACTTTTCCTCATAACATGCACTTTGCTTCGCCTGTTTTCTATCTTATTGTAAAATGCAGTTTCAATAGCATTTTTATAGTTAATTATCTTATTATTTAATTCCGATAAATTAAATACTGCAATTTCAGCTGCAGCAGATGGTGTAGGGGCCCTTCTGTCAGAAACAAAATCAGCAATAGTAAAATCTGTTTCATGACCAACTCCGGTTATAATTGGTATTTTGGAATTAAATATTGCTTTTGCTACATTTTCTTCATTGAAACACCACAATTCCTCAATGGAGCCTCCCCCTCTGGCTAAAATTATAACGTCAATATCATTATATTTGTTTAATTCTGAAATTCCCTTAATAATATCAGGTGCTGCGTTGTCTCCTTGCACTAGGGCTGGATAAATAATTAATTCTACATGAGGGTTCCTTCTCTTTGAAACATTGATTATATCCCTGATTGCAGCGCCAGTTGGAGAAGTGATTATTCCTATTTTTTCTGCATATACTGGGATGGGCTTTTTATGCTCTGTATCAAATAATCCCTGGCTTTCTAACTTAGCCTTCATTTTTTCAAATTCCACATACAATTCGCCAAGGCCTTCAATGTTAATTTCCTCACAGTAAAGCTGATATGCTCCGTCTTTTTGATAAACTGAAACCCTTCCTTTTACTATAACTTTATCTCCGTCCTTTGGCATAAACTTCAGTTTTTCAGCATTATTCCTAAACATAATACAATTTATTTTGCCGCCATCATCTTTTAGTGAAAAATACAAATGACCGCTGCTATGTAATTTAAAATTAGAAATTTCCCCTTTTATGCTAAGGTTTCCTAATATAAAATCATTATCCATTATTTTTTTTATATAATTATTCAGAGCTGAAACTGTTAATGTTTTAATAAACATAAAAATTAAACCTCTCACTTTTATATATTTCGTCCTAAATAGATGTAAAGTAAATCATATAAATTAACTCAGATTATTTATTAAGCTTCAGATGGATATTCCTTCTGAAGCTTTTACAGAACTATTTTACAGAGTTTTTTAAAAGATTGTCTAACAATCCATTGATAAATGAAGCTGATTTTTCATCAGAATATTTTTTCCCCATTTCAACGGCTTCATTAATGCATACAGCACTTGGAACATCTGTACTGAATAAAAGTTCATATGCTCCAATTCTTAAAATACACAAATCAACCTTGTTAAGCCTGTTTAGTTTCCAGTTTTTTAAGTATTTACTTATTTCAGAGTCCAGCTCATTTATATTTTCTTCAATACCCTTTAATAATTTTGTTATGTAAACTAAATCAATTTCATCTATATTAATATTTTCTACATCCTGCTCCGGATTTTCGCCTGTTAAGCTGCCTGAATCCATATTGCTTTTATCATGATTTTCCTTAAAATCTGTAATTACATCCTTAAGCTCTTCCTTATTGGATGTCATCTGAAACAAGAGTTTCATAGCTGTTTCTCTGGATTTTTTTCTATTCATTTCTTTCCTCCTGTGACTTTTATTAAAATTATTGTCATAAAGTATGCATCTTATTCTTAGCGTAATTAAACACCCCCTGAAAACAGAGGGTGTTTTAGTTAAAAAAAATAATTATTAAGAAGTTTATTCCTCTTCGTCTACTTCAACACTATCTTCTAACTTTGGAATTAAAACATTCTGTACATGTATGTTAATAGTCGATACAGTCAAGCCTGTCATGGATTCAACTGCCTTTTTAACATTTTCCTGTACAGCTGCAGCTACCTCAGGGATTTTAACACCATATTCAACAACAACATATAAATCTATTGAAGCGCTGTTCTCTCCAACACTTACCTTTACCCCTTTGGATAAATTCTTTTTCCCAGATAATATTTGTGTTATTCCACCTGCAATGCTGGCACTCATTCCAACAATTCCTTTAATTTCAGTAGTTGCTAATCCAGCAATAACTCCAACTACCTCATCAGAAATTTTCACAATACCCATATCTATTTCGTTTTTAATATCTTCTTCCATCTCACGTGACCTCCAATAACAGTTTATCTAATGCTTATTATATCAAATACGATTTCCTTTTACAAACATTATTGTTTGCATTCTATGTCAACATTGCTTAACTTTGTTATTTTTACAACTTCATTTTTGATTTCCCTTGTTTCTTTATCAGTTAATTTATCCTTTCCCTTAATAATTAAAGTAACCTTATCTTCATTTATCTGACATATTGCCTCTTCATAGCCTTTTGCCTTTAAAGCTGTTTCAACCTTTTGTTCATTATTTGTGTCTAAAGCAAGCTTAGTATATTTTTTTTCTGCATCAGCCTTGTTTTCTTTTGATACATTATTATCGTCAATTAGTGCTTTCAGGGTCTGCAATGTCTGATTGTTCTGCTGATCTCTTGAAAGCTTTGTTTCAGCAAAGAAATCCGTTTTAGTATTGTTATTTGTTTTCTTGGTATTAAAAGAAACAGTACTGTCTGTGCCGTTTACATATAAAGGGCTGTTAAGCCTGGTAGCCAGCACTCCTGCACATACTATTAAAGCCAGTAACGCAACAATTATAACTGCCTGTTTTTTATTCATTTTAATTCCCCCTATCTACCTTTCTAAAGAATTATATGCATAAATCATTTATTATATACTATTTTTTCATAGGATAAACAGTAACTTTGTTATCCGGAATTTCAAATAGATTTACTACAGCTTTAGATATACTTAAAGCTGTAACTTTATTTTCTGCACCTTCAGCAACAACACAAACTCCAGTTATCTTAGGCTTATTTGTTTTTATTATCAATGGTTCAGACTTACTTCCATCATTTGTGATTACCACTGTGGTTCCATCGTTTTTTTGTGTGTTCTGCCTCTTCCCCCCTTCATTATCACTTTCAGTTGTGGAGGTAGTTGAATTATTAGTGTTTAATGCAGGTATTTGTTCTTCTCCACCGTCAAAATAAATCATTACACTTACCCTACCTACCCCCTGAATTTGTTCCAGAATGCCTTTAAGCTCTGAATTAAGCTGTTTTTCATATTCCATATTGCTGCCTGACTGAACTGTACTGGCATTATTCTTCTGTTCAGTACTGTTTAAATTTGAATTTGCAGTTGTTTTAGATCCATTACTGCTAAAAAAAGAAAAAACTATAAAAATAAGAACTGCAATTAAAACTAGTATTACAATATTGGAAGCTGTTTCCTTGGGACTTCCTTTACGGAGCTTTTCCGCAAAATCTTTCATTAATTTGTTTATATTCATATTAACCTCCTTTTAAGGTTTATATACTTTAATTATTGAGGCTGGAACCTTTAACTCTTCGCTTAAATACTTTTTAATCAAATTTGCAGTTTCTTCACTAATATTTCCTTTATCAGTGTTCACATATTTACTGTCATCATTTATTACTATTTTTTTAATCTTTTGTACCTTTCCATCTTGAACTGCTACTTTAATTTCCTTTATTTCAAATTTACTATTTTCCTTATTATAATCAGTTTTTGCCTGAACATCATAACTATACTGAGGCATTTTTTCTTTTAAAGTTTTTTCACATAGTGTTTTTAAGTTACTGTTAAAGTTTTCTATAGTACTGCTTATATTTGACTTCTCATATTTAGTAAAATCTTCGCTATAGTTTCCTTTGCTCAATGTTTCTGCGGCCCTGCTGGCATAAGTATCAATATCATAATTTTTATCAAAGATCTTTATTATGGGCTTCATAAGCACTGAAATAATTATGAGTCCCAGAACAAGCTTGGCATATTTTTTCATTTTATTATCTGGAAGAATCATCTCTACAGCAGTAACAAAAAATACCACTATACATATGTTGATCACCCAGTCCTTTAGTTGCTGCATCATATTTAATCCCTCTTTCTTTTATACACATCATTTATCCAATAAGTACTTTTCCTGCAGTGGCAATAATTGAAATCATAATAAAAAACATTACTGACACAGAGATTAGACAGGACATAATCAAAATAAGTGAATCACCTGCAGAATTTATGGTTTTAACCAGTCTGCTGTCACTTATGGGTTCAATTAAGGCAGCTGTGAGTTTATAAACCAATGCTAAAACAACAATTTTTATTATTGGATAGATAACTATAAATAATAAAATAATTAATCCCACTGTACTGAGAGCATTTTTTAGTAAAAGTGAATATCCTGCCACAGTGGAAATTGCATCTGAAAGACATTTCCCAACTACAGGGATAAAATTATCCACTGCATACTTTGCAGTTTTGGCAGTTACAGCATCTAATGTTTTAGAAGTTATTCCCCTTATGGTGATTATGCCAATAAAGACTGTCATTATAATTCCCTGGCACCATAGTGCAATCTGATTTAATAACTTTGTTAAATTACTTATTTTATATTCATCTGACAGGTTATTTACAAACTGCAGTACAAAACTCATTAAAATAAGAGGTATAATAAAATCTACGAAGATCCTTGCGCCTATATTTATGGCACCAATTATTATGGGATCCATAACTGCAGCTTCAGTTATTCCTCCTACAGAAGCAACAAGCATTAATAATACAGGAATCAGGGCTGTCATAAAGTCCACCATTTTATTTATTGTTTCACTGGCTATATTTACACCCATGTAAAAACTCTTTGCCATGAGTATTATAATTAGTCCATAACATGCAAAATAAGCTATGTTTGACAGGCTTTCATTACTAAAAGCTTTTTGAAGGTTATTTAGCAATGCACATATAACAGCTATTGATATCAATGTAGCCATTAGCTTTAATGAAGAAGACAGTTCCCTAAATGAATATGCTATAATGGCCTTAAATGCTTTTGACAAAGAGAATTTTCCGTCACCGGATTTTATGTAATCTTTTACAAATGTCCTGGCATCTAAGTCCTTTAGCACTTCATACTGATTTTTTATATTTGTCATATAATCATACAAGTTTTCTACAGATTCTGTATCTTTATTACTGGTATTATTATTTGGTTCTACGGCTTGTACATTAACAGGGGCTGCTAAACATATAAAAAAAGTAATTATAAAAATAAATAGTTTATAATTTTTCATGTCTTCACCTACATTATCTTTAGGATTGATTGAAGCACAGCCATCAAAATAGGAATTGCCAGCACCAATATTAATATTTTCCCTGAAAACTCCACTTTTGAGGCAAGGCTGTTTTCTCCGGCATCTCTGCAGATCTCACTTGAAAAAGTGGCCAGATATGCTATACCGAGTATTTTAAAAACTGTTGTTAAATACACAGCATCTATATTGGCATCAACAGCTAATTTTTGAATAAACTCCAAAATCACTGTGATTTTAGTAAGCATAAATATGAATATCATTGCACCAGCTACAATACTAATCTGAACAGCTAAGTCATTTCTCTGGTCTTTAAATATCATAATTATAAATAAAGACAAAAAAGCAAAAGCTGCAATCTTTATTATTTCCATGGAAACCTCCTAAAGCTGAAATAAGGTTTTAACTGCACTAAATAGTTTATATATAAGATTAATTACCATAAGAAGTATAATTACAATTCCTGTTAAATCAGTAACCAATGCATAATCATCCTTACCGCTGGTTTTTAAAATTTTATCTAAAATAATAATTAGTATACTCACAGCTCCAATTTTGAAAATCATAGATATATCAAGCATTTAAAACACCTCCAAATAATCTTTAAATAAGCATAATTACCACAGTTGACCCTATAGTAAAGCCAAGATATCTATACATTTTTATATTTTTATTTGCAATTTCTTCAGATTTTTCAATCTGTTTTTTTAAGTTATTCAGTGTGAGTTGGAAAATCCTTTTATGGCCGTCTATGTCACTTTCTCCAATGGTCTTTGCCATGTCCAGCATTATATTTATGTCATCTTCATTAATGCTGAGGCTTTTCCTGTTTTCAGCAAATGCCTTTTCAAAAGCTGAATATACATTATCAGCTTCATTTGTATATAAAATAGATGCTATATCTTCAAAAATACAGCTAATAGGATATTTGCTTTTTTTTGATATATTTGAAAGTATCTCCGGCAGTGCAGTATGGGTATATATTAATTCATTCTGAAACTGATTTATTGACCTTGCTAATTCATTTAATTGATCTGTCCTATTTTTAAATACCTCACTGTAAAAGAATCCCGCAGCAGTTGATAAACCTATTATTACAAAGCTTAATATTATTTTAATAATCATATTTGTCTCCTCCAAAGGAACTGCATTTTTGTGAAATCATAAATATATTCCACAGTTCCCGCTCCTTTTAAGCAGCTTAATACAATAGCCCTTTGAAACACTTTGTTATCTATAAGTTCTTTGAAAACAGCTCTGTCAAATAAATCCTCTATGCCGTAGCCATGAATAGTAGCAATAAGATTTACTCCGCAGTTTAATGCCATTAATATACTTTCCACATCTTTATAAGTTCCAATTTCATCACATACAATTACATCAGGTGCCATACTCCTTACAGCCATCATAATTCCATGACTTTTAAGACATCCATCAAGTACATCTGTTCTTCTTCCAATATCAAGCTGAGGTATGCCATTATAACAGGCACCTATTTCACTTCTTTCATCAATAACACATACTTTTTTACCTTTTAAATTGTTATATCCATCAGAAATTAATCTGGTCATATCCCTGATTAATGTGGTTTTTCCACACTTAGGCGGTGATATTATAATGGAATTAATAATGTTTCCCTGGGATTGTATATATGGAATTATATTACTGGAACATCCAGTAACAGCTTTGCATACCCTTATGTTTATGGAAGCAATATTTTTTATGGTTTTAACTTTTCCATCTTCCATGATGCATGTCCCACATAATCCAATTCTATGTCCCCCGTTTATAGTTAAGTATCCCTGCTTAATTTCCTCCTCAAAGGCATATATAGAATAATTACTCATTCTCTGCACTATGCTTTTAAGATCCGCAATGCTTGGACAATAACGAAATTCTATCTCTTTGTTATCCACCTCAACCATTAATGGTCTTTCAGCTCTTATTCTAATTTCCTGAAGGTCATTTAAATTTGTTATAGAACTAAGTATTGTCTTTATATTTTGCGGCAGTATGCTGAAAATATCTTTTGTGTTCATATTTTTTATCTCCCCTTCCTTATATAAACAATATTTAAGTTAATAAGGAATTATTCCAAAAAAATAAAAAAAAGCATAATATGCTTTAAGGATAAAAATCCATGCATATTATGCTTTGTTATTATATATATTTATTTATCGCTGCAGCAATTACTATCTTTAAAATTAATGGTATTATGACAATTAGGACAAGTAATGTTTTTTTCATTATTCAGTATATTTTCATCTATATATACTGTTTCTCCGCAATTACTGCATTTTATTTCTATGAAGTCATCATCTTCATCATTTATGTCATCATAATCCTCATCATATAATAGTTCTTCTACATCAGCTAAATCTTCATCAATATTATCAACATATTCTTCCAGGTCTGCATTATCTTCATGTAAAATATCTATTTCCTCGGAAACTTCGTTAAGAATAGCAGCTATTTCAGATAATATTTTGCCTTCTTTAGCTGAGGTGTCTATTTCCATGCCTTCCATTAAACCCTGCAGGTATGATACTCTGTTTTTTAAAGAGCTCATTAAATTCACTTCCTTTTTTATATCCTTTGCAAAAACATAATACATTCTGCTCTCTCAAAAATCGTTGATGATTCGATATTTTGCTCGGCATAATGTAATGTTTTTAATGCAAAGTACTAATTAATAAAATATTCTCCCTAGCAGTCTAAGGAGAATATGCTTATTTATAATGTTCACATAAAATAACTAATTTATTCATGTGATATTAAATTATTAAACTCTTTCCATGTATTCACCAGTTCTGGTGTCAATCCTGATCATTTCTCCTTCATTAACAAATAAAGGAACATTCACAACTGCTCCAGTTTCAACAGTAGCTGGCTTTAATACGTTATTTGTTGTATTTCCCTTTGCTCCAGGTTCTGTATGGGTAATAAGTAACTCTACAAAGTTAGGAGCTTCAACTGAAAAAGCTTCACCCTTATAAAACTTGATTATTGCATTCATATTTTCTTTCAAAAATTTAATTGCATTTTCAACTTTTTCATAATTTAATGGAATTTGTTCAAAAGTCTCTTGATCCATGAAGTAATATAATTCACCATCTGAATATAAATACTGCATTTCTTTTCTTTCAATAACTGCTTCTTGAAGTTTCTCAGTTGGATTGAAAGTTCTATCTGTAACTCCTCCAGAAATAACATTTCTTAATTTTGTTCTTACAAATGCTGCTCCTTTTCCAGGTTTAACATGTAAAAAATCCACTACTGTGAAAACTTGTCCATCCAATTCGAATGTAGTTCCTTTTCTTATCTCTCCTGCTGATATCATACGAGTATCCCTCCAAAATCTAATGATTCATTTATATTATACCTAGTTAAGGTAGTTATATACATATAAGTTGCTTTGGTGATTTAGATATTACTTCACACTTATCATCTGTTACAAGCAGTAAGTCCTCAATTCTTACTCCTCCAAAATCAGGAATATAAATACCTGGTTCATCAGTAACAACCATGCCTGCTTTTAATAATGATGCATTTCTGTATCCTATTGTAGGAGCTTCATGTATCTGCCTGCCAACTCCATGACCAAGACTATGTCCGAAATTTTTTCCATATCCCTTTTCAGTTATATAATCTCTGGCAACATTGTCTACATCAATACATGGAACACCAGCTTTATATGCCTTTAAGGCTCTGTTATTTGCTTCAAGAACAATATTATATATTTCTACCATTTTCTCTGATGGCTTGCCAATTACAATAGTTCTTGTCATGTCACTGCAGTATCCATTATACACACAGCCATAATCCAGTGTTAAAAATTCTCCATTATTAATTACTTTACTTGTAGCCTGACCATGAGGCAGACTGGATCTTACTCCTGATGCAACAATTGATGGGAAAGACAGTTCTTTTGCTCCACTTTTTTTCATGAAGAACTCTAATTCAAGTCCAACTTCCCTTTCAGTCATTCCGGCTTTAATGAATTTAAGCATATGATCAAATGCCTTATCAGCAATAGCTGCAGCTGCTTTTATTGCTTCTAATTCAGTATGATCCTTTATTTCTCTGATTTTTTCAATAATGCCTTCCATAGGAACTAATTCACAGCCCAATTTACTTTTATATAATGAATATGTACTAAATGATACGATATCTTCTTCAAAGCCAAGTTTTTTAATATTTTCCTTTTTTACTAAATCAGCTGTAAAATCTGCAATTGTTGTATTTTTGCTGTACTCCAGGCATTGGAAACCATGTACTTCCTGCTTTGCCTGCTCAGTAAATCTGGAATCTGTTATAAAGAATGCTTTATCTGCTGTTATTAAAGCAAAACTTTCATCACCAGTGAATCCACTGATATAATTTCTATTATAATCTCCAATTAAAAAGACACCATCTAAACCTTTTGATTTCATTGCACTTCTAAGTTTTTTCATTCTTTCATCATACATATGTTTTTCCCCCAAATCTTTTTTGTATAATTTTTAACATATACAAAAAAATATTACTGTACTAAAAATTTCTACAGTAGTTACCAATGCTATTTTACCAAATTTTAAGGCTATTTGCAAATATAATTAGCCCTTATATTTTATAAATTATACTATTTACATTAATTTAATATTTTAAAAGCTTCTTTGTTATTACCTCAGCAATATATTCAGCATTATAACCATTGTCCTTAATAATAATATCACATTGATTATAAATATTAATCCTTTCATAATACAAACTCATAATATTTTTTTCAGCATGGTCCTTTAAAAGAGGTCTGTTATTCAAATTAGGACTCCTTTTTACTAAGATTTCCAATGAAGAATTAATAAAAACAGTAATACCTGCTTTCTTCAGCCTTTTTAAATTATCAAAATATATGGGCATCCCTCCTCCAGTTGAAATAACATATTTATTCATTTTAAGTAAATCATTTATGATCATTCTTTCCTTTTCTCTGAAATAAATCTCACCTTTCAATTCAAACATCTTCTCAATAGTCATATTTTCATTTAATTCAATAGCTTTGTCAGTATCATAAAATCCATATGAAAGCTTACTGCTCAGAAGACTGCCTATGGTACTTTTCCCGCTTCCTGGCATACCAATTAATATTACATTATTAAACATTTCTACCCTCTTATAAATAAATTAATAATGTTATTATACAATAATAAATGCAGTATTAGCTTATTTATTAATAATAAAGTCCATATCAAATAACCCATACCATTTATCATTGTCTTTCATATTAATCTCTATGTTATTTATATTACGTATATTATTCCATTTCTTAATTTTATTAAATTCCTCATTTATAGAGCCCTTATTTATATTATATGTAAACTTAATATTTACGCTGTTATTATTGGTCAGCTTTCCCATAGATATCACCTTAATTTCATCATACTCAGTAATATTATCCATTAATTCTTTATATCCAAATTTATTTTCATTTATCCGTTGAACCTTCGTATAACTTTTTAAAGTGATTTTTTTATTTTTTATATTATGATAAACCCTAATATTATTGCCAATAAACAGTGCAAGAAGTATATTCAAAATTATAAAGGCTGTTATAGCTGTTTTTTCACTTTTCATATTAAATTTCCTTATTCTAAATCAATTATTAATTTCATCAGATTATTTTCTACAGGTGAGATATATTTAATTTTTACACCTTTAGTGTCATCGAGAAACCTTATTAAGTTGTAATAATCATCTTCACTGTCAATTTTAATTTCTGCTTCCACTTCCTTATTTTTTATATTAATCCAGCTGCATTTATTATATATATAAGGATAGCTGTAAAACTTTTTTAAAGTTTCTAAAGAAGATATATTCCTGGATTTTAAATTATTCTGCTTATATTTTGCCTCCATGGTATCTTTAGCTTTGCCTATTTCTTTATCTATTGAATTTATTTCATGCATTCCATAATAAGATAAGTCAAATAGAGCTATATCAATAAACAAAATAATTGCAGCAGCATTCTTTAAAAGTTTTATCCTTTTTTCTTTTTGCTGTTTCTCATACCACATTGGGATAAAGTTATAATTGTTCATGCTCTTACCTTCCCGTTTTCATAAATAATTCATTTATCTGCAGCCTCTTTAAATATATCAGTGGATGATCAGTGGTGCTAATAGCATTTTCATTAATAGATTGTTCCCTCACCAAATAAATTGGCCATGTCATGGAAACCTGCTGGCATTTTTTTATATTGACATACAATAAATCGGATAAACCCTTTGTTTCATAAAAATCTTCTACAGCGTTATAAACAAGTTTATTATTATTTACTATCAAAATATAAAGTTTTGAATTAAATACAAAAGAAAGGATATAATCCTTTTCTTTAATTTTTTTGCTGTAAAAATTTAAATATATAAACTGAATGAGAAAAACGCCTTTAATCTTTTTGTTTACATTCATTGCACTGTTAATACTGCTGATTCCTGCATAATTTAAGCTATATACTATTACATCTTCATTTTTTTCATGAACATTTTCCCTTTCATAAGAAAATAATAAATGATTATCATTACTGCAATAGCTTCCAAGTTCATTAATTATGAGCTCTTTTTTAATATTTTTATTAATTTTAGGAAGACTCATCCTTTTTATAAATATCTTTTCTCCTAAAATAATAAATGATACATTTTTACTTTTAATTTTTAACTGCTTAAAATTATTATTTTTTATTTCGTAGCTTTTTTTAATCTTTAATTTTTTTATAAAAATACCTTTTCTAATTTCATTACAGATTATATTATCCTTTTCCAGTAATATTAGTGTAGAATTTATAAACATTCATATTCTCCCTTCCACATACTTTGTCTCCTGAAACTTAAACCTTATGCTGCTGTCAATAATATATACATTATAGTAATCCTCTCTATGAATTTTATCATCAATATATGTATTTATAACAAAACATGTTTTTGACAGATTATATTTAACATAGGAATTCTTATAGTTTATTGTGTACCCATCTGGAATATTTGTTATGAAACTATTCAGATTTTCACTATTTTTTAATTCAATATTTTCATTGAGATAATTATAAACATATGTAAGTAAAAATTCCCTGCACTCCTCATACTGTGTATTAGATAACCTTATAGATAACATCCTGTTATTATTTTCAAATTTCTGCAGTTCAATTTTAAAATAGTATATTGCACAGCTAAAGCATATTGAACATACAATTAATGTATAAATTATAATAGAGCCATTTTTCACTGTATTTTTTCTGTAGAAATGCACCTTTTCACCTCATAATTATTGTTTAATACAATAGTTATATATATTACCTTATTTACTGCCTTAACTCTAAAGTCACTTACTCCTCTAAGTATTACATTGTTTGATGATGAAGACTCACCTCCATAATAAATTGCAAGATATCCTGAAGGATTTATTTTTATCCAATTATTAGTCAATGGGTCTCCATAATTAAATTTAATTTTATTGCTGTCACAGTTTATTGATCTGCATTCACCAATCTGCTCGTCAATAAATTCAATAACTTCATTAGAATAAAACTCGCTTCTTGATTGTTTACTTTCTTTACTATATATGGTTAAATATCTCTCCATAACCTTAAATTCAGACAGCAGAAGCATACTTAATATGGACAGTGAAATTAATATCTCAATAATAGTAAATCCTCTTTTCATAAATTTTTGCCCTTATAAAAAGTTATATTTAAATTTTTCTTATTGTTTTTTTCACTATTTATGATTTTCACATCAACCTTTAATACCTCTCCCTTTTCTATTTCCATAATTCCATAGGGCAAAATGTAGTCAGTATTATTGCTAAAGATTTCTTCTAATCCATGGTCTTTAATATAATCCAGTGTAAGCTTACTGCCATTAATGCTTTTCTTTTCACAATCATAAATATACAAAAGATTATCGTAACTTATGTTGTACATAATGTTATATTTAACTGCATATAAAAACTCACTTTGGTTTTTCATCAATTCATTTTGCTTTTTTAATTCCAGTGCATTAAGCATAATTTTCATGACTCCTGTAAAGACAATTGAAAAAATCATAAATGCACATAAAACCTCAATTAATAAAAATCCTTTTTTAATTCTTGATTTCTGCATAAGCACTTCCAACACATATGGATATGTTGTGCCATCCTCCCATTCTATCTAAATATCTAATGGTACAGGCATCTGTGGTAACTCCCCTATTGTCAATGTAAATTTTATCTTTACCTCTGGAAGTATTAACAGTATTTAATTTAAATCCTTTTGGAACATATAATCTTTTAACAATTTTACTATTATCCGATAAATATATTTTTTTATTTTCTGTATCAAAGGTAATATTTGTGCTGCAGTTATTAATTCTGCTGTACTGTTTTGAGTTATTAATAAAATTCACCATTGAATTACTGAAAAAGTCCACATCCATTTTATTTACAGTTCTATTAAATCCACTATATGTTGTAAATGTAAATGTCATTAAAATTAATATTATACTTATAGAAATCATTAGTTCTATTAATGTAAACCCTTTGTTCACAGGCTAAACACCCCAATGCTAAAGATTAAAGAACAAATAATAAAGAAGGTAGATTTTCAGCTACGCTGAAAATCCTTGAATAGTGGCTTTGCCCTATGGCAAAGCCACTACTGTTTTTTATTACTGCTCTTTAGGAGCTGCAACTGTTTTTCTTTCAGGATACAATGTATTTCCATCCTTATCCTTCACCTCATAGGTATTCTTCGGAACATCAATAGTCACAGAATAACTATTAGAATCTGATGAATATACAATAGTAATATCTTTTTCCACGTCTACTGAACTTTGTTCTTTGACTTCAACACCAGTGGTATCAGTTATAACACTTTTAACATCATCCGTTTTAAATTCTCCATTTGTCATACTATAGCTTGTCATGGCAGCTGAATATATCTGTTTTCCTGTGTTAATTGCCTTTACTTCCATGGCTTTTGCCCTGTAACCTGCTAATTTTGGTACGAGAAATCCCATAAGCACCAGCATTATTGCCACAGCTACCATAATTTCTATAAGAGTAAATCCTTTTTTCTTTTTATTTTTCATTATTATTTCCTCCGATTTTTATTAAGTTTTAGATTTTGTCCATAATACTAAACATAGGAGCCATTACTGAGAAAATAACTGTTCCAATAACAGCTGCTATAGCTATTAGTAATATGGGCTGTAGAACTGTGCTGAATATATTCAGCTTTTCCTTTATCTGAGCTGATATTATATCTGAAGCTCTTTTAAAGGAATTTTCCAGGCTTCCCGTTTCTTCTCCTATTTTAATCAGATTTAAAAACAGTTTATTATTAAATCTGCTGTGAGAAATTGCGTAATGAACACTTTCACCCTGCTTTAAACTAATGATGCATTCATCAATGCTTTTTTCAAACACCTTATTTCCCATAACATTTTTCACAATGTATAGAGAAGAAATAATATCTAATCCTGAATCCAGTAGCATATTTAAAGTAATGCAAAATTTATTTAATATTATTTTTTCTATTAATTTTTTTAAAACTGGAGTCTTTAATATTAATTTGTGTTTTAATAAAATTAATTTTTCGTTTTTATGCATAATTTTGGATAGTATGATTAAAAATATAACTGCTAGAAAAAATGGTATTGAAGCCTTATTTAAAAAAGATATTGTAGTAATTAATTTTTTTGTAATGGGCGGAATTTCACCACCTAAATCATTTACTGTATTCAGCAATTGGGGTACTATGCTTTTTATCACAAACATCAGTATAAAAAATCCAATTATACATACCATTGCCGGATACAGCAGTGTATTTATTAATTTTTGTTTAAATTCATTTTCTGTGCTGTAATATTCAATTAATTTTTCTAATACTTTATCCAGACTGCCGCTGTTTTCTCCTACGTTTATCATTTCAATCATAAATATTGGGAAATATCCTTTTCTCACTTTTATGCATTCATAAAAGCTTTTTCCACCGCTTAAATCAATACTTATTGACTTTAAAATGCTTTTCATTGTATTATTAGTGCTTTCAGAAGCGCAGAAATTTACTGCACTTAAAATTGATATGCCTGATTTCAGCATTATTGCCAGATTACTGCAGAAAATACATATTTCTTTTACGCTAGCTTTTCTTCCTTTTAAAATATTTGAATTTACGCTTTTGTAATTTATTAAATAATATTCATTATCCTTAAGTATTTTCCTCAAGTTAATAATATCTTCTCCAGTATACTGTCCTCTAATTACATCGCCTTTGCAGTTTAAAGCCTTATATTGAAAAATAAAGATCTCCCCTTTAAATGTTACTTGGCATAAATTACTCTGATGTACTCTTCATAAGAAGTTACTCCCTTTTTTATAAGCTCAAGGCAGTTCTCTTTTAAGCCGGGTACATTGCCTTTACAGTAAGATTTTTTAAGTTCTTCTCCATATTTACCTTTTTGAATTAAATATCGTTGTTCATCATCCACAGTAAATATCTCATATACTACACATCTTCCCTTATAGCCCTTATTTGAACATTTTGCACAGCCTTTGCTTTTGAATAACTTGGTATTACTATCAATTCCAAGCATTGTTCTTTCCTCTAAGGATGGTAAATATTCTTCCTTACAGCTGATGCACAGCTTTCGTATTAACCTTTGTGCAATTATCCCTACAAGTGCATCGCCTATTAAATACTGAGGCACCTTCATGTCTGCAAGTCTTGAAATTGAATCTAAGGCATTATTGGTATGCAGAGTTGATAGCACTAAATGTCCTGTTATGGCTGCTCTTATGGCAATTTGTGCAGTTTCTTCGTCTCTTATTTCACCTACCATGATTACGTCTGGATCCTGGCGCAGGATGCTCCTGAGTCCCTCAGCAAAGGTAAACTTAGCCTTTGGGTTTACATTTACCTGATTAATTCCTTCCATTGTATATTCCACAGGATCTTCAATGGTTATAATATTTTTCTTCACCTTATCAATTTCATTTAACATAGCATATAGTGTTGTTGATTTTCCGCTTCCTGTGGGTCCTGTAAGCAGTATTATACCGTTTGAAAACTTTAAGATATTTCGGATTATATTAACAGATTTTTCGCTAAAGCCTAGATTATTTAATGATATTAAATCCTTTGATTTGTATAGAATTCTTATTACAATTTTTTCACCATGAATTGTGGGTAATGTAGATACTCTTAAATCAAAAAATTGTTTGCTGATCTTATATGTTATTTTGCCATCCTGAGGCAGCCTTTTTTCGCTGATATTTATGTTTGCCAGCACCTTTATACGTGTACATAAAAGTGGATATATATTTAAAGGTATTTTCAGTACTTCACAGAGTATTCCATCAACTCTATATCTTATAAATGCAAATTTTTCGTAAGGTTCTATGTGAATATCGCTTGCATTTCTCTGAATCGCCAAGTTAATTATTGAATCTGTAAGGTCAATAGAAGGGAAACTATTTATATTTAAATTTTTATTTAAATCCTCTTTTAATTTATCATTTAAATATAAAGAAGATAGATTTTCAATGGCAATATTAACTTTGCCTTTTTCGTAAACTTCATTAATAGCATTAATGATTTGATCAGGATCTGCGTGAAAGATTTCTACTTCTCCTCCATAAATAAACTTTAATTCGTCTATGTTAACAGCTTTATTGTTTATATCAGCTGCAACCTGAAGTGTTCCCTTTTGAATATTATATGGAATCAGCTTATTTTTAAGGCAAAAATCCATGGGTATTGATTTTAATGCTTTACCCATAAAAACAACAGAATCTAAATCAATGGACTTTATCATTTTTACTATGTCACCCCCTTCCTGAAATTTTTTGCATGCATACTTAAATTGTTGCCATATGTTTTACAAATATTCACATCAAAAAAATTTTATAAAAAAGCTCTGCTATTGTAATTTATATTTACAACAGCAGAGCTTTTTATCATATTTATTCAGTTAGATGAAATAACAATATAATTGGATGGATGCGAAGACAATAAATTTATGGAATTATCATTAATATTGTACATATATATATCATACTGTGGATTATCAGAGTTGCCAGATGTGCCGGAAAAATATACATTTCCATTAGTATCTGCTGAAATCCCTCCATCTTTATTAATTAACTTTGGGAAATCGTAATTTACTCTTTTGCAGGTGTTATTTTCAACATTTACCTTAAAAAGCCCCGTTACACCATATTTATCACGGGCTAATATGAAAAACTCTTTTGTTACAGCATTATATACTGAATCATATATATCAGAAAAATTATTGTTCAGAGTTTTTACTTTACCTGTATTTTTATAATAATAGGATAAATTAGTATCATCTCCAAGCTTTGAAAAAAATAAAATATTTCCTTTCTCCACTGTAAAGTAAGTGCAGTAACCATTAATCTTATCTAAATATACTTCTTCTTTCTTACTTGTAAAATTATATTTATATATTTTATCTGAATCTGTCTTACCATTTTTTACAGCATAATAAAGAAGATTATCCTCATCAAGCCATTCATACAATGTACCTGATACAAGTGAATCTTTGTTTATTCTCATCTCTTTGTTATGATTAATGTCATAAACTTTTATTCCCTGTGCACTTTCTAAACTATCCTTTTTAAAAGTTCTATAGACAAGCATATTTCCGCCAGGAGAAAGCTTTAAATTATCAGCATTATAAAAATTATTTAAACGATAAACATTATCATTCTTTTCAATATATATTTCCACATTGTTTAATTCTTTTCCCTTAGATAAAATTTTAGTATAGGCAGTTACATTTGCATTAATATTATATACCATATTACTTATATCAGATGAACTTCCTACCTTTAAAATTCTGTTGTTTTGGATTTTATTATAACTTACATTACTGCTATTAAGTTCTAAAGCCATTATTGGTGATTTGGGAATGGTTAAACCTTGAGAACCATCAACCTGTTTATTTGTATCAGAACATCCATTTAGCAGCACTGTAATCACTAAAAAAAATATTACTCCATATGTCCTTCTAATAGTCATAATTCCGATTCCCATTCTCCTTCAAATGATACTTCCGCCGGCCCCGTCATTAAGACTCCATCTTTTGTGATTTCAATATCAAGTTTTCCACCTGGCAATTCAACATTTACCTTTTTTTCAGTTAATCCAAGCTTATTGCATACTAAAACAGAGGCACAGCTTCCTGTTCCGCATGCCAGTGTCACTCCTGCGCCTCTTTCCCAGGTATTTACCTTAATTTCATTTCTATTTATAACCTGGCAAAAGTTAATGTTAGATCCTTTTTTGAAAATGTCCAGTGTTTCTAATTGTTTACCCTCAGTAACCTCATATTGGTCAGAGTTATTTATTATTACAGTATGGGGGACCCCCATTAATAATGAATTTATTTTATACTCTTTATCATTTACAAAAATGCTTTTATCTATTATTTCTTCAGCACTATCTGATGGAATATCCTTAGGATCCCAGGATGGATTTCCCATATTAATAGTTATATTTATAACTTTATTATGATCTAATTCTAAAAAAGCTTCCTTTATGCCATCTCCAGTTTCTATTTTTAAAGGATTTTTATTTACAATCTTTTTTTCAAAAATATACTTTGCAAAACACCTTATGCCATTGCCGCACATTGAAGCATATGATCCGTCAGAATTAATAACTTCCATTAAAATATCTGCCCTTGTACTATTTCTTACAAATAGAATTCCATCTGCTCCAATTCCAAAATGCCTATCACACAATTTCTTTGCCATATCACTCTGGTTACTTTTGTATATATTCATAAAATCCTCAATAAGGATAAAATCATTGCCATTACCATGCATCTTTGTAAATTTCATTATTGGTTCCTCCTTAAATGTACTATATAAGTACAAATAAACTATGTTATTTCCCCGGAATTAATCCAAAATAAGTTTACTACTGTTAAATGCTAATATCAATAATAATATGGCTTTATTTTAGAAATTTTAAGTGATATACTATTTCTAAAAGTCAGCTTAATTACTTTGCTACAGAGAGAGGATTGATTTGCATGCCATTAGATGGTGTATATATATATAATATCGTAAGAGAATTAAAAACTTTACTGATAAATGGAAGGGTTGAAAAAGTAAATCAGCCTGAAAAAGACGAAATAGTATTAACCATTAAAAATCAAAGGATGAACTATAGATTACTTATCAGTGCAAGCTCCGTTTATCCAAAAATTCACATTACCAATAACATAAAGAAAAACCCATTAACAGCTCCTATGTTCTGTATGGTTTTAAGAAAGTATCTAAATACAGCAAAAGTAATTGATATAAGACAGCTGGACTGTGACAGAGTTATTTTTATTGATTTTGAAAGCACTGATGAACTTGGATTTAACAGCATTTATACTTTAGCAGTTGAAATTATGGGAAGGCACAGCAATATATCACTTATAAGAAGCAGAGATTCTATTATAATGGAATCAATTAAGCATGTTACTCCAGAAATAAGCAGCGTGCGTTCCTTATATACAGGAATTAAATATGAGCTTCCTCCTGCTTCACAAAAGTTAAGCCCTCTGAATTATACTTATGAACAATTGGATAAATATGTTCTGGAAAACAGTATTAAATTTGAAAGTAACTTTTTTTCAAAGGTATTTACAGGAGTAAGTACACAATTTTCAAAAGAACTGGTTTTTGAAGCTAAAAAAGCATCAATTGATTTTCAATATACTGATTTAAATAAAATCAGCCAGTTTGTAGAAAAAGTATTTTTACATATGAAAAATGGCATTTCATCCTTTTACTTATATTATGAAGGTGATAAAGTAAAGGATTTTTATTGTTTCCCATTAGAATCAATAAAATATTCCAGCATAAAAGAATATGATTCACCTTCTAAATTAATAGAAGACTTCTATTTTGAAAAGGATAAAGCTGACAGATTGAAAAATAAAAGCTCTGATTTGCAGAAACTGCTTCATGTTAATATTGAAAGATGCGAAAAGAAGCTTCAAATTCTAAATAAAACACTGGATGACTGTTCACACAAAGATAAATATAAACTTTATGGAGAACTTTTAACTGCAAATATTTATTCTCTTAAGAATGAAATGGATTCAGCTCAGGTTCAAAATTACTATAGTGAAAATTATGAATTAATAACAATACCACTTGAGAAAGGTAAATCTCCATCGCATAACATTCAAAAGTACTATAAAAAATATAATAAAATGAAAAAATCTGAGGAAGCAGCAGCTATTCAAATTCAGTTAACTGAAGATGAGCTTAACTACCTTCAGTCAGTGCTTACCAATGTTAAAAATGCAGATGATTATGATTCAATTGATGAAATAAAACGTGAGCTTATTGAAACTGGCTACATAAAATTCAAAAAGAACTCAAATATAAAAAAGAAAAGTTCTTCAAAGCCATACCATTTTGTATCCAGTGACGGAACAGATATTTATGTAGGAAAGAATAATTTTCAGAATGATTATTTAACTTTAAAATTTGCTTCAAATAAAGATTTATGGTTCCATACAAAAAAAATTCCTGGTTCACACGTTATTGTAAAAAATATGGGTACTATAACTCCTGAAACTATTAATGAAGCCGCCGAGCTTGCTGCTTATTATAGCAAAGCCAAGGATTCATCTAAGGTTCCTGTAGACTATACAGAAGTAAAAAATGTTCACAAACCCAATGGTGCTAAACCTGGAATGGTTATATACTATACAAATAAGACGGTTTATGTAAACCCAAACAACAGGATTACATCAAATAACAAAGATTAAAGATTATTGAGGGTTAGGGAACGTAAATAGATTTGATTTTACACAAATCTATTTACGTTACCTCTTACTTCTTAGTTTTTAGTTCTTACTTAAGTTTTTCTGCAATAAAAACTTCCTTCTTTGTTATCTAATCTTTAATCTTTATTTTATTAATGTATTGGTATAGATAGCACTTCAGTCTTCCATTATAAAGTTTTCTGTTTTTGTCTGACTTCTGCCCAAAGCACTTTTCAAATCCTTCATAGGAAGTAATAAGATACAAAGACCATTCATTTAATCTTCTATATACCTCACCAACATTTTTATAAAGTTCCTCAACTTCAGCTTCTTCTCCCAGTCTTTCACCATAAGGCGGATTTGTTATAATGACACCATACTTTTTCTTTGAACTAAAGGATTCAACAGGCACTTTTTGAAAGTTAATATATTCACTTACTCCAGCTTTCTCTGCATTTGCCCTGGCAGTATTAAATACTCTCCCGTCCTTATCAGAAGCCTGAATAACAAATTCCTTATTATTTACACAGCTTCCTGCATGTTTTCTTATTTCTTCAAATATATTAGGAGGCATCATGTCCCAGTCTTCACAAACAAATTTTCTATGTAATCCAGGAGCAATATTTTTCCCTATAAGGGCAGCTTCAATAGGAATAGTTCCAGATCCGCACATTGGATCCACAAGAAGTCTTGACGGTTCCCATTTACTGATTAAAACAATAGCTGCGGCTAATGTCTCCTTCATTGGAGCAGTGCCGGCATTTTCCCTGTATCCCCTTTTGTGAAGCCCTGCTCCGGAAGTATCAATAGTAAGGGTAGCTATATCCTTTAAAAGTGATATCTCAATTTTATATTCAGGTCCATCCTCTGTGAAGTGTTCAATATTATATTTTTTCTTCATTGACTCCACTACTGCCTTTTTTACTATTGACTGACAGTCAGGCACAGAATGTAATTTAGATTTAACTGATTTCCCTTCAACATGCATAAATCCATCCTGTGATATAATGCTTCCAAAATCCAGTGCCTTTGTACCTTCAAAAAGCTCTTCAAAGGATTCTGCCTTAAATTCTCCAACCTTTATTAGTACTCTGTCAGCAGTTCTCAGCCACATATTGCATATGGCTATATCTCTTTCATCACCTTCAAAGGTTACTCTTCCATTTTCTACAGTTAAATCATCATATCCAAGTTCTTTTAATTCTTTTGCCACAATGGATTCTAGTCCAAAAGTAGCTGTTGCAATAAGTTTATAAAACATTTTTTTCTCCTATTCTATTTCCACCATAATAGGGCAGTGATCTGACCCCGTAACATCAGTTAATATTTTTGCATCCTTTACTTTGTCTATTAAATTTTTTGAAACAAAATGGTAATCAATTCTCCATCCTGTATTTCTTTCCCTGGCTTTAAATCTGTAACTCCACCATGAATACTGAACTTCTTCAGGATTTATATATCTATAAGTATCATAATACCCATTTTCTATATATTTATCAATCCACTGTCTTTCAATTGGCAGGAAGCCTGATGTATCTGAATTGGCCTTTGCGTTTTTAATATCCATTTCAGTATGAGCAATATTATAATCTCCGCATATAATAAGCTTTTTCCCGCTTTTAACTAAATCATTTGCATAATTTAGAAAAGCATCATAAAAGTCCATTTTGTATTTTAATCTTTCATCATCCTTCTGACCATTAGGGAAATATATATTAAGCAAAGTAAAATCTTCAAATTCAGTTTCTAATACTCTTCCTTCACAATCAAATTTTTCAATGCCAAAGCCATGACTGCATGAAACGGGCTTTACCTTTGAATAAGTAGCAACACCGCTATAGCCCTTTCTTTCAGCAAAGCTAAAGTAAGAATAATAACCATCTATATTTTTTAATTTTTCATTTAAATCAGCTTCCTGCAGCTTAGTCTCCTGAACACATAAAATATCAGGTTTCTCTTCATCTATCCAGCTGAAAAAGTTCTTCTTTGCAATTGCCCTGATTCCATTTACATTCCAAGAATATATTCTCATATTTTAACAACACCCCTTTATTCTAAATAACAAAGATTAAAGATTAAAGATTAAAGAACAAATATTGTTGTTTTGCCTTTTAGGCAAAACTTAAACTTAGGATTTTATGCTAAGGCATAAAATTGGTATTTTTACTTATGCCATTATAATAACATAAAAAAGGGCTATGGCAAAATATCCAATCCTCAAAAATTTTTGGGACTGCTACGGTAATTAGATATTTACTTTCTATAAACACCTATGGCTCTTTTAAATAATAATGTTGATGTGATTAGGACTTCATCAAAAGAACAAAGATTAAAGAACAAAGATTAAAGAAGGTAGTTTTTCTTTGCAGAAAAACCAAAAACTCAATTGATTAAGTGAATCATAGGTTTTAATAAATAAAAATGCTTTCAATTATAGTTTTATTAGATGATAAAAAAAGATTTACAAAAATCCTGTGCCGGCAGGCAGCCAGAGAAATTGGCATTTCTTATGTAACACTATTTTACTGAAGGCACAAGCTGCTCTCTGCTTTAAAAATGGTTAAACAAAATAAAATGCAGGGAAAGTTTGAACTTTATAATTTCATTTAGTATAAATGCAATGGATGTACCGTTTTAGAAGGGTGGCAACGAAATATCTGAATAATTATTTGAGCTTATTCAAATTCCTAAAGAGTTCCAATTTTAATAATATCTTATTTTCAATAAATATATTTATAGAAGAGATAAGTAAAATTAATATTCAAAATACATATATAAATATGAGAAATGCTGAAGTCTGTTTTAATTGACTTGTCCCTAACGGGAATTTGTTAACGTATCAACACAATTGAATAAAAGAGCCATATACTTATACTAAAGCAGGAAAGGTTAAAGGACAGAGAACAAATGTTGTTGTTTTGCCCCTGAGCAAAACTTAAATTAAGGATTTTCTGCCGGAGCAGAAAATCCTCATTATTTAATCTCTTATCTTTTATCTTTAATCTTTGGTTTTAAAGGGCAGCCTATCGGCTCTGGATTTTTCAAATCCTTTTTAATCCCATTAGTTAGCCCGTAATTAACATCATACTTGGTTCCCCAAACGTATGATTCACTCAATCAATTGAATTTTAAGTTTTTCTGTAAGAAAAATTACATTATTTATTCTTTGTTCTCTAATCTTTAATCTTTAATAAAGCTGCTGCAAAGCAGCTTTATTCAGTTGCGCTTTTCTCAGGTAATATCAGGTTAAGAGCTATTCCAACCAAAGTTGCCAGTGCAACACCTGCAATTTCAACTTCTGAACCATTCATTGTGAACTTAAGGCTTGCTCCGCCAATACCTAAAACAATTATTACTGAGGTAATAATAAGATTCTTTTTCTTTGAAAAATCTATTTTTTCTTCAACAAATATCCTGAATCCTGAAGAAGCTATTATACCAAACAGTAGTATGCTTACTCCTCCCATCACTGGAAGAGGCATATTTTCAATTATAACTGCAATTGGTCCTATGAAGGAAAGAATTATTGCAATTACTGCTGCCACACCTATAACCCATACGCTGTAAACCCTGGTTATTGCCATTACACCTATGTTTTCTCCATATGTTGTATTTGGAGGGCCTCCAAATAAACCTGCTGCTATGGTTGCAACTCCATCACCTAATATGGAACGGTGAAGACCTGGATCTTTTGTAAAGTCTCTTCCACACACATTGTTTGTAACATACACATGACCTATGTGCTCTGCAATTGTTACAAAGGAAACTGGTGCCATTAACATTATTGCATTCCAGTTGAATTTAGGAGATACAAATGGTGGTAATCTTAGTATGGGCACACTCTTTATTGCCTCTATAGCTGAAGCAGGAATTACACCAAGTGCTAAAGCTGTAATGTATCCAACTATCATTGATATAAGTATTGGAATTACACCTAAAAATCCTTTAAAGTACATACTTCCAATAATACCTACCGCAAGTGTTACCATGGATACGGTTATCCATGCCCATCTTGGAACATCCTTTAAGGCATCTGCTGTATAAGTAAAATTAAGTCCTGCCCAATTTACGGCTGTTACTGCTAATCCCAGACCTATAACAATTACTATTGCGCCTACAACTACTGGAGGTAAAGCTTTATTTAACCAGCCTATTCCAAATAACTTTATAATACCTGCAACAATTATATATACTGTACCAGCTGCAATTACTCCTGACAGCATTGCAGGAGTTCCGTAATTTTTTGAAGCAACCATCATAGGCACTATGAATGCAAATGATGAACCTATATATGCTGGAAGCTTACCCTTAGTGCATATTATATAAAGAAGTGTTCCAATGCCGCTGCAAAATAGTGCAATAGATGGACTCATGCCAGTTATAATTGGTACAAGTATGGTAGCACCAACCATTGCAAATAAATGCTGCAAGCTTAAAGGTATTGTCTTTAATAATGGCAGTTTTTCTTCTACATCAATAAAGTTTTTCATTAAATCGTCTCCTTTTTAGTCTCACCGGACTATTTTAAAAGTTATTGTTCATATATTTTTACTGAATCTTCTTTGTCAATTTCTTCAACACATACAGAAATAATTTCATTTTTTGAAGTTGGAATATTTTTTCCTACATAGTCAGCTCTAATTGGCAGTTCTCTATGTCCTCTGTCCACAATTACAGCAAGCTGTATGGTTTCTGGTCTTCCTGCTGCCATTACTGCATCTATAGCAGCTCTTGCAGTTCTTCCAGTATAAATAACATCATCAACTAAAATAACTTTTTTATTTTTAGTGTCAACTCCTAAATTATTGTCCTTAAGTACTGGGCAGTCATTGATGACAGTTAAATCATCCCTGTACAGCGTAATATCTACAACTCCTACTGGTACCTTTTCTCCTTCAAATTGTTCTATGAATTCTGCGATTCTTTTTGCAATGGGATATCCTCTCCTTTTAATACCAACCAATATAATTCCTTCAATTCCCTTATTCTTTTCAACTATTTCATGTGAAATTCTCATCAAAGTTCTTCTCATTGCCTTATCATCTAATAAAACAGCTTTAAATTTCATTAATCTTACCTCCTTTTACATTTTACTTAAAATTAAAAACCGCCTTGTCCAGTTAGACAAGGCGGTAAAATATACATTATTTACAATTTACACTTAATGCCTTACGACCTCACTGGATCATTTAAAGGTTAAAATCTTTTGCTTATAATATTTTTTTCTTTTGTTCATCAAAATTTTCTCTTTTGTCTTTTCTATAATATCATAAAGTTCTACCTATTTCAACTCATTTCGCAGTATATTTATTATTTTTTTAAACTCCTCTGGAATATCGCTGTTAAACTCCATATATTCACCAGTAGAGGGATGGATAAATCCAAGCTTCCTGGCATGGAGAAGCTGACCCTTTAAATTAAATCGCTGTTTCTTATAACCATATACCGGGTCACCTACTAATGGATGTCCAATATAATTCATATGTACTCTTATCTGATGAGTTCTGCCTGTTTCCAGATGACAGTTTACCAAAGTGTTTTTTTTAAATCTTTCCATAACATTATAATGAGTAACTGCTCTTCTGCCGCCCTGAATCACTGCAATTTTTAATCTGTCCACAGGATGTCTTCCTAAAGGAGCATCTACGGTTCCACTATCATTTTGTATTATACCTTCAACTAAAGCAGTATATTCTCTTGTCATGGAATGATTTTTCAGCTGCTCTGCCAGTTTGTTATGAGAATAGTCATTCTTTGCTACCACCAGAATGCCTGAAGTGTCCTTATCTATTCTATGTACAATACCAGGTCTTACAACACCATTAATGCCGGATAAATCACTGCAGTGGTTAAGCAGTGCATTTACCAGTGTTCCTGTGAGGTTTCCACTTGCTGGATGGACCACCATACCCTGGGGCTTATTAACTACAATTAAATCTTTGTCCTCATACAAAATATCCAAAGGAATATCTTCAGCTTCAACCTTTAAGATTACCGGATCAGGAATAATTACCTGAACCTTATCACCAGTCTTAAGCTTGTGATTGCTTTTCTTAATATCATTATTAACGGTTACTTTCTTTTTCTCAATTAAATTTTGAAAAAAAGAACGCGATCTATCTTCCATAAGCTTCGATAATGCTGTATCCAGCCTTACATTATTTAGATTTTCTTCTATTGTAAAATTAATTATTTCCATATTACTCTTCCCTTTTTAAAAGCTTATCTTCAGGAGTTATTATTAAATATACTGCCAGCAGTACAGTTCCGCAGGTGACAAACATGTCTGCCACATTAAAAGTTGGAAAATAATATACATCTTTATAGTGCCATAGTATAAAATCCACTACATACTTATATACTATTCTGTCAAATAAATTTCCAAATGCACCACTTATAATCATTGCCAGACTTATCTTTAATAATACAGATTCAGGCTTGTATTTAATAAGATAGTATATAATTGCGCCTGTTACAATAACTGTTATGATTATTAAAAAAGTCTGTCTATTTTGAAATATGCCAAAAGCTGCACCTTTGTTTTCCAGATATTCAAAACTAAATATATTTTTAATAATAACAATTTCGTTGTCTGGATATAAAGCACTTATAGCCCACACCTTGGAAACTCTGTCCAGAAATAATCCAAGTGCAATAATTATTATAATCATTTTAATCCCCCCACCGCCAAATAAATAAATTAATTAATCCGGTAATTGATGCCTGTATTGGGCATTACTTATTTTTTCAATTGGATCCACATCTTCATCTCTGTCATCATCAAAATATTCTTCAACATTTTCTATTTTATTAAATCTGTCAACAGCATCATAGCTGTCCTCAGCATCAAATTCTACAGAGTCATTTTTATAATCATTATAACCTTTGCCAAAGGGTATGCCAAGCACATCTTCCTCTACAGGTCTGTCATGCCTTTCAAGAGGTCTTGTATTCATTTCATTCTGGCAATGAACACAGTATTCTGTATAAGGTATAAATTCTAATCTTTCACGTGGAATATCCTTACCACATCTTTTACATGTACCATAGCTGCCATCTTCAATATTATGAAGCGCCTCATCAATATTTTTGAGAATTGTAACCTCATTGGCTTTCAAAGCCAATCCCTTTTCCTTGTCAAACAGCTCTGTGGCGCTGTCACTAGGATGATTATCATAAAAGGAAAGCTCTGAAGCTAATTCTTCATTTGAATTGATTACCTCATTTTCTTTCATCAAGTTTAATAAGTTATTCACTCTTTTTTTTTCAGACATAAGCAGATTTTTAAAATGAACTAATTGCTCTTTTTCCATAACATACAGCCCCTTTCACATATGTGCAAAATACATACTATATATAATAACTAGTCTTATTTTATCTAATCTTTACTTATTTATTCTGAATTATGGAAAAAAAGCTGCCAAAATAATTTAATGAATTTGGAAATGAAATATCAACACACTGATAATCCTTAATAGTTGTTTTTCCTTTATTTCTTGAGCTTAATGCAAGAAAGCTCATTGCAATTCTATGATCATTAAAACTATTTATTATAATATTCTTATTAAGATATCTGTCTTCTCCTGAAATGTACAAATTATTATGATTATATTTACATTTAATATCACAGCTTTTAAAATTTTCTAAAATAGCATTAAGTCTGTTGCTTTCCTTATATTTTAATTCATCTACGGACTCAAAAACTGTAGTTCCGCTGCTAAAGGCTGCTAACACTGAAAGCACTGGAATTTCATCTATAATATTTGGAATCCTGTGCTTTGATATATTAATTCCATTTAATTTACTGCTGGAGACTTCTATACTGCCTGCTTTTTCACCGCACTTCATGTCTTCCACATTCCACTTTATATCTGCTTCCATTTCCTTCAGCACTTTTAAGAATTCTATTCTTCTATCATTTAGAAGAATATTATTAAATTTAGCATGGGTATTTTCCATTAAAATTGCTGCAGCAATTAAATATGCTGCAGAGGAAATGTCACCAGGTATAATAAAATTTCTTGATTTTATAGGATGATTTCTTATTGTTATTGAATTTTTATAAGTGTACACGGGAACTCCTATATATTTAAATGCTATTTCCGTATGATCCCTGGTTTCATCCTTTTCATGAACTGTTGTTTGTCCAGTTCCTAAATATCCTGCTATAAGTATACTGGATTTCACCTGAGCTGAGCTAACCGGCATAAAATAATTTATTCCATTGAGCTTTGTGCAGCTTGAACATTTTATTGGCAGTGTGCCATTTTCACAGCTAATATCAGCTCCCATTTGAAGAAGAGGGTCTACTACTCTGTCCATTGGTCTTTTGCTTAAAGACTCATCTCCATATATAACTGCATTTATTCCGCAGCCAGCCAATAAGCCGGAAATCAGCCTGACGGTAGTACCAGAATTCATGCAGTTAATAGGCAAAGGATTTTTATCAAAATTTTCATATCCAGGTGATTTAATAATTAAAGTGCTATGATTATATACTATATTTACTCCCAAATTCTCCATAGCTTTTGCTGTTGCAATACAATCTAAATTATTAGGAAAATTTTCAATCTGGTATTCTCCCTTAGCCAAAGCTCCAATAATAAGAGCTCTGTGCGTGATAGATTTATCACCTGGCATTTGGAATTGTTCTTTAACATTTTTCATAACATCCTGAATAATAATGTCCAATACTTATTTCCCCTAACATTAAATTATATTTTCCAGCTTGTGCACTTTTTTTATTATATCTTCAACTGTATTAATAGAAACTGTCTGCTTTGCATCTGAAATAGAATTATCAGGATTAATATGACTTTCAATAATTAATCCATCTGCACCGCTTCCAAGTGCAGCTATACACATTCTTGGCACTAACTGTCTGAGTCCTGTGCCATGGCTTGGATCAACTATTACGGGAAGCCTGTAGTTTTCTTTTACAACGGCTACTCCATTTAAATCAAGGGTGTTTCTTGTATAGTGTTCAAATGTTCTTATTCCTCTTTCACAAAGCACCACATTCATATTTCCTTCACTCATAATATATTCGGCAGCATAAAGCCATTCTGAAATGGTGGCACTCATGCCCCTTTTTAAAAGCACTGGAATGTTCAGCTTCCCAACTTCTTTAAGTAGGCTGTAATTATACATATTCCTTGAACCTATCTGAATCATGTCAATATACTTCAAGGCTTCATCTAAATCTCTTGGATCCATTATTTCACTAACTGTAGGCATATTATTTTCTTTTCCCACATTATGTAATATCTTTAATCCATCCATGTGAAGTCCTTGAAAATCATAGGGGGAAGTCCTTGGCTTAAAGGCTCCTCCCCTTAATATATCCACTCCTATTTTCTTTAAATTAACTGCTATATTGTTTAGTATTTCTTCACTCTCAATTGTACATGGTCCTGAAATTATAATCTTTTTATCTCCGCCTATTGTACAATCTCCAACTTTAACCTTTATTTGTTCACCGCTTTTTTTGTCCACTAATAAATCTTTCATTAAATTAATCACCTGCGCCTAATAATGAAGCTGCTTATTTTTAAGCATGCCTTTTAAAATATTTGTTGAATTTTCTATAGCAATTGGTAAGAACTTTTCATAATCCATATGTGCTCCGTTATTTGCATTATCAGATATAGATCTTATAATTACAAATGGCACACAATTTAAATAACAGGTCTGAGCTATACTTCCGCCTTCCATTTCACAGGCAAGAGCATCAAATTCACTGCTGAGCCATTTTACTTTGGAAGCATCATTTACAAACTGATCTCCTGTAACTATCCTGCCAACAAAAAAATTATGCTTTCCCCATGCTTTACATGCCTTTTTAGCTGCATTTATTAATTCAAAGTCACATTTAAAGCTGTAGGTATCCAGTCTTGGTATCTGTCCTATTTTATCTCCAAAGGCGGATGTATCTACATCATGCTGAACCAGGCTGTCTCCTATTACTACATCACCAGGCATTACTTCTTGACCTGTGCCACCTGCTACTCCCACATTTATTACTTTATCCACTTTAAAATCATCTATTAATATTTGAGTGCATATGGCTGCATTAACCTTTCCTATTCCGCATACCACTGCAACTATCTCACTGTCATACAGCTCTCCATATTTAAAATTCATTTTTGCCTTATTTTCTTCTCTTTTTATATCCATGGCTTTAACTATTAAGGATAGTTCCTCTTCCATGGCTGCTATAATTCCAATAACCATTTTATTCCTCCTTAAATATACTGTTATTTAGTGCATCTTTTAATTCGCTTTCAGTTACTTCAACCTTTATGGTGCACTTCCCTATTTCATTTAATAACACAAATCTCATAGTTCCGGTATTCTTTTTGTCATGTTTAATAGCATATAAAAACAAGCTGCTATTGTCAACATTATAATAAGTTGGAAGCTTTAACTTTTTATACACATTTTTTATCATAGTATAATTATTTTCATTTAAATTTAACTTTTTTTCTGACAGTTTAAGTGCTGTAAGCATTCCCAGAGCTACCGATTTTCCATGGCTTATTGAGTAATTTGAGCAGGTTTCAATGGCATGACCAACGGTGTGTCCGAAGTTTAAAATATTTCTTACACCTGTGTCTTTAAAATCTTCTCCTGTGACATCACTTTTTATTTTAACACATTCCCTTATTATATAGGCAAGTTTGTCATTTTCCAGTTCATATATTTCCTTATAATGTATATCTAAAAAATTAAATAGAGATTTATCTTTTATCAGTGAATATTTTAAAATTTCACCCATACCTGAAATAATATGCTCTTCAGGAAGTGTCTTTAAAAACATAATAGATGAAAATACAAAAACTGGATTATAAAATGCACCTATCATATTTTTCAATCCATTATAGTTGAATCCTGTTTTCCCTCCCAGGGAACTGTCTACCTGAGAAATCAGAGTAGTAGGAATATTAATAAATCTAATTCCCCTCATATAAGTTGCTGCGCAGAATCCAACCAGGTCACCAATTATTCCTCCTCCAAAAGCAACTAAAATACTATTTCTGTCTGCTTCCTCTTCAATTAAAAAGCTATATATGGACTTAACCGTATCAATGGTTTTATGATCTTCCCCAGGCTCTGTGGTAAAAATTCTGCAGTTATACAAATGCTTGATTCTACTTAGCTTATCCTTGTAAATACCATAGACTGTAGTATCTGTAATTATAAATAGTCTGTCACTTTTTTTTATCTTGTTTTCTTCCATAACTGCAGGAAGCTTATCTAAAGTTATATCAATATATACTCTATATGAATCATTATTGCTGTTCACTGTTACTTCTTTCATGATATATCACCTCTTTGCTATATACTTTACATCTATGTTTTTTGCAAAGCATATATAAATCAAAATAATTATATCACAAAAAATATAAATTTTTGCAATAAAAAATCCCTGTGATATCATAGGGATTAATTACTTAAACAATTATTTTACAAAGAAATTTTTTATTTCATTTGGAGAGCTATTATCTTCAAAATAAGATTCATCTAAATCCTTAGCTTTAAAATTATTTTCAGTTTCAGTGTTAATATCCTGTGGTTCTACTTCCACTGATGCCTTTTGAATTTCCTTTGGGCTTAAATTATCCTCTGTTGTACTGCCTATGTTATAATTTTTAATAAAGTCCTTTTCCATATCATCAAACATTTCTAACTGAGATTTCATAAAGTTTCTGTATTTATTTCTAAACTTAGTAAACTCCTGCTTTACTCTCTCATATTCATCATTAATGTTAATAACATCATTATTAGCTTTATCTAATATTCTTTGAGCTGTATCATTAGCATTTCTGACTATTAAATCCGATTCCTTTTCTGCAGATACTTTTGCCTGGTCAGCAGCATTTTGTGCAAGCACTAAAGTATTTTGAATCGTGCTTTCCATTTTATTAAAATGTGACACTCTTTCATCTAAAGTACTTATCTTTTCTCTAAGTGAAGAATTCTCTTTATATAGGGCTTCATAATCCTCAGAAATTTTATCTAAAAATTCATCCACTTCATCACAATTATATCCTCTTATTGACCTTTTAAAATCCTTGTTAGTAATGTCCATAGATGTTATTTTCATATTATACACCTCAAATTACACAAATTTTTTTACTATTATTTTATTTTTACCGCTGCCTGTCCATCCTATGGTTTGTTCCATTTTAAATTTGCCAAAACCTCTAACAGTAATTATATCTCCGGTTTTTATAATAGTATTCTTTTCAACTACAGTTTCATAATTAATGAGAACTTTTCCCCTTTTTATCAAGTTCTCTGAATTACTTCTTGTAATCTTACAGATACCACAAACAATCCCATCACATCTTAATGATGAAGAAATAATAGTAATTTCCTGAAAGTCAGGTTCTATATTAAAATTAAATTTATCATCCAAAACAGTAATACTGCAAGGAGAGCTGCCAATACTATTTAAATTATCCTTTATGTAATCCAATACTTCACTATGGACTGCAGCATAACATATTTGATTTTTAACTATCAAATCTCCGAATTTTTCTCTCTTTATTCCCAGTGACATAATTGCACCAAGGAAATCCTTATGCTTTAATGTGCTGAACCTGGATTTATTTTTAATACATATTAATTCTACAGGATAATTATTTATTTCATAATGAGAAAAGCCTATAATTCTTCTTTCGCTATCCTTAAAAATACCATATGGTACTATATTTACATCAAAATTACTACCCATATTTAAAAGTGTATTCCATATATTTGGAGGGTAAAATTCTGCTGAAAATATTTCACTATTTATTTTTTCACTTAATATCAGCTTGTCATACAAGTTTGCAATGACACTTTTGTCTTCGCAATGGAACATATTTAGAAATTCTTTTTTGTCCATTATAAAAGTGCTCCAAGCAGCGCATTAACTATTACCTGCAATACCCATATAATAACTAAAGCTAATATAGGGGAAAAGTCTAACATTTGTCCAGGCATTATCTTTTCCTGCAGTATTCTTCCTGGTCTCATAAAAGGTTCTGTAAAAATATGAAGTATAGCAGTGAATGAATTTTCTTTTCCAGGCATTATCCATGAAAGGATAACATCAATTAAAATTGCATACTGTAAAAAGTTAAATAATAAATGCACTGCATAAGCTATAGTATTTGTCATTATTACCTCCGGGATTATTTAGTCCAATTAAAGATTCCTTTAGTGTTCAATTCATTTTTTAATTCATTTGAAACTTCTATATTAGATGGTGAAAGTACATATATGCCGTTTTCTACCTCTTCAAGTGATCCTGCAAGTGCATAAGAAGCTCCACTTATAAAATCCAGCAGTCTTTGAGCTATTTTGTTTTCTAATTTAGTAGTATTTACAACTACTATTTTTCTATTCTTCAATTCATCACAAATTTCTGCAGCTTCTTCATAAGTTGAAGGTTTTACAATTAATACCTTTGCAGATGCTGCAGTATTAATGCTTACTACTTTATTTCCTCTCTTTGAAATTACAGGCCCCATATCAGAATCCTCTGCAAATTCCTCTTCATTTCCAGATGTTTCATCCTCATCGTCAATTTCTTCGTCCAGTCCTAAAAATCCCATCATTTTATTCATTACTTTTCCTGCCATTTTATATACCCTCCTATTTATTATTATAATTTCTCGGGCCAAATATGCCCGTTCCTATCCTAACCATGTTCGAGCCTTCCTCAATTGCAATTTTATAGTCTGCTGTCATTCCCATGGATAAATACTTCATTTTAATATTTTTAAATTGTCTATTACTTAAGTTTTCGAATATTGTTTTCATTTCTTTAAAATATTTTCTATTTTCTTCAGGTGTTCCTTTTGGAATTACAGTCATTAAGCCTTGAACTTTAATATTATTGCAGTTCTCTACAGCATTTATTAGATTATCTAACTGTTCAACAAATATTCCAGTCTTACTTTCTTCCTTTCCTATGTTGATTTCTATTAGTACATGTGCTTCAGCATTTTTCCTGCCATACTGTTTTTCTATTTCATTAAGCAGATCTATACTGTCCAGTGAATGAATTAAATGTACCTTATCAACAATATACTTTACCTTGTTTCTTTGTAAATGGCCTATAAGGTGCCATCTCACATCGCTTGGAAAATCAGAATACTTATTTTGTATTTCCTGCACTTTATTTTCTCCGAAATCTCTTATTCCAACATCATAAGCCTCTTTCATTTCCTCCACTGTTTTTGTTTTTGATACAGCAATAAGTTTTACATCCTTTGGAATAAACTTTAAAACATTACTAATGTTTTCAGCAATTGACATAATATCGTCTCCCTGATAATGAACATAATGCACAAGAATTCTTAAAATTCTTCCATTGCTGCCTGCATTATATTACTTTATATTATTCTTCAAAAAAACGCAAAATCCTTCATAATTAATATTTTTTTTAATTAAATTTAATAAACGCATCATTGTAATATACTATAAAAATAAAAATCCACCATAAATAAATGATAGATTTTTTATTTTTTAATAAAATCATCTGTGAGCTGCCCAGTATAAGCCGAAATTTTAATTGAATTCTCCTGAACTATATTTACTCTTATTTTTCTATTTATCAGCTTAGCCATATATTTGTCGCTCTGCATCATATAATTTTTAAGTACATCTTTTTCTCCAATAGCCAGAACATAAAAGGGAGCTGCTATTTTTACACCATTAACCCTAAGGAAAGGACCATCACAGGTTATCTCAGATCTGTCTATTATTCTCTGACCATTAAGTGAAATAGCTTCGGCACCGGCACTTCTCAAATCATTGATAACATTCAGCATATCAACATCATGAATAACTCTTATCTGATATGAAAATTCATCTGTCATAAATTCTGAAGAAGCATCATTTAATGTAATCTGAATTCCAGGGCCCTGTACATCTGATGTGCCCATAACAATTTTATTGGTAGCAAGCTCAGTTTTTATTTCTTCAGTTACCTGATTCTTTTGTGATCCATATTCAATCTCATTTATTTTTGTGTCATATTCATAATATTTATCTCTTAAATCGTCTATATCCTTAACTAATCTATTTTTTTCATTATAAGCATCAGAATACTGTTTTGCAGTTAAAAAAGACATAGTGGGGTTTCTTGTAAAATTTATATTCATAGCAATAAGAATGCCTATTATAATAGATGCTGCAAAAACAAAAACTGTTGCCTCATTATTTCTCATTTATTTCACCTCATGTGACTTAGCCTTTTCAATTAATAGCCTTCTTATAATGGCAAAATTATTAAAAATCCTTCCTCCAAAAACTATTACTGCTGCAAGATAAATCGGCACTCCAAGCTTATCTCCTAAATATGCCAAAGCTGCAGCCAGTACTGCATTACCGAAGAATCCGGAAATAAAAATATCTGCCTGGAAATTCTTTGACAAATTAGCTCTAAATGCTCCAAAAACTGAATCTAAGCAAGCCAGGATAGCCACTGACATATAAGGTGAAAACTTATCCGGTATATTAATCTGCCATACGGCACCAACTATAATTCCAATTATTAACCCTATAAAAGCTACCATTATTTATCCTCCTTATAAAACAAAAAAATTATTGCACAGGTTTAGCATATTCAAATTTATATGTTTTATTATATTTTAAAATCTTAATAGAATCTGACTTTTCGTATTTAACATCGCATAACAATTTGATATCCTTAAAAACCTCCTGAAAATCCAATGCACTATATAAAAGTTTTTGATTGCCAATGGCCTTTATGGTAATACGGCTTGATGGCGATATTCTTTCATCATTAGCTAAAATATAATTTCCTGCATCTCTTATACCTGTACTATTTACAATTCTTATATCATTTATTGAAATTGCCTCAGCACCGGCAAATTTTAATTCATTTACTAAGTAAACCAGATCCTGTGCTCCAAGTCTGTCATTATTATTTGTACCAAATAATGTGTTATTGGGTGTAAGATATATTATTACTCCCTGTCCCTGAACATCAACGGCACCAGTTAATAATCTGCTTTCATCTAATTCTTTAAGTAAGTTTTTTGATGTTTCACTGGAACCAGCTGCTGCACTTTCATAGTTATTTAATTTTGTCTGCAAATCATTAACCTTTGTCTGCAGCTGATCTTTTTCTTTTTTATACTGCTCTATTTCAACAGTAATATCAGTACTGTTATTTGGGTTGGCAGCTATTTTATCCTGCTTTAATAATATTTTAAATTGATATGTTAACATAAACCCTAAAATTCCACATACTAAGGCCACACTAAGGTGCTGGCTTGATTTACGCATAACTTCTTCCTCCTATTTTTCAATATAGAATACAGGGTTTCCTTGGTAGCTTACATCTATATACCCTTTACTATCTTTAAGTTTATTGTTTATAATAATATTAACAGCCATATTAACTTTATTTTCTATATCTTCACTGTTTCCTAATTTTACACAGATATTTCCGTAATACATCTTTATATCCAATAAATTACTAATATCTATTATACTTAAGGTTAATCCACTCTTATCAGCTTTTAATAAGCCGGCAAATGTACCTAAAAGTTTTATCTTCCTCTGATCATCCACAGGAAGTGTTTTAGAAACTTTAGCCTTGGAAAAATCAAATCCTTGTATTTTAAGAAGCTTCATATTATTTATTTCTTTTCTGATTTCCAGTACTACACCTTCATTGTCAACTACTACATATCTTCCGCCTGAATCCATACCATAAAAATACGCATCTCTTTCCACCACATTAATCTGCAGCGTAGATGGGAGTTGTCTTTTTATGTCTACACTTTGTATATATGGATTGCTTTTAATATTTGTACGAGCCTTCTTCAAATTTGTATAAAAAATATTATTTCCATTTTCAATTGAAGAAAGTTTGATAATTTCATTTTTATGGATATTTCTGTTCCCAGAAACTTCAATGTTATTAATATTAAAGTAATCAAGTTTTAAACACAAAGTTACTAAAATACTTATCAATAATAACAATAATAGTATAGAATTTTTAATTCTTTTTTTTCTTCGCCTTTTAATAATTAGTTCATTTTTTGATTTATCCATAATTACATTCATGTTTAACCTACCTAAAAATATATAAGATTCCTATTAACATCATAGCACTTAACTTAATTAATTTCATTAAAATTTTTATTAAATAAATATTTTTTTAACAAAAATAGCATTGCTGAAAGCAATGCTAAATAATATGTTTAATTTATTAAATGTCAAATTTTTTTCCACCCTGCCGAGATATATTAAGCAGCACTCCCATAGCTACTAAATTAAATAGCAGCGATGATCCTCCATAGCTGATAAATGGCAGAGGTACTCCTGTTACCGGCATGGAACCTGTTACAACTGCAATATTAATAATTGCCTGTACTGCAATAACACTGGTAATGCCTGCTGCCAGTATTGTTCCATAAGTGTCCTTAGCATTTACTGCTATTACAATACCTCTCCATATAAATATGATAAATAAAATAATTATAAAAGTGCAGCCAATAAGACCAAGTTCTTCACCAATTACTGCAAATATAAAATCATTATGAGGTTCAGGTATATAATAACATTTTTGTCTTGACCGTCCTAATCCTACTCCCCATATGCCCCCTGATCCAAGAGCAAGCAATGATTGAATTAACTGATATCCGGTATCTTTAGGGTCCTTCCATGGGTCCAGAAAGCTTAAAAATCTTTTCATTCTAAATGGTTCAAAGTATATTCCTGCTGCGCCTGCAGCCACCACCAGTGAAAATATTCCTATAAGATGGGATCTTTTTGCTCCAGCTATATATAATATGATTAATGTAACTATCATAATTACAGAGGCAATACTTAAATTTTTCTCTTTATATACAATTCCAGCAAAAAATCCGGAAATGATTAAGTAAGGTAATATTCCATTAAGAAAGCTTTTTATTTTTTCACCTTTTGCTTCAATACTTTTTGCCATATATAACACAACTACATATTTTGCAATCTCTGAAGGCTGAAATGTTGCAGGACCCAGCTGAATCCACCTTTTAGCACCATTAATTGCCGGGAAAGCAAATACAGCAAAAAGAAGTGCCACTGTTCCAATCATTATGATCCCAGTGTACTTTTTATATTTATGATAATCAATTTTTATTGTAAAAAACATGGCCACTATACCTATAAATGCCCAAAGTGCCTGTTTCTTAAAAAAGTACATGCTATCTTTATAATTTGGATTAAAAAAGGCACTATAGGAGCTTGCGCTGTAAACCATAACCACTCCTATTGCAACTAAAAGCATAATAACTGAAAAAAGGAAAAAATCTATTGGTCCAATTTTCAAGTCGGATTTTTTCATAAATCATCCTCCATAATAATTACTATAGAAAATTTATAAACATGATTTTATAAAGCCAGAAAACCTATAAGACATAATATAATTGTTGTAATAGCAAAAACAGATACAACTTTTGTTTCATGCCAGCCGCTTAATTCAAAATGATGATGTATAGGGCTCATTTTAAATACCCTTTTACCTGTAAGTTTGAAAGAAGTTACCTGAATTACTACAGATGCTGCTTCAATTACATATATTCCTCCAACTATTAGTATCATAAGAGGAAGCTTTAAAATCAAAGCAACTACAGCAACTGCTCCTCCTAAGGCAAGTGAACCAGTATCTCCCATAAATATTTGTGCAGGAAATGCATTATACCTTAAAAATCCAAGAAGGGCACCTGCCAGTATGGCACAAAATATAGCAAGTGTAGTATGTCCTGTTCCAAAGCTTACCATGGCAAAGAAAGTAATAACTATAATTGTCACAGATGATGCTAATCCATCCAGGCCATCAGTAAGATTTACAGCATTAGTAACAGCAACTAAGTAAAATACAATGAATGGTACATAAAACCAGCCTAAATTAACTGACTTTCTTAAAAAAGGAATTATTATTGAAGTACCTATATTTGCATTTGTTGCTGCATAATATGCAAATATACAGCTCACTATAGTTAATAATATTAATTTCTGATAAGCTCTAAGTCCAAGATTCTTCTTATGTAATATTTTTAAAAAATCATCTAAAAATCCAATGAATCCAAATGCTATAAGTGCATATAACGCAACCATTGCTTCATCGTTAGCTCTTCGTACTACTAGAAGAATTGTAATAATTGTAGATAATATAAATATTATCCCACCCATGGTGGGAGTTCCGGTTTTCTTTCTATGGCTTTCCGGTCCTTCTTCTCTTATATTCTGTCCGAATTTTAATTTATGCAGAATTGGTATAATTATAGGCCCCTGCAATATTGATATAAAAAATGCTACGAGTATTGAATATACTATCTTTATCATATAATTCATCACTTAAATAAAGTGAATCCCCCTCCCTATAATGTAACGTGCTTTAGTTTATCTACTATCTGCTCAAACTTCATTGCCCTTGAAGCTTTAACTAATACGCAGTCTTCTTTCTTCAAATATGATTTTAAGTATTCAATGGTATCATTAAAATTATTAAATTCTTTAAATTCTCCATTAGTGTTTATAATGGAATTAAATCCTTTGTTGTATGCTTCACTAAATTCTCCAATGGCAATTAGTAAATCAACTCCATTTTCTGCAGCATATCTTCCGCAATCCATGTGAGCATTATAGGCTTCATCTCCTAATTCCCTCATGGTGCCTAAAATTGCTACTTTCCTTCCAGTCTGCATATTTTTTAATACATCCACTGCAGCTTTTACAGAATCAGGACTGGCATTATATGTATCATTTATAATTGTTATTGTACCGTTTTTTATGATGTCTAACCTCATGGAAGTAACCTGGATACTTTGAATTCCCTTTGCCATTTCCTGAAAGGTCATATTCATTAAATCACCACAGGCAATTGCCAGAAGTGAATTCAAAACATTATGTCTGCCTGGCACAGGTACATTAAACTGTCCTTTAAATATTTTATCAGCATATACTTTAAAGGAAATTGAATTTTCACCAAGTACAATATCCTTAGCTTTAAAATCTCCAGTTGATATACCAGTTTTTATAACTTTTATTTTATTATTTTTCAGTGATTTTTCCACATTATAAAGCATATCATTATCACTGTTAACAATTAATGTGTTATCACTATTGAAAAAGTCAGTAATTTCAAGCTTGGCATTTAAAATGCCCTGCCTTGTTTTAAGATTTTCTATGTGAGATATACCTATATTTGTAATAACAGCTATATCAGGCCTGGCTGCTTCAGCCATATTGTGAATCTCATTAAAATTACTCATACCCATTTCCAGAATGGCTGCATCATATGACTTATCTAATTTAAAAATCATTAAAGGCAGTCCTATTTCATTATTAAAATTACCCTGAGTCTTAAAAACTTTGTATTTTTCACTAAGAACTGCACAGGTTAAATCCTTTGTAGAAGTTTTTCCTGTGGAACCTGTGATTCCAATTACTTTAATATCAAGTTTGCTTCTGTAATATTTAGCTAAGTCCAGTAAAGCTTTCCTGGTGTTATTAACAAGTATAACCGTTGTGTTACAATTTAAATCACCTTTATTAAAATTTATTTCATCTACTATGCATATGACAGCTCCCTTGCTGCTTGCTGCTGCCACAAAATTATTTCCATTGAAATTTTCACCCTTTAATGCTATAAATAAACTCCCTGGATTAATTTTTCTGGTATCTGTATTTATTTCTGTAAATTTTTCGCCATTACCTCTTATTACAATTTCTCCGTGAACAGAAGAAACCACTTCATCTAAGCTTAAAGGTTCCACCTTGCACACTCCTCTATAAATTTAATTCTTTCACTATATCTGCAATTACTTCTCTTTCATCAAAGTGAATTGTTTTATCCTTTAAAATTTGATAATCCTCGTGTCCTTTTCCAGCAACAACAATTACATCATCCTTTTCAGCCATTTTCATAGCTGCTTTTATGGCTTCTTTTCTATTCTCAATTATATGGTAGTTATTTGTTTTTATTCCTTCAGCTACTTCTTTTATTATATCCATAGGCTCCTCAGTTCTTGGGTTATCTGAGGTTATTATGGCTATGTCTGATAATTCGCTTCCTATTCTGCCCATTATAGGTCTTTTTGTTCTGTCTCTGTCTCCACCGCAGCCAAATACGCTTATAAGTCTTCCCTTTGTGAACTCTCTTGCAGTTTTTAAAATATTCTCAAGGCCGTCAGGAGTATGAGCATAATCTACAATGACTTCAAAAGGAAGATTGTATTTCTTTGTTACAATTTCGCATCTTCCTGGTACAGATTCCATCTTTTCAAGGCCTCTTACCACAGTTTTAAAATCAATGCCTTCCATTAAGCATGCTGCAGCACTTCCAAGAGCATTCATTACATTATACTTACCTGGAATATTAAGTTTTACCTGAGACTTATTTTGTTTATATTCCATGTCAAATTCTACACCTCTTGAATGCATTATAAGATTGCTTCCTTTAACATCAGCATCTTTTTCAATGGCATAGGATGTCTTACTACCCTTTACATCGTGAAAAACTCTCACTCCATATCCATCATCTATGTTAACAATGGAATTCATTGAATTCTTAAACAAAATTAATTTAGCATTATAATAGTTTTCAAAAGTTTTGTGAAAGTCTAAATGATCCTGGGTTAAATTAGTAAATATCCCCTGAGAGAATTTAATTCCATATACCCTGTTTAAATATAATGAATGAGATGAGACCTCCATTACGCAATATTGTACATTTTCATCTACCATCTGCTTAAAAAGCCTGTGAAGATTCAATGATTCCGGAGTAGTCCTGTGAGTAGGCAGCTTCTTATCTCCTATGCAATTAGAAATAGTCCCTAATAATCCTACTTTGTACCCTGCATTTTCCAATATGGATTTCATCATGAAAGTAGAAGTAGTTTTTCCATTAGTACCAGTTATTCCAATTATCTTCATCTTATCAGCTGGATGCCCATAATAGTTTGCTCCTGCCAGTGCCATTGCTTTTCTTGTATCCTTTACTTTTATAACTGTACAGTCTGGTAACTTCTCTAAATCTTTCATGATAATTACAGCTGCTGCGCCATTTTCCACAGCATTGTCTATGTATTTATGCCCATCTGCTTCATAACCTTCTATACAAATAAACAAGTTACACTTTTCTACCTGCCTGGAATCATAATTAATTCCTGTTATGTCTATTTCACTATCACCCTTAACTAATTCAAAATCAATTTCACTTAAAATTTCTGATAATTTCATAAAAACACCTCCATAATTGCTAATTATACAAAACTTCGGCATGCAGTTGTCTGCATGCCTATAATTAATCACCCAGCGGATCCGTAGTTAATGTTACAGCTGATCCTTTAGTTACCTGCTTCCCTGGCTCAATATCCTGCTCTGTTACCATTCCGTCAGAGCTGCAGATTCCCTTTAATCCTAAATTATTCAGTAATTCAAGAGCCTTTGTTTTAGATAATCCCACTAAATCAGGTACTATCACTACTTTATTATAATTAGCAGATGTACCTGTGTAAAGTATTATTTTACTTCCTTCTTTAACTGAATACCCAGGAAGAGGGCTAACACCTATAATATAATCTCCATTTGAGTCAATGTCAAAGTCTAAATGCTGGTCCTTCAAAATCTTTAATGCATCTGCTTTCTTTTCTCCTCTTATTTCTGGAATTATTACATCTTTTTTCATTGAATTCTTAACTTCTTCTTCGCTGGCATCTACCTTTATGTCCATATAATTAAATATATCATTAAACAATTGCTTGGCTATTGGTGTAGCTATTTGTCCTGCATAGTAATTGGAAGGATCCGGCTCATCTATTGATACCAGTATTGTAACCTTTGGATTCTCTGCAGGAGCCATTCCTGCAAAAGAAGAAATATATTTTTGAGGAGCATAAACTCCACCTATAACCTTTTGGGCTGTTCCTGTTTTTCCTGCAATATGATATCCTTCAATATATGCCTTCTTGCCTCCGCCTTCTGAAATAACCTTTTCCAGATATCCCCTTAACTGTTTTGCAACACTCTCATCTATAATTCTTTTTTCACCAGAGTTATTATATGTCCTATCACTTATTTCTTTACTGGCATTGGCATCATAATGTGCAACTTGATTTAAAATATGAGGTCTCAGCCACACTCCATTATTAGCTACCGAATTAAAGGCTGCTAAATATTGAATAGGTGAAACAGTATTGGTCTGTCCAAATGAAATTGTTGCAAGATCCACCTCTGTCACATCGGCAGCATTTTTTACTATTCCCTTTGCTTCACCAGGTAAATCAACTCCTGTTTTTTGTCCAAAGCCAAATTTTCTGGCATATGAAATAAGTTTTTCTGCCCCTAGTCTTTTGCCAAGTTCTGCAAAACCTACATTACATGAATTTTTAATTATATCAACAAAATTTTCAGTGCCGTGGCCTGTTCTTTTCCAGCAGTGAATCACTCTCTTCCCAACAATTACACTGCCATTGCATACAAATCTGTCATCTTCTTTAACCAATCCTTCTGACATTGCAGCAGCAGCAGTAAAAACCTTAAAAATAGATCCCGGTTCAAAGGTATCACTGACAGCTCTGTTTCTCCAGGATTTCTGTAAATCATCATAAGACATTCCCTTAATCCATGGATCATTAGGATTATAGTCAGGTTTATTAGCCAGTCCTAAAATCTCTCCTGTTTTAGGATCCATGGCAATAATGGTAGCAGCCTTTGCCTTATTTACAGTCATAGCCTGAAGGGCTGCTTTTTCACAAAAAGATTGAATCTGCTCATCTATGGTCAGAACTACATCTTTACCATCTATGGGCTTTGTATATTCAGAAATTGTATAAGGCTGTTCTTTACTCTTTTTATCTGTTTCAGTTATCATAACCCCAGGTGTACCTGAAAGCTCCTTATTATATTGCAGTTCTATTCCTGTAAGTCCCGCTCCATCTGAGTTTGTATGGCCAAGCACCTGAGCTAGAAAATTATTATTAGGGTAGTACCTCTTAGTATCTTCAGAAATAAGCACTCCTTGTAAATTCAAAGCTCTTACTTTATCTGCAGCATCTTTATCTATTCTTCTTGTAAGCTTTGCAGAAGCCAGTGGAAGGCCTCCTGGCAGCGTTGTCCTTAAAATCTTTAAGACCTGAGCGCTGTCCATATTTAAAGCCTGCCCCAGTTCACTCGCCACAGTTTCTTCATTTAAGCCCTTTTCTTTCATAGTGTCCCTTAATGTATTCATATCCAGGTCCACTCTGTATACATCTCCACTAACAGCTAATTCTTTACCATTTCTGTCAAGAATTTTACCTCTTTTGGCATCAATAACAACTTTACTTGTCCATTGTCCAACTGCAATCTTCTTAAGATATGAAGATTTATATATCATTAAATAACTTAATCTCCCCACTAAACAAAAGAAGATCACAAAGAACAGGAAAAAAGTGAAAAGCATCCTTTTCCTTATAATCACATTATCTCTGTAACCTCTGATAGTCAAGCGCCATACCTCCGTTAACCATTGGGAAGATGAACTTCCAACAAAATTTAAAATAATAGATTCTTAATCTTTTGGATTAAATTCTGTTGTGAAACCATTTTATCATCCTTTTCTGCCGCATTTGGGAAATAATTCTTGTCCAGACTAACGTAAACAGCAGCATTTTTATCTGGCTGTATCATATGTAATTTTGATGTAGCAGTTTCCTCTATAAATCTAAGATTATTGTACTTTACTAATTCCACCTTCAGATTCTCATTTTCTCTTTTTGTTTCTGTAATATCTGATTCTATTGTGTTTAGATTTCTCTGCATATCATAAATTATACTGTATCTTGCTATAAGTAGTGCTCCAGCAATAAATACCAGTACGATATTTCTTATTACACATATCTTGGATGAAATTCTTTTATTTATCTTCTTTTTATGTAATTCACTTTTACCTTTTTCAAGTTCTTTTAATCTATTATCTTTTGTTTTTTCTACCCGCTGCGGTACTAATGCGGTATTGCCCTGAACATAATTTTCATTGTTTGTCACTATCACTTTATTCACCTCTCCAATAGATTAGAACTATATTTTTTCACAAACTCTAAGCTTGGCGCTTTTACTTCTTGAATTTTCTTGTTTTTCTTTCTCAGATGGTTCAATTGGCTTTCTTGTAATAATTTTTATAATCGGCTTTTTACCACACACACATATGGGAAAGTCCGGTGGACATGTACATGGATTCTGAAGCTGCCTGAATTTATTTTTTACTATTCTATCCTCTAAAGAATGAAATGTTATAATGGATAATCTTCCGCCTTTTTTTAATCTATTCACACTATCATTAATGGCTTTATCTAAAACATCCAGTTCCTTATTTACTTCAATTCTTATAGCTTGAAATGTCTTTTTAGCTGGGTGTCCATTTTTCTTAAACTTATTTGGTATTGCCCTGTCAATAATCTCCACAAGTTCCTTAGTAGTTTCTATTGGTTTGTCATTTCTCTTTTTTACAATGCTTCTTGCAATATTCCTTGCAAAGCTGTCCTCTCCATACTCTATAATTACCTTAAATAATTGCTGTTCACTGTATGAATTAACTACGTCATAGGCCGAAAATGATTTGCTTCTGTCCATTCTCATGTCAAGAGGTGCTTCGCTCATATAGCTGAATCCCCTTGAAGCTTCATCCAACTGATATGAGGAAACCCCTAAATCCATAGTTATTCCATCAACTTCAGATAAATTTAATTCTTCTAATATGTCATCAATATTATAAAAATTATTATGAACATATGTAACATTGTTAAATTCCTTTAATTTTTCAGAAGCTGCTTTTAAAGCATCTTTGTCCTGATCTATACCAATTAACCTTCCCTTTGGAGACAGCCTTTTTAAAATTTCAATAGAATGGCCTCCTCCTCCCAGGGTGCAGTCCACATATATTCCATCTGGATTTATATTTAAAGAATCAATTGTCTCATTTAATAGTACTGATATATGTTTAAATTTCATTTTAATTCCTCCGAATACTTTTTAACTGTTGATACCGTTTAAATCCCAAGATCGCTCATTTGTTCTGCAATTTGGTCAAAGTCAATATTTGAGTTATTATACTGTTCCCAGCTATCCTTGCTCCAAATTTCAATTCTTGTTGAAACTCCTATACTTACTATATCCTTTTTTATATTTGCATATTCTAAAAGACTCTGAGGAATAAGACCTCTTCCTTGTTTGTCCATTTCAATTTCATTAGCTCCTGAAAAGAAAAATCTTACAAAAGCTCTGGCATTTTTATTGGTAAGAGGCAGTGTCTTTAACTTGTTTTCCAGGTTGCTCCATTCTGCTGATGTATAGGCATACAGGCAGCCATCTAAACCTTTTGTCAAAATAAACTTGTTTCCAAGCTCATCTCTAAATTTAGAAGGTATAATTATTCTGTTTTTACTATCAAGTGCATGTGCATATTCACCAATGAACATAATTATCCCTCCACCTTTAAAAAAATTACACCACTTTTAACCACTTTTAACCACTTGACTTACATATTCTATAAAAACATGAAAATTCCTTCTTGATTTATATAATTTTTTGTTTTTTTATAAAAATACTTTAATTTAAATTTTAATACATTTAAATTAATTAATATTTAATATATTCTGTATTAACATAATTTACATATTTATACACATATTTTACAATTTTAAACACTTATTCCTATATGCAATGCGCTAATGTGTTATTCCTTGAAATCAGTTCTGTCATAGGGTATAATTAATCTGAGTTTGTCTGTTAAAGTCAATAATAATCAGTAAAAACTTTGTAATATGAAAGGAATGTACATAAATGAAATTAGGAATTGTTGGCTTACCTAACGTTGGTAAGAGTACTTTATTTAATGCCATTACACAGGCAGGTGCTGAAGCAGCTAATTATCCTTTTTGCACCATTGAGCCAAATGTAGGAGTGGTATCTGTACCTGATAAAAGGTTAGATGTATTAGAAAAAATGTATAATCCTAAAAAAAAGATATATACAACTATAGAATTCTACGATATTGCTGGCCTTGTTAAGGGAGCAAGCAAAGGAGAAGGCCTTGGAAACAAATTTTTATCTCATATAAGAGAGGTTTCTTCGATTATACATGTAGTAAGATGCTTTGATGATGAAAATGTTGTCCATGTGGATGGTTCAGTTAACCCACTAAGGGATATTGAAACTATAAATCTTGAATTAATTTTCTCAGACATTGAAACCATGGAAAAGAGAATGGAGAAAGTGTCAAAGATGGCTAAGGGCGGCGACAAAAAATCCAAAGAAGAGTTAGATGTTATGGAAAGAATAAAAGCCCATCTTGAAAGTGAAAAGCCTGTAAGAACAATGGACTTTACAGAAGAAGAAGCTGAACTTGTAAAAAATTATTTTCTATTAACTACTAAGCCTGTTTTATATGTGGCAAATATATCTGAAGATGATTTAATAAGCGGCAATCATGATAATGATTATGTTAAGCAGGTTAAGGAATTTGCTGCAAAGGAAGGATCAGAAGTTGTAGTTATCTCAGCTAAAATTGAAGAGGAATTATCCTCACTTAATGATGAGGAGAAAAAAGAAATGCTCTCAGAATACGGCCTTGAAGAATCAGGTCTGGATAAGCTTATTCATGCCAGCTATAAACTTCTTGGATTAATGAGTTTTCTTACAGCTGGAACAGATGAAGTAAGAGCGTGGACAATTAAGCAGGGTACAAAAGCTCCTAAAGCAGCAGGTAAAGTTCATACGGATATAGAAAGAGGATTTATAAGAGCTGAAATAATATCCTATGATAAGTTAGTAGAATGCGGTTCAGAAACTGCTGCTAAAGAAAAAGGCTACTATAGATTAGAAGGAAAAGATTATATTATGCAGGACGGAGACATTGTACACTTCAGATTTAACATTTAATCTATGATTAAATGTTAAATCTAAAGATTAAAGACTTAATTCAGTTAAGAGTTTTAAGTTATGAGTTAAAAGTTAAGGATAGTTTTGCCTAATGGACAAAACTTTAAATTTACAATAATGCCCATGTTTTCAACATGGGCATTATTGGTCTTAAAAATTGTTATGCGGTAGCATGGTGTTTTACATTATATATAAATTGGTAATAAATTTTAAATATAAAAAAATAGGTGCGGCAGCACTTATGCCATTATCCTCATAAAAATCCTTAAAAATAAAAGACCGCTGACAATTAATATGCCAACAGTCCTCAGTTTTGCCCCAAGGCAAAACTTTATTTTAAAGATTTTCTGCCCAAGCAGAAAATCATCAATATTTATTCTTTGTTCTTTGGTTTTAGTCTTTGTTCTTTGCTTTAGCCCCGTATTTTTTTATTTCTTTTTTAATGCTTTCAAAAACATCACTTACTCTGATGGTGTCATCGCACATCAAAGCCTCTATGGCATCTTCCACTGTATCCATTGTATAAATATGAAAGTCTCCATTTGCCACCTGCTGTTCTACTTCTTTTCTCAAAACAATATTGTCTCTATTTGAATATGGAATGAGGACTCCCTTATTTTTATGGTTTCCCAGAAGTCTGCATACCTTGTAAAACCCCTCTATTTTTTCATTTACCCCTCCAATAGGCTGAACATTACCAACCTGATTTACAGAGCCTGTTACTGCAATATTTTGTTTTATAGGAATCTTACTTAAAGCTGAAATCATACTTATAATTTCTGCAATGGAAGCACTGTCTCCATCCACCTTTCCATAAATCTGCTCAAAGCTGACATGAAAATCCACAGGTAATTTTTCATATCCTCCATTTAATTTATTAATATAGCCTTTTAAAATATTAATTGCTTTACTGTGGATACTGCCGCTTAAATCGGAACTTTTCTGAACATCGATGACCTCTCCGCTTCCTTTATAGCAGTTACATGTTATTTTAATTGGTTTTCCAAAACTCATAAAACCTGTATCAATAACTGACAACCCATTTATTTCGCCTATTTTTTTATCCTCAATATTAATTAATATTGTTTTATCCTTAAAGCCATCCAATACTTCCTTTTCCAATATTTCTTCTTCCCATGCTGCATTAAGAATATCACTTCCTTCAATGCTTTGCCTGTTATTCATTATTGCATTATTATTAGCCTGCATTACTACCCTGTTTATTTCATAATCATTTAAATACATTTTTTTTCTGTTTTCAGCTTTTCTGGATAAAAATTTAGCTAATTCAATAACAGCCTCATGATTAATTGGATTTAGATTATTTGCTTCAATAAGCTTAGTTATATTACTAATGAATGAAATTTTTGTATCATCATTTATTTCGATAATGGGTTCATACTCTGCCCTTATTTTAAAAATCTTTTTAAAATCCTCATCATAATTATATAAAAGGCTGTAGCTTTCGTAGTCTCCAATAAGTATAACTTTTTCACATATAGGTACAGGCTGTGGTTTTAATCCATTTAAAGATAGTATCTCCAGGTAACCTCTGTTATAATCAAGATCTACCTTTGAACTTATCAGACACTTTTTTAGATAATAATAAGCAGATGAATTTGAAATAAGACTATTCATCCTAATTATCAGACATCCTTCATTTGCCTTTAGCAGTGCTCCGCTTTTGATTAAAGATATATCTGTAACATAAGTTCCATTCTTATTTTCATATTCTATACTTCCAAGTAAATTGGCAATGGATGGATCTTCCTCATATATTATAGGACATTCTTCATTATTTGAATTATCTACTATTACATTAACAGCATTCCTGCTTAAAATACTGCTTATATCTTCCTCATCATCTTCATAGCTGAAGGAATAAGCATCTATTAAAGATTTTTCAATATTTATGCACATATTATTAAGAAATTCCAATACAGCTTCCTGGTCTTTAAAGGTGTCTGCATATTCCCTTTTCTTTGCTTCCAGGCTTTTTTTCAGTGTAACCTGTAATATAACTTTTAGTTTTTCTATTTCATCTAATTCAGAGTTTTTTAACTTTTCCAAAATACCCTGTGCATTAATCTTTAATTTATTAACCTTTTCCAGAATTCCTTCCCTTTCCACAACACTTAGCTCTTCAAATTCTTTTTCGCTCATCATTTCTCCTGATGCCATGGGAATGAAAGTAAATCCTGTATTTGTTGTTTTCATATTAAATCCATCATCCTCAGCTGTTTTAATTAACTTACTAATTAAATCAGACCTTTTCTTTTGGATTTCATTTATTATATCTTCCTTTTCATTATCAGAATTCCCATTATAAAATTCATATACACAATCTAAATAGATGTTTTGCAGTTCTTCTATAGTTTCCTTAAACTCCTTCCCCATTCCATTAGGTAAAAACATAGGTACTGGAGATTTATCATCATCCTTTATTACATAGCAGATATCCTTAGGCTTACTTCTATTCTTAAGAAGTGTTTTTATATATTCCTTTAAATTTTCTAATTTATCTTTAGAAAAGTCATCTATAAGATAAACATTAAAACCCGGTTTATCTATATTTAAAGCTAAATTTAATTTATTATAAATATTCTCATACTCAGGCAGGCAGCGGCTTTCTTTTATATGATCATCATGTGAAAATTCGAATTTATATTCAATCTCCTGCTTATTTAACTCTTTAAGCATATAACCCCTCCTTGTGAAGAAAATGTTAAAAAAATCATTATTACTATATTAATATTCAACAGTAATACTTTTAGGCACTAAATATAAAAAAAACCACCTGTTAATTGGATTAACAGGTGGTTTTTGTATGGTTCGAATTTTTTTATTTTTCAGCAGCTGAGCAGATAGCTATAGAAGCTGATGCTCCTATTCTTGAAGCTCCATTTTCAATCATAGCCATAGCATCCTCATAGCTGTGTATTCCGCCTGAAGCTTTAACTCCCATGTCATTTCCTACGGTTTCTCTCATTAATTTGATGTCTTTTGCAGTAGCTCCGCCAGTGGAGAACCCAGTGGATGTTTTTACAAAATCTGCTCCTGCCTCCTTAGCCAATTTACATGCTGTAACTTTTTCCTCATCAGTTAAAAGGCATGTTTCAATTATTACTTTTGTTAGGGCTTTGCCTGATGCAGCATTAACTACGGCTTTAATGTCCTGCTTAACATATTCATAATTCTTATCCTTTAGTCTTCCAACGTTTATAACCATATCTACTTCATGGGCGCCGTTTTTAATGGCATCTTCAGTTTCAAATGCTTTTACAGCAGTTGATACTGCTCCTAAAGGGAATCCTATTACAGTACAAACCTTTACTGAACTATTCTTTAAAAGTTTTGCTGCCATAGGTACATTACATGAATTAATGCAAACTGATGCAAAATTATTTTCCAGTGCTTCTTTGCATATCTGTTCTACTTTTTCAGTAGTTGCATCTGCCTTTAATATTGTATGATCAATGTACTTTGCTAATTGTTCCTTTTTCATTACACTACCTCCGAAAATTAATGAATTCTTTGTTACATCTGTAATTTTATACTATAGAAAAAACAAAGTAAATATCAGTGAGCAGCTTATTTTGAAACTGCTTTTGCTGCTGGTTTAGGCGGCAGCTTTTTAATAAATGATCCTGATTCAATTAAATCCTTTTTATCAGTTATTACAAGATGATAATCCTGAGTTAATTTTATTGCCTTTTTTGCGCAGAAATCGGCACAAAATCCACAATAGGTGCATGATCCCAAATTAAAAGTCATGGTAATCTTTTGACCATCATCTTCTTTTTCAACGGTTTTAGTAATGGCTCCTGGTGAGCATACCCTGATGCACATTCCGCACCCAACACAAAGGTCAGGATCATATTTTATCTTACCTCTGTAGTTTTTTGGGGCCACTACTGGCACATCAGGATATTTATTGGTTACTGGAGATTTAAAAAAATTTTTTATTGCTTCTGTAAAAAAAGGCACCTTATTCTCCAATTATATTACCCCTTTTCTCTTTTAAAATTTTCACAGCTTGTAAAATTCCATCTATCATAGCTTCCGGCTTAGGTGGACATCCGCCTACTGAAACGTCAACTTTTGTCCATTTATCTAAAGGGCCGTCAATTGAATAACTTCCCTTAAATACATTACATGAAATTGGGCATGATCCAAGTGAAACTATCACTTTAGGGTCTGGAACCTGTGATAATACTCTCAGCATTCTATCTCTTGATTGTGATGTTACAGGACCAGTTACCACAACAATATCCGCATGTCTTGGTGTTCCTGTAAGCTTTAATCCAAACCTTTCCACATCATATTTTGGTCCAAATAAAGCTACTAATTCTATGTCACAGCCATTGCAGGAGCCTGTATTTAAATGATATATCCATGGAGATTTTTCCCTGCTTATATCAATTAACTTTTCAACCAATATATTCACCTTCTTTTTCAATTATAATTATTATTTAAAATCTTGCATAGGCCATTATTAAGCTTAATAAAGAAAGACCAGTTGGAATAGTCCAGAAAAATTTTAAAGTTTGTTCTATTTTTATTCTTGCAAAAATAGCTTTTGAAAAAGATATAGATATAACTACAACTAAAATTGCAAGTAAAATTAACAGCAGTATATTAGCAAAGAAGTTTCCAAAACCCCTTCCTCCAAGAAATAGTGCTATAAACAAGCTTGACATAACCAGCATTTTTACTGACTGAGTCAGCTTATATAAAGCCAGATTAAATCCGCTGTATTCTACAAGAGGTCCTTCACATATTTCTGTTTCAGCTTCTGCCACATCAAATGGTACACTTCCAACCTCAGCTGGTATTATCAATAAAAAGGCTATGGCAGCAGGTATCATTGCAACTTTAGTTATTAATGGACCTGATGCAGACTGATATTCATATATTTTACTTAGTGAAAATGTTACATTTCCACCGCTTGCAAATCCAACTTTGGCTCCAATAGCAAGAAGTATAATAACTAATGGAAGCTCATAGGACAGCATTGTAACCATTTCCCTTGAAATTCCAATACCAGCAAAAGGAGATCCTGATGAAGACCCTCCAATTATTAAAGCAAGTGCTGGAATGGTGAGAAGATAAATTATTACTATCATATCAGCAGCTGCAGGAATAAATGTATACCCGAACATAGGAATAAATAATGGAATTGAAATTACACTAATCAGTCCTATAATGGGAGCCCATAAAAATGCATTTTTAGCAGCATTTTTAGGTATAATGCTCTCCTTAGCAGTTAGCTTTATAAAATCATATACTGGCTGCAGTAAAGGAGGTCCTATTCTTCTCTGCATTTTTGCAACCACTTTTCTGTCAATGCCGGATAAGATTAACCCAAAGCTTATGCTAAAGAGAAGTCCCGGAAATATTAAAATATAAAACAAAGTTTCAACTATTTTCATTTAAACCACCCCTATAACACAGCAAACAGGTAAATTGACAAGAATGCTAAAGTTGCAACCACCCATAGAGCATAATCGTTAACTACACCGCTGTGAATATTATGCATAAATCCAAAGTAACCTCTTAATTCATGCTTAAATCCCCAAAACAAATCATGAGCGCCAATCTGATTAAATTCATCTTTTTCTCCACCAGTAAAGGAAGAGTATCTGTCATCATGCTCGTTACCTGATTCAACCATATTTATTCTAGTAGATTTTAAATTTAATGATGCAGCAAATATGAATCCTATTAGTATAACAAAGAATAGTGCCAGCCATGCTTCAGGTTTCCAGTAGCCTGCCAGTGCATAATCCATCTTTGGAACCGGGATCACCTTATTAAACATTTTAGCTGCATAACCTTTTGTAAACATAACATCAATATAATCACCTATGTTATAAACTGCATATGCTGCAGGTTCAATAATATAATTTGAAACAGCTCCAGGTGCAATTCCGGAAATTATACATATTAATGCTAAGATTCCCATAGGTATTCTCATAAGCATTGGAATCTCTTTAACATTATCCATCTCCTTAGGCATCTGTCCGAAAAATACTGACTGTGCAACCTTTACAAAAGAAGCCAGTGTCATAACCGATACCAATAGTGCTATTATAGTTACCGGAGCATAGCCTGCTTCATAGGTAGCCTGATATATGAGCCATTTTGATACAAAGCCGTTAAATGGAGGAATACCGCTTATAGAAAGTGCTCCAATTAAAAATACTGCAGCAGTAAAAGGCATCTTTTTTGCAAGACCGCCTAGTTTAGTTAAATCAGTAGTCCCTGTGGCATATAAAACAGCTCCTGCACATAAAAATAATAAGCTTTTAAATGTAGCATGGTTAAACATATGGTATAACCCTCCCATAGTTCCAAGAACAGCCACAGATTTATCTGCTGCAAGTCCTACTCCTATGGCAGTAATTATATATCCAATTTGTGAAACTGAATGAAATGCCAGAAGTCTCTTAAAATCAGTCTGAAGCAGTGCCATTGAAACTCCAACCAGCATTGTAATGGTACCCCAGGTTATTATTAAAAATTCAATTTTATAGTTTCCAGCACTTTGATACAGCATAAATAAAATTCTTATAATTGCATAAACTCCTGTTTTGCTCATAATACCTGATAAAAGCATGGAAATTGATGAAGGTGCTGACATATGAGCATCAGGAGGCCATGTATGGCAGGGTACCAGAAATGCCTTTACTGCGTATCCTGTTAATAATAGAGCCAGTGCAAAAATCGTAACCGGAGTATAGTTATTATGAAGAGAGGCTGCAATTTGTGCTAAGTTTAAAGTATGTACCTGGGCATAAATCAGTATAGTGCCAAGCAAAATAAAAGATGATCCTATGGATCCTGTTACTATATATTTAAATCCTGCTTCCACAGCCTTGGGGAGATTATTTCTAAATGCTGTAAGACTTATTGCCGAAAAAGTCATAATCTCCAGCATTACATACATATTAAATATATCTCCTGTAAGCACAAAGCCAATCATGCTTCCAGTTAAAAGCAGAAACAATACATAATATTTATCTAATCCAGTATCCTCTTCCATGTATCTTATTGAATAAATGCTGGATAAGACACATGCAGCAGATATAATAAGAGCTACAAATAAGCTCAGTGAATCCACTTCAAGACCTATTCCAATTGCCCACTGCTTTTCAGGGGCCCAGTTGCCCATCCAGTAAGTTACTATTTTATGGTCAAAAAAAACGGGTTTAATAAGCATTAATATGGCTGTAAAAGATACTAAAGCAGCAAGTACAGCTATTGCCCTCTGTATTTTAGTGAATTTAGCCTTATCTCCTAATAACCCCACCAGAAAAGCCGATATGAATGGAACAATTATGGCAATTATAGGAAGATTACTAACATAACCTGTCATCCGTTTAACCTCCTAACTTTATCAGCATCTATAGAGCCATAATGCTCCTTTATTTTTATCACAAGAGAAAGTGCCAGTGCCGAAACACAGGCACCTATTACTATAGAAGTCAGTGTCAGGGCCTGTGGAACAGGATCTACGAAAAAAGCACCTTTTTTAAGATCACTTAGAAATATTGGTGCTGTACCGCCTGTTCTAAAGCCAATTGATATTAACAGCAGATTAATACCGCTGTCCATTAATGACATACCAATAACTATTTTTATTAAATTCTTTTTCACAACTATTATATATAAACCAAATATTATAAGTAAAAATGAACCTATATAATTAAGTAACATGCTATCACCTCATATTTATTAATCATTGTCTTCCTTTAAACTACTCAGCATTACAATAATTAAAAATCCAACTCCCGCCAGAACCTTGTATCCTACGGCAAAATTCATCCAGAAAATAGTTCCCGAACTGTAAAGTTTACCTAAAGTTCCGTGATTATAAATTACATTTCTAAAAAAATTGTATCCATAAATAATCCCTAAAGTAGCCAGCAGCACAAATCCAAGGGCTCCAAGGTCCTCTGCCCTTTTTATCCTTCCAATGTTAAGAGCATTTTTCACACCTTTTGATCCATAAGCTAAATATAAAATAGCTACTGCTCCTGCAATGATTACTCCGCCCTGAAACCCTCCGCCAGGACTTAAATGTCCATGAAGAATTATATATGCCCCAAGCATTAAAGAAACCGGAAGAGCTATATTAGCACAACAGGTTATAATTGGATCTTTGTCTCCATCTTTGAAAGTTTTCATTTTATATTACCTGCCTTTATCTTTTTATGTCTTCTAAGAATAGCTGCAGAACCTGTTACTGCTGTAAACAGCACAAAAGACTCACCAAGAGTATCATAACCTCTGAAGTCAAATACTATAGCCGTAACTGAATTTACAGCTCCTGTTTTCCCCATGGTGTCCTTTACCATTAAATCTGCCACCCCATTATAGGTGGATGGAAGGGCTGCCATCTTAAAAGAAACATAAACACTAAAAATAAGTATTACCGTTAATGAAAAATAAGTAATGAACTTTTTCATATTATTTTTCCCCCTTATTTTCCTTAGCCTTAGTTTTGTTTACCTTTGCAAGGGCTATTATAAATATTACAGGAGTGAGTACTGCTCCAACGGCACCTTCTGCAATTGCTACATCAGGAGCTCTCAGAAGGAGGAATTCCAAAGCCATAAATGTTCCTACAACAGATGCAGCAATAATACATGGAAGTACATCGTCAATAACAACTACACATACAGCTGCAATAACCATTCCAATGATTATTACTGAATTTAAAAATGATATTGTAAATATATTACTCATGGAGTTTATCCCTCCTCAGATGGTCACATACACTATGTGGGTGCATTTTTGCATCACTTCTGTAGGCAGCCACTGTCATAGCATGAGATGCAGCAGGATTAGTAATTAAAATAAACACTGCAATTATTATGGATTTAACTCCAATACCAGTATTACCAATACTAAATCCGTATATTGCAGTTCCTGTAAGTATTGGCAGACTGCCCATGGTCACAATGTTTGTGGAAGATTGAAGCCTGCAGAATGTATCAGGCATTCTCAGCATTCCTGCTACCCCGGCTATCATAAAGAAAATACCTAGAGCAAAAAAGCAATCTATTATTATCCTAAGTATCATAATTTCCCCTCCAAATACTTTGAAATCAGTATAGTTCCTACGAATCCAAGAAGAGCCAGTATCAATCCCAGATCCACATACAATGCCCTGCCTTCATAACATCCAAATAGAACCATAACTAATCCTATGATTATGTCTATGGAGTCTGATGCAACAACTCTGTCGATCATTGAAGGGCCTTTTACAACTCTGTAAATTAAAATTATAGCCAAAATGGAAAGTATTAAAGAAACCACAACAAAATCAACGCTCATCTTCAAAAATCCTCCTTACCCAGGGTTCAAAGGCCCCTGCAATTGCATCTGATGCTTTATTAATGTCCTGTGTAGAAACATCAATCCAGTGAATGTACATGTAATTCCTGCCTTCTTCCTCTGCAATATCCATGGTTATAGTACCTGGAGTCAGTGTTATGCAGTTACTTAAAAGTGAAAGGCCATAATCGCTTTTAATATCTGTTTGTATTTTCACTATTCCAGGGTTTACTTTTATTTTAGGTGACAGGGCTCTTTTAGCCACATCCCAGTTAGCCTTAAATAATTCTATTGTATAAACTGGTATGAATTCTATAAGTGCAATTAAATGCTTAGGTATAAACAGCCAGAGTCCATTAACTTTAGAAAAAAACGGAGTACAAAACAGTGCTATAATTATTGATACCAATGCCCCCATTAATAATTCCTCATTGTCAAAGGTGCTTGGTATTGTAAACAGCATCCAGCATACATAACACAAAATAAATGTACCAAGGAAGTTTTTAAATCTGCTCATTACTTTGCGCTTCCCTTCTTAATATGTTTTTCAATAAAGTTTAAAAAGTCATTAAATCCATCACCATTTATGCTGTTTATAGGAAATATCTCTAAATCCTTATTAAAGGCTTTAGCATGTTTTATTACCCTGTTTTCATCAAAATTAAAATATGCCTTCATATCATACTTATTTATTACAAGAGCATTGCTCCTTGTAAACATAAGTGGATACTTTTCAACCTTGTCATCGCCCTCAGGCACACTTAAAAGTGCTATCTTAAGATCCTCTCCTATATCAAATTCTGCAGGGCAAACAAGGTTTCCAATATTTTCAACAATTAAAATATCAATTTTATCTAAATCAAATTGAGGCAGTATGTTTTTTATGGACATAGCTTCAATATGACATGCTCCTTCTGTATTTAACTGAACAACATGAATGCCCATAGCTGCTATTTTTTCTGCATCTATTACACCTGCAATGTCACCTTCAATAACTCCTATGTTATATTTGCTTTTAAGACTTTCAATCAGCCTCATAATAAGTGTGGTTTTGCCGCCCCCTGGTGATCCCATTACATTAATCATTAATACATTTTTATCATTAAGCAAAGAATGGATTTCATCATGGCAGTTTTCATTCCATTCTAATATCTGCCTTACCACCTTAATTTCCAAATTACTCTACCTCCAAGCTTTCAATATAAAATTCTTTTCCAGTATTTAATTTAAAATTATCACTGCCGCAGTTTGGGCATACAAATTGTCCAACCTTCACAATACTTTCCTTCCCGCATTCATTACACTTTATAGAAAGGGGAATTTTCCTTATTTTAAGCTTTGCGCCTTCAACCAGAGTTCCCCTGCTTGCTATATCAAAATAATACTGAATGCACTGTGGAATAAGTCCTGTAAGCTCTCCTACTGCAATCCTTATTTCTAAAACCTTTACCCCGGGATGTTTTTTCACCTCATCGCAGGAAATACCTATTATATTCTGAGTAACAGAAAGCTCATGCATTATCTGTCCAGACAGGAGAAGCATGGATCAATACTGGCAATTATTAATCCTGCATCTGCCACTGTATTTCCTTTCATCATAACCGGAACAGTAGCTGCATTTTTAAAGGTTGGCACATGAATGCTTACTCTGAGGTTGTGCTGTTTATCATCAGTAACTACATAATATGTCACTTCTCCTCTTGGAGCTTCTGTCCTTATAATAAATTCTCCCTCAGGTATCCTTGGCATTTTAACACCTAAATTTATAGGAGTATCAGGCATATTATTAGCAGCCTGAGTTATAATTTTGCAGCTTTCCTCTATTTCTAAGAGCCTTACCACAGCTCTTGAAAAAACATCTCCACCTTCCTGTACCACCATATTAAAGTCAAAATCTTCATAACAGCAGTATGGATCATTCTTTCTTGCATCAATTTTCATTCCTGATGCTCTTCCATGAGGGCCAACAGCTCCATAGGTAAAGGCATCTTCATAGGTAAGCTTTCCTACTCCTTTGGTTCTCATTGCTATGGTCTTGTCCTGCAAGAATATATCCAAAAGCTTTTTATATGGTTCTTTCATCTCTTTAATGTTTTTTAACAGCTGCTTCAGAGTTTCCTTAGATATATCTCTTCTTGCTCCTCCAACTATATTCATAGCATAATTAACTCTGTTACCGCTTATTAATTCCAGCATTTCCATGACCTTTTCCCTTGCGGTAAACGAGTACATAAATGCTGAATCAAATCCAATTATATGGGATGCAAGTCCTAACCATAAAAAGTGAGAATGAAGCCTTTCAAGCTCCGAAGTAATTACCCTTATATAAGATCCTCTTTTAGGCACCTCCATAGATGCTATATTTTCAAGTGCCATGCAATATGACATAGCATGTGTATGGGAACAGATTCCGCATGTTCTCTCTACTAATGTAATTGTCTGAATAAAGTTTCTTTCCGTTGTGAGTTTTTCAATGCCCCTGTGATTATATCCTATAAACACATCTGCTTTGGAAATGTATTCACCTTCTGTATAAAGCTTAACATGAACTGGTTCCTCCAGAGAGGGATGATATGGTCCAATTGGTACAACATAACTCATATTAATTTTCCCCCTTATATTCTTTATTTATATAACTTTTATTGTCTTCTGAAATATTATCCTTCTTTAAATCAGAAAGGGGAGTTACTAAAATCTGGCCTGTTCCATCAAAATCATCTGGCAGGAACAATCTTCCGCTTTTATTTAATCCTGTAAATTCAATTGGCATCATTTCGCATATTTCTTCTTCACACCATTGAACTGCCCCCTTGTATATTGAAGTCAGGGATGGAAGGCAGTCATATCCCCTGCAAAGGTAAGTTACTATATTACCATCAATATCGAAATTATAAGCAACAACGTTATTGCCCTGCTTATCCACATAGCCATTCATAATTACAAGTCTTCTTTTCTCATTGAAGAGTTTTTCAGCTAATGGCAAAAGTTCCTCCCTTTTTATCTCTTTAATCTCTCCTTTATGCATAATATCCTCCTCCTATATTCCTATCAGCAGATTCTTGGCAGCATGTCATAACTTAATTTGTTTAATATTTTTCTTCCTCCATAAGGAGTATTTAAAATTACCTTCCCAGGCATAAAGCTGGTAACCTGACCTATTACGGCAGCATCTTTTGAAATATCTATTTTCTTTAAATTTTCTATAACATTATCACATACTTCAGCACTTACTATAGCTATTGCTTTACCCTCATTAGCACTGTAAAGAGGATCTAATCCCAAAAGATCACAGGCAGATCCTATGCTTTTGTCTACAGGTATCTTGTTTTCATCTAACTCAATGCATATTTCAGTATCTTCAGTAAATTCATTTAAAGTTGTTGCCACACCTCCTCTGGTTGGATCCCTTAAGATTTTAACATTATCACCAAATTTTAATATTTCATATATAACATTATTTAAAGGATTACAATCCGATTTTAAATTCTCCTCAAACAGTTTTTCTCTTGCACATAAAACGGAAATGCCGTGATCCCCGCAGTTTCCTGTGACTATTACCTTATCTCCTGGATTGATCCTGTGTTTCCCAAGATTTATGCCCTTTATTCTTTCGCCAATTCCAGAGGTATTTATATAAATACCATGTCCGTGCCCTTTATCAACTACTTTAGTGTCACCAGTGACAATCTGAACACCTGCTTCTTTTGCAGTTAAAGCAACAGACTTTACTATTTTTTCAAAATCATTTATTAAAAAACCTTCTTCAATAATAAATGATAAGCTTAAATATTTTGGAATACTGCCGCACATAAGAAGATCATTAACTGTACCGCATACGCTTAATTTTCCAATATCACCGCCGGGAAAAAACATTGGATATATTACAAAACTGTCTGTAGAAAAGGCAATTTCATTTGAAGTATTTAATAGTGCTCCATCTCCTAAAACATTTAAAAGATTATTACCAAAATTGGGAAGCAGATATTTTTTTATAAGACTATCTGTTTTTGTTCCCCCATTACCATAAGAAAGTGAAATTATATCTTCCATAGTTGATGTCTCCTAAACTAAAAATATTTATAATATGCACCGCAGCTTCCCTCTGAAGAAACCATACATGGTCCTACAGGATTTTCAGGACTGCATACTTTTTTAAATAATCTGCATTGATCAGGCTTTATTTTGCCTATTAATACTTCACCGCACTGGCAGCCTGTACTATTATTTACATGACTTCGATCTACGGGATAAATCCGCTCAATATCATATTTTTTATATTTATCCTTTAACTTTAAGCTGCTGTCTTTTATAGGACCAATTCCCCTCCAGTAATCTGTTTCAGCATGGAAAACTTCATTTATTAAATTTAAGGCAACTTTATTTCCTTCTTTGGATACTAATCTGCTGTAGCAGTTTTTAACTCCTGTTTCACCGTTTTTTTTCATATCAATTATGGTTCCTACAGCATTAATAATGTCCTGTGCTTCAAACCCTGCAATAACCCCAATGGATTTGTATTCATTAAGAAACATAAATCCATCCTGTCCCAAAATAGCTGCAACATGACCGGGACATAAAAATCCATGTATCTGCAATTCCTTGTTTTCAAGCAGAGTACGCATTACAGGTTCCACAAGTTTATGCATAGAAAGTACATAAAAGTTTTTAATATTTCCTGCCTCAGCTTCTTTTATAGCTACAGCCGTATGAGCAGTGGTAGTTTCAAATCCTACTGCAAGAAATACTATTTTTTTATCAGGGTTTTCCACTGCAATATTAAGGGAATCCATAATGGAATAAACCATTTTAACATTTGCTCCAAGTGCTCTGGCGCCTTCCAATGTCCTGTCTGGTGTGCGCCCAGGTACTCTTATCATGTCTCCATAGGTACATATTATGATTTCCTTATTAAGGGACAAATCATAAATATAATCTATATAGTATTGAGGTGTTACACACACTGGGCATCCCGGCCCTGATATTAGATTTATATTTTTATTGAATGCACTTCTAAATCCAAATTTACTGATGGCCACAGTATGGGTTCCACAGACTTCCATAATGTTTATTTTATTTGTATATTCATTAATAGTTTTTAAATCATAGTTCATTTTGTTTCTCCATAACCTGATTTAGAATATCAATGGTTTCATTTGCATCTTCCTTTTCCATTACATCCAGGGCAAATCCTGCATGGACCATTACAAAATCGCCAATTTGCACATTGGGAACAAAGTCTATCCTTATTTTCTTAGTTATGTTATTTATTTCACCAACAGCTTCTTTTCCATGAATTTTTATTACTTTTAATGGTACACCAAGGCACATGATAATCCCTCCTGTGAGCTGTTATATTAACAACATATTATTGTATGATAATACTAAATCCATACAAATACTATAATACCACAATCTTCAATATTAAGTAAGAGCTATTGTAATAATATTAGGTGCTCTGTACCAAAAAAATAATCTACAATTATCTACATTTTTTTTATTCATATTGCTAAAAATATAGTTATAATACTAACAAACCAATTGGTTTTGTCATGATTGTTTTAAAACAAAAAAATATATGATATAATATATATAATTATCTTTTACTGGAATTATTGAATATGGTAATCAAAAACAAATTATATATATGAAGAGGAGTTATTAATATGAGTTTTAAAGAAAAGCTAACGCAGTACTACACACAATCTTATTTAAAAAAATATGGAGACAGATTAACTCAAATACAAGGTAATGTGGTCTCTGTGAAAATTGAAGAAAAAACTATCCTATGGATATTCCATAAATTAACTGCCACTTTACTGGTTAGACCTGACAGAAGCAAAGGCGTGGTTAAATGTGTTTATAAGAGAAACCGATGGTTTAAAAAGCCTGAATTCATGCAGTTATCCCAGGGTAATTTGTTAATAGTACAGGGACTTAAGGGCAAGAAAAGCAAAAAAGGCAAGCAAAGCACTGAATCTACTACCATCATAAATATTAGAAATCTATCCACAAAGAAAGATCTTGTTCCTGTAGAAGGAAAAGCTGCAAAAATTCAAAGAACACAAAAAATTCAAAGAATGAGATAAAAAAACTGCTGGCAATATGAACTGCCAGCAGTTTTTTATATATTTTCTTCCAGTGCCTGTCCTTTTTTATAGTAACTATTATCATTTACAGATTCTACCTTAAAGTTTCCATTTTCATATATAATCTTAGAAATGCTTAAATTATCTATACTTTCTACATTAAAGCTTTTATCTAAATGATCAATTATAAGTCTTATTATTCCTCCGTGAGCTACAACAAGCACATTTTCATTGAAATCATCTAAATTCTTAAGGCATATATCCTTTAAAGTATCCATAACTCTTTTAATTACTGTATCATAATCTTCTGCTTTATTTGTTTCGTCCAAGGCAGCACAGCAATTGCAGAATTCCTTCTGAAAATCATATTTTTCCATAGCTTCCTTAAAGGAGCTTACATTCATATAATGAAGCATGTCCTTTATCAGTATCTTTTCATTCTGTCCTTCATATTTTCCAAAATTTAATTCTCTTAATCCCTTAAGCTTTTTAAGATTTAAGCTGCTGCCATTTTTATTTTCTTTTATAACAGTTTCTGCGGTTTTCACAGCTCTTCCTAAATCGCTGCTGTATACTGCTTTGAACTTTACATCACTAAGGCCTATTCCTGCACTTAAAGCTGCTCTAGCTCCCTCTTCTGTAAGATTTCCATCGCACCATCCCTGAGTTATTTCAGCCTTATTTAATACAGTCTGCCCATGTCTCATTAAAAATAAAATAATTTTACCCCTTTTTTCTGCCTCCATGCTTCCATCCTCCATTTATTAATAATTTAAAACAACTTGATTTGTTCCTCTATTTTAAACCTTGATGCTACCATTACCTCTTTTTCCTCTTCACCCTTTGTATGCTCACTGATCAAATATTTAACACCGCTTTTAAGCTTAGATGGGATAAGGTTTAATACATAAATATTATCAAATCTATTGTATATGGAATCTCCCCCAAGTCCCGTAAAGCATATAAGCTGAGTGTTGCTTTTTTTAGCAATATCTATTAATGGTTTTAAAAGATGTGCAGAGCTTGTTTGAGCAAAAGGATTATCCATAATAAGCACCTTTCCGCTTTCTTTTCTGCTAAACACATCACTTTCATCTTTTCTCATATAAGATAATAAGCTTGATAATATTACAAAAGCTGAAAGAAATCCCTCTCCTCCTGAATTCTTTGAAACTTCGTCCCAGGTAATCTGTCTTTGCTTATCCTCTTCTATTTTATATAATTTAATATTTATTGTGCCAATGCCCACAACTTCATCATATAATTTATTTATATTAATGTTATTGCTTATGATATCTTCTATATCCTCATTTTGTTCCAGAGCTTTTATGCATTTAGCCCTTATATTTTCAATATAATCCTTTAATCTTATCTTATAAAGCTCCTTATTTTCTTCCCAGTCTGATACATTTATATTAAGCATTTTTAATCTTTTGCTTCCAATAGTTATGGAAGAATTATCATCTATCTTTTCAATATTTTCATGAACATCCTTTATATATTCTAATATGCTTTCTAATATTTTGCCTTCTTCCCTTTCAATAAGATCAATGTCTGCCATTAATTTTTCTATAAGAAGTTTATATGAGCTTACAACTATATTTAACTGATTCTTAAACTCCATAGGCCTGCTTAATAAGCCCTGTAGCGTTTGAATGGGCTCTTTAAATAAACTTTCATGTTTAAATTCATCCTTTATTTCAATACTTACAACTAAATTTGTAAGATTTTTTTCTCTAAATGCTTCATCTTCCTTTATGCTGTTTAAATCTCTTTTTAGTTTTCCAACAGCGCTATCAAGTTCATTTAAATCAATTTTTATATCTGCCTTTTCTGTAATACTTAAATCATTAAACTCATTTAAGCTGGTTAAATTATTTTCAATTTTAGCTTTTGCCTTGGAAGTCTCTTTCTTTTTATCATCTGTGTCTGCAATATCCATTTTTATTTTTTCTATTTCAAGTTTAAAGTCTTTATCTACTAATACATTCTTATCCTTTGGGCCTTCCCTATTAAATTTAGCTGCCAGTGCTTTATTTAAATTTTGAAGTTCTTTTCCAGCAACAGTTACATCTTTATCAAGGTTATTATAATGCTCCATTAACACATTATAATTTTGATTTTCCCTGCTGAGTTCATCTTTTAATTCCAGATCCTTCTGAACAGTATAAGTTTCATTTGTATATTCTGCTTCTTTAAGTTCATACTTTTTAGCTTTTAAATTAAGCTCATCATCAACATCTTTAAACATTTGGTTAAGATAATTTATTTTATCCTTTAATTCTTTTTCTGAACTTGTAATATCCTTTGTTAAGGCATTAAATTCAGATATTAAATCCTCTGCATCCTTTTGTATTAAAGTTCCATTCTTATAAATATTAAATCCTGAAAGCTGATTAAAAGTTCTGTTTTCTTCAGTCTTATAATCATTAATTACACTATTACACTGAGATATCTCTTTTTCCAAATCAGCCTTTCTATTTTCAGAGTTTTCTATTTCAAACTGTATTACCCTGATGTTTTCCAAAACCCTCTCTAAGTAAGTTTTATTCTTTTTGTAATCCTCATATGCTTTTAAAAACTCCTTAAAGTTTTCTGCTTTATCTGTATTTTTTTCAATTGCTTTCTCCAGCTTCTTTGCTTTTTCAACATAATTATCCATTTTTTCTTTAAGACTCAGTATATTATTCCCTAAGTCGATTTCAGCTTGTCTTAAACTACATTCTTCATCTTTTAATGAGCTGATTTCCTTTTTTAGTCCTTCATATATTTCAAGAGTTAAATCCGAATATTTTATTAAATTTCTTTTTTCTTCATAAAAAGCAATATTTTCAGTTCTTCTATTTATATCACTTTGTACAGCCTGTGCTTCTTTTTCCTTAGCCTGTATGAGCTTTTGTAGTTCACTTTCATTTAACAGTTTATTATTAAAAGAAATTAAAAAGCTTATGCCTCTTAAATCCACAATATCTCCATTTATATGTTCAAATTTCATCTCCAGATCTTTTCTATTGATTATTGATATAGGTGAAGATGTAAATATATCTAAACCTTCTTTTTGTAACAGCTCAATTTCTTTATCATCCATTATTAATGAATAGGGGATAAATGGATTATGCTCCACAATGTTTTGGTTTTCTTCAGGAGTATAGTCATTCTTCTTAAGCCATTCCATACCATAAGTTATATTTATATCCCTTTTTCTTAGTTTTTCTTCCATATCCTTAGGCAGTTCTAATACCCTGCCTGTTTTGAGCTTCATTATTTCATTATTTATGTTATCTGAAAGCTTTTTAAGCCTTAATTCATCCTCTTTTAAAAGGTCTATTTTCATGTCAAAAGCCATAACTATATTTTCATTGTCTAAAACTTTATCTTCTTCAAAATCAATAAACTTAATTATTTCTTTTCTTTTCTCAATTTCATTTTCAGCCTTATGGAATTCTGAAGTTTTATTTTCTAACTTATTTTTAACATTAGATATTTTTACAAAGTTCCTTTGTTTTTCACTTTCCATGGTTTTTAATTTTTCTTTATAATCTATAATATTTTCTTCTGTGTTTTTTCTTTCTTTCATTAAAGAGAGGCCTTCATCACTTATGTCCTTATCTGTGCTTAACAATTTATTTTCCTCAAAATATCCTTCAATATTTCTAAATAAATTAAAGCTGTACTTTGTATTATATCTTTTCTCCATGAAATCAAAATGCTTAATTTCGCTTTGGAGGCTCCCTTTTTTCTCTTTCAGATTGCTTATCTCATTCCTGTCAGCCTTTAATTTATTATTAATATCATCTTTTTCATGTGATAAATTTTTTACCTTTTGAATTTTATTCAGCTTTTCTTCCTTTAAAGACTTAAGTTTACTCTCTAGAACTTCTCTTATGGTAAAACCCAGGTTATTTATGCGTGGTGCATTGTCCTGATTCTTTTTATTTAAAATTTCAAGCTCAAGCTCCTGCTCCTGCAGTTCTCTTGAAGTATTCTGATACTGCCTGTGAAGCTTAGCACACTCTAAAATATTCTGCATTTTTATAATATTATTTTTTTTAATGTCACTATCATCAATAAACTTCTTCTGCCTGTTTATATCAAAATCAAGGCTATCTATTTCATCCTGCTTATTATAAATTTTTATAGACTCTCTTTCATACTCCAGCTCCACAATTTTATCATTAAGTTCTTTAATTAATTTTTCAAGGTCTTCTTCTTCATTTTCTTTATCTTTAGATTTTTCTTTTAAGAAAGCAATAACATTTGCTATATAATTTTTAATTTCTTCTTTTTTATTTATAACAGCTATAAAATCATCACAGTGTGAGTCCAGATCCTTTGATAATTCAATAAAAAGCTCCAGCTTTGATTTCTTGTCTATATTAGCCTTGTTTTGTTTATACTGCTTAATATATTTATCTAAAAGCTGTCTGTAATTAACAATCCTGTCTTCTTCTACTTTAAGCTTATTTTCTATAGCGGGCAGGAACCATTCCTTTACTAAGCCGTTACTATCTTTAGCCTTGGTAAAAAGCTCCGATAAGCCTGATTCTTTAATATTTATCTGTTTAATTATGGTTTCCCACTCTCTATAATTAATATCATATTCTTCAAGCTTATTAAAATAGTTTTTAGTGGTTACAGGATTATTCATATCATAATAATTAAACTTTAAATCTTTATTCTTTTTTAGATCTTCAAATAATTTTCTGCAATTAGAAAAACTTTTTATTGTCTTCATGTCATCCTTTTCTTCAATTACAGGTATGCTGTTAATATCATATTCATTCTGCTTTCTGTATTCATAAATAAAATTTATAATATCCAGCTTTTCTTTAGAGTCATAATCAGAAGAAGAATCCTTTTTTCTAACCATCATGCCTGTTAACAGATAGCCTGCTCCATCATCCAGTTTCCATTCAATTAATATATGTGTGGGTGTTGATGTGGTAAAATAGCTTTCAAAGGTTCTGTCTTTTATGTTTCTATACCTTCTATTAACAAATGGAGCCATAATCATCTGCACAAGTACGGATTTACCTCCTCCATTTCTTAAATTAAACATAGTGTTTTCGCCATCTAAATAAAACTTTTCATCATCTATCTTCATAGTATTATAATTGTAATTTAAATTAACAAACCTTATTTTGTTTATCTTACTCATTTATATCTTCTCCTAAAGCTTTCAGCACCCTATTGTAATTATTCTTGTTTAAAAGATTCCAATCCATAAAACTATCCAGCTTTTTAGTAGTTTTAATCATGTCATCACTTTTGATATAGTAAATCAGTCCCTGACTGTCTAAAAAATCTAAAATGGTATTTATAAAGCCCTCCTTTGTTGTCTTTGATGTGCTTTTAGTATCGCTGCTTTTCAGGGCTTCAAATCTCTCCAGTATATTTTCAAAGGCAATTCCGCCTTCTGTATTATTTGCTGATCTTTCAATGCCATCCTTTAATCTGTCGGTAATTATATTTAAAAATTCACCAACTTTAATATACTCCCTGGATTTACTGGAAACACTTTGAGAATTATAAAATTCCACCAGAAGGGTTAATATTACAAATTGTGATAAATAATAATCCTTATCATTGGCACCAGATTTACAAAGTACCTTTTTAAGCTCGCCTTTTGAATATCCTATAAAATCGTTATCTTCCTTAGGTATAAGGTACACTACTCCCCCATACTTATTAACATAGCATTCAGCTGCCTCTCCCAGTTCTTTAACAAGCTCAGTTACATTTTCATTTTCAGAGTAACTTTTATACAGCTCTTCAGTATCTTCCTTCAGCTCTCCATGCTTTAGCAGATAATAAAATATTTTATTGCTTATTTTGATTTCTTCAGTTGTATATGCCATTATAATCTTCCCCTTACTGATTTTATAACTTCAATAGAAATATCAGAACAAATAAAGTTTTTTACATCTCCAATTTCATTTCGCAATCCTTCCAGTTTAACATCTTCACTGCCCAAAACTTTTTCCACTTTTATCTTTTCTATTCTATTAAAATCAGGATTTGCATCAATTATTTCTAAAATAGTTTTGTTAAGCTGAAATTCTATTTCTCCTGATTCAACGGAGTTTTTTCTTTCTTCTCTTATTTCCTCTATATCTATAGTCCTGTTTTTTAACATTTCAATAATAACTTCCCTGAATATTTCAACAGTTGGTATCAATGTATTCATTAATGTTTCACTGTTTTTTATTAATGAATTGATTTCTTTAAGGGAAATTTTTCCCCCTTCCATGGCAAGCTCTAAAAGTATTTCTACAACACCTTTATACTTTTCCAGTTTCTCTGATCTTTTCCTGTTTTCAGCTTCTACAAGCTGATTTTCATCAAAAGGTATTACCTCGTCCTCTTCTGTTTCACTTTTTTTAACAGGCTTCTGATATTCTAAGGCTTTGTTTATGTTGTAATACTTTCTTGGCTGCATTTTAAAAAGAGGCTTTAAGAATATATAGATATTATCTAACTTATTAGGATCATCAAGTATCTTATCATATACCTCAGTTCTGAAATTGAATCTTTCAATAAGAGACATTTTAGATATGTTTTCAAGTTCCTTTCCATAAACCTCTTTAAGATCAAAATGTTTCTTTAGCACTCTCTGATCCTCATCAATAGTTCTGCTTAAATATTTCTCTATTATTTTTAAATTATTAAGATTTTCCTCTTCTTCTCTATTTAATTCCTTAATATGTATATCATGTTCAATAAATTCATTTATTTTTTCATTTACCATCTTTCTGTGAATAATAAATTTTTTCTTGGTATTATTTAAAATATCTAAATTTCCCTCCATCATGGACCTGTAGTCCTCAGTTGTATAAGCAAGAGGATTCTCCTTTATTTTTCTTATGGCATCCTCCATACTTTGAACTCTTCTTCTAAGCATGTTAAATATATTTTTTATATCATCTACAGCTTTATCATAAGATGCCTTTTCCAAATGCATTTTAAATACAATTTCATGAATAGTTATCTTTAAATTTTCCTCTATTTCCAAAGTAGACAAAAGAAGTGAATAACCATCATCTGTTAAAGAATATGATACCCTTCTCACTCCTTCAATATATTCCATTTTATTTTTGATAAAGCTTATGTTTATGTCATTATACTGTCCTTCTTTAAAGTTGTATGCTTTAAAATACATTGCCTTGCCTTCATCACATAAAATTGTATTGACAATGAATTCGCTTAAATCCTTGCACTGTTCATATGTAATGGCTTTTTTAAAATGAATATTGTTAACCTCATCAATAAAAGCAGCTATATGGTCAATAGTACATATTTCTTCCTTTAATGACTGCTCCATTATATAAAGTAATACTGAAAATATTAAATTATCCTGTTCATAGCCTTCTTCAAAGCCATACTTTTTCCAGGTTCCCTTGGCAATGCTGTTTCTAAAAAGCAAAGCATAAGCACCAATTTTTTTCATTCTAATATGCTGCACATCTAAAAAGCTTAAATCCATGTTATCCTCCAACTATAAATCTGTAATATTTATTATCTCCTGTGGTATATACAAACCAGATGTTAATATTTTTTCTATTTCAGCCCTGTACTCTTTATCAAACTCTCTTAAAAATATATCACTTATATTTTTATTCTGGCCTTCTTTTGTTTTTGGTAAACAAATTGATTCAGCATCTGCCTTATGAATCATTTTCTTATATCCTGTTATAAAAGGCATCATATTGTATTCTTTGCTGAATAGTTTATATAGTCCTTCATATATAATTATTCCTTCATAATCTAAATCACCAAAGTATAATATTTTATTTCTTATATCTGAAACATAATCTTCAACTGATATTTTGTAATCATTCAAAGCTTTATTAATATTTTTCCCACCGCCATATATTAAGGTACCAATATTTTCTCCTAAAATAGTTTCTCCACCGCCTATTAAATGTCTTCTCATTGTGTAGTAAGTATCTTTGTTTTCTATTATTAAAATGTTCTGATGTATTTCTCTGCATTTCGAATAATATGCCAAAGGTTCAGAGGTATCATAATAATTTAAATCTTCTAAACGTAACCCCAGATTTTTAACAATAGTTTTTCCGCCCTCCTTTTGTAAAAACTTTTCTCTTCCCCATATCTGAAAGGATCTTTCATTCATGGAAACAGGTACACTTAATAAATGATTATTGTTTGTAATAAAATCACTTAATTTAATAATATATTTCCTATGTTCTTTATACTTATCTATATGGTTTTTATAATATTCAATATCTAATTTACTTGAAAGCTTATAATTTATCTCATCATAGAACTTACTATTATCCCTATTCTTTTCCAATATCCTGTATTTTTTATACAACGTAGGTTTTTTCCCATTTCCTCCGCTGCTTTTTACAGGTGAAATACTATTTTCTTTTAATAACTCAGCTACCACCTTACATAAGCTGTCATATGTTTCAGTCTTGTATATTCCTTCTATTTCATCTAATTCTATTATTTTTTTACTAAAACTGCTTAAATCTTTCATGTTTCACCTCGAATTAATGCCATATATAATATTTTACCATATATATGACAAACTGAAAGTGAAATTATACATAAAAAAAGATACACCGGCACAGCCGGTGAATATTTATTGTTATTTAAAATATAAATACACACTATTGATAAGAGATATGGTACCTGAAAAGAATATTACTATGGTCCACTGTGAAAGTGAAAGAGGTACTGTGTGAAATACTATCTGCAAAAAAGGAATATAAATTATACACAAAAGCATTGCTATGGAAGCCATAACTGCTCCAACTAAATACAAATTAGTATAAAATTTAATTTCAAAAATAGAATGTTTTTCTGATCTGCATTCAAAAACATGAATAAGCTGTGACATAACCAGTGTACACAATGCAAGTGTCCTGCATGATCTTAAATCCATTCCAAAGTACCGCCCTGACATAAAGCTGAATATAGTACATACTCCTATTAATACACCCCTTATTAATATCTTTTCACTAAGACCCCTTGCAAATATGCTTTCATCTTTAGGCCTTGGCTTTCCAACCATTACATCCACATCTGCAGGGTCCACTCCTAAAGCTATTGCAGGCAGCCCATCTGTAGCTAAATTAATAAATAAAATCTGTATTGGAAGTAATGGGGTATTCATGTAAAAAAGAGAAGAAAGAAACATGGTAAGAACCTCTCCTAAATTACAGGACAAAAGATATCTTATAAACTTTCTTATATTGTCATAAATTACTCTTCCCTCTTCTACAGCAGCTACTATAGTGGCAAAATTATCATCCAGTAATATCATGGCTGATGCCTCTTTAGTAACATCTGTGCCTGAAATTCCCATGGATATTCCTATGTCTGCTTCCTTAACTGCTGGTGCATCATTAACACCATCACCGGTCATGGCAACAATATTTTTTTTGTTTTTAAATGCCTTTACTATTCTCAGCTTATGGTTTGGACTTACTCTTGCAAATATATTTACTTTATCAATAATTTTGGCAAATTCCTTATCGCTGAGTTTGTCTATTTCCTCTCCAGTAATTACTTCATCCTGATTTCTGCATATATCAAGTTCCTTACCAATGGCATAAGCTGTATTTTTATGATCGCCTGTAATCATTACAGGCCTTATTCCTGCCATTCTGCACTTTAGTACAGCATCCTTTACCTCTTTTCTTGGTGGATCAATTATACCTGCCATCCCTACAAAAATAAGATCTTTCTCAACTGAATTGTTTTTTACTATTCCACTATCCTTATATGCACCTGCAATAAGCCTTAATGCTTTAAAGGACATGTTTTCAATTGCAGATGTTATATTTTTTTTATGATATGATGTTAATATTTCTTTCCTGCCGTTAATTAAAATATATTTACATCTTTCAAGAACTCTTTCAGGAGCACCTTTAATATAAGCCTTATCACCAGTTTCATCTCTGACTATTACTGACATTAATTTTCTGTCTGAATTAAATGGTATGTCATAAATTCTTTTACTGTTAGATGTAAACTTTTTTAAATCACTGCTGTTTTTAAAAAATCCCTTTACCAAAGCTGTCTCAGTAGGATCACCTAAAACAGCCTTATTTATATTATTTTCCTTGTAATCTATGTTAAAGTCATTGCAAAATGTAAAAATCTTTTTTAGTATTATGTTTTCGGGCACTTTGCCATCCTCAGTATTGTATATAGAATTATTAAAATATAAAGCCTTTACGGTCATATTATTTTCTGTTAATGTTCCCGTCTTATCACTGCATATAACAGATGTGCACCCTAAAGTCTCAACAGCAGGGAGTTTTCTCACAAGGGCGTTTCTTTTCAGCATTCTTGAAACTCCCAGTGCCAGTGCCACAGTTACAATAGCTGGAAGGCCTTCCGGAATAGCTGCTACAGCAAGACTTACTCCCACAAGAAACATATCATAGGTATTTTCTCCTCTTGCTATGCCTGTTAAAGTAACAATTGCGCAAATTGCTATACAAATTATTACAAGTACTTTTCCAAGAGCTGTAAGCTTTTGTTTTAATGGAGATTTTTCTGTTTCAATGTGCTGAAGCATACCAGCTATTTTGCCCATTTCTGTTTTCATTCCAGTCTGAAATACCTTACCTCTGGCTTTTCCTGTTAAAACAGTGGTACCCATATATATTTCATTTTTTTTATCACTGCTGCTTTTTAAAACACCAACGGACTCTCCTGTTAAAAGAGATTCATCTACCATAAAACTGCTGTCTTCCACTAAAATACAATCCGCTGGAATTCTGTCACCGCTTTCTAATAAAATTATATCTCCTATTACAATATTTTCTGCATTTATAACTTTAACTGTTCCATCTCTCATAACCTTTGCAGTTGGAGCTGTCAGCTGTTTTAAAGCCTCCAGTGACCTTTCAGTTTTAAATTCCTGGAAGAATCCAAGTATGGCATTCATAATTACAATAATAATTATTGTAATTGCATCTGCCTTTTCCCCCATCATACTGGACATTATAGTTGCTCCCAGCAGCACCCATATTATAAAATCATTAAATTGAGACATAAGTATTTTTATCTTTGAAATATGAGCTTTTCTCTCTAATATATTGGCTCCATATTTCTTTAATCTTCTTTCTGCTTCAATGGTACTTAGTCCTAAGTCCACTTCTTTTTCATTTAACATATATAATTAACCTCCTAAAGTAAAAAAATAATGAGTTAATTGCTAAAATTCTTTCACTCTATTTATGTATATGAGGTTGTACCACTTTCTTATGTTACAAAAATTAAATATTAAGAAAAAAGGTGATTTTAAATAATTTTGTGGTAAAATATATAATATAATTTTATTAAGTCATTAATTGTATAACACAAATTTTAAATGTAATATAAATCGGTATAATATATCAAGGAGGAAATAACAAATGAAGGACGTAGTATATATAAGCGGACATAAAAATCCTGATACAGATTCTATTTGTTCCGCAATATCATATGCAGAATTTAAAAACAGAACAGGTGATGTTCAGGCAATTCCAATAAGATTAGGAGAACTTAGCAGAGAAACTCAATTTATTTTAAAATATTTTGATGTGCCTGTTCCAGAATTAATTGAAACAGTAAAATCTCAGATAATTGATTTAAATATTGATAAAGTTGCACCTATAAGCCCTGAAATTTCATTAAAAATGGCATGGTCAATTATGAAGGAGAACAATGTAAAATCTCTGCCTGTTACTGATGATGGTGACAAATTGATTGGACTAGCTTCTTTATCCAATATTACATCATGCTACATGGATATTTGGGATAATAATATTATTACTAAAAGCCATACAACTTTAGACAATATTCTGGATACCCTGGCTGGAAAATTAATCTATTCAGCTGATGATAATCCTAAACTGAAAGGTAAAATTGTAGTTGCTGCAATGACCCCTGATAATGCCAAGGAGATTATTGAAGAGGGTGATATTGTAATCTGCGGTGACAGAAAAGATTCTCAGAAAATAATCTTACAAAAAAAGGCATCCCTAATGATTGTAACAGGGGAACATCCTGTAGATGAGGAAATAATTAAAGAAGCATCCAAAGTTAAGTGTTCAATAATCACAACTCCCTATGATACTTTTACAGTAACAAGGCTTATTCCACAAAGTGTTCCAATAAGTTATGTTATGACCCATGATAATTTAATAAGCTTTAGAACTGATGATTTTGTTGATGATGTGAGAAATGTAATGCTTCAGACAAGATTTAGAAGCTATCCCGTAGTTGATGAGCACAACAAGGTAGTTGGAAGAATATCAAGATATCATTTAATATCACAAAATAAGAAAAAAGTAATACTTGTGGATCATAATGAAAGATCTCAGTCCGTTAATGGATTAGAAGATGCTGATATAATAGAAATACTTGACCATCATAGAATAGCAGATATTCAGACAGGAAAGCCAATTTATTTTAGAAATGAACCTGTTGGATGTACAGCTACAATAGTTGGTTCCATATTCTTTGAGCATGGCCTGAGACCTTCAAAGAAAATTGCTGGTTTGCTGTGTGCAGCAATAATATCAGACACACTGCTGTTTAAATCACCAACATCAACAAATACAGATAAAATAATAGTAAAAAGACTGGCAAACATTGCAAATATCGATGTTGAAGCTTTTGCTAAAGAAATGTTTAAAGAAGGCACTTCATTAAAGGGCAGAAGCCTGGAAGATATCTTTAATACAGATTTTAAGACCTTTGCCCTGGAACAGTTAAAAGTTGGTGTGGCACAGGTTAATACAATGGATATAGAAGGATTTGAACCAATGAGAGAAGGAATGCTGAAGCTCATGGAAGAAAAATCCCAAAAGGAGAACTATGATTTACTTATTTTAATGCTTACTGATATAATAAAAGGCGGATCAGAAATGCTGACAGCAGGAGAAAGAAAAGATCTTGTTTCAAAAGCTTTCAATATTCAGCTTAAAGATAACAGTGTTTATGTACCTGGAGTTCTTTCAAGAAAGAAGCAGGTTATACCACCACTTAATTCAGCAATTAAAAATTAACATTTTTAATTGCTAAAGAACAAAGATTAAATAACAAAGAACAAAGAATGAAGCTTTTCGGCATAGCCGAAAAGCTTTAATTTTTAGTTTTGCCTTTGGCAAAACAACCTTATTTAATCTTTAGTCTTTAATCTTTAATCTTTATGCGAAGCATATCTATAGCTTGTAAAAAGTTAATATCTGCCCTAATCCATTTATCATTCCATGAGCTGCCATGCTGGTAGCTATAGATCTTGAGCGCCATGCTAAAATTCCAAGCACTAGTGATGCTAATGGCACAACTATCCAGAAGGAATAGGGATAAGTATTAATATAATAAATATGCCCAATCCAAAAAAGTAAAGCCTGTGTTATATAAATCCATCCTTCTTTCCATCTCAGTTTTTTTAAAGCACCCCATAAAATCCCCCTGAAGAATGGTTCCTCTAAAATTGCTGCATTTGTAAGCTGAGTTAAAATTGATATTAAAACAACAGAAAATGTAGCCTTCATCCCTGTGTTATTTACCTGCTTTGATAAAAAGAATGAAGATATTACTGCAGTAACTGCACCTGCTGCCATGCCTATGATTATCCACCTTATATTTTTCATGGTTACCCTGGAGAATTTGTGCTTAGAAGCAATAAGAGCTGCTAAAAGAATTAATCCAATTATCATCATTGGAATTCTGATTTTAAAATCACTGTATTTATACCATAGCGGGCCAAGAGTAAAAATAAAAACGGAAATTGTATCCATATGGTATTCTTTAAGCCTATCCCTTTCTGTCCATATAAACAATGCTGTAAAAAAATATGTCCCAATTTCAAAGATAGGATATAATACTGCTGAATGCTCTACACCTAGTATTAATGTTAAGAATCCTAGAAATGGTACTCTTAACACAAAAAGAATTACAATACATAACATTGCCATAAACTTGAATTTTACTTTGTTTTCTATTTTCGTTACAGATATGTTATTCATATAAGTTCCCCCCCCTTTATAACATCAAAAAAATAGATATATTATTTGCCCTGCATAATAACTTTTAGGATAAAAAATACTATGAAAGTTATTATGCAGATTGTATATGCAATTCCTAAATAATCCTTTATACACTTCTCATTAATTTTATTGTTATATTCCCCATAGCTTTTTACATAATTTGAATCATCCTGTGACATACAATAATAAAAGTTTACAGATTCAACATATGCAGCAATAATGTCCACATTCAGTAAAGGTCTTAATATTAAATTAACTAAATAATCTCCTCTAAAATCCATTGCTGATTTTTTATTTCTGAATACATATACTAAATACAAAACTATTTGAACAATAACGGATGGTACAATAGATAATATAATGTTTATCCATTTAAACAAGGGAAACTCTTCATCAAGACTTACATTGAATATAATGGTGTAGATAATACCATAAACATTTCCCAGCAGTAAAATATAAAATAATGGGCCAACAAATCCATTAACTATTGAATTAGAGATAGTTGCAATTGAATCATAAAACTTTATCTTTTCCCTTTTTTTTAAATTTTTCCTTTCAGTATTGCTTATGTCTATAACTATGAAAGCTGTGATAAAGTTAGTAATTTCATTATTTTTCACATTAATTAGTAATAGCATCACTATAACTAATATATAAAATATCTGCATAAAAACGTTTTTAATGAAAATCTTATTTTTTAAGAAATTATTTATTTTATAATATATATACTGTCTGTCCACTTTCCAGAGAAAAATGCTTAATAATGTGCCAAAAACATAGCCTACCCCATGATTAACTCCCTCCAATTATATCTATATGTTTATATAAATATGCAAAAAATAAAAATAAAATGCCTTTCAAGCTTTTATTTGCTCAAAAGGCATTTAACTTTTTATAAATTTAAAAGAGTGCACATATGTTAATCCGTTACATCTTCTATGTTTACTGTCTTTATCCTTAATTCATATGGATTAATGAGATTGTATGGTATGCTTCCATCCTGGCTGCCAATAGGACTCTGCTGCATCATTGTACCCTGCTGCATCATTTGATTTGGGCACATTGGAGCATACTGCTGCATCATATTATACATACTTTGAGGCTGATTCATCTGCATTATATTTTCCATGGTACATGGTGGTGCAGGAGCTGTCATATTCATCATTTCACAAGGATACATTCCTTGACTCATACCCATAAATGGACATGCATAACAGGTATTCATATTTCTCATATCCATATAATCATCGAAATATCGTCTGTTCATATAAATCCCCCTATAAATTTTGCTCTATCCTATTATATGAATAAAAATCAAAATAGTTTACAAAAACCCCACACTTAAATAAAAAAGATTAAAGGATAAAGAACTAAATTTAATCTTTAGCGCAGCTTACCTTCCTCTTATACTGTTAACAAGCCCCCACATGTCATCTGCAGTCTTAAGTCCTCTTGAGCCAAGTTCGAATGCTCTCTGAGTTACTATCATATCTGTCATTTCTTTTGCAATATCAACATTTGATCCTTCTAAATAACCTTGTTTAACTTTAGTGTCACCCTGGACAAATGTCTGAACACCTGGAGCTGCTGTATAAAGATTATCACCAACAGATATAAATGCATTATCTCCTACTGCATTGTAAATATCTATTTTACCAATGGGAACGGTTGTGCTGTTTTTTTCTTTTAAGTATATTATTCCATCAGCATTAACATTAAAATTATCTTTTGAAAATCCACCTGCATTATTAAGTTCGGTTCTGCCTGCCGGGGTTAAGTTTAAATTGATTCTGTTTCCTTGTTTATCAACAAGAGTACCTGAAGCATCTATATCAAGAGATCCATTTCTTTCATATGCAGTACCGCCATTTATTGTAGTTACAGAAAAATATCCAGGTCCAACAATGGCAAAGTCAGTATTTAAACCTGTTGAATTTAAATTTCCCTGCTTTGTGTCCCTGATCCATTGTCCTGTTCTTACACCGGTACCATTTATGGTCTGCTTTTGTTCTGCTGGTTTATTGGTAATTGGATAACCCTTTCTATCCAGTGTTTCATATACTAAATCCTTGAAGCTTACATCTTCTCTTTTATATCCATCAGTATTTACATTGGCAATATTGTTTGAAATACTGTCTAATTTATCCTGCTGTGCCATCATTGCACTTCTGCTATTATAAAATATCCTCAGCATTTTTTAACCTCCAAATTTTATCTTATGGAACCAACTTCATTCACAGCTTTTCCAAGAGTATCATCCATAGCCTGGACAACTTTCTGGTTAGTTTCAAAGGTTCTCATTACATTCATCATATCTACCATTGTACTTATTACATTAACATTTGACTTTTCAAGAGCATTCTGCTTTACCGCAGCATTTACCTGTGTTACATTCCTTGCTGAATATAAATTGTCTCCCACCTTAGTTAAATCATTGGGGTTATTTACATCTGCAAAATTAAATCTATATTTAAGCTGATTATCTACTTTCATATTTCCTGCAGCATCTACAGTAATTTTACCATTCCCAACATATATGGGTTCAGTGCCGCCTGTTATCACATTAGTTCCAAGCACATTATCTCCACTGTCATTTACAAGATAGCCTGCTGTATTTACATGAAAGTGTCCATCTCTTGAGTAATATGTATTAGCAGCTATACCATCATTTCTTGATACTTCAAAAAATCCACGTCCATCTATGGCAAAATCCGTTGGCTTGTCAGTACTTTCAATCATGCCCTGAGTGAAATCAGTTTTAACCTCATCTATGCCGCTGCCCATACTTAATGTTCCAATGTAATTCTTTACATTTTTCCCTCCGGAAATTTTATCATAATTAGATATTAATACATCATCAAACTGTTTTGCTGCCAGATTATCCTGCTTAAATCCAACTGTATTTGCATTAGCCAGATTATTTGTAATAACATCCTGTTTAGCTTCCTGAGTTATCATTCCTGAAATAGCTGTGTAAAGCCCTCTTATCATTTGCTCACTCCCTTTTCATTAATCACCTTAATTTCATCAGGATATTTCATTCCAAGTGCTGCTGCTTTTTCTTCAATCTGACTTTTGCTTAAAGTATAATTTACTTTTGCTCCCATCATGAAGAAAGTTCCTATTAATATTCCAATTCCAATACCTAAAAGCAGTTTTCTATCACTAAGTAAATCTTTAATGTAGGTTATTTTAGATATAAATCCTTTATTAATAGTACTTCCCCCTTTCCTATGCCAAGACGTTTTGATATTTCTTCTATTGAAACATTTTCTTTAAGCAAAGCTTCAACTTCATTTATCTTTACATTATTTTCTTTCAAATCACTGTTAATTTCCGAAGCATCAGTATCACCATGTGCCTTAATTTCAGCATGATCTGAAGGATTTTCTGAATGAATTCTTACATTTTCTCCATTATACTGCTTATTTTCCAAATCTTCTACCCTTGTTTTAATTTCCTCCACACTTTGCTGTACTGTTAATAAAGTTTCTGCAAATTCCTGCCTAATCTGACCTATTTCCACCATGACTTCATCTAAATGTTGCTCCTTCAGCTTAAGTTTGCCGGAAAATGAACTTTTTTCTTTATTTATGGCTTTAATATTAAAAGCAATAAGCAATACTCCTATAATCAATAAAGCAATCCACATTTTTTTCTCCTGTATTATATGTATTTTAATTTCTGCATTGATTTTCTTAAATGCACTAAAGCTCTGCTGTGAAGCTGGCATACCCTTGATTCAGAAACAGAAAGTACTTTTCCTATTTCCTTTAAAGTCAGCTCTTCAAAATAATATAAACTTAAAACTGTTCTGTCTTTTTCATTTAATAGTTCTATAGCTTTAGTAAGATACTCTAGCTGTTCCTTCTTTTCCAGATTCTTTTCGGGGCTTGGACTCTTTTCATCCACAACAGTACTCATAAGAGGCATATCATCGTCTTCGGAAAAAATAAGATCTTCCAGTGAAACTATAGATATATAATTAATATAATTTTCAACTTCACCCATATCTGCAAGTGAGATACCAAGCCTCTGGCTTATTTCCTTATTGCTTGGCTCTCTGTTTAGTTCCTTTTGAAGGTATTCTATTGCTTCATTATATCTGTTAAGCTTATCAATTGCTCCCTTAGATATAGGGCTGTTCTTTCTGATTTCATCAATCATAGCTCCCTTTATTCTTATAGAGGCATAGCTGGAGAATTTCATACCTTTTGTTTCATCAAATTTATTTATAGCATCCATGAGACCAACCATTCCATATCCAACCAGATCCTCATAGTCAATGTATTTGTTTTTACCTATAATAACCCTTGAAGCTATATATTTAACAAGTGGTATGTACTTTTTTACAATTTCACTTTTTATACTTGTGTTTCTAATTTCATCTCCCGCCAAAACCATAATTGCCCCTCCTTCTTCAGTTACAGCTTTTAACTATTCTAATTTATCAGTGTTTTTCTTTCTCTGCTCTCTCATAAGTTCAAAAATATACCTTATTATTTTTTCTCTATTTTCATTTAACATATCCTTAAATGCAATTCCACACACATGTTTCTTGTCCACATTCAATTCATGTCTCACAACTCTACCCTTTAAAACTAAATTTTCTTCTTTAATTGGAAGATTTATTATCAAATTACTGCCCATTCTTAAATGTTTTTTGGTAACAATTTTTAATCCTCCTCCGCTTATATCTGTAACTACAGCATCAAAAATATCTGTTTTTTTAGTATCATCAGCTAAAGTACAGCTTACATCAATTAAAGTTTCTATTCTCACATAATTTCTTCTCTGAATTTTAACAATATTTGATGGATACTTTAGTAAAATTACATATATATTGTCTCTCTTTCTCCCTGTAACTATAGTTTTAAATTTATAAGCATCGCCATCTGCATAAAAAATAACTGAAACTCTTTCACCTAAACTCAGTGGCAGATACATTCCTTCCTTTACCGGAATGCTTATAGCTATATTCTCAGAATCAATATCCTGTACATTGCTAACATAAACTTCCTCTTTATAAATTACATCTATTTTGCTGTTCAACTTAAGCTCAGCTTTACTGGTCAAATTACTCACTCCTCATTTACTAGGAAAAAATACTAAAAAGCTTTTTAAATAAACCTTGTACTCCAAAACTGTTCCCACTTTTCTCAATTCCAATTAATTTATCTGCAATGATTTTTATATCCTTTGCTGCATCACTATAAGGATGTGAAATTACAAATGGTTTTTGCTCTCTCACTGCCATAACAAGTTTCCTGTCATCGGAAATACTTCCTAAATACTCTAAATTAAGCTTTAAAAAGTTCCAGCAGGCATTGTGAAATTTATCAAATGTCCTTAATCCTTCACTATTATCTAAAACTCTGTTAACTACAACTTTAGCTGTATTTTTAAGCTTAAAATGGGCTACTGCTTTTAAAAGGCTGTAAGCATCAGTTAATGATGTTGGTTCTGGAGTTGTAATAATTATAAGCTCTTCACAGCATGCTATAAAACCAAGCACACTTCTGTTTATTCCTGCCCCTGTATCCATAAATATGTAATCCAGATTATTCAAAGAGGTTAAACTGTTTATAAATCCATCCCTCTGATCTTCTGTGAGTTCCTCAATTTTATTAAGCCCAGTACCTCCAGGAAGAAGTTTTACACCAAAAGGCCCATTAATTATTACATCACTTATGGATTTATTGTTGTATATTATATCATAAACATTATATTTCGGCAAAAAACCCATTAATATGTCATCATTACCCATGCCCATATCTGCATCAAATATCATGACTTTATGGCCCATTTTTGACAATGTAATAGCTGTATTTACAACAAAATTGCTTTTCCCAACTCCACCTTTGCCTGAAGTAACAGTAATAATCTTAGGTGAACTGCAGCTTTTATGCACATTGTCTGCTGCACTTCCCGCTGCTAACTGTCTTAATCTTTGCGCCTGATCTAACATATACTGTCCTCCCCTAATATGAGTTTAGTCAATTCAGTACTGCTTAAGGTCTTAATATCGTCGGGAACACTTTGTCCAGTAGTAATAAAGCTTATTGGTTTTTTTGCACTGCTTACAATGTTTAGGATAGACCCATAGGTAGATGTTTCATCCATTTTTGTAATTATCACATTTTCATAATTTAAAATTCCATATCCTTTCACTATATCGGCAATGTCTTTAGCTTTGGTAGTGCAGCTTATAACAAGATGAATATTATTACTATTTATTTTTTCAATATAAGCCCTCAGCTCTGAAATCTGCATTACATTTTTACTGCTTCTGCCTGTGGTGTCAATTAATATTACATCGCAGCCCTTCATATCCTCTACAGCAGATTCCATTTCCTTTATAGTCATAACCACTTTAAAAGGAATATTCATTATTTCAGCATATGTTTTTAACTGCTCCACAGCACCTATCCTATATGTATCTATAGTAATGAGCCCTACTTTTTTCTTTTCAATGAGAGCTAATTTTCCTGCAAGTTTTGCTATAGTGGTGGTCTTTCCAACACCGGTGGGACCTACTAAAACCACAGGGCCCGCAATTTTCGGGGTATTAACCTGAATAAAATTACTCAGTACCTCCCTTGCCTTTTCAAATTCATCTCTTTCATCTTTCATTCCATCTATTTCACTAACTATTTCTTGTACAATACTATCTCTTACGTCATTTTCCAGAAGCACTTTTTCAACTCTGCTTTGTTCCCTTACTTTATTATTGCTTGCAGCTGTGAGATTGCTTAACATCTGCTTCATTTCAGACATTTCCTTAATAATATTATTCTGAATATCACTTTCAGGTTTATCTTCTTTTTCTTTAACATCTATATTGCTTTTTTCCTGAAACCTTTGGCTGCCTATTAATCTTTTAAGAGCCTCAACGCTTTCAGAAACATCCTGTTTTTCATATTTATAGCTGTCATTTCTTTTAATCTTGTCCACAGCAGCAGTAACTTCTACTACTTTTTTTGAGAATATTCCAAACATGCCAGGGGGCTTAATCTTTCTCTGACTAACAATTACAGCCTCTTTACCTAATTCCTGGCGTATTTTATTTAATGCTTCATTCATATCTTTAGCCAAGTATTTCTTAATAATCATTAGATAGTAACAACCCCCTCAGTTCTTATTTCTACATCATTTGGAATTTCATTCAGGGAAAGCACTGTAACCCCTGGAAATACCATTTCTATAAGCCGTCTAAATGCAGGTCTTATTTTAGGAGAAACCAGTACCACAGGCTGGTCTTCGTAAAAATATACACTGTCTATAGTAGATTTTAAAGAATTTAATATTTTTTCTGTAGTATCAGGGTCTACTGCTGGGAATGAACCCTGCATGGATTTTTGAATATTCTTTGCAATTATCTCTTCTATATTAGGAGCCAGAGTTACAACACTTATAGCACCATTTTCATCAATAAATGGATTTGTGATACTTCTTCCAAGTGCCAGCCTCACATACTCTGTAAGAATCTCTATATCCTTTGTCATCCTTGAATTATCTGCAAGTGACTCCAGAATTGTAACCATATCCTTTATAGGTACTCTTTCTCTTAATAAATTCTGAAGTACCTTTTGAATTTCACCTATAGTCATAAGATCAGGAATAAGCTCATCTACTACAGCACTGTATTTTTCCTTTACTGAATCAATAATAAGCTTTGTTTCCTGTCTTCCAAGCAGTTCATAAGCGTGATTCTTAATGGTTTCAGTTAAATGTGTAACCATTACTGTTGTAGGATCCACCACTGTTAATCCCTTGATTTCTGCATCCTCTCTCTGATCCTTGTTAATCCATGTAGCAGGAAGTCCAAAGGCAGGCTCAACTCCCTTTATTCCCTGTATTTCATAATCACCATTGGTAGGATCCATGCAAAGAAGCATATTTGGCATAAGTTCACCCTTAGCCACTACAGTTCCTCTTATTTTAATTACATATTCATTAGTCTTCAGCTGAAGGTTATCCCTTATTCTTATAGGCTGAACCACAATACCCATTTCAATGGCACTTTGTCTTCTTACAGAGGTAATTCTCTGAAGTAAATCACCTCCAGAAGCTTCATCAGCAAGGGGTATTAATCCATAACCTATTTCAACCTCCATAGGTTCAACATTTATAAGGTTCATTACATTTTCAGGCTCTTTGTTTTCAATTTCAGTAATAGCAGCCTGCTCATGTTCCGCATCCTGAACAGTTTTAGATTTCTCGTCTTTATACAGCGAATAGGCAAGAATTCCAGCTGCCAGTGCTAAAATAAGAAATGCCGTATGTGGAAGTCCCGGTATAATTGCCAGAAACAGTAATGCAGCAGAAGCAATTGCAATAACCTTTGGAAAAGAAGTTAACTGTTTTGCTGCCAGAGTTCCAAAGTTCTCACCACTGCCTGAACGTGTAACCAGTATACCTGAAGCTGTGGATATAAGCAGAGCAGGTATCTGACTTACCAAGCCATCACCAATAGTTAATGTGGTGTATGTCTGCGCTGCAGTGGCTATATCTTTTCCCTGAACAACAACTCCAATAATAATACCTCCTAAAATATTAATTACTGTAATAATTAATCCAGCTATAGCATCGCCTTTTACAAACTTTGAAGCACCATCCATAGCTCCAAAAAAGTCGGCTTCCTCCTGAAGCTTTTTTCTTTTTTCCCTGGCCTGAATTTCATCAATAAGGCCTGCATTTAAATCAGCATCAATGCTCATCTGCTTACCTGGCATAGCATCCAGTGTAAATCTTGCAGAAACCTCTGCAACTCTTCCTGCACCGTTAGTAATAACCACAAACTGTATAATAATTATAATTAAAAATATAATAATACCAACAATATAACTTCCTCCTACAACAAAGCTTCCAAAGGAATTAATAACTTCCCCTGCATACCCGTCTAAAAGTATCAGTCTTGTTGAGGAAATGTTAAGGGCAAGCCTGAACAATGTGGTAATTAATAAAAGTGTTGGAAATACTGAAAACTGAAGTACTTCTGTGGTAAACATAGTGAGAAGGATAATTACCACAGAAATTGTTATATTTAATGCTATAAGCACGTCCAGAAGTTTAGCTGGCAATGGAATTATTATCATGAATACAACAGCTAAAACTACAAAAGCCATTATTACATCTACATTATTTTTTATACTAAATTTAGGTTTACTGGTTTCCAAGCTTACTGCTCCTCTCTGCTATATACACCGTATGCATTACTTTTTTTTGATTTTATATACTACGGCTAAAATCTCTGCCACTGCTTCATACATATCCACTGGTATTTCATCATCCAGCTCAACCTTTTCAAAAATCATTCTTGCCAGCGGCCTGTTTTCTACAATTGGTATGTCAAATTCTTTTGCCTTTTCCTTAATTTTTAAAGCTATGTAATCTGCTCCCTTTGCTACAACCTTTGGAGCACTCATTCCCTCTTCATATTTTAAAGCTATGGAAATATGAGTTGGATTTGTTACAACTACTGTAGCCTTAGGAACCTGAGACATCATTCTGCCCATGGCAAGCTGTCTTGCAATCTGCCTTCTTCTGCCTTTTATCTCAGGATCTCCTTCATCCTGTTTATATTCCTCTTTAACTTCCTGTTTTGTCATTTTCATATCCTTATTATACTGGAACCTTTGAAAAATATAATCTGCCAGAGCTATTGCCATCATTATTATGGTTATCTTTGTAAATATACTTACAATTAATTTTCCTAATTCCTTAAGTATACCTGCAGGAGTCATATTGCTGATGGTAAGGATATTTACATAATTATCCCTTATGAAAGTATATCCCACATAGCCTACTATAACTACCATTGCCAGATCTTTAAATAGCTCCACAAAGCTCCTTATAGAGAACATTCTTTTAAAGCCATTAATTGGATTCAGCTTTTTAAAATCAGGCTTTATAGGATCTTTGGAGAACAATACGCCAGTCTGCACAAAGTTTGCAAAAATACCCATAAACATTATTGGAAGCACTATAGGAAGAAATACAACTGCTATTCTATAAATAGAAAGTAATGTTATTTTAAGAACACTGCCATAGTCTAATGTGGTATTTAGATAGTTTCCTAAAAATGCAGTTAATGTGTCCTTAAGACTAGTAATGGAGTATTCTCCTAAAATTGAAATAGTCAGTGTAGAAGCCAGTAGTGTCATGGCTAAACCAACTTCTTTACTTTTAGCCACCTGAGCTTTTTTTCTGGCATCACTCTTTTTTCTTGGCGTTGCCTCTTCTGTTTTACCCTCTGTGGCAAATATGAGAAGTACAGGCATTGTCTTATAAAAGTTTTTAAATACATCAGGCATGGACGTAAAGGATTTAACTATTAAATTAATAATTAAAGGCAGAGCCAGTGAAAATACAGCTAGTCCTACTACAATTTTTATTGGCAGCCCCAAAATCATTACATTTAGTTGAGGCACTGCTCTGGCTACCAAGCCAAGAGTTAAATCTGTTAAAAGTATAATAAGTACAATAGGTATTGCTATTTTTATTCCTATTGCAAAAAATTCTGCAAATGCCTTTACTATTTCCCTTATGGAATCCTGGTATAAAACAAAACCTCCTATATGTACATAATTAAAGCTGTCTATAAGCTGCCTTATAAGCATATGATGGCCATCGATAGTTAGAAATATGATAATACCTATCCAGTACATTAAATGTTCCATAAGTGTTGTATTACTGTTGGAGTTTGGATCATACATAGTTATCATTCCAAATCCAATTTGAAGATCAATTAAGCTTCCTGCAAATCTTATAAAATTAAAACATAAATTTGTTATAAAGCCTAATGTGAGCCCTGTAATAACTTCATTAATTGCAAAAGTAACAAATAGTCCCATGGAATTTATAGCTGGTACATTGCTGGTATATACTCCTGGCATTAATGCATATGATAAAACTAAAACTACAGCTGTTTTAACAGCAATTGGAGTTCCCTTTGGGAAAAAAACAGGAACCGTTACAAAAAAAGCAGTTAGTCTTATAAAAACGAAAATGAGTGCAGTAAAATATGCCACATTAATCAAGTCAATGTCCCTCCTAATTACCAGCGTATTTGTTATTGAGTTATATTAGCAATAAGTGCAAAAATTCTTTCTGTAAAGTTAACTACCTGATGCAGCATCCATGGTCCTGTAATTATTCCTACTAAAGCTATTGCAATAAGCTTTGGCACAAATGTTAAAGTCTGCTCCTGAATCTGAGTTGTGGCCTGAAAAATACTTATAATCAATCCAACTACAATTGACACAGCTAAAATTGGTCCTGCCACCATTAATCCAGTTTGTATTGCATCTTTTATAATTCCTATAACTAAATTTTCACTCATTTATATACCTCACGAAAAACTTAAAATTAATGACTTTACCAGTAAGTACCATCCGTCTACCATAACAAAAAGCAGTAATTTAAATGGAAGAGAAATTAAAGTTGGAGGAAGCATAAACATTCCCATTGACATAAGCACACTGGAAACTACTAAATCTATTATCATAAATGGGATAAATAATAAAAATCCTATTTGAAAAGCAGTTTTAAGTTCACTTATAGCAAATGCCGGAACCACTACATATAAAGGTACATTATCCTTTGTAATATCACTGCCAAGCTTGGCCTCGTCCATAAAAAGCTTTAAATCCTTTGTCCTTGTCTGCTTAAGCATAAATTTTCTTAAGGGTTTTGCCCCTTCTTCTATAGCCTGGGACTGTGTAATTTTATTTTGTAAATATGGCTGAACTGCTTTTGTATTGATTTCTTTTCCCACAGGAGCCATAATAAAAAATGTTAAAAACAGTGCAAGTCCAATGAGAACCTGATTTGGCGGTGACTGCTGAGTTCCAAGTGAAGACCTCAAAAATCCAAAAACCACTACAATTCTCACAAAGCTTGTCATCATTATTAGAAAAGATGGAAGTAATGTAAGCACTGTCAGCATTAGTAAGAGTTTTATGTTGTCCACATATTCTGCTGGAGAGTTTGGTGTGTCTGTTGATATATTTATTTTAGGTATAGGCATTGCTGCAGGAGCTGCGTGAACTGCTTTGAAAGAGAAAAGCATTACTGCAGCAAAAGCCATAAAGAATATTAATATCTTGCCTTTTTTCATATTTATATTTCTTCCTTTTCTATATATCTACTGTTGTTTACGCTTCTTAATTAAATTGGATAATGACCACTTATTAAGGCCTGTGTTTTCACAAAATTCCTTAAAGGAACTGAATTCCGGTATAGAATTATTCTGATGTAGCTTGTCCAGATCTTCCTTTGGAATAGTTTTTAAAATTTCCACTTTGTTTGCTGTGGCAGAAAGCACATAACCTGAGTCTCCTATTTTTACAACTACAAGATTACTGTCCTTTGCAATAGGGACTCTTTCTAATATCTTAATATATTTTCCATTTTGTATATGCTGCAGTTTACTTCCCCCAAATTTTATGGAAAGATAAATCAGCAGTATAATAAAGGGTAAAAAAACAAGTATCTTTAAAAGCATGCTCCAAAATTCCATTATCCAATTCCCTTCTTAAATGCTGTGATTTTTAGTATTGCACCACAATATCGTAGAAATAAATGTTGTCAAGCTGTCCATTTGTAAATATAGGATTTAATTTTTGAAGTATTTCCCTCTTCATATCCTCTGTTCCCTTAGCAGTAAAGTCTGTGGACTTTTTAGCTCTTAAAACACTATTTATGGTGTCCCTTATTATTGGCTTTTTTGCATCCAGTTCTTTATCCATTTTCTTATTTTCATATCCTAAATAAACCTTAACCTTAAGATATTTTTTTCCATCCTCATCTGCCAGATTCACAAGGAAATCATCTGCACTGTATGTTCTTTGTGATACCACTGAAGTTGCCACATTTGCTGTATTTGCAGCAGGTTGTACTGGAAGTGTATTTGCTTTGGGCTTACTGCTATTTGATTTTGAATAGAAATAATAACCTGCAAAAGCTCCTCCGCCTACAGCAATAATTATAAGAATCACTATGAGAATAACTTTAATACCTCCGCTTTTTTTTTCTTTTTTTTCTTCGCTCATTTTTTTGTTGCCTCCTTGGTTTTCGTTTCATTTGCCACTACCACGATATTCACCCTTCTATTTTTTGCCCTGTTTTCATCTGTATCATTTGGTGCTATAGGCTTATATTCTCCATATCCGGCAGCGGTAAATCTTGCTGGTGCCATTTTTTTAGTTTCTACAAAATATCTTAATACAGAAGAGGCTCTTGCAGTAGAAAGCTCCCAATTTGTTTCATATTTATAATTACTGATTGGTACATTATCCGTATGCCCTTCAACTACAATGCTGTTGTTTGGTACTGAAGCAATTAATTTACTTAGCTTCTCCAGTATAGGCAGTGAATTTTTCTTAATATCTGCCTTACCGGTTTCAAATAATACACTGTCCCTTAACTGTATAATGACTCCTCTTGAATCTTTTTTAATTTCTACTGTATCCTTAAGATCATTTTTGTCTATAAAACTTTTAACATTATTATATAGCTCCTGCGAATCGTTACCGTTGTACGAATCAAGTTTATCTGTTTCACCTTCAAGAGGTACATTACCATCTTTCATATTAAAATCCATAACAGTATTCCCGGCACTTCCGGTCAGCACACTTTGAAAAGCAGAGGCCATCTTTTTAAACTTTTGTGCATCTAAATTAGAAAATGAATATAATAATATGAAAAAAGTTAAGAGTAATGTCATAGTATCAGAAAAAGTAGCAAGCCACTCATTCCCGGTAAGACCTGTATCCTCCTTCTTCTTCCTTTTTCTTCTAGACATTTTCTGCCACCCCGCTTGAAACTGTTTTAGCCTGGCTGTATTTTATTCTATCTTCCTTTGATAAATAACAGATCAATTTATCCTCCAGTATTCTTGGATTTACTCCGGACTGAATTGAAAGAATGCCTTCAATCATCATATCCCTGACCTCAGCCTCATTTTCGCTTTTTATAACTAAATTTTGTGCCATAGGATTCAGCAGTACATTGGCTAAAACTGCTCCGTAAAATGTGGTTATTAATGCTACAGCCATACCTGATGCTATTTTACTTGAATCAGTTAAATTAGCCAGCATCTGAATTAAACCTATAAGTGTTCCTATCATACCAAAAGCTGGTGCATAACCTCCCCATGCCCTCAGCATATCTGAACCAAGTTTATGTCTTCTTTCCATTTCGGAAATTTCAAGCTCCAGTATATCACTTATAGTTTCAGGTTCCAGTCCATCTACCACCATTTGAAGTCCCTTTTTAAAGAAATCATCATCTATTTCTGAAATTTTATCTTCTAATGATAAAAGTCCTTCTCTTCTTGCCTTTTTAGATATTTCAATAAATTGATTTATTATCTCAATGCTGTCCAGCTGAACCTCCTTGAAAGACTGAACAACAACCTTAAATAATTTTTTTATGTCTCTGAATGAATAATTAACAAGTAAAGAGCAGAATGATCCTCCAATAGTGATAATCACAGAAGGCACATCCCAAAACATTCTCAGGGTGCCTCCTCCTAAGATTCCTAAAACAATAGTCATAAAACCTGCAAAAATACCTATCCCCGTTAATAAGTCCCTATTTTTCATTGCCTTTTGTCCTCCACATAACCAAAAGTAAAAATCTTCTTCTTATATATGTATACTTTAGATAATATTTCATCTATAGTGTCCTCTACTAAATACTTCTTACCATTAGTAAGGGTTATTAAACTTTCAGGAACCTCCTCCAGTTTTTCAATATGATCAGCGTTTAATATAAATTCTTTATGATTTAGTCCCGTAAGCCTTATCAATTAACAGCCCTCCCTTTTAATTAAAGATTAAAGATTAAAGAACAAAGATCAAATTTAGTTAAGAGGTAAGAACTAAGAAGTAAGAACTAAGGATGTTTTGCCTTTAGGGGCAAAACTTACAAATTATTTTTTTGTTATCGATATTTGTTAGTTTGCGTTTTTTGATAGTGGGCAGCCTGACGGCTTAGGATTTTTCAAATCCCTTTTTTAAACCCATCTATATAATTTCATTTAGTAAATCACTATTTAAGTGAGCAAAAATACTGATGTTTCTACAGTTTTTTGAGAAGCTTAAATAGATGATTTACTTTGAAATCTATCTAACAAACTATAATTATAATCATCTTTAGTTATCAAAGCCCATGATTCACTTAACCAAATTTAATTTTTGGTTTTTCTGTAAAGAAAAACTTCATTATTTGTTCTTTGTTCTTTATTCTTTGTTATTTAGATTAAGTTCTTTATTCTTTAAATTTACTCTTTATTGCCGGTATTTGCTAGTTTACGTTTTTTATACTTATTGGCAGCCTACCGGCTCTGGATTTTTACAAATCCTTTCTTAAAGCCATTTATATAATTTCATTTAGTAAGTCACTATTTAAGTGAGCAAAAATACTGATGTTTCTACAGTTTTTTGAGAAGCTTAAATAGATGATTTACTTTGAAATCTATTTAGCAAGCTATAATTATAACCATCTTTGTTATTAAAACTTTATGATTCACTCAATCAATTAAGTTTTTGGTTTTTCTGTAAAGAAAAACTTCATTATTTGTTCTTTATTCTTTAATCTTTGTTATTTGTAAATTTAAAGAGTTACCTCTTTAAATTTACCAAGTCTTGTAGAATCTCGTCTCCAGTGGTTATCATTTTACCATTTGCCTGGAATGACCTTGTGGCTTCTATCATCTTTGTAAACTGTTCTGCTATATCAACATTGGACATTTCTAAAACACCGTTTTGAATACTGCCAAAGCCTTTGGAATTATCGGCAGTAGTATCATTATATCCACTTCTTATAATTGGTTTTCCTGAGTCTTGCGATTCCTGAACTACATTATTGCCGAGCTTTACAAGCCCTGCAGGATTTGCAAAAGATGCCATGGCAATCTGCCCCACAACGGATGTATTACCATCATCTAAAACAGCTTTTATTACTCCTGATTTATCAATTGAAAAATTCTTAACTTTTATAAATTTACCAGATGCATTTTTTATTTCCTGAGGAATTCTTAATGTTCTAAGGGTACCAGAAACTGCTTTAACTGTTGAAGCTTTTGTTCCAGAATTAATTGCGTTGGCATTAACAAAATTTATTGTACCACTAGAAGAAATACTTTCTGTAGAAGGTGTGACATTTGTGTCCTCCATAGAATATCCTAGAACTCTTAGACCAGAAGCTGTAACTAAATTACCGTCCTGATCCAAATTAAATGATCCATCTCTTGTGTATGAAATATTCTCCTGTTTTTGGTTCCATTTTGTATCATTGCTAAATACATGATTTGTAGCATCCACCTTTATTCCATCATTGGTAGGATCAAACAAAGTTGGTCCTTCTCCAACTATAAAGTATCCATCTCCATCAATGGCATTATCAAGGTTTCTTGATGTTGGTTGAAAATTACCTTGGGTGAGAAGTGTATTTACACCTGCTATACCAGCACCTAAGCCTATTTGAATACCGTTGCTTCCTCCATATGTTGGGCTTGGTGAACTTGGATCTCTCATGCTTTGACTTAAGCTGTCTGAAAATGTTAATGTTTGTGCCTTGTAACCTGTTGTGCCCATGTTTGCTATATTATTTCCTATAACATCAAGTGCTGTCTGATTTAAAGTTAAGCCTGTTATGGCTGATGACATTGATCTTAACATATTTTTAACCTCCGTTATTTTATTGTTTCATATGAACCTGCTTCTATCAATCCGCAGGTAAGGCTTCCTCATAGAGGTCCGGCCTATAATAAAACTACACTATCAATATTTGTAAATACATTATCCTTTGAGGATTTACTGTCTACTGCTGTAATGATGGTCCTGTTTTTTATGGATGTGACTAAGGCTACATCCTTATATAATATAAGACAATCATTAGCACCCTTTTCATTAGCTTTGTTAATACCATCGTTTATTTTGTTCATATCTGCTTCGTTAAAGCTTATGTTTCTGTTTTTAAGCCTTTCTGCAGCATGATTTGATATGACAAACTGTTTATTGTCCTTTTTTTGTGCTTTATTTAAAGTATCCTGAAAGCTTATTTTGCTTGTATTGTTTTTTTCATTACCCTTTGAAATTAAGTCGCTTATTTGATTTACAGGATATATCTTTCCATTAATTACTCTAAATCCCATAACTAATCCTTTTAACCTAAAACTTCAACTACATTGGATAATGGTAGTTCCTTTGTTTCCTGGGTTTTTGAAGGAACTTTCAAATTTATACCCCATAAACAATCTTCCATTGGACTTAATCTTGGTAATGAATAATTTATTCCATCTGCTGTGAAGCTATTGCCGCTTACACTGTTCCAGTCAGTACTGTCAGCATATTTATATTCATAGCTATTGCTTTTGTTATTATATCTTATCTGCATTGATTTATCAGAAGTTCCGGTATATATGCCCTTGGCAGAAGGATCATTTTTATCGGATGTACCTGAAACTATAGTTAATGGTGTATCAATTTCTGTATTATTTACAGCTATCTTTAAGGCTATTCCATCAGTATAATTTGACACTGATTTTACTGATCCGGTGTAAATGGTATTAGTACCGTCATTACTATAAATTCTTATATTTTTTCCTATTAGATTTACTGCACTTCCAATATCAGTATTGTTTGTATTCTGCACACCTAAAACATCGCTTAAGGCAACCTGGGTTTCTCCATCTCTTGTTTCTACTGTAAGCTTAATATTATCTCCTGATCTCACAGCATTTTTAACAACTCCGCTTAATAGATTCCCATCACTTGCTGCAATATCTAAACCTACTGTTTTTCCTACCATATTTGATGCTGCGTTAAAGCTCATGGTGGTATTTAAATTTGCCATTTGCTCAAGTGATGAAAACTGTGCCAGCTGAGCTACATATTCAGTGGAATCTTTTGCCTGTGTTGGGTCCTGATTAGATAATTCTGCTACTAAAATTTTTAAGAATGCATTTTTATCCATGCCATTACTCTGCTTAACTATTTTTGTACCATTTTCTGTGGCACTTGAAAGCCCTACGGATTTTACTGTAGCCATATTGTTAAAATTTGATATTGTATTTGAATCTGCCACTATTGTTCCTCCTTTCTAAGCAAATAAATTTACATTATTGTTTTCTTCCATTAAATTACTATTTAGTGAAGCTTGATCTTCATCAATATTTATATTCTGCACATGTGAACCCTTATGGTTGTTTTCATGCTGCTTCTTATTATGTGATCCATCCTTAAAGAATGTGGTATCCTCATTGTAAACATTTAATGTAAGATTTTGTATTTTAATGTTTTCATTTTGAAGCTTACTATTTATATCCTGCAGATTTGCATTTAGTAAATTATAAGCATCTTTATTGGCAGCAGTTATATTGGCTTTTAAGTTTCCTTCCTGAAGAGTTAAATTTATTACTACTTCTCCAAGTTCCTTAGGTACAACTTTAACTGTAAGCTGCTGCAGTTCATTTGTATTCATAAACTTGAGAGTTTGAATAAAGTCCTCCTGAATATTATTTGCATTTAATACAGGATTGACATTTTCAATAGTTTCAGTGCCATTAACTGAATTTGTATTTGTAAGCTGATTTATTAAATTAGTAACTCTTGTAAAATTTGTACTGCTGCTTTTGCTGTCATTACCTGCTAAATTGCTTAAGAAGATCTCATCCTTGCTGCCTTTATCTGATGTGCTCTGCTGCTTTGTTTCATTGGAGTTTAATATTAAATTAACATTCCCCTTTTGAGTTTTATCATTTAGCTGAATTAAATTTGTTTTTACATCCACAGCTTCTGTACTCTCATTTTTAGTATCTGCAGTGTTCAAGAGTTTAATTAAGTAGTTTTTAATAATGTCTTTACTGCTGTCACTGGATGCAATATTAAGTGTACTAATGTTATTTACATTTTTACTTATAGTATTTACTATGTTGTTTTCAATATTGCTTTCAATTCTGCTGCTTAAACTTTTCAAATCATCATTTGAAACTTTTAAATTTAAATCATTAACAGCTTTTTTTATTAATGGATCAATGGGATTATCAGATTTTGTGCTGTCTGAGTTAAAAAGCTGATTTAAATTTAAATTGGATAGTTCTGAACTTATTTTTTCCTTTAATTTTGGCATATCAGTACTGCTTAGCTTTGAACCCAGCACATTATCAACTTCTTTTAAAACATCTTCCATGCCGCTTTTACCTAAAAGCTGTTCCATATTAATATTCACATTTGTATTCTGAGTAAGCATTAAAAGTAACTGCACAATGTTTGTATTATCTTCAAGTAATTTCTTTATTTTAGCCAGATCCAATTCACTAAATCCAAGTGTCTTAGCTGCATCTAATATTGCATTCTTTATTTTGTCATCAGCTGGGCTGTTTTTGGATAAAAGGGCATTCATGCTGCTATTATCCTGAATTGAATTATCTGTTTTTAAATTTTTTTGATTATTTTCTACAGCCTTTTCTGTCTTTGAAGAAGAATTTGATGAAGACAATTTATTTAGTGTATTTTTAAAGCTGCTGCTGTTGCTATTAATAGTATTTGTATCCTGCTGATACTGATCTTTGACAGCATTTACATTGCTTATTACGCTTATCTCCATTTTTTCACCTCCTTCCATGATTTCTTATATATCCATAAAGAGCAAATTCATCATTTTGTTTTTGTTCCTTTAAATTCAGCTCTTTAATGAAAGCTGTTTTACCTTTTTCCTTTAATGTTTCCACTGTTTTTCTCTCAACCTGTTTTTGCTTAAGATTATCTCTTTTTTCTTCAACTACTTTGGTCTTTTTCTCTACTTCACTGTTAGTTTCTTTAATATTGTGACTCAAAGCATTTAAATAATTGTGCTTTATCTTTTGATAAAAAACACTTTCATTCTTGTTTAAAGATTTATATTTATCATAATTTTCTTTTAGGGAATTAAGCTTTTCTTCTACCTTTTGCTTTTCAATTTGTGCTAAATTAAATTCATTTTTACTTTTTTCTTCAGAATCTATTCTAATATCTAAAAGTTTTTGAAGCCTGAAATTATATTGTTCCAAAATAGTAATCTCCTTTAATCTGCATATATGCCCTTTAACATTTCAACGGAATCTTCAAACTTTGTACTTTCATTTACTCCCTGCTTTAAATATGCATTAATGGAATTTATATATTTAATGGCCATATCAGTTCTTTTGTTGCTTCCCTTAACATATGCACCTATGTTTATTAAGTCCTCAGCATCTTTATAAGCTGACAGCAGATCTCTGCATAATCCAGCTGCTTTTTTATGGTCACTATCTGTTACTTCATTCATAAGTCTGCTTATGGAATTTAAAACATCTATGGCAGGATAGTGATTTTTAGCTGCTAATGCTCTGGAAAGCACAATATGTCCATCCAATATACCACGTACAGCATCTGCTATGGGTTCATTAAAGTCATCACCATCTACAAGTACTGTATAAAATGCTGTTATGGAACCTTTGTCCGACATACCTGATCTTTCCATTAGCTTAGGAAGCATTGCAAAAACCGATGGAGTATATCCCTTTGTAGCAGGAGGTTCTCCTATAGCCAGCCCCACTTCTCTCTGAGCCATGGCAAATCTTGTAACTGAATCCATCATAAGAATTACCTTTTTGCCTTGATCTCTGAAATATTCTGCTATAGCTGTGGCAGTAAATGCACCTTTAAGCCTTACTAATGCTGGTTTATCAGAAGTTGCACATACAATTATTGATTTTTTTAATCCTTCAGGTCCAAGGTCCTTTTCAATGAAGTCCAGAACTTCTCTGCCTCTTTCTCCAATAAGTGCTATTACATTTACATCTGCCTCTGCATATCTTGCAATCATGCCAAGGGTTGTACTTTTCCCAACGCCGCTTCCTGCAAATATGCCGATTCTCTGCCCTTCCCCGCAGGTTAAAAAGCCATCAATTGCTCTTATACCTGTTGGAATTACATTTTTAATTCTTCGTCTCTTTAAAGGATTAGGCGGCTCTGCCTCTAAGGGATACATAGTCCCATGTTTTACTTCTTCACTTTCTAAAGGTTTCCCCAGTCCATCAAGTACCTTTCCAAATAATTCATCTGAGCATTTTACACTTAAAAGATTGCCGCTTGGCACAACTCTGCAGCCTGGAGAGATACCGCTTAATTCTCCAAGAGGCATAAGTATTACATTGTTTTCTTTAAAGCCTACAACTTCACAATAAATAGGAGTCTCCTTTTCGTTATATATGGTGCATACTTCTCCTACAAAGGATTTAATGCCCTCAACCTCAATTGTTAATCCTATAACCTTTTTAACAGAGCCTTCAATATAATTAAAATTTGTACTTTCAATTCTAGCAGCCATTTTTTCAAAATCTAAAGAAAACATATTATCACCTGTTAAAGATTGCCTCTTTTACTTTCTCTAAGGAATAATCAATACTTACAGTTATTTTCCCATTATCCCTTTGTATTTCAGCAGTACCTTCCTTTATAGTATTATCAAGTACAACAAATATATCTCCCTTAAAAGGAAGCTGTTCCTTCCAGAACTGGATTTTATCTTTTAAACTTTCATAATAAGTAGAATTAGTCTTAATTATATAGGTACTTGTATTTTTTATTACACCTAAAGCTTGAAAAACAGCTTCATCCAGTGCTTTTGGATCTTTGGCTTCTCTCTTTAAAACACTTTCTACAACAGTAATGATTAAATTTTTTATTTCAAGTTCTTTGTCCTTAATATATTTTAAATATTCTTCTTTTGCACTGGTAATCATACTATTGCTGTTTTCTTTGGCCTTATTAATTATGGTTTCAGCCTGAATTCGTGCTTTTTCTATATTTTTTTTATAGCCTTCCTCATATGCATCATTAAAACCTTTTTCTTTGCCTTCATCATATGCTTTCTGATATGCATCTTTTTTGATTTCCTCAGCCTGCTGAAAGGCATTTTGTATAACAACATCTGCTTTTTTTCTTCCATTATCAATTAAACCTTTAGCTATGCTTTCATAGCTGTCCATAGACTGTTTAACATCCTCATCCAGATTTTCAATATAGGAATTATCATTTTTAGCTTCATATTTTGTATTTATTTTTCTTTCTCCATGATGAAGTACATTGCTGTCCTTAATTACACTAGATGATGATTGCATCTTCTCCACCTCTTGATATTACAATCTCTCCTGCTTCGTCTAATCTTCTTATAATTCCTACGATCTTCTGCTGAGCCTTTTCAACATCCATAAGTCTTACAGGTCCTAAGAATTCCATATCTTCTTTTAATGCAGCAGCAGCTCTCTTTGACTGATTCCTGTAAATACAATCTGCCACTTCTTCACTGCAGCCCTTAAGTGCCAGCGCCAGTTCTTTATTTTCAACTTCCCTAAGTACTCTTTGAATAGATACATCGTCAAGAGTAATAATATCCTCGAATACAAACATGGACTCTTTGATTTTTTCTGCCATATCTGCATCTTCCTTTTCCAATCCCTCTGTAATATTTTTCTCTGTGGTTCTGTCAACCTGGTTTAAGATATTTACAAGAGTTGGAACTCCTCCTATTACCTTCATGTCAGATCTCACTACTGTGGAAAGTTTACTGTCCAGTACTTTTTCAATTTCCTTTACAACTACAGGAGAGGTTGTGCTCATAGAAGCAATTCTATATGCAACCTCAGTCTGAACCTCTTCAGGCAGAGCTGACATTATCTGAGCAGCTTTGTCTGGCTGAAGATAACACAATATAAGAGCTATTGTCTGTGGGTGCTCATCCTGAATAATATTTAAAAGCTGATGAGCATCTGCCTTTCTTGCTATGGCAAATGGTCTGAACTGCTGAGTTGCTTCTGATACCTTTTCAAGTATCTCCATGGCCCTCTGGCTTCCTAAAGCCTTAGACAGAATATTCCTGGCATATTCCATGCCGCCTTCAATAATATAGTCCTTTGCCTTATTCATCTGCATAAATTCCTGAAGTATACTTTCCTTCTCATCTGATTTTACTGATGTAATATTTGCAATTTCATAGGTAATTTTCTGTATTTCATTTTCAGGTAATTTTTTAATTACATTAGCCGAAGCTTCAGGACCTAAAGTAATAAATAAAATTGCAGCCTTTTGCACACCAGTAAGTTTTTCCGTTTCCTTAGCCACATTTATCACCTCTCATCTTCAGCTATCCAAGATTTAATAACTTCTGCAACCTGATCTGGTTTTTCCTTAGCATATTTTCTTATTTCATTTTCCACATGAACCTTTTCGTTATCAGCTTCAAAATCTATTGGTTTAAACTGAGGCTGTTTAGGCTCTTCCTTAGTATTATCATCAATTAATGCATCAATGCCTTTAGGCTGAATCAAATCTTCCTCTTCCTCTGCTTCTGTATCTTTCTTCTTCTTTCTTAGGAATAATACAATTCCGCCAATTATCAATGCTAATGCTAATATACCCGCACCAATTCCAGTATAAAGCTTCATTTTATTTGCCTGATCAATTGCTTTATTCATTGCATCCAGATCCTTTTTAGCATTATCCTTTAATGTTGTATCAAAAGGAAGTCCTTCAACTGATATGGAATCCCCTCTGTTGGTATCAAATCCTACAGCTGAAACCACCAGATTATTAACTGCATTTTTTGTCTGAGCATCCAGGTTTCCATCCAGAACAACTGATGTCGTAAGTCTTTTAACCTGGCCTGGAGCTTTTATTGTCTTGTCTTCCACCTTGGAAACATCATAATTTGTAGTAGTTTCATCATGGGTATTTACTGATCCATTATTATTTGTAGTAGTGGTTGTATTGTTAACCATATTATTATCAACCGGACTTGCAGTATTTGCTGTACTGCCTCCATTGCCGGAATCTTTAACAGTATGCTGGCTCACTATTACAGTTTTCGGATCATATGTAGTTGTATCTGTCTGCTGTGCATCAAAATTTAAGTCTGCATTAATTTTTACCTTTACTTTATCTTTGCCATATACGGCTTCAAGCATGTCCGTTACCTTTTTTTCAAGCTTTTTTTCATAATCATCTTTTAAATCCTGCTGTTTTTCCACTGATGCTGCTTCATCTTTTTTAGAATCTACCTCCACATCCTTGGAAAGCAATGTTAAATTATCATCAATAACCTGTACATTTGCCATTGGAATATTTTTTACACTGCCCGATACCAAGGCCATAATTGCTTTTACCTGTTCACTTGTAAGTTTATTTCCCGGTTTTAATTTAACTGTTACAGATGCTGACCCAGGTGTATTATCCTTTACAAATGCTGAATCCTGAGGCATTACTAAATGTACTCTGGCGCTTTCTACAGCATCAAATCCTTTAATGGTTCTTTCCAGTTCTCCCTGCAGAGCTCTTTGATAATTTATCTGCATTTGAGCATCTGTTTGTCCAAACTGGCTTTTATCCATTAATTCAAATCCCTGGCTTCCATTTGTTATAGGCACAGAAGATAATAACTGCATTCTTAGTGAATCAACCTGGTCTTTTGGTACTAAAATAGAATTACCGCTTACTTTGTAGTTTACCTTATTATCTTTTAAGCTTTGAATAACTGCTCCGGAATCCTTTGGATCCATATTGGAAAAGAGAACATCATATTTAGGCTTGCTTAAAGATACCCCTAAAACAATTAATCCAGCTAAAGTTAGTACTGCAACTGCACTGACAGCTATCTTAAACTTACTGCTTTTACTTTTAAATTTTTCAATTAAGTTCTTCACCTTTGCTGATAGCTTGCTCATTTTAGTTCTCCTTACTATAACTGCATTCTATTAATCTCTTGATATGCATCTACTAATTTATTTCTTACCTGAATAGCCAGATCCAGGGACATTTTTGCTTCTTCAGTTGCAATCATAACGTCGTGTATATTTGTGTCATCTCCTGACACAAATGCTGCTGTTTTATCTTCTGCAGCCACTTGTGCATCATTTACCTCATTTAGCTTTGCCTTTAATGTATCAAAAAAACTGGATGTACTTTCATTTTTAATATCTGAAGTACTATTTTTATCATTAACAGATTGATCCGAAATATTATTTACTGCAGAAAAAATTCCGCCCTGCGGAATAAACTGATTTGCACTTATATTCACTGCTTTTCCTCCTATCTATAGATATTTACTTTCTATCTGCCTATCTCCAGTGCTTTAGAAAACATACTCTTTTCTGAATTCACTGCATTTACATTAGCTTCATAGGATCTTGTTGCCACCATCATATCTGCCATTTCATTTAATATATTCACATTTGGCATATTTACATATCCATCCATGCCAGCGTCTGGATTTGATGGATCATATACTTTCCTGAATGGAGACTGGTCCTCTGCTATGCCAACAGCTTTTACTCCCATCATCTTATTATCATATTTTGATGTTTCAGGGTTCATTGCATTTGCAAGGTTTTCCTGAAAAACAGCTATTTTTCTTCTATAAGGCTGTCCATTTTCTCCTCTGGTAGTGTTCACATTAGCTATATTAGATGCTACTGTGTCCATCCTCAGCCTTTCTGCGGACAATCCTGATGCACTTATTCTAAGGGTGTCAAAAGCATTAATCATTATTTTCATCCTTTCTTTAAATTACTTTCCTCCATTAATTACATCCTTTGTCATAGAAAATCTGCTATTTATCTGAGAAATCATGGCATTATACATTAAATTATTAGCTGCCAGATTTACCATTTCATTATCTATATCAACATTATTCCCATCTTCCTTAAGATTGCTGTTATCCTGCTTAACCTGAATGTCCCCAGCATCACCATTTATTTTCATATGCTTTTCATTAGTGGTTTTCATTTCAAGGTTATTTGATGAGTTTTTCAAAGTTTCTTCAAATGTTACATATTTTCTTTTATAGTCCTTTGTATTTATATTGGCAATGTTATTACCAATAACTGTGCCTCTTTCAGAAGCTGCATCCAATCCCCTTTTCAAAATATTGTATGTATATTCATTTTTTGACACATTACTTATTCCCATAGCATCATCTCCCATACTAATATATTATTAGACATATTTTCCAAAATTCCTGCCTAGAGGAAGAAAATTTAATTAAATTTTACTTTATATTAAACTTAGCTACATTGGTAGGTTTAAATGCTTAATTTAATTCAATCAAAATATTAAAAGAATTATAAATGGATAATAATTGTTAAATAATTAGCGTTATAGCTAATATTCTTATATTATACAACATTTAGTATACTAGTACTACAAAAAATACTACTTTTAGTCATTTTATTTTTGACAGCAAAAAAATACAGCATATTGCTGTATTTTACAAATTTTAATTTTATCTGCTTCTTAAGTTTTCAAGCACCTTTAATATATCCTGAGGCATTTTGTTTGTCTGAGCCATAAGGGCATTTGCAGCTTGAGATAATATGCTGTCTTTAGAATAATTCAGTATTTCTTCAGATATATCTGCATCTGCCAGAGAGCTTTCAGCTCCTGTAACTTTATCGCTCATTTCATTTAAATTATCATAGCTGTCAGTTAATCTGTTTTCTAAAGCACCATATTTGCTTCTTACACCTACAATAGCATCTAAAGCATAATCTATTGTCTGAAGGGCTTTATCAGGATCACTTGTTACTAAGTCTTTCAAACCTATGTTATCTGCTGTTAAGTCAAATGTAGGTATTTTTAATGTGTCTCCTGAATTAGCTCCAATTACAGTTTCTATATAACCAGGCGTACTTGAAAGTAATTTAACGCCGTTAAATTCTGTATTCTTAGCTAAATCTGTAACTCCATCTATCATTGAATCTATTTCATCCTGGATTATTCCTTTATCTGAAACAGTATTTGTTCCATTAGCGCCCTGAACAACCAGTTCTCTTGCCCTTTGAAGCATACTTGTCATACCATCCAGTCCACCTTCAGCAGTCTGAAGCATGCTTGCACTGTCCTGAGCATTTCTTCCTGCCATCTGCATTCCTCTTATCTGCATATTTAATCTTTCGCTGGCAGCTAATGCGTTGGGATCATCCTTTGCACTATTAAGTTTTACTCCAGAGGATATTCTCTGCAGGGAAATGTTTTGATCTTTTAAAGTCTTTGTATATCTTGTATATATATTTAAAGAAGCTAAATTATGACATAATCTCAAATTCAAAACCACCTTTAAAGCATGATCATTACGGATACACACACCATAATGATGAATATTAATTAAAAATGGATAATACACACCACTATTAATTGATATTCATTAAATATTTTATCGGCAATTAAATTAATAACTTTATAGTATAAAAAGATTTTTATATAATACTTAAATATTGTAATAAAAAAGGATTTAAGTGGGAAACGTAGAATTATATAATTAAAAAAGGAAAGGATGTAATCATATGAAAGTAAAAAAAGCAATAATTCCCGCAGCTGGATTAGGAACAAGATTTCTTCCTGCAACAAAAGCTCAGCCTAAGGAAATGCTCCCTATAGTTGATAAACCAACAATTCAATACATAATAGAAGAAGCAGTTGCCTCTGGTATAGAGGAAATTCTTATAATCACAGGCAGAAATAAGAGAGCTATTGAAGATCATTTTGATAAATCTGTGGAATTGGAGAACGAATTAGAAAGTCATCATAAAGAAGATTTATTAAAACTTGTTAAAGATATATCCAATATGGCAAACATATATTATATCAGGCAGAAGGAACCTAAAGGACTTGGACATGCAATATATTGTGCTAAAACATTTGTGGGCAATGAACCTTTTGCAGTAATGCTTGGTGATGATATTGTAGACAGCAAAGTTCCCTGCTTAAAGCAGCTTATGGACTGCTATGAGGAATACAAAACATCCATATTGGGAGTGCAGAATGTGCCCCATGAAGACGTAAATAAATATGGAATTGTAAAAGGTATGCACATAGAAAACAGGGTATATAAAGTTAAGGACTTAATAGAAAAGCCTTCAATAGACGAGGCTCCATCAGATATTGCAATTTTAGGAAGATATATAATAACTCCACAGATTTTTAATATATTAGAAAATACCCAGCCTGGAAAAGGCGGTGAGATACAGCTTACTGATGCTTTAAAAACTTTAATAAAAAATGAAGCTATGTATGCATATAATTTTGAGGGCAGACGTTATGATGTTGGCGATAAACTTGGTTTTTTACAGGCCAATATCGAATTTGCACTTAAAAAGGATGATTTAAAAATTCCATTTTTGAATTATCTACAAACTTTAAAAAACAAAGAAGTTTACATAAATCTTTGTAACGAAATGACAGCCATCAAAGAAAATAAAAATAAATAATCTAATAAAAAAGGATAAGCATAAAATATACTTTTCATCTGATTAGCATATTTTATGCTTTATTGTTTTTATATTTGTCCTATTAAACTTGATTATAAATTAAAATGTAAATATAATAAAAACTGTTAACAAATTTTAATTATATTGTTAATAAATCTTAATATATATATTTTATTCTGGAGGTCAGCAATATGAAAGAACAGCTTACACCTATTGAAAGTCACAAAATAAAAATGAAAATACTGACAATTGCCTTGGGTTCTACTTCTATAATTTTAGCTTGTGTAGTAATATTCATAATTTCTAAGAATGTTTAGTTACATATTTTATATATATACTTTGCAAAGTATATAGTTTTGCATACATATGGCTCTTTTAAATAATAATGTTGATGCAATATAGTAGGCTCTTTTAAAGAGTAGTGTTGATGAAATATATCAACACAGTTGTTTAAAAGAGCCCTATGAGCGTGATCAATTCATTGTACATCTAATTTATGTAAATGTAGTTTATTCTAACATTATAATCTGAAGACATTTTGTTTTTACTTTTACCTGTCTGAAGCTTTATCTTATTATTTCCTTTTACCATGTCACTTAAAATAATTATAGGCTTGTTTACCTCAACAGCTGAGTATAGATCCAGCTCCTTAATAAATTTATCATCAAGAATGATATTCAACTTCCCGCAGTCTGGTCCAAATTTAATATTTCCGCATACAAATGTGCCTGTTGAATTAATGGTTATACTGGAGCCAGGCTTTGAGGCTGAAAAAGACATATCTTTCTGTGTAAATCCATCCAGAGTTTCTGCCTTAGTAATTTCACTTACTCTACCATATTCTTCAGAACTTTTTACTAATGCTTCCTTATTTTCGTATTTCACTGTTTTATTATTATCAGCTGCTGTTTTAATTGCCTGAAAGCAGCCATCTGCATATACTTCATACCCATCAGCATTTGGCAGTATCCCATTTGTAGTAAGATTCACATTAGATTTCTTAAATTCATCTCTGGCATCGAAGCTTAAGACGTTATAATAATTGGCAGTATCCAGAATAGCTTTTGGATAATTCACATTTTTTATTATTGAACCTTGTATTAAGGCTAAAACCTCACATTTATTATTATATTTAATTTTTCTAATGAGACTTTCATAGATTGATGAAAATTCATTATACTGCAAATCATTTAGATCATTTTCTCCTGTATCTATAATAACTAAATCATATTTTGTATTTTTTTCACTATCAATGTCCATTAGTATTCCCAATACATTTTCACCTTTAGTACCATTTACCTTTAAATTAACCTTGGAAGAATATGTTTTTTCTAATTTATCTTTCAAGATGTTCGTCCAACTTTCAGCCTCATTTACACCAGAGCTGGAAGCAGTATCGTCACCCATTACTAAAATATTTACTTCCTTTTTATTCTTCAGCTTTGTATAAAAATCATCATTTTCAGTTTTTACAACTTGAGCTTTATCAATACCTTTACTGGCATTATCTTTAAAATCACTGTATTCACTCAGTAATTTAGCATTATTTTTTTTCTCAATTATGGTTCCAACACTAATAACTGCAGCTAAAGCTGCTATCAATAAAAATATTATTATAGTTTGTATTCTTCTACCCATAATTCACCTCAAAATTAAGAAATACGATTTTCATGTTATTATAACATATTTTAATATAAGTTTACAATTCATACACACCTATTCCACTAAAGTATATAATCCTCATAAATATTTATTATATATTAAGCTAATAATATATTTGCAGCTAATGTTTTTCAAAAAACTTTACTAATTTGAGGAGGTATTTAATTATGGCTACATCAGATAAGCAGTTAGAAAGCAGCAATTTAAAAGTAATTAAGGATCAGATGAATTATGAAGCTCTGCTAAATAAAAAGTATAGTGAGTGTTCCGGTAAATGCACTGATCAGCAGTTAAAGGATTTATGCAATGAAGCTTGTCAGATTCACAAACAGAATTTTTCCAGTTTAAAATCATATCTGGATTCTCATGAATAAAATTTAATTAAAAGAGGAGGTATTATTATGAACGAAAAAGAGTTAATGCAGGATTTACTGGCAACAGAAAAGCAGGTAATATCAGCCTATAGTACCGGAATAACAGAATCATCCTGTGTAAATTTAAGAAACACACTGGTTACAAATTTTACAAATGCTCAAAATATACAATACAAGGTTTTTGATGCAATGAAACAAAAAGGATGGTATCAGACAAAGGATGCGCCATCAAATGAAGTTCAGCAGCTGAAAAATGAAGCAAATCAGATGTCAGGAGAATTAAAATAAAAGAATTGAAATCATAATTTTAAGACAGCAGTACTATTATTGCTGTCTTTATAAAACAATGCAGAATTTTACATCAGGACTTATCTGTAAGATTTTTCATCTTAATATAATTTAATATTAAATTATCCAGTTTTCTGCTTAAATTAAGTATTTCTTCATCGGAATCAAAAAACTCTGAATCACAAGCAACTTCATTCAGAGTTTCCCTTAAGCAGTCAATTTCATTATCCAGCTTTTTTAGTTTACTCTCTGAATCATCTGTGTTCATTAATTTCTCCTCCTTTTTATATTTTACTGTCTGTATTATTAAAAGTATATATTATCCAGTATACCATATTCTTGAATTTAAGGCAATTAAATCGTTAACAATTTGTTAACATATCTGCCATATAAATGTCACCTGGTATTACTACAATATAATCATAAGTACACTTTAAAATTACTTGGCAGAAACTACGCCCCTTATAGTGGTTTCTGCTCTCCCCCCAGAAATCATATGTTTATGCATATAAAATAGAGTGGTTCAAAACTAATTATTTTGTTTTGAATCACTTATTTTTTTGTAATTAAAAAAGGACTGCCGCAAAATATATGCAGCAGCCTTTTTGGGAATTTTAGTTTTTATTTCTGGATATATGCATCCTTAAAGAATACAAATCCTAATGGTGACTTATGAACGCCCTTTAAATAATCCTTTATGCATGCAACATTTGTGTATTCATAAATAGGTATAATAGGCATGTCATTCATTAAAATATCTTCAGCCTGATGTAAATCAGCTGTTCTTTTTGTAGTATCTATTTCTGCTTTAGCAGCAGCTATTAACTTATCATATTCTGGATTGCTGTATCCTGCAGCGTTGTTTCCGCCGCCTGTTACCCACATATCAAGGAATGTCATTGGATCAGCATAGTCAGCTATCCAGCCATTTCTAGCCATCTGATACTGATGTTTTGATGTAACATCTAATTGAACTTTTCTTTCAACGTTTCTTAATGTAATATTGATTCCTAAGTTCTTCTTTAACATATCCTGGATTGCCTGAGCTAAATCCTGATGTCCCTGACCACTGTTATAAAGTAATTCAATAGTTGGGAATCCCTTTCCATCTGGATATCCTGCTTCAGCTAATAGCTGTTTAGCCTGTGCTACGTCTGCAGCAGCTTTATAGTAATCTTTTGTCTTAAAATCTGAACCGTCTTTTAATGTTATACCCTTTGGTACGAAGCTTGTAGCTGGTCTCTGTCCGCCTTTAGTAACATTGTTAACTAAAGATGTTCTGTCAATAGCCAGGCTGATAGCTTTTCTGACTTTAACGTTCTTTATAGCTTTTGCAACATCTTTATTAATTGAATCTATATTACTTGATACATTGAAGCTGTAATAGTAAGTTCCAAGATAAGGATATACCTTAGCTGTTCCATCTTTTAATAATGAAGGAATTTCCTGAGCTGGAGGTGCCTCAATGTAATCAAGCTGTCCAGACTTAAATGCTGACATATAACTTGTTTCCTGGTCAATCATCTTCATTGTAATAGCAGTAAGTTTAACTTTATCTTTATCCCAGTAATTGTCATTCTTAACAAGATTAATACTGTCCTTAGGTTTCCAGTCTTTCATTTTGAAAGGACCGTTGCCTATGTAAGTTTCTCCTTTAAGAGACCATCCTTTTGGATCTTTTTCAACAACATCTTTTCTTAATGGCATATATGTTGGGAATGCCATAAGTGATAAGAAATATGGCGTTGGATTTTCAAGGGTTACTTCCAATGTGTAATCGTCGGTAGCTTTTACACCAACCTGATCAGCTGTAGCTTTCTTTGCAGCATTTGGATCAGCACTGCCGTTATAAGCTTCACCATTCTTTAAATAGAATAACTGATAAGCATAGTCTGAAGCTGTTTTTGGATCCAGTGCTCTCTTCCATGCATATTCAAAATCCTGAGCCTTTACAGGCTTACCATCTGACCATTTAGCATTTTTTCTTAAATGGAATGTATACTTTAATCCATCCTGTGATACTTCCCATTTCTCTGCAACACCAGGTATTACCTGCTCCTTGCTGTCTATGTCTGTAAGACCTTCGAAGGTATTTTCAATTACATTACCACCTTCAACAGAACTGTTTAGTCCTGGGTCAATTGTCTTTGGTTCAGCCCCCAAATTGTACTTAACCACCTGATCTGCACCCTTACCTGATGTTCCACTCTTACCGCAGCCAGCGAAAACTGAACCTGCTAACACAAATGTCATGGCAAGAGCAGCAAATTTTGCTTTTTTACCTTTTAACATTAATAGCCCTCCCTTTTTATCATATAAAGTTATGAGTTTAGAGTTATGAGTTTAGAGTAAATGTGGTTTTGCCTAATAGCAAAACTTTAAATTTATTTTGCCCATGGGCAAATTTATTATTTGTTTTTCTGTAAGAAAAACCTCATATACTTTCAACTCTAAACTTTTCACTCATATTTTAAGCTTTCAACTTCAACTTTAAGCTCCAACTTTTAACTTTTAACTCAAAACTTTTAACTGTAAAGGTGGCATGCAACGCAGTGGCCGCCTCCCATATCCTTAAGTTCCGGGGTTTGTTCAGAACATATAGGTTTTGCATATCTGCATCTTCCCTTAAATCTGCAGCCTGGCGGTGGATCAATTGGTGAAGGCGTTTCACCTTCAAGCATGATTCTCTGGTTTGCAGCTGCCATATCTGGATCAGGTACTGGAATAGCTGATAATAAAGCTTTTGTGTACGGGTGCAGAGGATTGCTGTATAGTTCAGAACTTTTGCCTATCTCAACCATTTTGCCCAAATACATAACTCCTATTCTGTTAGAAATATGTTTAACCATTGAAAGATCATGAGCAATAAATAAATAAGTTAATCCTAAATCCTCCTGAAGATCTTCCAGCATATTAACAACCTGAGCCTGAATAGATACATCCAGTGCAGATATTGGTTCGTCGCAGACTATAAAGTTTGGCTGAACTGCTAAAGCTCTTGCTATACCTATTCTTTGTCTCTGCCCTCCGGAAAATTCATGTGGATATCTATTACTGTGGTCACTATTTAATCCAACTCTTTGTAATAAGTAGTGAACTCTTTCATTTCTTTCTTTAGGTGTCATAAGCTTATGAATATCTATAGCTTCACCTATAATATCTCCTACTGTCATTCTTGGGTCCAGCGAAGCATATGGATCCTGAAATATCATTTGAATTTTCTTTCTGTAAGGAAGTATTTCCTTTGGGGAAAGTGAAGCAATATCTTTTCCTTCATATATTATAGATCCTGCTGTAGGTTCATAAAGTTTTATAACAGTTCTGCCTGTAGTGGTTTTACCACAGCCGCTTTCTCCAACAAGTCCTAATGTCTCTCCCTTATTTATTGTAAATGAAACATCATCTACAGCTTTTACAAAGCTTTCTTTTTTATTGAATATTCCTTTTTTAATAGGGAAATACTTTTTTAAATTTTTTACCTCAATTAATGGTGTATTTTCACTCATTATTCATTCCCCCTTCCCGTATAGCCTTCTATCTTCGGTGCATTAGGATGATTAAGCCAGCATGCAGCATGATGTCCTTCAGAAATTTCAAAGCTTTCTGGTCTCTTTTGTAAACATATCTTCATGGCATATTCACATCTTGCTGCAAATGGGCATCCCACTGGAGGTTTTAACAAATCAGGAGGAGTTCCATTTATAGGTTTTAATCTTTCTTTAACATCCAGTTTTGGATTTGGTATACTTCTAAGCAGTCCCCATGTATAAGGGTGCTTTGGATTATAGAAAATGTCCCTTACTGTTCCAGTCTCAACTAATATACCTCCATACATAACATTGATTTTGCTGCATAAGTCTGCCACAACGCCTAAGTCATGAGTGATTAATATTATAGACATACCCAGCTTTTCCTTTAAATCCTTCATTAATTCAAGAATCTGTGCCTGAATTGTAACATCCAGAGCTGTTGTAGGCTCATCAGCTATTAAAAGCTTTGGAGCACACACCAGCGACATAGCTATCATAGCTCTTTGCCTCATACCTCCTGAAAACTCATGAGGATACTGCTTCATTCTTTTTTCAGGGCTTGGAATGCCAACTAATTTTAACATTTCAACGGCCTTATCATGAGCTTCCTTCTTTGAAACCTTCATATGCTTAAGAATTGGTTCCGTAAGCTGTTCTCCAATGGTAAAAACAGGATTTAATGATGTCATTGGATCCTGAAATATCATTCCAATATCATTTCCTCTTATTTTTTCCATTTCTTTATCTGAAATTTTTGTTAAATCTTTTCCATCAAAAATAATGCTTCCTTCTTTGATTTTACCTGTCTCTGCCAGTAATCTCATAACGCTCATCATTGTAATACTTTTTCCGCTGCCGGATTCTCCAACTATACCAAGAGCTTCACCTTTATCAAGATCAAAGCTTACACCTCTGACAGCCTGAACTTCACCAACGTGTGTATAAAATGATGTATATAAATTATTTACCTGAAGTAATTTCTCCATTGTGAATCCTCCTATTTACTTTCTCATCTTAGGATCAAGTGCATCTCTTAATCCATCGCCAAGGAAGTTAAAAGCCAGTATAGTCAAACATATTGCAAGTGCTGGAAATAATAATTGGTAAGGATATATCTGATATCCTTCTAAAGCATCTGATGCAAGTGTTCCCCAGGAAGCCTGCGGTGCGCTGACTCCAAGTCCTATAAAACTAAGGAAGGATTCTGTAAATATTGCATCTGGTATAGTAAGTGTAAGTGTTACAATAATAGGCCCCATACTATTTGGTATAAGATGTTTCAAAAGTATTTTTGCAGGTGATGCACCAAGTGTCCTGGCTGCAAGTACAAATTCCTGTTCCTTTAAAGACATTATCTGTCCTCTTACTATTCTTGCCATTGTAAGCCAGTAACTTATGGCCAGGGCTATTATAATACTCTTTAAGCCAGCGCCTATTACAACCATTAAAAGAATTACATATATCATCATTGGTACAGCATAAAGTATATCAATGATTCTCATCATTATGTTATCAACTTTCCCGCCCATATATCCAGCAATACCTCCATATAATATTCCAATAACTATATTAAGGAAGCTGGCTACATATCCAACAGTAAGTGAAATTCTGGCACCATATATTACTCTTATAAAAATATCTCTGCCAAACTTATCAGTACCAAACCAATGTACAGCACTTGGATTTTGATTTGCTATGCTTAAATCCTGTGAATAATAATTATATTTTGAAAACACAGGTACAAAAATTGCAACTAAAGTAATAAATATTACAAATGATAAACCAGCTATAGCCAGCTTGTTTTCTTTTAATCTCTGCCAAACATCCTGTAGAAATGTTAAGCTTGGTCTAACTATTTCATCTGAATTTCTTTCACTTTCAGGAACTTTCTCGAATAAGTCTTTTGAAATCTCCATGATGTTCTCCTCCTTAAGCATCCAATTTTATTCTTGGGTCAATAACTACATATAAAATATCCACAATTAAGTTACATAAAACTAAGAAAGTACTATAGAAAACAGTTACCCCTAAAATTGTGGTATAATCTCTGTTTGAAATACTTGTAACAAATTCCCTGCCAAGTCCAGGTATACCAAACATAGATTCAATAACAAAGCTTCCAGTTAAAATGCCGGCAATAAGAGGTCCAAGATAAGTTACAATTGGAATTAAGGAATTTTTCAAAGCATGTTTATAAATAATTTTTCCTGCAGACAATCCTTTTGCTTTAGCAACCTTTATATAATCCTGTCTTACCACTTCCAGCAAGCTTGATCTGCCTAGTCTTGCAATGAAGGCCATTGAATAACCTCCAAGAGCTATTACGGGAAGCACATAATTTATTGGGCCGTCAAAACCAATTGCAGGGAACCAGCCCAGTTTAACTGCAAAAAAGTAAATCAGCAAAGTTGCCATAACGAAACTTGGCACCGTAACTCCTAAAGTGGCAATTACCATTGCCAGCCTGTCCTGCCATTTTCCCTGATGCAGAGCTGCCTGAATTCCCATAAATAATCCTAATGCCAGTGCAAATAAAACTGAAACACCGCCTAGTTTAGCAGAAGTAGGAAAAGCATAACCAATAACATCATTTACTGATCTGCCATCAGCACTCATTGACAATCCTAAATCTCCATGAGCCAGATTCTTTAAATAAGTAGTGTACTGCTGACTTAAAGGCTTGTCCAAGCCATACTTTGCTTCAAGATTAGCCTGGATTTCCGGCGGCAGTTTTTTTTCGCTGGTAAATGGACCCCCAGGTATTGCATGCATCAATAAAAAGGTAAATGTTATTACGATAAAAATAGTAATAGCACTAGCAATAATTCTTTTAACAATATACTTTAGCATATTCATCCTCCGCCCTTTATGGTTTGTTAATAAATACATTATTTTTGTTATAAAGCAGTATGTAAAAATGTATTTGTTTTGACAATTTAATAATCCTGCAAATTTTATGCTTAAATAAGCACTGGTGTTCTAACATCTTATACTAATCATAGGTATTTTTTACATTTACAGAACAATTACACATAATAGTGAATTATATATCATGATAAATTTCATTTATTGTTCTTTTATAACTTGTCCTCTTTAAGTTCTTGTTAATGATACTACTACATTCATCTATGTATGTCAATGGTTTTAAAGTTATTTTTATAAAAATAATTCTTGAGAGAATGTTCGTATTTTTGATTGAAATATACTGCAATTATTCATACTTTATAATTCATAATTAATTTCATTCAATTGTTGTTCATTTATTTCTGATCATTATGTGCAAAAAAATAAACTGTGCATATCATTTTTTAAATATAATATGCGCAGTTCTTATAATACATTTATAATTTACTTTCTATGAGAAAATTTATCATCATACATCTTCTTGTAGGTTCTATAGATTATTGTTTATTTACCTTCTTAAGACTATCAAGGCCGCATGATATTACACCAAAGGAATAAATATTATTAATTTCCAGACTCTTTAGAACTAGGCTGTATATTATCGTTTTACTACATTAAAATTGTTTTCGATAAGAAGCCAGTTTTGAGGGAATGGGATTCCAAGTTTCCAATAGCTTATTCCTCTGAGGCTAAGCTCTTTTATCAGGTTAAATTTTGCCTGAATTGATCTGGCATCCTCAAACCATACAGTATGATTTTTGCCGCTTGAATCCGTATAATCAAAGTGTGGAGCCTGGGATTTTGTATCATAGCTTATTGGTACATTATTTTCTGCTGCTAATAAAATAGCTTCCTGAGGGCTCACTGCTCTTGCGGTACTTCCCTGCACAAAAGGCAGAGTCCAGTCATATCCATATAGGTTTTGTCCCATCATAATTTTAGAAGAAGGCATTTCTGTAAGGGCATATTCTATAACCTGTCTTACCTGAGGCAGTGGTGACACAGGCATTGCGGGTCCGCCACTGTAGCCCCATTCATATGTCATTATGACAACAAAATCTGCAATTTGTCCGTGAGCTCTGTAGTCATGGGCTTCATACCATTCGCCTGCCTGGGTGGCGCTGGTTTTTGGGGCAAGAGCTGTAGACATTAAGAAACCCTGGGCACTTAACCTTGCTTTGGCCTTTCTCAGAAAAGCATTATAATTTTCTCGGAGTTCTCGAGGCAGATGCTCCATATCAAAATGTATATCTTTAAAGTTAAGACGCTTTGCTGTGGCAATAATATTGTCAAGCAGCGTATTTTGCAGCTGAGGATTAGTTAAAATAAGCCTTCCAAGCTCTGTGCTGAACTGTCCATTTTCAAGATTAGTAACTGCCATTAATAAAATGGCTCTGCTGTTATCTGCAATTCTCCTAAAATTGTTTAATGGAGGTTCCTTTAATGTGCCATCTCTTTGAATTTGAAAACTAAATGGTGCCAGATAGGTCAGATGAGGGGCTGCACTTCTGGCTGACTGCTCCAATTCGGGGGAAACCGTTCCAGCTATGGGTTCCACATATGCATTTATTTCAGCACTTCTTTTGGGACGAGGAGGGATATACAATCTAAACCCAATGGGTAAAGACATATTAGGTGATATTCCATTAATTTTGGCAAGTGCCAAATAGTTCATTCCGAAGTTTCTTGCAATACTGTATAAGCTGTCTCCAGGGCTGACCCAGTAAAAGCTTCCTACAATAGGAATTACAATAGCCTGACCAACAACCAGTTTGTCGGGATTTGGAAGTTCATTTGCTCCAACAATTGCGCCAACAGTGGAATTATATGTTTGTGCAATGCTGTATATAGACTGCCCAGTCTGAACAACATGAATTTGCATATTATCTCCTTTAACTCTTAATTCTCTGTTACTATTTTATGAATTTAAGTGAGGATTGTGTCATTTTTCTTATGACAGCATATCTCTTTTATTTTATTTATCAATTTGAATAATTTTCACCTATTTGTAACATCATTAAACTTAAGGAGAAATAAAGTAGTTTATAAGTTTATATGTAAATGTATTCAGACATGATATAA